>Ga0182024_10006480_pt1 | contig 25691 bp, 20 predicted proteins | sample P32metaG_FD_120480 | JGI IMG/M metagenome (GOLD analysis project Ga0182024, IMG submission 120480) | Permafrost microbial communities from Stordalen Mire, Sweden - P3-2 metaG (Illumina Assembly) | ecosystem: Environmental > Terrestrial > Soil > Wetlands > Permafrost | place: Sweden: Stordalen...
CGGCCAGCACTTTGTCGAGTTCGCGCACCGCGTGCTTGGGATAGTTGAGGTAGCCAAAGTGATAGCCAAGCAGGAAATGGAGCGCCGGCGCGTCGGGTTTGGCATCGCGTGCCTTCTCGAGCGCGCGGATCTGAGTCGTGTAGTCGGCGACGTTGGGATAGATCTCTTTATAGTGGGTGACAACCGTCCCCCATTTGTCCTCCGGCAACATGGACAAGGCGGCCTGCGTGGCCCCGGCCGCTTCGTCGTACTGCCCGAGGGCAAACAACGCCTGGCCCAGTAGTAACACTATCGCTCCGTTGCGTGGGTCGTCGACCAAAGCATGCCGCCAGCTTTGTACGGCCAATTTATATTTTCCCTGCTTGAAGTCGACTTCGCCTTGCCCCGCGAAATCGAGTGCATTCTGCACCTGATCGGCCGGCACTTCGTCGTCGAATTGGGCGGCCGATGCCAGTCGCGCTCGAGGGATCCCGCTCGTGTACGACATGTAAATAGGCGGATAGTAGTTGTCGTTACTTCCGCCGCCGTAGCCACCTCCCACAAAACCGAGACCATAGCCGAAACCGAGACCATAGCCGAAACCGTAACCGAATCCGTAAGGGTAGCCCGACCCGGCCGCGGAATTGTCCCCCGATGTGTCGAAGGGTGACGAGGAGCCGAAGAAGTACGACCGACTGCGCCAATCCTGGTGGGCGTGAGGATGGTGATGCAAAGGGCCGCCCTGCGCTCCGTCCGTCGCTCTCACGGGCCCCTGGCGATTGTCCGCCACCTTCTGCACGCCCAACTGGCCGACCTGATGGATTTGCTGTCCGTCCGGAATCAACTGGCCACGATGCGCATGCTCTGCCGGTCCGCCACCGGCGGCAGCGCGCACCTGGCTCTGGATGAAACTCGGCCGGTTTGGTCCTGAAGCGGATCGGGTCCCGAGCAAGAGGGCTGGTGCAACCGGAAAAGTGATGCCACCCGCCATGCGGTTGCCGGTGACCGGAGCAGATCCGATGCCTTGAGCACCAATCGATGACTGGCTCAAGTGACTACCGCCCGCTTGGCTATCGATGTGCTCGGCGGCACTGGATCCTCCGGTGCGGTATCCTCCGGTGCCGGGCCCTCCAGGGCTGTGCGGGGCTATGCCAACGTGCCTGTCGCCGTGCGTGCCGCCCGCAAAACCGGAACTCGGGCTTCCTCCGCTATGGCCGATGTGCCCCGGCGCGCCAAGGCCGGCATGTCCGCCGCCTCCGTGGCCACCCAAAACGCCACCACCGCAGCCGCTATGATGGCTAGGGATGTTACCGCCGCCCACAGGGCCTCCGCCGCCATGAGCCCAGGCCAGGCCGCCAGACAAGCAGCAGAGGGTCGACAACACGACGAATCGGACCAAGTGTCGGCGCATGCATAGCTCTCCAACCTAGCGAGGCTCGCGCGTCGAAGACCACCGGATCGTGGCCGGACGCGCAGCGTATGAATCGAACGACGCCAGTGCGGGGTCGTGGCCCCCACACCCTGCGGGTCGCTCAATTGTAGACACAAATCGCCCAGGAGCGATCACTCGCTAGAGAAAAACATGCCAGCCGTGTCGGCGTCCGCGGGAATCGATCAGCCGTTGCGGCGTTGATGCACCCGGCGGACGGTGTTGCCATAGAAATGGCCCGGTCGGCTCGGCCGGCTAACAATCGGCATGCTCTTGATCGACGAACGGGAATCCGAGGTTTGCGCGGCGTCGGCAAGGCTGGGCATGACGGCGGCGGCGATGAGGGTGGTGGCGATCAGAATCCGTGCAAAAAACATGACACTTCTCCTCACGTTGGGCTGACAAACGCGTTCTTCCGGCACGACAGCGACGGTCGCAACTTGACGGCCGATTTGATTCGCTGGCGAAGCTTTGGATGGTCATCGGCAGCCGACAGGCGAGAGTTTCTGCACCAACGGTTGGCTCGGTCAGAATTTTGACTTCCGGGGGATGCTTGCAACGTTCGCACGGTTTTGAGCGGTCGATCTGACAATTCGGAACAAACCGAACCGGTCAAAAACTCCCAATTTTCCGGCGATTCCCACGGTGCGGGCAAAGTCCCGTTCAATCGTGGCCCGATTTTTTGTATTTTGACGACTTCCCGCCAGGCAGGCTGCCGCTAGCGCTGCCGCGACGACAGAAGTGGCGGGATGGTAAGGATTTTTGACCGACTACGGTTTTTCCGCGGTGCATCTTTCTCGGGAGTCGATCTGCATGCAATTTCTGAACCCAGCCCGGTGTGTCGCGGTGGCCGGGAGCTTTCTCGTCCTTTTACAGCCCCTAGGGCTGGCTGGCTGGGCCTCGGCCCAGGTCATTGTGCCCGGAACCGGCACCCGCGCTGAGAAGACGGGTGACGATTTCGAAGACGAGAAATGGGCATATATACCGAACAATCCCAAAAGCAGCCACGAGCAAGACGATCAGATTCGTGTTCCCGCCGGACAATCGACCAACGGACGCTGGTTGGAAAGCGCCAAACGAGGACACCCGGACATCATCGAGCGGGTGGCGACGCCCCCCGATGGGCTGCCCGGCAGCCACGGCGCTCTGAAGCTCCGGACGCGTCACTCGGGCGTGCCCGGGACGATGAGCGGCCAAAACGAGCAGGACGATTTGATCTGCAACGTCCGGGGGGGTCCCTATTCGGTCGGATCCGGCCCGAGCATCGTCGTGCGGGTAGCCCTGCCGCCGTTCGATCAGTGGGAACAACGGCAAGGCAATTCGTTTGGCGTGCGGCTATCGGTCGAGGGATACCGGCCGAATGATGGCAAGCGTGACACGTATTGGCCGGGGATGTTTATTTACTATTACCCGCCTGGAACCGTGCGGGGCAAAGATGGCAAACCGCAGGAGCGTGCGCCTTATGCCCAATTGGTCATTCGTGGTGGACCGGTTGGTCAGGACATGTGGGGGCCAAAGATGGCCGAGCCGGGCTGGTGGACGCTGGGCATGTCCTGCTCGGGAGATGGGATGATCCACTATTTTGCCCATGCCGGCGTGGGCGATCTGACGCGCGCGGACCTCATTTCATCGCAAAGTCCCTACGGGTTTCAGGCCGAGCGCCTGCAAAGCTTCTTTTTCGATGTGGTCAATCGGGACGACGGCCAGAATTGGTCGACGACCTGGATCATCGACGACCCGATGCTCTATTTCGCGCAGCGGCCCGTCCATAGCCCTAATATGGGGACCAGCGGCGGCAAGGACGACAAAGGCGGAGGCATGGGCCTGTTCGGTCGCCGGCGACGCTAGCGCAAGAGGCGAGCGATCAGCCGCTCCAGCGTTTCGCCTGCCAGGTGTCGCGACGGCGAAACTCCGCATCGAGCGCGTTGCGGACCGCCGGCTTGTCGAGACACCAGGCCGGCCCAATAAAAAAATCGGGCGGGGCGTCGCCACTGATCCGCTCGACCACGGTCGTCGGTGGCAGCAATTCCAGGAAATCGACGAGCGTCGCAATGTAGTCGTCGCGACCGATCAGTTGCACCTGGCCGGCGGCGACCTGGTCGGCCAACGGCGTGTTCTTGACGGCGTAGAGATTGTGGATTTTGACCGAGTCGATGCGCAGTCGGGCAACCTCGCGTGCCGTAGCCAGCATGTCGTCGCGCGATTCGCCCGGCAAACCCAGCATGACGTGGGCGCAGATCTCGAATCCTCGTCCTCGGCTGCGGCCGATGGCATCGACGAACGCCGAATAATCGTGGCCACGATTCATCCACTCCAGCGACCGATCATGAATCGTTTGCAAACCGTACTCGACCGATAAGTGCGTCTCGCCGGCGAATTGAGCCAACAAATCCAAAACGTCGTCCGGCACGCAATCGGGACGCGTGCCGATCGCCAGTCCGACAACGGCCGGATGGGCCAAAGCCTCGCGGTACAGCCGCTCCAGTTTTTCGACCGGCGCATAGGTGTTGGTGGCGGGCTGAAAATAGGCCAAAAACCGCCGGGCCGCGATCCGCCTTGCCAGGCGACGCATCCCTTCATCGAGCTGCTCGGTAATTGTCTGCCGCGGCAGCCGGCGACTCGGACTGAAACTGCGATTGTCGCAAAAGACGCAGCCGCCCACGGCCACGGTTCCATCGACATTCGGACAGGTGAAGCCGGCGTCGAGGCTGATTTTGTGGATCCGCTCGCCGAAACGCTGCTTCAGGAAGAAATTGAACGCGAAATATCGCAGTCCGGCGGCACGCCAGTCGGTTTCGCGTGGGATGCAATTTACAGACGGCATGGCTTTGGATTAGCCTTCGATTGACTTGAGACGACACGAGGCTGCTGCCGGCTCGATGCGGTCCGGGTGCATCGGTAATTCGCCGCCACGCCGCCCGGGACCCCCCCTTACCGGGCGACACCTACGGCAACCTGGGCTGTCCAGGTCTGAAACGGCTAATGACACAGGGTTTACGGGTGAAATAATTGACGATCGACGCTCCCCTACCTAGACTAAAGGGCAACGGCATTTGCACCTGCTTTTTCCTGTCTGTGAAAGATCATAGGTCCTTTCGGAGGCGTTCTCAAGCGGGCGCCGAGCAAGCCGCAGCTGTGTGGGTAGGTGTTGTGCTTGCGCTTGGAGAGTGCGAATCTGAGACGGTGAGTTATGGATGGTAACGCTTTAACGCTCGCACTGAGACGCCCAAATTATGTTCGGTGAACTTCTTCCCGTTGGCGGCGGCGATCCAATTCCTCTACTCAAGAAGAGTTTGTTGGTCGGACGCCGTGAAAGCTGCGACATTGTGCTGCGGTTTTCCAACGTCTCGGCGCATCATTGCCAACTGACGCTCACCGGCGGCTATTGGTACGTGAAAGATCTCAAGAGTCGCAATGGCGTGAAGGTGAACGGCTCGCGAGTGGAAGAAAAACGCCTTGATCCGGGCGATTCGTTGGCGATCGCCCGACACACCTATGACGTCCAGTATTCGCCCGTTGATCTGGGGGCGGCGGGTCCGCCCCCTGCCGAGGATTTGCCGGCGGATTTTATGAAGCAATCGTTATTGGAGCGGGCAGGTTTGACCGGGCGAGGGAAGCAAGCGCTTTTCAAGTCGGACAAGTCCGCCGACGAGCCGAAACGTTACGATATCCTTAACGACAGCGCGGGCCAAATTCGCGACCCCAACAAGCCGGTTTGAATGCACGCACTCGATGTGAGCAAAACCTGGATTTGGGACCAAGCACCGGCCCCCTCGTTTGCCGGCTTGCTGACGCGCAGTTTTCTCGATCTTTGCGTCCAGGAGCCCTGCTCTTCGGATTGCGGTATCCCGCCGGCACTTTACGCCGACTGCTCCGTGCGACGTTGCGTTGCGTCCGCCCCCCCCTGCGAAAGCCGAGCGTACGAATCTCTTGGCGAAACCTAAGAAGAAAATCCGCGCCGATTTCCGCAAAAACCGCTCCGAGCGGGCACGCTCGGACACATGGACCCAGCGTTTTTCCGTCCCCGACCCGCAGGACGAGGACGAAGGCAAACGGGACGAACGAATCAGCGGCAAGGGAGAGCTGGCACGCCGGCGGACGGTGATCGGCAACCTAGCCGACTCCGGCGATAGCGGTCTTGGCGTGCGGTTGGACGTCGATGAGACGGTCTGTCGGCTGGGCCGGGTGCTCAACGTGCATGGCCTTTCCAGCACCGTCGCGGCCGACGATGGAACGCTCCATCGCTGCACGACGCGACGGTTGCTGAAAACGCTCAGCACCGATCATCGACACGTCGTGGCGGCGGGGGATCGGGTCTGGTTTCGGCCTGGCGGCGTCGGCGAAGGCGTCATCGAGCGCGTCGAGCCGCGGCACGGTGTGCTGGCGCGCGATAGCCGCGGCCGGCGGCACATTCTGGTGACCAACGTCGATCAAGTTCTGATTGTCGCCAGCGCCGCCGAACCGACGCTGAAGCCGAATTTGATCGATCGCTTTCTCGTTACCGCCCATCAAGCCGGACTGCGACCCCTGATCACGATCAACAAAGTCGACTTGATCGACCTGGCGAACCTGATGCCGTTTGTCGGCGTCTACAGTCAGTTGGGCTACAGCGTGCTGCTGGTTTCGGCCCAAACCGGCTTGGGAATCGATCGCCTGCGCCGCGAACTCGCCGGCAAGGCGAGCGTCGTCGCCGGGCAGAGCGGAGTCGGAAAATCGTCGCTGCTCAACGCGATTGATCCGTCGCTTCGGCTCGCCGTCCGCTCGGTCAGCACCAATAACCAAAAAGGAAGGCACACGACGACCACCGCCCAGCTTTGGCCCTTGGCCAGCGGCGGATACGTGGTCGACACGCCCGGGATCCGCCAGTTTCAGCTATGGGACATTATTGCGGCGGAAGTGGCGGGCTACTTTCGCGATCTCCGTCCTTTTGTTCATCGCTGTCGATATCCGAATTGCACACACACTCATGAGTCGGACTGTGCGGTGAAGAATGCCGTGGCCGACGGCCGACTCGATGCCCGCCGTTACGAGAGCTATTGCAACCTGTTTTTGGGGGACGCTGCATGAGCGAAACCCGCGGAGGAATTGACTTACCGTGACCGAAATGAATCGCACCCAGAGTGTTGTCCAGGAATCGGCAGTGCTGGTTGGAGTGCTGTTGCCCGAGCGTGCGCTGCAGGACGATCCGCTGGCGGAATTGGCCGGCCTGGCCGAAACCGCCGGGGCACAGGTGGTGGGCCGAGTGACCCAACGCCGCGAGAGCCCGGACGTCACCACCTATCTCGGCAAGGGGAAGGTCGACGAGCTGAAAACACTGGTCCAGGCGACCGACGCCGACGTGATTCTTTTCGACAACGACCTGAGTCCGGCCCAGACTCGCAATCTGGAGCAAGCCGCCGGAACCAAAGTGCTCGATCGCAGCGAGTTGATTCTGGACATCTTTGCCAGCCGCGCCCGCACGGTCGAATCGCGTCTGGCCGTCGAGCTGGCGCAACTGCAATACTCGCTTCCTCGACTGAAACGGATGTGGACGCACTTGTCGCGCTTAAAAATGGGCATCGGGATGCGCGGACCGGGCGAAAAGCAATTGGAAGTCGACCGCCGGCTGGTGGAAAAGCGAATTAGCGAGCTGCGCCGCGAACTGAAAACCATCGAATGCCGCAAAGAGCGCGCGGTGGCCGCGCGCAGCGAGCGAATGACGGTCTCGCTCGTCGGCTATACCAATGCCGGCAAAAGCACGCTGATGAATGCCCTGACCGGAGCGGGTGTGCTGGCCGAAAACAAGCTCTTCGCCACGCTCGACACACGCACGCGCCGCTGGCAACTCCCCGGCTGGGGGCCGGTGCTGCTGAGCGACACCGTCGGTTTCATCCGGGATTTGCCCCATAATCTGATCGCTAGCTTCAAAGCGACGCTCGAGGAATCTCGCCAGGCCGACCTGCTGTTGCACGTGGCCGACGTGAGCAATCCGCAAGCACTTGATCAAATCAGCGCCGTCTACGAAGTGTTGGAAGAATTGGGCATCGAAGCCAAGGATACGTTGCTGGTGCTGAATAAGGTCGACGCCGCCGATCGGGGGCAATTGGCTCTGGTCCGCACGCGTTATCCGCATGCATTGCCGATCAGTGCCCGGGCAGGCATCGGTTTGGACCAACTGCGGGCCGAGGTCAGTCAAACGCTCAGCCACAATTTCCTGGACATCGACGTGGAGACTGGCGTGGCCAACGGTCGTCTGTTGGCACGGCTCGCGGCCTACGGCGAAGTGCTTTCGAAGCGTTACTCGGAGGACCGGGTGGTCGTCCATTGCCGCGTGCCGCACCGGGCGGTTGCTCATCTGCATGGTAGCGACGTGACGATTCGGCCACACAGCTCGACGCCATCGGCCGTCGGCAGTAATGGCTTTCATCAAATGGCCTGGAACTGGCGGGGGCTCGACGGCCCGCAGTTCGAGGGCCAGAATGGCGTGCCGGGGCCTGCTCCCCCCGCGCCGCGTCAATGAAGGACGTGGCGGCAACCGCAATACGAATACTTCGTCGACGAGAACTTGCCGCATGGCGAAACGCGCATTGGCCGCCTTGCGAGGCATTCTGACTGGTGCGTCGAGTGGCATCGGGCGAGCCTTGGCGGTCGAACTGATAGGGCATGGAGCCCGCCTGGTGCTGGTTGCGCGGCGTCGAGAAGAATTGGAATGCCTCGCCCGCGAGCTGGATCCGACGGGCGGACACGTACAAATCGTCGCGGGCGACATCACCGACGACGCGGTCCGCCAGGCCGCGATCCAAACGGTCATGCACCACTGGTGGGGCCTGGACCTGGTGATCAACAACGCTGGAATCGGTGCCCGAAGCCGTTTTGTCGAGGCTTCGCCCGAGCGTCTGCGCAAGATCATGGAAGTCAATTTCTTTGCTCCGACCGAGCTGATTCGTTCTGCGATCCCGCAGTTGAAGCAAGGGCGCAAACCGATCGTGGTGAACGTCGGTTCGATTCTCGGTCACCGCGGTGTGCCGCGGCACACCGACTACTGCGCCAGCAAGTTCGCGTTGCGTGGTTTGAGCGAATCGCTCCGAGCAGAATTGGCCCCGATGGGAATCGACCTGCTACTGGTGAGTCCGGGCCGCACGGAAACATCCTTTCTAGACCATTCCCTGGCGCGGGAAAGCGTCGCCTGGGACAACGAACCGGCCGTGACACCGGCCTATGTTGCCCGGCGGGTCGCCCGGGCAATCGAGTGCGGCCGCCACGAGATCGTCGTCAATTATCGGGGACAGTTGCTGGTGTGGCTGAACCGGCTGTCTCCCCGGCTGTTGGACCGCATCCTAGCCCGCTATGGCTGAGAACCGACCCGGGACAGGGGCGCTGCCACTCGCCGGGCGATTGCCAAGAAAGCTTCCAATTCCCGAGTTTTTGCGTTAACCTTGGAGGTTAGCCGATAGTGGCTGTCCGCGGCCGCTGTTCGGCTTGACTGAACGCTCACTCCCCCGAGTCCCCAGCCGAGGAGCACCCCATGACTAGGCCGTCGCGCCGAGAATTCTTGGAGCAAACGATGTTATCGGCGGCAGCAGCCGCCGCGGCTGCAAGTCACTGGAGTGCGTTGACTGGCAAAGCGGTGGGCGAAGAAGGGACCACGTCGGGGTCGACCAGTCCCAACGAAAAACTGGGCGTCGCCATCATCGGCGCGGGAGGCCGCGGCGGCGATACCCATTTGCCAATTTTGGCCAGGCTGCCAGATGTCGAAGTGCTGTGGATTGTCGATCCTGATGAAAAGAACGGCAACGAACGGGTGAAACAGGCCGGTAAGATTCAAGGCCGTGAACCCAAATTTGCTCGCGACATGCGCGAGGCGTTCGCCGATCCTGCAGTCGACGTCGTAACGATCGCCACGCCTCACCACTGGCATTCGCTGGCCGCGATTTGGGCAATGCAGGCCGGCAAAGACGTGTACGTCGAGAAACCGATCAGCCACAACATTAGCGAAGGGAGGCGATGCGTCGAGGCGGCTCAGAAATACAAGAAAATTTGTCAGGCAGGCACGCAATGTCGCTCGATGCCCGGCATACGCGACGCCATGGACTATTTGCACCAGGGGGGCCTGGGCCAGGTCAAATTGGCGCGCGGACTGTGTTACAAGGAACGCAAAACGATCCACGCACGCGGCTTGTACGAGGTCCCGGCGAGCGTCGATTACGGCCTTTGGCTGGGGCCTGCCCCCGTCGCGCCCCTCACGCGGAAAAGGCTGCATTACGATTGGCATTGGCAATGGCCTTACGGCAACGGCGACCTGGGAAATCAGGGCGTTCATCAAATGGACATTGCGCGTTGGGGACTCGGTGAACCGGGGGTGAGTAGCCGCGTCATCAGCTACGGTGGCCGAGTCGGGTACGAAGACGCCGGCGATACGCCGAACACGCAAGTCGCGATGTTCGACTACGGTGAGAAAACCCTGGTCTTCGAGGTGCGCGGATTGCCGACCGCCGCTTACAAGAATACGCACGCCAGAATCGGCGTGATATTTGAAGGCGCCGACGGCCGCTCGATGGTGATCCCGTCGTACTACACGGCGGTCGTCTACGACAAGGATGGTAAGGAAGAGCGCCAATTCAACGGATCCGAAAATGACAGCATCCACTTCGTCAACTTCCTGGATGCGGTGCGGTCTCGCAAGGCGGAGGACTTGAATGCCAATATCCTCGAAGGGCATGTATCAAGCGCGCTCTGCCACCTCGGCAACATCTCCTATATGCTCGGCAAGCCGGCAACGATCGATGAAATCGGAAAAGGACTTCCGGCATTGGCCGGCGAAGCGGCGCAAGAGACGTTCGATCGGACCAGGGTCCATCTCGACGAAAACGACATCGACCCGGCCGTAAAGCTGCAGTTAGGGGCCGATTTGAGCTTTGATCCGAATCGCGAAGCATTCGCAAACAACCCACTGGCGGACATGCTGCTTTCCCGTGAGCGCGGGCCGTTCGTCGTGCCGACGGCCGACAAACTGTAAGGCGGCGGCAAATGATCTCGACCGGCTAGGCCTTGCGGATCTTCTCGCGCCCCTGCTTCACGTGCTGCGTGGCGTTGCGCGTGTCGATGACGAGCCGCGAAGAGCGCACGATGAAGTCGTAATCGTAGGCCGAGTGATCGGTGGCAATCAGGACGCAATCCTGAGCACCCAAATAATCGGCCGTGAGCGGTTGGCTCTCCATCGGCGGCACCTGGTGATGGCGCATCCGGGGCAGGCGTGCGACGTGCGGGTCGTTGTAGGTCACCTTCGCGCGGCCGGCCAACAAGAGCTCCATCAATTCGAACGAGGGACTTTCGCGAGGGTCGTCGACGTCTTTCTTGTAGGCCATGCCCAGGATCGCGACCTTGCTGCCGTTGAGCGGTTTTGCGACTTCATTCAGGGCTTCGCCCAGCCGTTGAATGACGTAGTGCGGCATGCTGGTGTTGATCTCGCCGGCGAGCTCGATGAACCGCGTGATCATGCCGTGTTTGCGGGCGACCCAACTGAGATAAAACGGATCGATCGGAATGCAGTGGCCGCCCAACCCTGGTCCGGGATAGAAGGCTTGAAATCCGAACGGCTTGGTCTTGGCGGCATTGATCACTTCCCACACGTCGATGCCCAGCCGGTCGAAGAGCATCTTCAGCTCGTTGACCATGGCGATGTTCACCGAACGGTAGGTGTTTTCCAGAATCTTGCAGGCTTCGGCCACTTCGCAACTCGACACCGGGACGGTGTTGACCACGGCGGCGCCATAGAGCGATCCGGCCAATTGGGCGCTCAAGGGGTCGATGCCGCCAACGACCTTGGGAATGCCGCTGGCGGTGAAGTTCGGATTGCCTGGATCTTCACGTTCGGGACTGTAGGCCAGGAAATAATCCTTGCCGACGGTCAGTCCACGCTCGGCCAGGATCGGCAACACCACATCGCGCGTGGTGCCGGGATAGGTCGTACTTTCCAGGACGACCAATTGGCCGGGCCTGAGCGCCGCGGCGATCTGCCGCGTGGTGGCTTCGATATAGCTCAAATCGGGATCGCGGCTGTCGGACAGGGGCGTGGGCACGCAAATCAACAAAGCGTCGGCCTCGGCCATCCGGCGCATGTCGGCCGTGGGAATGAATGTCTTGTTGCCGATGCACTGGGAGATCCACTCACCCGAAATGTGGCCGATATAGCTCTGGCCAGCCATCAGGCGTTCGACCTTGGTGGCGTCGACATCGAAGCCCATGGTGTGGTAGCCCGCGGAAATAAACGCCCGGATGAGCGGGAGACCGACGTATCCAAGTCCGATGACCCCCACCACGGCGGTCTTTTCACGGATAGCCTGTTCGAGTGGCGTGCCCATGGGCAAATTCCTTTTGCAAGTTGCTCGATGCTTTAAATGAAGCGGATGATGAAGGGGACGGGCCGAGACTTTCGCGCGGCGCAAGTGCCTCGGTTTCCGCCGCTGTTCCGCTCCGTAAGACGTGTCTGAGCGGATTTGCCCGCCGGCGGCGAGGCAGCTTCCGAGCACTCCACTATAGTTACGCCCGGCCCCGGCGGGAATCCGGGGGGAACGGAGGCGAAACGAGCGGCAGCTTGTTAGTTTCCAGCGATAAGCGTATTTTTAAGGACATAGGGCCGACGCGCGGAGAAGGGGCCGCGACTCGGCTTGTCGAGTGGTGACAATTATTCCGGTGTTGCCGTTGGCGAATATTTTGTGCCCAGGGTGGCAGACACCCTGCGGATTTGCGTCAGAACAGAGGAGGCGGCAAATGGTTCGGAACATCCCAAGGCCGTTCGGTCGGCCAGCGAGCGGAACAGAACGTCCGGCGAAGCGCTCTCGGCTGGGCTTCCATTTTCGGCTGGGCTTTACGCTCGTCGAGCTTTTAGTGGTGATCGCCATTATTGGCGTTCTGGTGGCGCTGCTCTTGCCTGCGGTCCAACAAGCTCGCGAGGCTGCTCGGCGGACGCAATGCGCGAACAACATCAAGCAAATCGGTTTTGGGTTGCAACAGCACGAAACGCAATTCAATTGCCTGCCTGCGGGCCTGCCCAACTGCACGGCGTTTTCGCCGACAAAGTCGATGACCAGTGCCGCGGTAATTTATTCAGGTAGCACCGGCACTGGTTGGTGCCAAGGTCCGAACTGGGCGGTGGCGATCCTGCCATTCCTCGATCAGCAGGTGATCTACGACAACATGGCGCTTTGCATTCAAACCAATACGAACTCCTGTAGCGATTGCTCGGTGGCGGCGCCGACGAGCGCTACCGTCCAATGGCTGCCGACCGGCGGCTACATACCGAACTCCCCTGGCACCAACACTCCCACAACTTTCGTTTGTCCCAGCGCAATGACGATTAGTCAGGGAGTGACCTTGTTGAATGCCAGTCCGTCGGTCCCTGGACAGCTCAATCCGCTGGCGAAAGGAAATTATGCCGCCTGCTTTGGCAATAACACGCTGATCATGGCGGCCGGAACGACGACGACGTTTCCCGATGCAGCAAACCCTTCGACCACATGGGGGCCGCAGGACGTGCTCGGTGCGTTCACGATTGCCGACATCACGAAGTTGAACCCTTCGCTCACTCAGACGGCGCCGCCGAACACGACGATGCAAGGGAAATGGAAAATCGCTGCCAAGTCCGGCGTTCCAATGGCGCTTGTGCGCGATGGAGCGACGACGACGATGGCGGTGGCCGAGATTATGACTTTCGACAGTGCTGCGGACGGTCGCGGCGCATGGGTTTGGCCGGGGATGGGCGGATCGATCTTTACGGCCCTGCACGGACCCAATTCGAATACAAGTGACGTGATCCCGGGGTGTGACAAAAGTGTTCTTAGCAATCCTTTTCCGCCGTGTACCCCTAGTTCCGCCACCGGCGATATCACCGACTTCGCGTCCGCCCGCAGCCCGCATCCGGGCGGTGTGAACGTGGCGATGTGCGACGGATCGAACCATTTCATCGCGGACTCGATCGATATCAACGTCTGGCGCGCTTACGCCACGCGAAACGGGGCGGCGGTCTCCGCTAGCGGAGTGAAGGAAGCACCGGTCCAGCCGCCGGATTGAGCCTACTGGCCGTTTCCGAGTCAGCATTCCTAGCGCAAACTGCCAGCGTCGTGGCTGGCGGCCCCCGCGACTGCCCCCCCTCATTGGGCGAAATACCTGTCTTTACGCTCGACGGTGCTTTCGTTATCTTTCCGCGCCTCGTTTGCGGCATCTGGCCCAAGCCCCCGCGCAAGAAGGATTCCACCCGATGTTTCCCTCACTGAAGCGATTGATTTGTGCTGGCTCGTGTTTGCTGATCGCCGTTCTGACGTCGGCCGTGGGCCGGGCCGAGGATTTTCGGATCGACAGCCGTGTATTTGCCGGCAAGGAACCGAAGCCGGTCAGTGAGAATACGACTCTTTTTCACGTGGGAATCGTTTACGACTACATACCGGACAAGAGCATTGCGGTCTTTGACAAGCCGCGCGGCCGGTTTGTGCTGCTGGATCGCCAGCGGCACGTGAAGGCCGAAGTCACGGTCGCCCAGTTGCAGACCTTTTGCGATCGTCTGCAACAAATGGCCACCGCGGACAACAACGCCTTTGTGAAGTTTGTGGCCGAGCCCCATTTTGATGCCACGACGGGGGACAAGCCGAATGAATTGATTCTCTCCAGTCCGCACATGACGTATCGGTTGACGACGACGAAAGCCAAAAGCCCCGAGGCCTGCCAACAATATCGCGAATTCTCGGACTGGTACGCTCGGCTCAATGTGATGATGAATCCCGGTTCGACGCCCCCTTTCCCGCGTCTGGCGGTGAATGAAGAGCTCTGCGAGCGAGGGATGCTGGCCGCGCAAGTGCAATTAACCGTTCCGCAGCAATCTACTTTGCACAGGCACACGGTCGAGCTACGTAGCGAACACCATATTGCCTGGCGGCTGTTGCAATCCGATCTGGACCAGATTAACGAGACGACGACTCAACTGACCACGTTCAAGCCAATCGGTTTGGACGAATATCGGCGGTTGCAAAACCACGTTGAAGTCAGCAAACGCTAATCACGGCGTCCTCTCTGCCCCCCTGCCCTGCCTCGCTTGGACGCTCTGCGCGCCGACGGGACGTTCGGCCCGCGGCGCGAAGAACTTGAGCCCTTTCTGGCAAACCGCGCCGGCCTGAGTTACGATTGACAGGCATTGCGTTGGGTGTCGGAAATCACTGCCCGCTCGGGCCACCAGCGCACTGGCCAGATCATCGTGGAGTCGTCGGATGTTTGTCTTGCGCTGGGGATTCTTGGCATGCATCGCGATTGCGATCGCACCGGTCGCGGCCCGCGCCCAGTGGACCGTGGAAAAAACGCCGGCCGGCGCCAGTGTGAACTACAACGGCAAGCTGGTGACCGAGTATCACACGCGTTCCGGAACCAAGCCGATTCTGTGGCCGGTGATCGGCCCGACGGAAAAGCCCGTTACGCGGGCTTATCCGATGAAGAAAAAAGTCCCGGGCGAGCAGTCCGACCATTCGCACCAGCGATCGTGCTGGTTTACTTATGGCTCGGTCAACGACGTCGACTTTTGGAGCGAACCGGAGACGGCGCCGCAGGGAGCGCGCCTAGGGTCGATCGAACACAAAGAGTTCGTGACGCTGAGGGGCGGCGCGAACGAGGCGGTGATCGAAACCCTCAATGATTGGCTCGGGCCCGACGGACAAAAGCAATGCTCGGATCGACGCCGGCTGCGATTCCACATGGCCGATGGACAGCGAATCATCGATTTCGACATCACGCTGTTGGCGCCTGAAAAGCCGGTCGTCTTTGGCGACACCAAGGAGGGGGCCTTTGGCGTTCGCGTCGCCCAGAATATGGCCCTGACCAGCAAGCTTGGTGGAAAAATTGTGAACAGCGAAGGACAGACCGACGGCGACGCGTGGGGCATGCCCGCCAGGTGGGTCGATTACCATGGGCCGGTCGACGACGACGACGATACGGTCGTCGGAATCGCGATTTTCAATCACCCAGCCAGCTTTCACTTTCCGACACGCTGGCACGTCCGCGACTACGGACTATTTGCCGCCAATCCCTTCGGACTGAAGGAGTTTCCCGGTGGGGGAAACGGCGGTTGCACGCTCGAGGCCGGCAAGGAGTTGCCGCTCCATTACCGGATGATTCTGCACAAGGGTGACGAGAAAGAAGCCGATCTGGCCTCGGCGTACGAGGAGTACGCCAAAGAGCCGCGGCCGCAAAACGCCGATCGGCTTAACCGGCCTTGCGGCGCTGCTGCTGCGCGGTCAGATGCTCGCAGATTCGTTCGAACTCGTCGGGATTGGCGAAGTGAACCACGATCTTTCCCCGCCCCACGGCATTTGAGCGCACTTCGACCTTAGTTCCGAGCGCGGTTCGCAGTTCTTGTTCGACCTCGGCGTTTTGTCCGCCGCGGCTGCGGCCTCGATTGGTTTTGGGGCGTTTGGTTGCCGTCGCGGTCTGTCCTGGCTTGGGAGCGTCCTCCGCATCGATCGTGTCTTGCACCAACTCTTCGATCGCCCGGACCGACAGCGATTCAACTTGGATTTGCTGGCATAGCTGCAGCTGGCGCTGGTCATCCCCCAGCGGCAGCAGGGCCCGGGCGTGACCCTGTGAGATGGCACCGCTGCGCACGGCGTCTTGCACGCCGGTGGGCAATTCGAGCAAACGAATCAGGTTGGCGATCGTCGAGCGATCAATGTGCAGGCGCCCGGCCAACTCCTCCTGTGTGCAGCCATACTCTTCCAAATAGGCTTCGAACGACGCCGCCTTTTCCAATGCGTTGAGATCCTTGCGCTGCAGGTTCTCGACCATCGCGATCTCGGCCATCTGACGGTCGTCGGCCTCGTGAACTGTGACGGGCACATCCGACCAGCCGGCCTTGATCGCTGCCCGTAAGCGGCGCTCGCCGGCCACCAGTTGCCAACGGTCGCCGTGGCGCCGGACGACCAGCGGCTGGAGCAACCCATGGGTTTTGATGCTCTCGGTCAGTTCGGCGATCGCCGCTTCGTCGAAGTCGCGGCGTGGCTGGAATGGGTTGTTCTCGATCTCGTAGACGTTCAGGCGCAGTAATCCGCCTGCGTCGGTCGGACCGCCGGCGGGGCCCGCTATCGCGGGGGCAACGTCCCAACGAGCGTCCGCGGTTTCGCCGGGGCCGGCCACCGGACGTCCCAACAGTGCTTCCAATCCACGACCGAGCCTGCGTTCTTTAGTCACGTTCGAGCACCTCCATGCAGAGTTCGACATAAGCCCTGGTGCCGCGCGAACGCGGCGCATAATCGATCACCGAGCGTCCATGGCTCGGCGCTTCCGAGACCGCGACGTCGCGTGGGATGACCGTGCGGTAGACGATATCGCCAAAAAAATCGCGCACTTCCGCGTCGACCTCGCGCGTCAGTTCCAGTCCCGCGTCGTACATGGTCAACACGATGCCGCCGAATTGCAGCCGGTTGGCCCGTTGGGTCATGACGCCACGAATGACGTCGATCATTTGTGCCAAACCTTCCATCGCGAAATACTCACACTGAATCGGCATCAGCACCTCGGTCGAGCTGGCCAAGGCCGTCTGGGTCAGGTGCCCCAGCGACGGCGGACAGTCGATCAACACGAAATCGTAGGCACTCAGTCCGCTAGCCAGGTGTTGCCCGAGCGTGGCCGCCTGGGTTTGATCGCCACTGGCCAACGCCTCGACATCCTTGAAACTCCGGCTGCCGGGGAGCAACTCCAATTGGGAATTGGCGGTCGCCCGGAGCGACTCTTTGAGCGGCCGGCGGGATACTAGTGGGTGATTGTCGGTTGGTTGGTGGCCCAGGCCGGTGGTGGCGTTGCACTGCGGATCGAGATCGACCAGGAGCGTACGACAACCGGCCTTGGCCAGACCGTCGGCCAGATTGACCGCGGTGGTCGTCTTGCCAACGCCTCCCTTCTGATTGGCCACGCACAGGATCCGTCCCACGTTGCCCGCCTTTATACCAAGTCCGATGGCGCGCCCCAGATTGGCCGCACATCCGTCCGGTTCGCCTAGGTGCCGGGGCCGGATTGTACCCAGGTGGGAATTGAACCGGGAATGGCAATTGCCGTCGTTATTCTGCTAGCACCGACGTGACGGCAAAGCTTTCGCGACAGGTACTGTTTCACGTGAAACAGTCGCGTGGAGCGCGGGCGATGGCCGCGGAGCGGAGAGGGATCGGGGACCGTTCCACGTGAAACCGCCCAGCACCGATTTGCCCACGGGTTTGGCGCGCGCCGTCTATTCCAGCGGGTTGATGACCAGCCCGCTGAGAAGCTTCGGATAGAAATACGTGCTCTTGGCGGGCATCCGCTCGCCATGTTCGCTGATCGAGCGAATGTGGTCGACCGTGGCGGGCATCACGAGTGCCGAGAGCGGGAACTCGCCCGACTCAGCTCCTTCGATCACCTCGCCCACCAGGTGGACGTACCGTGGCTTGGGAAGATCGCGGGCTTCCAACAGCGTGTCGATGACCAACCGGTGCAGAATGCTTACGCCCAGACCCTGCCAGGCCGCGCTATGCTCCGGGGCGACTTTGGCCATGCGGGCCTTGCCGGCCGCGGTGATCGACGCCACCACCCAGCGTTCGTCCTTTTGGGTGAACAATCCCAGCGTCCCCTGGTCGCCGCCGGTTTCAATCTCGTCCCAAACAGTCGTGGCCAGGTCGGCCCCTTCGCCGGCGATTCGCGTGCTGAAGGAGTCTCCCAAACGCTGGATCAGATCGTCGGCCGACATCGCCGGCAAACCCCGGAACAAGCGATGCGTGGGGAGGACGAGTAACCCAGGATCGTTCATTCCGATGAACATCATCAGCACGTAATTCGCCGGATGGTCTGAGCGCAAAGGGCCCTGCTTGCCAATCAGTTCGTCGCGGTAGTTGCACGCGGTTTCGTAGCGATGGTGGCCGTCGGCAATGAAGACCGCCTTGGGGCCCAAAACCGACTCGACCTGGCTGATCAGTTGCAGGTCGGTCACCGGCCACAAGCGATGCACGACGCCCAAGTGGTCAGTCGCCTCAAGTGGGGCGACACCGGCCACGGCGCGCTCCAAGAGGTCCTGAGCCACGTTCTGGGGATCGGGATAGAGGCCGAAGATCTGACTCAAATTCGCCCTCGTTGCCCGGGTGAGCAATAACCGGTCCTGTTTGGGCCCGGCCATCGTCTCTTCGTGCGGAAAGATATTCCCCTCGCCAAATCGCGAGAGCCGGCAGCGGGCCATGAATCCGCGGCGGGTAACGGTTTGGCCGTCGAGGGTGAACTGCTGGTGATAGACATACAGAGCCGGCTGTGACTCGGCAAACAGAACACCCTCGCTGCGCCAGTTTTTCAGGAACTGGGCCGCGCGGCTGTAGCGGTTGTTGGTCTCGTTGTCCCCCGGCTCGTCGCGATTCAGTTCCAGCCTAACGACGTTTGCCGGGTGCTGTTTGTAAAGCTGGCTGTGCAATTCGGGCCCGATGACGTCGTACGGCGGAGCGACGACGTCGCTAAGCGAACCGACATGGCCTAAATCGTAGCGCACTCCGTGGAAGGCTTGAATTTCAGGCATGGCTCTTCGGCACCGTCGGCCGCCGCTCGGGTTGATTCGGGGGAAGGAAAGAAAAACAACCGGCGACCCAGGTTGGGCCGCCGGAATTGGGTTGCGTCACGCTTTTACCACCGATCGCACCGGGGTAGGTTGCCGACCGATCCGGCAGGCTTAGTACCGGTAGTATTCCGGCTTGTACGGTCCCTCGACCGGCACGCCGATGTAGGCCGATTGCTCGGCGGAAAGCTTCGTTAGCTTGACGCCCAGCTTGCCCAGGTGCAGTCGGGCGACTTCTTCATCCAGCAACTTGGGGAGCATGTGAACGCCCAGGGCATACTGGTCAGCCTCGGTCCACAAAGCGATCTGAGCCAAGACCTGATTGCTGAACGAACTGGACATTACGAACGACGGGTGGCCCGTGGCACAGCCCAGGTTGACCAGTCGACCTTCGGCCAGGATGAGCAGTGATCGGCCGTCGGGGAAGGTGTAGCGATCGACCTGCGGTTTGATCTCGAGCTTCTTGACTTTCTTCTGGCTGTTGAGCCAGGCCATGTCGATTTCCAAATCGAAGTGGCCAATGTTGCAGACGATCGCGTCGTTGGGCATCACCGATAGATGCTCGCCACGAATGATGTCGCGATTGCCCGTGGCCGTCACGAAGATGTTGCCGCGCGGGGCGGCGTCTTCCATCGTCGTTACCTCGTAACCTTCGAGCGCTGCTTGCAGCGCATTGATCGGGTCGACCTCGGTCACGATCACGCGTGCGCCGAGCGACTTGAGAGCGTGCGCACAACCCTTGCCGACATCGCCATAGCCGGCGACGACGGCCACCTTGCCAGCCACCATCACGTCGGTTGCCCGCTTGATGCCGTCGGCCAGCGATTCGCGGCAACCATAAAGGTTGTCGAACTTGCTTTTGGTAACCGAGTCGTTGACGTTGATCGCCGGGACTTTCAACTCGCCCTTTTCGTGCATCTGGTACAGGCGGTGGACGCCGGTGGTCGTTTCCTCGGAAATGCCCCGGATATTTTCAAGCAGTTCCGGGAAACGATCATGAACCATTCTGGTCAGGTCGCCGCCGTCGTCCAGGATCATGTTCAGCGGTTGGCCGTCGGGAAAGAACAGCGTTTGCTCGATGCACCAATCGAACTCCTCGGCGGTCTGGCCTTTCCAGGCGTAAACCGGAAAGCCCGCCTTGGCGATGGCTGCCGCGGCGTGGTCTTGCGTCGAGAAAATATTGCAGCTACTCCAGGTTACCTGGGCTCCCAAGTGATGCAGTGTTTCAATTAAAACAGCCGTTTGAATTGTCATGTGCAGGCAGCCGGCAATGCGTGCGCCGGCGAGGGGTTTCGACCGGCCATATTTTTCGCGCAAAGCCATCAACCCCGGCATTTCGTTCTCGGCCAGCATGATCTCTTTGCGTCCCCAGTCAGCCAAACTGAGGTCGGCGACCTTATACGGAAGTCGGGTATCCACCTGAGCCACGAGATTTCTCCTTGAAACGAACGGGTTGCCTAAACGAGGCCACCATGCACCCAGCGAGCGATTTTGGCAGGCGCAAAACATGCGTCCGCCGTCAGCTCAGCCGAGCCGAACAGCCAAAACGACAGCAAAAACGATTGTGTAGATCATAATTTGGCCCTATCTGACTGACAAGGGTCTGTACCCGCAGCGCCCCCGGGGACGGAAACGACACGCCCGGGGCCGCCGGACCTCCATTCGGGGGGGTGTGGCGGGGTGGGCGCGAGAGTCAACGTCCGGGTTCCCCGTCACGCCCGAATGCACCGCGAGCCGCGACGACAAATGCGGCCACTCGATCGGCAGATTTTCGACCCGGCGAGCTTTCGACGCCACTTGCCGTGTCGACGGCAGTCGGACGGACCTGTTGAATCGCAGCCGCAACGTTCGCTGGTTGCAGCCCGCCGGCCAGGACCAGCGGCACCTCGCCCCAGGCAGGGCGTGCCCGAACGACCGCCGACCAATCGGGAGTTTGGCCTGTTCCGCCGTATTGACCGGCCTGAAAGGCATCGACGAGGAGAGCGGCTGGGACGCGTCCGAGGGCCACGCAGGCGGCTAAATAGGCGGCAACGGGCTGGAAATCGTTCGTCCCCCGAAACGCGCGAATGATCGGCAGCCCGGAGAGCTGGGCCAAATACTCGGGTGGCTCGTCGCCATGGAGCTGCACATAGTCGAGCTGAAGGCGATCGGCAATGTGCCTCACCTCGGCGACCGGCGCGTTGACAAACACGCCCACCCGGGCGATGCCGCTGGGCAATTCGGCCACAATTTCGTCGGCCAGCCCAATATCAATCTGCCGAGGACTCGACGGGCAAAAGTTGAGCCCGACCGCGTCGGCTCCTGATCGAGCCACACAGAGTCCGTCGGCCACCGAGGTGATGCCACAGATTTTGATGCGAAACATGGGCTCGATTGACATTAACGGATAGGCAGTTCCGGCCAAATACGCACCGGACAGTTTCGTTCGAGAGACTCGCTGGCGTTCAATTATACGACGGGCGTGGGGAGATCGGGGGATCGGCTGCCGGCCGGTTCAAGCTGAAGCCCGGCCGCAGACGATTTCGACCCATAGCTTATTAGGCACTTGGCGATCCCGCGGCCCCCGCGATTGAAGGTTGGCATGGCCTTTTCCGTCGAGTCGATTTTTCGACCCAGCCCAGGGCGTATCGCGCACCGCGGATGGCTGGCGGCCGGCGTCGCGTTGGGCCTGGCCGTGGCCGCCGGCGGTGGAGCGACCTGGCTGTTGACCGTGGGACCTGCGAGCCCTTGGCAAGACGCCTTTGCGGATTTGAGCAGTTCCAGCAAAGTTTGTCGGCAGGAGGGAGACGCGACCGCACGCCGCGGCGCGAGTGGCTCAATTACAAGGTCAGCTCGACAATTGCGTTCGTCATCGATTCGACCAATTCCTTGGCGAAGCGAAACTGGTCCAAGACAAAGTCGAGCGTGAGGCAGAGGCGCGGGGGGCCAGCCAACGGAACAATTCCGCGATTGCCCAGACCGCCCCAATTGAGACCCGGCTGGCCGAGCTCAACGGCGAGCGTTCGCGGTTGTTGGAGAGGCTGACGCCCCAACATCCGACGGTTGTCGAGATCGACCGGCAGATCGCCGACTTGGATCACCAGCTTGCGAACCTCAAGGCCGCGGCGACTGCGCTCAGCGCTCAAATCGCCGTGACAACGGAAGCCGAGATGACGTCCGCGGCCGGCTGGAGAGACCTCATCGAGCACTCCGTGGTCGAATATGACCAGCTTGCCGCAGCATGCCGTCGGGCTGAGAGACAGTTCGAAGAGGCGCAACTGGAACATTCGGCCGCCCTGGATAGCCACCTCACCGCGATTGGACGTTGGAGCGATGCCGCGACCGAGTGGGGGAAGATGCTGGCGGTGCCGGTGGGTCTTGAAACGGGCCTGTGGATCGTGGCTGCTGCTGCCCTTGCCGTGCTGGGATGGCTAGCCGCCTGCAGCATGTCCAGCGGCGTCTGGACCGGAGCCGATCGGCTGATTACGAGCGCCGATCAGATCGAGCGCTGGTTTTCACTTCCGGTCGTGGCGATTTCGGCCACCGTCGGCAACAAGCCGACAAGGGCTTCCGCGGAGCATCGGCCGGCATCGCGTTGGCTGGTGCTGCCCGCGCAGCTTGCAGTGGCCGTGGCGGTTTTTTGTTTGGTGGCGACCACGATTCAAAATCCCTCTTGGTTTGGGACTCTTTGGACTCGCTAGTTGATCACGGGGGAGTTGATTCGCGATCGGACGCTTGGCGATTGCCAAAGACATTCGCGCTTTGGCGGAGATCGCCGATTGTTCCGCCTGTAGCACGGGCCGAGGATTCGCGGTGCCCAATTTCCCCCCCCACGCGCGGCGTGCTGGCACTGTCAGCATCGACGGTGGAGGAAAGCTGCGCAGGAAATCGCGCCGATCTGAGCAGAAGATGCAGCGGCGAGGTCGGTCCAGCCGAACCTTAGTTAGTGTAAGTAACGGTTCGAAGTAACCGGCCGGGAGATACCGCGCCCGCCCCGATGGAGTCAGGCCGACAGTATGTACGAAGCGTTTTTCCATCTACGTAGTCGGGCCTTTGCCGCGGCTCCGAGTCCCGAGCGGTTTTTCTCCTCGGCGGCCGGTCAATCCGCTCGCGCGACGCTCAGCCGCATTATTGAGCGTGGCGAAGGGCCGGGGGTGATCATTGGCCCTTCAGGGACCGGCAAGACACTCCTGTGTCAGCGGCTGGCAGCCGATTTTCGCGACCGCCTGGCGGTGGCGATGTTGACCAGCGGCCGAGTCTGTACGCGCCGGGCGTTGCTGCAGGCGATTCTCTACGAACTGCGGCTCCCTTACCGGGGCATGGAAGAAGGAGAGCTGCGGCTTTCGCTCATCGATCACGTCACCCCCGACGGAAGTGACCATCCTGGCCTACTGCTTTTGGTCGACGAAGCCCACACGCTGCGTTGGCAACTGCTGGAAGAGCTGCGGATGATCACGAATCTGGTTCGCGACGGTCAGCCGCGGGTGCGGGTCGTTTTGGCCGGTGGTCCCCAGTTGGAAGAACGATTGGCCAGCCCGAAGCTTGATTCGTTCAGCCAACGGATTGCGGCTCGCTGTTACCTGGGCACGCTATCTCGCGAAGAAACGGCCAATTTCGTGCGTCATCAAATTGTCGTCAGCGGCGGCGAACCGGACCGGGTGTTCGAAGCGGCTGCCTACGACGCCATCTACGCGGCGACCGACGGGGTGCCTCGACTGGTGAACCAGCTTTGCGATCATGCGCTGGTCTTGGCGGTTTTGGCGGAATGCCGGCCGGTGGGAGCGGCGGTGGTGGAAGAGGCGTGGAGCGATTTGCAGCAGTTACCCAGCCCGTGGCAGATGACGACGAGCGCCGGCGAAACAAGCCGCGTGGTCGAGTTTGCGGCCCTGGACGATCTGGCGGAAGAAGGCCCGAATGCCATTCCGTTCCGCTCCTCGTTCGAGGAGAAGGCCCCGGTGGCGACGGAAGAGAATCTGGACCAGATCGAGCGGCAGTTGCGGGAATTGGACGACGATTTTCATCCGGCCGGTTCGATCGGACCGGAAATTGAGCTACGATTCGACGGCGTCGCCAATCCGTTCGGCGAAGTGTTCGAGGACGAAGAGATCGTGATCGACCGCTACGCCTCGCTCGAGGCCGATTTGTTCGCCGACCGCCCGTTGGTCAACAGTGTCGAAGGGCGCGAGTTGTCCGATCTGCTCAACCCTTGGTTGAACCAATCGACCGAGTCGATGCTGAGCATTTCGGTCGGTTTCGGGACGAACCCCGTGGCGAAATCATTCACTTCCGGCGGCCCCGCAACGGGCACGCCGACCAACGTGAATCTATTGGCGGGAAGCGTGGACAGTCAGTCGCCGGCTGCCGGTTCCGATAGCGATGGGGACCTGATCATCATTGAAGATGACCCGATCGTTCCGACCGCTTCGCGCTCAGCCGCACCGTTGGCGCGCCGTCAAGAATACCGCCAGTTGTTCGCCAAACTGAGGCACGGCTGACCAGGAGCGTCATGGGCCACCTCCTTGAGGCGATCAAAAAGCTCGAGCAACAGCGCGCGGCGGTGCGCCCCAAGCCGGTTCGTCGTACTCCGGCCGAGCCAGCCGCGAAAATCTGGCGGATTGACGCGCCTCACGCGGTTAGTCCGGCCCATCGCAACGCCGAGCCCCATCCAGCCGGCTCCTCAGACCGAGGGCTGACCGCCCGAAAAGCGGACGAAATCGAACCGGTGGACGTGGCGCAGGCCCTTCGTGACCCTGAACCGGCACACCCGATTGCTGCGGCTCCCGACGCCGGGCCGACGGCATGTGGTGGCGAGCGAGCGGCCGCCAAGGTCGGTTGGCAGTTTGCCGCTCCGGCGATCCCCAGCGATTATTACGACCTGGGTGCCCGTCTGGTGAAGCCGGTGAGTGGCTCTGAGGGGCCGCAAACGGTGCTATTGACCGCGGTCTCAAGCGCCGCGCTGGATGCCGTCTCACTAGCGGCTCTGGCCGTGATTTTATCGGCCCAAGGCAATGTCCTGTGGGTCGACACCCGGAATATTCGGCCCGCGGCCGACGCCGTTGGGCCGGCGACGGCGCATTACGCCGGTTGGCACGAACTTCGGGCGGGAAAGGTCACTTGGGACGAAATCGTCGCGCCGACCAACCTGGCAGGAGTTTCGTTCGTGGGATGCGGCGATCGGCCGCTCAGGACTGACGTTGTCGCATTTGGCCGCCACTTTTTCGAGCCGCTACGCTCCACGTTTTCATTTGTGCTGATCGGTGGCGGGCTGGCGGAAGAATCGGCGTATTTTGCCCCGGTCTGCGATGCAATCGGCCTGGTCACAGCCATCGGAAATGCTACGCGCAGCCAGATCGGATGCGCGCTGCGAACGCTCGATGCCGCGGGCGGCTGCGAACCGCTAATGATCGCTGTTGAGCCGCACCGGCCGTAGCAGCGGCAGCGCGCGAAATTGGCGGTGCGAGCGGGCGGCCGGGCGTCGGTTTGACCGGCGGAGTTCCGGGGCCAACGCTGTCGCCACATGTGGTTGGCGGGCGGTCGCGATCCCTTAGTCGAGGGGATTAGCGTGTCACTGCAATCGGCCGATCAAGCCAAAATCCCTGAATATTTCCTATCCGATTACTTGACTGAGCGTTTTTGGCGCCGATAATAAAGAGCTTGTTCATGACGATGTCGCGCTTGCTTTCCTGAAGGATCGGCTGCGGGTTGGTCCCACCAAGATTCGCCAATCCA
>Ga0182024_10006481_pt1 | contig 25685 bp, 32 predicted proteins | sample P32metaG_FD_120480 | JGI IMG/M metagenome (GOLD analysis project Ga0182024, IMG submission 120480) | Permafrost microbial communities from Stordalen Mire, Sweden - P3-2 metaG (Illumina Assembly) | ecosystem: Environmental > Terrestrial > Soil > Wetlands > Permafrost | place: Sweden: Stordalen...
AGGGCAGACGAGCCAGGGCGCCAGCTAATGGATCGGCGTTTCTGGGACATGAACGATGTGTCGGCGCGGTTGCATTTTCGCGCGCGTAACATGGTGAGCCGCGCGACGCTGGTCATGATTAACGATGGCGGGCCGGTCCAGCTGCACCAGGTCGAAATCTACCCAACGGAGTTGCATAGCGATGTGCAGTTTCCCGGGGTCCCTGGCTTGGTGATGGTTCCGTTGCCCGGCGCTAAGGCGACCCTTCTGCATCAGGGCGGCCAGCGTACGAATGCGGCGATTGTCGCGATTATCGACCCTCGCTACCGCCCGACGGGCGCTCAGCCGGGCGAAAGCGTGCAGTACATGGTCGATGGCGCCGGGAGCGATGGGTCGGGCGGCACGACGTGCCACGTCATCGCAGGGCGCAAGGGTAAGGTCATCGATGTCGGCGACGCCAATTCGGTGACAATCAACGTTGGGACGGCGGCGAGCGGCGTCGCGATCAACATGGGCGGGAGCGGCGCGACGGTGAACATCACCGGCGCCGCGGGCGACGTCGTGATCGATGGCGTCTCGCTCGTCAACCATGTGCATTTCGGCGTGACGCCCGGCGATGGCGATAGCGGAAAGCCGGTCAGCTGATGCGCGGGCTTCGTCTGATTTGGGACCCGATCAAGGGTCAAGCCGATCTCGGCGTGTTGAACGGCGCGCTCGATACGACGCATGTCCTCGAAACGATGGTCATCATGTCCTTATTTTCCGACCGCCGCGCCGAAGCGTCGGATGCGTTCCCGTTCGGCAGCAACCTGCCGCCCATCGATCCGCGCGGTTGGTGGGGCGACAGCTTCCCGCCGGTGCCTAATTGGAAATTGGGGTCGCGGCTCTGGCTCTTGCAAGGCGGCCGCGCGCTCCCGAAACTGCCGCTGGTCGCGCGCGGGTTCATCCTCGAAAGCCTCGCCTGGATGATCGAGGACAACGTCGCCGGCGCGGTCGACGCCAAATGCTGGTTCGACCCGCAGAACCGCCGCAAGCTCGATTGCCGCGTCACCCTCGCGGCGCCGCCGGCCAATTCGCCGTTCCTCGGGATCTGGCGCGCCGCGCTGGGGCTCGCCGCCAACGACAATTTCAATTTCGCCAACATCGTCCAACTGGCCGCGTGATCGATGCCGTTTGCGCGTGAGAACCTGTCGGCGTTGCAGCAAGACGCCTGGGCGAACATCGCGACCCGGATGCCGGGCTCGGCGCCCTTTCAGCGCGGCACGGTCGAGAACGTGCTGGGAACGGTCCTCGCCGGGTTCCAGAACGACCAGCTCGGCTATACCGATTGGGTCGCCAAGGAGGCGGTGCCGTGGACCGCCGACGGCGAATTCCAGGTTGGCTGGGGCGGTCTGCGCGACGTCACGCTCAACGGGCCGCAACGGGCGCAAGGCAATTACACCTTCTCGGGCAATCCCGGCGCGCCGGTTTATTCCGCCTCGACGGTGACGATCAACGGCCAAGTCTACACGGTGCCGGTCGGCGGCGCGCTGGGCGATACCGGGGCGCTGACCTGCCTTGTCGTTGCCCAGGCCGCCGGCAGCGTCGGCAATTGCGCGCCCGGAACCCCAGGCAGCCTGGTATCGCCGCTCTCGGGCGTGGCGAGTACCGGCGTCGTCGCGTCTGCTGGAATTTCGGGCGGGACCGATCTCGAAACCTCGGCGCATTTCGGGACGCGGATCAATCAGGCCTGGGCGAACCCGCCGCAGGGCGGCGATCTCGCCGACTACGTCACCTGGGCCTTCGATGATGTGCCGGCGGTGACGCGAGCCTGGTCGGCAGGCCCGGCGCTGATGGGGCCGGGCACGGTCACGGTGTTCTTCTGCATCGACGATGCGCTGCACACTAACGGACTGCCAATTGGCAGTAACGGCGTGTCGCAATACGAACGGCGCCCCGGCACCGTCGCGACTGGCGACCAATTGACGCTCGCCAATGCCCTCTTCCCCGAGCAATCGGCGGCCGCGATGGTGTTCGCCGCGGCGCCGACCGGGGTCGCTCTCAATGTCGCGCTGCAGGAAGTGCCCGACGACGCGACGATACGCGGCGCGATCACCGCGGCGATCGCCGGGCTCTTGCTGCGCGAAGCCTCGCCGGTCGGCTGCCAGGTGGTGCAAACCCTCGCCGACGGCACGCGCGCGATCGTCAATGGCGGGACGATCGATATCGATCATCTGCAGGCGGCGATCGCCGCGGTGCCGGGGCTCAACGATTTCGTGATGACCTCGCCCTCGGCCGACGTGGTGCTGACGGTGCCGGGGCAGATCAGCATCCCGGGCGCGATCAGCTACACGAACCCGAGCTGACTATTGCCTGTCGGCTCTTTCTGGCCGCTTCCGGCCGCGATCACCTATGCGCCGGCGGGATACGGCGCGCCGCAGCTCGGCGAGGATGATTTTGTCGTCGAGCTCGGCAATCTCTTCCCGCCGGGGAAAGCCTGGGCATGGACCCGCGATCCGGCGTCGTTCGGGATCGCCCTCTTGCACGGCATCGCGGCCAGCCAGGCGGCGACGCACGCGCGCAAAAACCAGATGCTGATCGACGCCTTCCCGGCGACGACGGTCGAGCTGCTGCCGGAATGGGAAGCCTCGGTTGGCCTGCCCGATCCGTGCGCCGGGCCGGATGCCTCGGTGCCGGCGCGCCAGGCGCATGTCGTGGCGCGGGCCACCAATCAAGGCGGCCAATCGGTCGCGTACCTCATCGCCTATGCGCTGGCGCTGGGGTTCGTGATCACGATCACGCAATTCACCGTGCTGCGCTTTGGCCAGCGCTTCGGCTCGCGGTTTCGCGGCGCGCGCTGGGCGAGCGCGATCCAGATCAACGCGCCGACGACGACGATCGCCTATGCGCGGTTCGGCAGCGCCCGGTTCGGCGACCATTTCGCGAGCTGGGGCAACGCGATCCTCGAATGCGAGCTGCGGCGCATCGCGCCGGGCCATCTGACCCTGATCTTCTCATACGGCGGGTAAATCCGGCATGGATCTCATCCTCACGCAAGACGGCAGCCAAGTTTCGTTCGCCAATCGCGATACGACGACGAGCCTCTCGCCGGCGCTGCAGGGAACCCCCGGGTTCGGCACCGACGGCAACCCGGCGACCCCGAGCCCGGCAACCCAGATCCCGTCCTATCACTACGATCTGGTCACGGGCTCGCTCTACAATCTTCTGCTCGCCTCGGGCACGCCGCCGAGCGGCGCCGACTACACCCGGCTCTATCAGGCGGTGATGGCGCTGGCGCACATGGTCGATACCGGCTCGGCCAATGCGCTCGCCGCCGCGCCCGCCGCCACGCTCTTGACCGGCCTCCCGGCCCTCTCGACCTTCCCCGACGGGTTCACCGTGCGAGTGACGCCGGTCAATACGACAACATCGGGGGTGCCGACCTTTGCCTTCAATGGGGGTAGTGCGGTCACGGTCACCGACCCGCTAGGCAACATGCTGATGCCGGGCGCGATCCAGCGCGGCATCCCCTGTGAGCTGATGAAAGCGGGCGGGGCGACGCCGACCTGGCTCCTCATCCGCCAGCCGGCGCAGCGCCTGGCGCTGGCGGCGAATACCACGGTCTACGTCAACCAATCGACCGGGGTCGATGCGACCGCCGACGGCACCGCGGCGCGCCCGTTCAAGACGCTGCAGGTGGCGCGCAATTATGTCTTCGCGCGCTACGATCTCGTCGGGCAATTCACCATTACCTACAACTGCACTGGCGCCTTCACCGCCGGCGCGCTCTGCAATGGCTTGTTGGCTGGCGGGTTCGCCGGGTGCGAGATATTTGCGGGCCAGGCTGGCTGCTCGATCGCCGCGCCGGGCGGGGTCTGCATCGGCGCCGCCGATGGCGCCGATGTCTTTGTCGAAGGGACGTTCGCGCTCTCTGGCGGCATCGGCCTTGAAGCTTTTAGCGGCGGTTATATCACCGTCGCGTCGACCGGGGTCAATTTTGGCGCCTTCACTTTCGCGGCGATCGAGATGTATTCGGGCGGCGGCGTCACGCTGCAAACCGGGTTCACCATCAGCGGCGGCGGACAGAATTTCATCTATGGGCAGATCAGCGGCACGCTCGGCGGTTTCGCGAACGGCGCCGTTGCCATCTTGCTCACCGGAACGCCCGCCTTCTCCGGCGGGTTTATCGGTCTCCAAAACGGCAGCCAAGCGCTGATGCCGTCGAGCGCCTTCAGCTTTAGCGGATCGGCGACAGGGCCGCGTTACTCGCTCGTCGGAACCAGCTGCCTCAACACCAATGGCGGCGGCGCGAGCTTCCTGCCGGGGAGTTCGTCCGGTGCGGCCGACGCGACGAGCGCGTATCTCTAGGAGCGGTGACATGACCTCGTTGGCATCGAATTACTGGCTGGTCGGCAATAAGGGGGCCGTCGTGTTCTCAAGCCCGGCTTCTGCCTATGTCGCGACAAGCGATGCGGGCTATGTCGCGTTCCGCGCCGCCGGCAACCTGCCGAGCGTCATCCTCTGCGATGGCGAATTGGCGCATGTGTTTTGGTTAGCGGGGCAGAACGCGCTCGCCCGGGCAGCGGGCGCCACTTCGCTCGGCGGCCAGGGCGGCATGCCGCCGGCCGATGCGGTCGAGCTCTTGGCGACGCTCGGCCTCACCTTGACCTCGAGCGGGAATTCGGCGCTTGACGGCACCTATGCGCTCGACCAGGCGACGCGCGCCAACATCATGGCCGAGCAGGTCGCGGTCAACACCTCAGCCAAGTTCACCAACGGCACGACGACAAAGAACTGGCCCGATGCCACGGGAACGCTCCACGCGTTCGACCCGGCGCACTGGACGCCGTTCGCCGAGGCCGCGGGCGCCTATTACGACGCGCTCTTCACCTGGGCGCCGAGCTTCGCGGCAAACCCCGAGACGGCGCCGCCGTCGTCCAGCGCGACGATCGCCTAGAGGCCGCACTCACATGGGCATGGATCTGACGGCGGCGGGGGCGAAGGTCCTCGACGGGCGCGGCGGCGGCACCTCGCCCAGCGACCCCCTTGTCCAATATACCGACAATCCGACCGCGGTACCGCTCGGCTATGACCAACTGACCTCGCTCGGAACAGCGCAGAACCTCGCCCCGCCGGCGGGTGCAATCTACGCGGTCATTGTCCCCGAGGTGCAAGGCGTGCGCTGGCGCGACGACGGCACGTCACCGACCGCGACGGTCGGCATGCCGGTCGATGCCGACGCGCCCATGACCTACCGCGGCAATCTCGCGGCGATCCAGTTCATCGCGCAAAGCGCCGGCGCCATCCTTAACGTGAGTTTCTACAAATGAGGCTGCTGTCGCGGTTCGTCCTGGCCGTCGCGCTGACAATCGTCTGCGCCGCCGCGCCCGCTTGGGCGGATGCGCCGGCGACGATCGCGCGGTCGTTTGCTTCTTTCTTGAAGCTCAACAATATCTGGACCGGCACGCAGAATTTTGCCGGGGCGTTCGAGATCGGCGGGGTCCTCGAGAGTTTCCCCGGTTCGGGCGCCCTTGTCGGCCTCGGCGATACGCAATCGCTGACCAACAAGACGCTCGATTGCGCGCTCAATACCTGCCTCGACCTGCCCTCGGGCGCCGTGCTGATGACGCAAACCGGCAGCGGCGCTCACCCCTGGCCGCTATCGACGGCCTATTCGGGCAAGGTCTTCACGCCCGAGCAATTCGAAAGCCCGGTCGTCCAGGCGGCGCCGCCGATCACCGACACGCTGACGATCTCGGCCGGATCTCAACTGCTGCATACTGGATCGGCGCATCCGTCATTCGCTGTCGGCGATCGGCTCATCATCCCCGGCCTCGGTGCATCGGCGTCGATCGTCACGCCGAACGCTACCGGCACCGGCACGGCGTCGGGCGTGCAGGCGGTCACAGTGCTCGGCGGATCGTGCGGAACGGCGATCACGGTGAATGTCGCGTTTCCGAGTGGCCTGCCGCAAGGCTTCCCGGCGAACGGCTGGGGCAACTGCCCGGGGCAGCCCGGCACGACCAACGTCGCGACGTCGACCGCCCTTTGGTCGGGCTACACGCTCAATATTCAGTACGTGCCGCTCGAAGCGATTATCTTGAGCGTCACCGACAACCAGGACTTCGTGCTGTCGGTTGCCGCCTCGGCTGGATTGAGCGCGGTTTCGACCGAATTCGCCGAGGTGCCGACAGTGGCCGAGACGTCGACGGCGGCCGCGAATGCTGTGGCGGCCGCGAATGCCGCGGCTGCAGCCGATGGGGCAGCGACGCTGCAGCTGAGCGGCGCCAATTATTGGGCGGCGGCTGGGATCAATATTACGCCCAACGCGCATCTGACGATCGATCTCGGCGGCGGCACGGTCTATCCGATCGGCACTGCGGCCGGCGGTTTCTTCGCCGCCGGGGCGGGTGCCGGGACGCCGACGACGCTTACTGCCTCGGCCAATAAGGGCGCGCAGTGCGTCTCGGTCACTTCGAACGCCGCCTTCAAGATCGGCGCCTACTTTACCGTCCAGGCCAACAACGCCTATGGCGTGCAGCTCGGCCAGACCAACCGCGTGCAAAGCCTGCCGTCGGGTCAGGTCTGTGGCGAGGATGCGCTCGGGTTCGACGCGAATTCAGGTGCGCCCAATGCGGTGACGCCCTACATTTTCGCCGAACATCTGACGATCCGAAACGGCACGATCAATTGCAAGTTTTCCGCCGGCGCGGGGTCTGGGTTCAACCTCGGCTCGCTGGCGCATCCCGACATCGAGAATGTCGAGTTCGACAACTGTCTTACCGACCGAAACACTCTCGGCAATATCGGGTTTGGCGCGTTCTTCGGCCCGGAATATCACGGTTACTACCACAACCTGGTCGCCAAGAATTCGGCCAACAACGACCTGTCCTTCTCGATCGAATTCTTCCTGGCGTCGCCGATTTGGGCTGATGCGACCGTGGAGAATGGGCAAGGGTTCGCCATTGGCTGGGAGCAAAGCGGCGGCGACCACCATTTCAAGGTGACGAACAACCCCAACGGCCGCGGCGACAAGCATCTCGGCGCGTGGGGCGGCGGCGGTTACGAGGAGGTCTCGAACGTTCCGGCGCCGTGGGTCTGTATCTTCCTCGACGGCTCAGATTATGACAATTTGGCGCAGGCCGATGTCGCCGGATGCAACGACGGCTTCGAGACTGACGGCCTCGGCTCGCTGCATACGACGCTCGGGCAGCTCAACGTCTCGACGACAACGGTGCCGCTCGATCTCGGCGCGAATGACACTTACACGACCGTCAAGGGCATCGATTACCAGACTGGCGCGGCGGCATCGGGAAACTTTCTCGCCGCGAGCCATTACGCGCTGCCGCCCGGCAGGGTGCCCCCGACGGCGGCGGCTGGCGGTTTTGCATACACCGACGGCGACCAGTTCCTCACGGCGACGCCGTTTGCCGGCTTAGCGCTCGGCAATACGAGCGGCCAGCCAACGGCTTATGCGGGCACGAGCTGCAGCAATCAGGTCATCACCGCGTTGTCAGCATCCGGCGTCGCCACCTGCGCGCCGATCACCAACGCCTATCTCTCGGCCGGCACGTTCTCGAACATCACCGGCACCGGGACGTTGACGGCGGGCGCGACCGGCGCCGGGTTCACCATCAACTTCGCCGCGTCGAGCATGAACGGCCAGGTGCCGCTCACCTATGGCGGCACCGGCTCGAACCTCAGCGGAACCGGCGGTGCTAGCCAAGTGCTCAAGCAAACCAGCTCGGGCGGCGCGGTTACCGTTGGCCAGCTCGCGCTAAGCGATCTTTCCGCCCTCACCTATGCGAACGACAATTTTGCGGTGCTGTCGGCCACGGCGACCGCAAGCGCTGTCGCCGGCCAGCTCTCGATCGGCACGACGACGCCGAGCGGTACTCCGATCGTCACGATCAACGGAAATGTCACACAGACGCCCCCGACCCCTTACGCGGGGACGTCGCTTGAATTGGTCGGCAAAGACGCAAATATCGCCTCGGTTGCCGGGTTTTCTTATGGCAATTGGGGGATGCTGCTTAACGCCAATGCGGCCGGGGGAACCCTGGCCGCGCCGAGCAACGTATCAGCGACTAACCTCTTCGCAATTCAAGCCTGCGGGTACAATAGCGGCTTCGCTATCGGCGGTGAGTACCAGATCACCGCGAGCCAAGCCTGGGGGGCCGGTGCGCAAGGAACCCAGCATAATTGGCTGACCACGGCCAACAGCACGGCGTCTCTCACGACGTCGATGCGCCTACAAGCCTCGGGCGGTTTGAGCGTCGGCAGCGGCAACGTCGCGACCGACGACGGCAATGGCAGCATTGTCGGCACTTATCTGATCCCGACGACTTCGGTCGCCGGCGGTATCGCGGCGGGATCAACGCTGCTGCTCAATTCGACGACGAACGGCACGCCGACGGCGGGCGGTACGGTCGAGGTGGTGACTGGAACCTACAGCGGCACGCCGATCGTCGCCGCCGCGGTCGGTCTCGTGTTCCAGGCCAGCCCCGTCAGCGGCAATGCGTATGTAGGTTCCTATTCAACCGGCGGCGTCACGACGCTTCACCTGCAGGCCAACAATGGCGGCGCGCTCATCGACGGCATGGTCATCGGTAGCACTGGCGGGATTACGACGCCGGCACTCCCAACCTCGGCGGGAAGCGGCGGCCTCTACGATTGCGTTGATAGCACCGGCATTCACTACAAGAAATCCGCCTGTCCATAGGAGTTGACTCTCGTGATCAGAACCATCCGGCTTGCCGGAGCGCTGCTATTGGCGATGGCCTATAGCGCGGTCGCCGGCGAGCCGCCGCGGCTCAATCTGAAGCAGCCGATCACCGATCCGAAGGGTGCGGCGCTCTTTGTCGACGACAAGGGCAATCTGGTGCCGGTCACGGCCTGCCAGGGCTGCCAGGCCGTGACCGTCGCCTGGGTTCTCGGCCAGGCGCTCGCCTATCCCGCCTGCCCGCCGCAAGGTGGCGTGCCGGAATGCACCGATGTTGAGCGTCGCGCCGAAAGCGACCCCCTGATCCGCTGGGGGCGCATGAAACTCGCCGACCAGTGGCAGAGCGATGCGACGGCGGCGATCGGTCCCGAAATGGTGCTGACGCTGAAGCTCCTCATCGGCGCCCGGTTCTATTCGCCCTTGATCATTGCCCAAGTCTTTCCGCTGCTCGACCCGACGGCAAAGCCGGCGGACCTGGGAGGAAAGTGATGCACAAGTTGTTGGTCACAGTGACGATCGCGTTGCTGTTTCCGTTCGGCGCCGGGGCGCAGACCGCTGCGTCCGTCAACGATTGCGGGGCGCTCGCCCAAGAGGATTGCATCGCAAAGCTGTCGGACGAGGTCGTCCATCAGCACCAGGCGGCGATCACCGAGCGCGGCGTCTCGGCCGGCGCCGATCAGGCTCGCCTCGCGCAGAAGCTGCAAGCCGATGGCGCCGCGGCGGCCAAGCTGCAACGCGACCAGGATTGGGCCGGATACTGGCCAAGCCTATGGGGCGGTAAAGACCCCTATTGCGTGATCCAGAACGGGATCGCCAGTCCGATCTGCCCGGAGAAGCAGCCATGACGACCGCCGCCGCGCCGCAGCGGCGCATCATCTCGCTGGCGCCATTGCCGACGCAGCGTTCTCGCCTCGCCGTCATCCTCGTCGCAATGTGGAATGAGTGGATGGGCGATGGTCCGGTGCTGGGGCGTGGCAATTTTGCCGAGTTCATGTGGGCCAATCTCGGCAATTTGCAGATCGGCCTCTTGATCGTGCTGTTTCCCGCTAACGCGGTGCACAGTCATGGCCTGGCGCTGATGTTGTGGCGCTGGCCGCGGCTCGCGGTCGCCGCGGTCTTTATCGCCAGCGCGCTGGCGACCGATGCGGGGCTCGTCCTTTCCTTGATGCGCGGGCGCTGCGTCGCCTCGCGCATCGCCCGGCTGATCGGCTCGGCGTCTGGCGCCGGGGTCTGGGTGTGTCTCCTTGGCTCGGTGTGGATGGAGGCGAATTGGAGCGACCTCGCCTGGTCGACGGCGTGGATCGGCGTCATCGTCTACGCCCGGTGCGCCTGCCTGGCATGGCGGCGCTTCTAGGGCTCTTGGGTGATGTTGGGCCTCGACCCGGCGAGCGAGCTGGGGATCAGCGCCATCGCGGTCACCATCGTCCTCGCCTTCGCCAGCGTCTTTGTCGGCCGGCGGGGCGATGTCGGGAGCGATGCCGGCCGGGTTGACCAGGACCGCGAGGAGCGGCTGGCCGAGGAGAACGCCAGCCTATTGCGCGACGAGATCGAGCGGCTGCGCCAGGACAAGGCTCGCCTGCAAACGGAGCTTACCACGCAAAAGCACCTGCTCAGCGATGCGCGGCGCGACGCCCGTGCCGCCAAACGCTCGATCGCCGCGCTAAAGCAACAACTCGCGGCGGCGGGTCATTAATTTCGCGAAAATTGGAGGAGCGTTGAGATGACTGATCAGGCCGAGCGCCAGGCGTTCGACATCGCGATCGATATCGGCGATGCGCAGCCCGATATCGACTGGGGCGCGCTCGCGGAAAGCCCGATCGTCTTCGTGATGATCAAGGCGACGGAAGGTCCGGCTTTTATCAGCAAGACCTTCGGTGCCCAGCTCGCCGGTGCGCTGAAAGCCGGCAAGCGCGTTATCCCATACCACTTCATGCGGCCCGGCTCGGCCGACGCTCAGGTCAAGAATTTCACCGCGGCGACCAGGCTGGCGAAGAACCAGCCATACGCACTCGATTGGGAAGGCCGCGCCGCGCAGACCGCGACGCCGCAGATCGCCGAGGGTATCGGGACGCAGCTCGCGGCGCTCACGGGCCGGTTGCCGCTCGGCTATTGGGGCATCAAGGGCTCAACGCCAGCTGCCCCGACCGCAGCGATGGACGGTTGGGATCGCTGGGTGCCACGCTACCCGCGCTCAGGTGCGAAGAGCTTTGCCGATCTTGGGCCAACGTTTAATCCCGACGCCTCCCCGCGTCTCGACATTGCCCCGGCTCAATGGGAGAGCCGATGGCCCGGCGCGCTCTTCGCGCAATACACCTGCTGGGGTCAGGTTCCAGGGATCAAGGTTCCGGTCGACCGGTCAGCGATCTTCGCCAACAGCCTCAATGAGGCACTGGCCTGGTACGCGACGGGCGCTCGGCTGGCCGCCTGATCCCATCGCCGATCACTTGAGGCGTTCTGGGCGTCCCTGACGCGCGTTTCCGCTTGCGGCTGCCGACGTAGCCGCCAGCCCCGTTCCCTGTATTCCCTGGCCGCCCCGCGCGGCTTTTCACCCGTGGAGAAACCTCGTGTCAAAATTCACCGACAAACTCAAAGGCGCTCTGGAAATGGTCGAGGGCGAAGGCCCGGTCGCGCTGACCCTTATGGGACACCTCATCCCCGAGATCATCGCCGCGAAGGATAATCCGGCCGAGATCGTCGCCATCGCGCAGACCGTAATTGCCGATCTGCCGGCGATCGAGGCGGCGGCCAAGTCAACCCCGGTCGCCCCGCCGTCGATCGCCGAGCCCTGAGAGGGGTCTTTTCTTTCCTTTCGCGCCGGGCTCGTGCGGTCGCCTGGCGCTCTCTTTCCGACTTTTCCTGACCGCGTTCCGCAAAGGATCAACCATGAAGACGAAAACCATGATGCTCGGCGCGGCGATGGTCGCGCTGTCGCTCGGCCTTGGCGGCTGCGAGCCGGCGACGCCGCCCGCCAGCACCGCCTCGGGCGCCGCGCCGGCCACTGGCCTGCCGAGCGCGTCGCAGATCCAGACCACGCTGCAGCAGGCCGGCCAGACCGCGCAGGTCGTGCTGACCAATACCGCCGCATTGATGTGCCAAGCCCAGAGCGCCGCCAATCTGGCGGGTGCGGTCGCGCTGGCGCTCGGCAACAGCAAGGATGCCAGCGCGGCCTCCAAGGCCTCGACCGTCGCCGGGCTCGGCTGCACCTGGTCGCCACCGCCGGTTCCCGCCACGCCGGCGGTGAGCTAACCGATGCGCCGTGTCGTCGCGGCGGCGACGCTTGCGCTCGTCGCCGGCTGCGTTCCGCTGACCGGTGACCCGGCGACGGATAATAATAATACCGCGCCGATCGCGCAGAAGATCGTCGACGCCTGTCTCGCCTCGCCGCTGTTCAAGGCGGCCGACGGGACGCTGACGATGATCGTGCCGGCGGCGACGCTGCCGGTCGATGTCGTCAACGCCGGCGTCGATATCGTCTGCGCTAACCCGGCCAAATTCGCCGCGCTCGACGCGGCGACCGCCGATTGGGTCAACCGCAACCTCGCGGCCTATACGCCGGCTGCGGCGCCATGACCGCTGCTGCTGGCGCGGCTCACGGTCGCGACCGAAAAGCTGGCCAGCCAGGCGCGCTCGGGTTGAGCCGGCTCCTGGCGCTCGGCCTCGCGCTGCTGCTGCTCGCCGGCTGCGGCCCCCAGAACTTCACCTGCCATCGCGACAGGCTGCCGCCGCGCGGCGATCTCGTGTGCGAGCCGACTTAAAGGAGACAGCCGAAATGATGACGACGACGCTTGCGCGCCCCGACCAGGGCGCGCTCGAGGCCGCGCGGCATGGCATCATGGCGCGGTCGGAGCACTGGCCAGCCTGCGAACACGCGTTTCTCGCCGCGCACCCGCGCTGCGCGGCCTGCCTGCCCGGGCAGAGCCTCGGCGCCGGCGTCCAGGTGCATCACGTCTGGCCGTTCCACTGGATCAAGCTGCTGGGCTTCCCGTGGCTCGAGCTCGATTTCCGCAACCTCATCGGCCTGTGCGAGGCCGAGCACACCCGGCCGGCCGAGGATCACCATCTATGGCTCGGCCATCTCGGCAGCTTCAAGTCGAACAACCCGAATGTCCGCGAGGACGCGGCGACATTCGCCGGGATGACGATGGCGGCGATCAAGGGCGACGCGCGCTTCGCGGTCAAGGAAAGCATCCGCGCGCCCGACCAGCTCAGCGACGGCGAAAAGGTCGAGATCAAGGCGCGCATCGCCGCGCTGTTCGGCGATCGCCCGCCGGCCGATCTCGGCTGGCAGCCGCATGGCGGCCTGGTCGCCGAGCGCGCCGAGTGGGAGCGGCTGGCGCTGTAGCGCGGCGGCCGGGTCGTTTGGCGAGAAAGGCCGGTTCCTTCGGGAGCCGGCCTTTTTTTTGTTGCCTGGACCGAGAGCTCGGGTGCGCCTGACAAATTGGCAGTGCCGTCGTCGACCATCGCCGATCCCGACGATAGGATCCGCCTCGTCAATCTTGGCGATGGTTGCCGGCGATGCCACCTGGTTGCGCGCGGGAACTAGTCGGCCGACCTCGCCGGAACTGGCGATGGTCGATCGCCATCGTCGGCAAAACAGACGCTCAGCACCGCCTGGCGCTCTAAGGGGTCAAGCGCGGCGAAGCGGGCGCGCCACCGCGCCGCCTTCCTTTTGATCCGCTCGCGGTCGCGGAACCCGGCGCGGGGTTGCAGCCGGGGCAATCGGAGCGATTGGCACCGGCCTCGCTTTGGAAGAAGTATCCGGTTAAGACACCAACCCGTGCCGTTGCTCAGTGCATTAATATCGAAGATGCGACCAAAGTCCATTCGCGCCCGGTTCACATTTTTCCAGGAGGCCTGGAGTTACGATTACCAGGAGCGATGGAAGGAGGTGCTGCATGATCCACGTTCGGATTGGCAATTCACTTCGCGATCAGTCCCGATGATCGCCAACTGATCGTCATCTACCCGCCTGCAGGCCGGATCGAGTTCGATCGCGATGTTGACGTTTGCCGTCCGCTTGTGGCGCAGCACCGCGCCGGAGCCGAGGAACGCCTCGATATAGGTGTCGTGCGGCGGCATCTGGTTGACGATGGTCTGCCAGATGCCGGCGCCGCCTTTGCCGCCGGGATAGCTCATGGCGCTGGGAACGCCTCGCGAACCTGGCGTGACCGATCTGTGACCGATTTAGTCGCAATTGGTCTCATTTGTTCCGGTTTTGCCGCCTTGCCGCTCGTCGCCGATTGGCGTAAAAGCCGCAGAATTCCTAGTTCGGGGCGTGGCGCAGTCTGGTAGCGCACTTGCTTTGGGAGCAAGATGTCGGAGGTTCAAATCCTCTCGCCCCGACCATGAGTGCCGGCCCCGGGCTAGCATCCTTTGGGGCGGCATGGAGGCGAAAGGCGATGACGCTGGCGCGCATCTACCGGCCGAGCAAGACGGCGATGCAGTCCGGGCGGGGGCAGACCCACAAATGGCTCCTCGAATACGAGCCGGCGACACGGCGCACGCCTGACCCGCTGATGGGCTGGTCGAGCGCGCAGGACACGCTCAACGAGGTGCGGGTGCGCTTCCCGACCCTGGACGAGGCGGTCGCCTTCGCGAAGAAGCTTGGCCTCGACTACGCGATCATCGAGTCCCACGCGCGCACGCCGAAGGCCAAGAGCTACGCCGACAATTTCCGCTACGACCGCGTCAGGACGTGACGGCCGCCACCCGACCCCGTAGCTCAGCTGGATAGAGCACCTGCCTTCTAAGCCGGTGGTCGCAGGTTCGAATCCTGCCGGGGTCGCCAGCGGGCCGGTACTTAGGCGCAACTCCGTGCGGACTTGCGCCCGCAACGGCGCACCGCTGGCCTTCTTTCCTGTCTAATCAACCTATAAATTATTGAAATAATGGTCGGAGCGGAGAGATTCGAACTCTCGACCCTCAGCACCCCATGCTGATGCGCTACCAGGCTGCGCTACGCTCCGACCGGGGTATCTCTGGCGAGGCGGCGGATCATACTGGCGCGGCGCCGCCGGCGCAACGCGGCGCTTCGGTCAATCCTTGCGACGGCTCTGCAGCAGCGCCTCGAGCAGTTGGCGGGCGGACAGCAAATCCTGCGCCGCCGCTTCAAGCATCGCCTTGCCGCCCACGGAAAGGCTTGCCGGCCCCAGAGCGACGGTTAGCGGCGGCTCGATTGCCACGGCGGAAATTGGAGCGGAGAGAGGATCAGCCGCCGCGGCAGAAGTTGGCGCACGGCGGCCGGCACGCAGCGGGCGGGGCGGTAGCGCGGGGGCAGGCGCGGGCGCAGAGAACGGATCGAGTGGGAAGAGACTCGGCGCGATCTCCACCGCGGCGACGGACCCGCCGAGCATTCCCTCGGCGAGCAGCTTCTGCACGCCGCGGATCGTATAGCCTTCCTGGTAGAGGTATTGCCGGATGCGCGATAGCAGCGCGATGTCCTCGGGCCGGTAATAGCGCCGCCCGCCGCCGCGCTTCAGGGGCTTCAGCTGCGGGAATTTCGACTCCCAGAAACGCAGCACATGCGCCGGCAGATCAAGGTCCTCGGCGACCTCGCCGATGGTACGAAACACCGCCGCCCGCTTGGTGGCCCGCCGGCCAGAAGCGGCTTCCCCGGTTTCGCTCACCTCAGTCTGGCGTACGTCTGGTCGCGCCGGCTTGCGCGAGCGCCTGATTGATCTGGTTCTTCAGCGCGTGCGAGGCGCGGAACACCAGCACCCGGCGCGGACTGATCGGCACTTCCTGCCCGGTTTTCGGGTTGCGGCCGATGCGCTGGCCCTTGCGGCGCACGGCGAAACTGCCGAAGGACGAGATCTTGACCATCTCGTCCCGCTCGAGAGCCTCCGATATCTCGGCAATCACCGACTCGACCAACTCGGCCGACTCGTTGCGCGACAAGCCGACCTCCTGATAGACCGCCTCAGTGAGCTGAGCGCGAGTAACCGTATGACCGGCCATGCCGCCCTCCCGTTCTTTGGCGAAGGTTAGCCTCGGCGAAAAACGCCGTCAAATTCCAAAGTGTTGGGTGATTTTTCGCGAGGCGTCGCCTTGCCTTTTTTTGCTACCAGCGGACGAGGCTGGCGCCCCAGGTGAGACCGCCGCCGAGCGCTTCCATCAGCACCAGGTGGCCGGGCTGGATGCGGCCGTCGCCGACCGCCTCGTCGAGCGCCAAGGGGATCGAGGCCGCCGAGGTATTGGCGTGGCGCTCGATGGTGATCACCGTCTGTCCCGGGCGCAGCGCCAGGCGCTTGCCGATCGCGTCGATGATGCGCAAATTCGCCTGGTGCGGCACGAGCCAGTCGATATCCGCGCCAGTGAGGCCGTTGGCGGCGAGCGCCTCCTCGACCGCCTCCGAGAGGTGGTGCACCGCCTGGCGGAACACTTCCCGGCCCTCCATGCGCAGATGCCCGGTCGTGCCGGTCGAGGATGGGCCGCCATCGACATAGAGGATGTCGTAGAGGCTGCCGTCGGAATGCAGATGCGTCGACAGCACGCCGCGGCCGCCGGGCCCGGTATCGGGCGCCGCGTTGAGCACGACGGCTCCCGCCCCGTCGCCAAAGAGCACGCAGGTGCCGCGGTCCTGCCAGTCAAGGATGCGCGAAAACGTCTCGGCGCCGATCACCAGCGCGGTGCGCGCCTGGCCCAGGCGAATGGCATTGTCGGCGGCCGCCAGCGCGAAGATGAACCCCGAGCACACCGCCTGGATGTCGAACGCGGCGCCGCGCTTCATGCCGAGCTGCGCCTGGACCTTGGTCGCGGTCGCCGGAAAAGTGTGGTCGGGGGTCGCCGTCGCCAGCACGATCAGGTCGAGGTCGCTGCCGCTCATCCCGGCGCGTTCAAGCGCCCGCCGTGCCGCGGCGACCGCGAGATCGGAGGTCACCTCGCCCTCGGCCGCGATGCGCCGCTCACCGATGCCGGTACGCTGACGGATCCACTCGTCCGAGGTCTCGAGCCGGCGCGCCAGCTCGTCATTGGTCAGCACCCGCTCGGGAAGGTAGGCCCCGCAGCCGGCGATCTGCGCGCGCAGGGTCATGGGCAGCTGATCACCGGCGGCTACAGCGCGGCCGGTTGCGGCGCGGGCGCCGCGGTACTGACGCGCGCGAGGTCGGCGCGGATATTTTCGAGGAAGCCGTTCACCTTCATGTCGATCGCGACGCCGATCGCATTGGCGAAACCGAACGCGTCGGTGGAGCCGTGGCTTTTGACCGCGATGCCGCGCAGCCCCAGGAACATCGCGCCGTTGTAGCGCCGCGGATCGAAGCGGGTGGCGAATTTCTTCAGCGCGCCGCGGGCGAAGAGGTAACCGATCCGCGCCATCGGCGAATGGCGGAACGAGGCGCGCAGCCCTTCGGCGAACAGTTTCGCTGTGCCCTCGGCGGTCTTCAGCGCGACATTGCCGGTAAACCCGTCGGTGACGACGACGTCGACTGTTCCGGCGCCGATGTCGTCGCCCTCGACAAAGCCGTGGAAGTGGATCGGCGTCAGCCCGCCGCGCAGCCGGGCCGCCGCGCCGCGCACCGCGTCGTTGCCCTTCAAATCCTCGGACCCGACATTGAGAAGCCCCACCGTCGGCTCGATGATGCCGAGCACGCTGCGCGCGAACGCGTCGCCCATCAGCGCGAACTGCACCAAATTCTCGGCGTCGCATTCGATATTGGCGCCGAGATCGAGCATCACGCTCTCGCCGCGGATCGTCGGATAGAAGGTCGCGATCGCCGGCCGGTCGATGCCCGGCAGGGTCTTCAGCACGAATTTCGCGATCGCCATCAGCGCGCCGGTATTGCCGGCCGAGACGACGCCGTCGGCGCGACCCTCGGCGACCGCGTCGATCGCCAGCCGCATGCTGGTGCCGCGGCCGGCGCGCAGCGCCTGCGACGGCTTGTCGTCGGCGGCGACGACTTCATCGGTATGGTGCAGCGAGGCGACCTTGGCAAGGCGCGGCAGCTGCGCCAGCAGCGGCGCGATCTGGCGTTCGGCGCCGTACAGCAGAAAACGCACGCCGGGATAGCGCTCAAGCGCGATATCGGCGCCGCGCAGCACGATCTCGGGTGCGCGGTCGCCGCCCATCGCGTCCAGGGCGATCGTGATCGTGCCGTTCACCGGCGCGCCTTGCCTTGGAGATCGCCGGTCAGGCGGTGGCCGGCTCCGCCGGCACCACCTCGCGGCCATCGTAATAGCCGCACGCCTCGCACAGATGATGCGGCCGCTTCAGCTCACCGCAATTCGCGCATTCGGCATAAGCCGCCGGCTGCAATTTGTGGTGCGAGCGGCGCATGTTGCGACGCGACGGCGACACTTTTTTCTTTGGAACGGCCATGGGGCACTCGTCAAACTCGGAGCCGGGAGCGGTGACATCTAGCCAAAATCGGCAGCGGCGGCAACAACGACGGCAGCGCGCCCGCCTTGCGTTATTGCGGCGCGCGCCGAACGAGCCGCGCCAGCGCGGCAAATGGCCCCTCCGCCGGCGCTTCTTCGTCGAGCGCCTCGGCCTCGATCACGGCATCGGGCGCGCGCGGGAAAGGCGGCAGGGCAAGCGCGAATTCCTGGGCCACAGCCTCGCCGATATCGATTGCCTGGCCATGGAGCGGCTCGAAGGCCGGATCGTCGTCCCCACCAGGGGCTTCCTCCTCGGCCTCCGGCGGGCCGTAGCGCAGTTGAAAGCGCTCGCTGACGCTGCCGGCGACCGGATCGAGCGTGACGATGCAGCGTTGCGCGAACACCGCCTCGAACGCGGCGGAGAGCAGGATCGTGCCCCCCGGCTCGCGCACCAGCTCGATATCGGCCGCGAGCCGGTCGAGCGATACGAGGTCGAAGCGGCGGGCGAGCGCGGCGCGCTCTCGCTCGTCGGCGGCGATCCGCTGGTGGAACTCCTCGCTCCCCAGCCGCGTCAGCGGCACCGGCCGCGCGAATTCCGCGCCCGCGCCGCTCATGGCGCGCCAAACGCCACCGCGCCCGCCAGCAGGGAGACAAAGTCCTGCCCGGCGAGGCTCGCCGCCTCACGGCGCAGATAGGCGGCGACCCGCTCCTGCTGCTCTTGGGTCGCCGTCGCGGTGCCGTAAAGATTGCGGACAACCGCGGCGCACAGCGCCGCGTCGTCGCCCGCCAACCCGTCCTCATAGGCCCGGATGCGGCCGTAGAAGGCCTCGGCCATGCGCTTCACCTGGCGGCCGACGCTCAAATCGCCGGTGCCGATCTCGCGCAGCGAGCGGTCGAAATCGGCGAACATCCTATCGAAAAACCGTTGCGCCAACGTCGCCGCCGGCGCCACGTCGCCCTTCAGCCGGTGCAGATAGAGAAAGGCGTGCAGGCAGATCACCTCGAAACGCCCGTCGAGCGTGTCGGGGACGCCGAGCACGGTGAAGAATTCCGGCCGACGCGCCTGTTCGACGACCGAGCCATAGGCAAGCTCGGCGGCGTCACGGATCGGATTGCGGCGAAACGGCAAATCGACCCTATATCCTGCGGCAAGACGGGACGTTGACAGCGACCGTCCCTCGACTAGAGTTAGCGCGAAACATGGGTTCCACCGACAATCGTTTCAACATCGTTCCGGCGTGGCGAGTCGCCTGGCCGGCCGCCATTGTCATGGCGCTAATGCTCGCCGGGTGCGCGATCAGCGAGGACCAGCGCGGCAATCTGCCCGACCCCGACAGGCTTGCCGAGATCAAGCCCGGCGGCACCACCAAGGAACAGGTCGTCAAGATCCTCGGCAGCCCGTCGAGCGCCAGCACCTTTGATGACGACACCTGGTATTACATCAGCCGCAAGACCAAGCAGGTCGCCTTCTTCTCCCCCACCGTGCTCGACCAGCAGGTCTACATTGTCGATTTCGACGACAAGGGCGTCGTCAAGGATCTCGGCCACAAGACCCTCGCCGACGGCGCGCCCATCAGCCCCGCGCCCGGAGCGACGCCGGCGCCGGGCCGCGAGCTGTCGTTCTTGGAACAGCTGATCGGCAATATCGGCCGCTTCGGCAACTCCCCGTCCGCGGCCGCCAACAAGTAGCGTCGAGCGCGCGGCCCGTCGCGGCGCGTGCTCCTTAATGCCAGCCGCCAAGGATGGCGAGCAGCAGCAGCGCGACGATGTTCGTGATCTTGATCATCGGGTTGATCGCCGGCCCCGCCGTGTCCTTGTACGGGTCGCCGACCGTGTCGCCGGTCACCGCCGCTTTGTGCGCGTCCGAGCCCTTGCCGCCGTGGTGGCCTTCCTCGATGTATTTCTTGGCGTTGTCCCAGGCGCCGCCGCCCGAGGTCATCGAGATCGCGACAAACAGGCCCGTGACGATCGTGCCGAGCAGCATGGCGCCCAGCGCACTGAATGCCGCCGCGCGGCCGGCGACCAGGTTGATGACGACAAACAGCACAATCGGCGCCAGCACCGGCAACAGCGACGGGATGATCATCTCGCGGATCGCGGCGCGGGTCAGCATGTCGACCGCGCGGCCGTAATCGGGCTTCGCGGTGCCCTGCATGATGCCGGGAATCTCGCGGAACTGGCGTCGCACCTCGACGACGACCGAGCCAGCCGCGCGGCCGACCGCGGTCATGCCCATCGACCCGAACAGATAGGGCAATAGCCCGCCGAGGAAGAGGCCGATCACGACATAGGGGTCCTGCAGCGCGAAACGCACGTCGAGACCGGGAAAATAATGCTTCAGATCCTCGGTATAGGCGGCGAACAGCACCAGCGAGGCGAGCCCCGCCGAGCCGATCGCGTAGCCCTTGGTGACCGCCTTCGTGGTATTGCCGACCGCGTCCAGCGCGTCGGTGGTCCTGCGCACTTCCGGCGGCAGGTCGGCCATCTCGGCGATGCCGCCGGCATTGTCGGTGACCGGGCCGTAGGCGTCGAGCGCGACCACCATGCCGGCCAGCGCCAGCATCGTCGTCGCCGCCAGCGCGATGCCGAAGAGCCCGGCGATGACGTACGACACGATGATGCCGACGCAGATCACGATGACCGGCAGCGCCGTCGCCTCCATCGATATCGCCAAGCCCTGGATCACATTGGTGCCGTCGCCGGTGGTCGAGCTTTGCGCGATGCTGCGCACCGGCCGGTATTCGGTCGAGGTGTAGTACTCGGTGATCCAGACGATGAGCCCGGTGACAACCAAGCCCACCACGGCGCAGGAAAGGATATCGCAGCCGGTGATCGTTCCGGTCGTCGTGGGCAACCCCTGCTGAAAGCCGACGAGCCAGCCGACCACCGCGGCGATCATCGCGATCGACAGGATGCCGGTCGCGATGAGGCCCTTGTAGAGCGCCCGCATGATCCCCTGATCGGGACCGAGTCGGACGAAATACGTGCCGATCACCGAGGCGACGATGCACACCGCGGCGATCACCAGCGGCAGCAGCATGATCGTGTCGCGCAAGGGCGGCTGAAAGAAGATGTTCGTCAACAGCATCGTCGCGACGATAGTCACCGCGTAGGTCTCGAACAAATCGGCCGCCATGCCGGCGCAGTCGCCCACATTGTCGCCGACATTGTCGGCGATCACCGCCGGGTTGCGCGGGTCGTCCTCGGGGATGCCGGCCTCGACCTTGCCGACGATGTCGGCGCCGACATCGGCGCCCTTGGTGAAGATGCCGCCGCCGAGCCGCGCGAAGATCGAGATCAGCGACGCACCGAAGCCGAGCCCCACCATGGCCTCGAGCACCGGGCGCAGGTCGGTGCCGGTCATCGTCGCCCGTAGGAAGAAGTAATAGATGCCGACCCCGAGAATGCCGAGCCCGACGACCAGCAAGCCGGTCACCGCGCCGGCCTTGAAGGCGATGTTAAGCCCGGCCGCCAGGCCGCTGCGCGCCGCCTGCGCGGTGCGCACGTTCGCGCGCACCGACACGTTCATGCCGATATAACCGGCCGCGCCGGACAGCACCGAGCCGATCAGGTAGCCGAGCGCCACCCGCCAGCCGAGCGTCGCCCAGAGGATGATCAGGATCACCACGCCGACCATCGCGATCGTACGGTATTGGCGGTTGAGGTAGGCGCTCGCGCCGACCTGGACGGCGGCGGAGATCTCCTGCATCCGCGCCGTCCCGGCGTTGGCCGCGAGCACTTGTCGGCTGGTGACGAAGCCGTAGAGCAAGGCCACCACGCCGCACGCGATCACCAGGATATAAGCGGCAGACATCTCGTTGTTTCCCCCCAAAGGGTGCTGCAACAAAAACCTGCCTTCAGCGCCGCGTCAAGGCGGCGGGGGGCAGGTCAGGTTGCGCGGAACATGCCAGACTTGCCGCGCCCAAGCAACTTTCAGCGCCTACTCTCCGGCGTAGCTCGGCGCGGGACGGGCCGCGGTCCAGCGCATCCAGATGACCGCGGCGGCGGCGACCGCGACAAACGGCATCACCGTCAGCTGCACCGTCGTCCAGCCGAATCCCGCCAACAGCGCGCCGGATGAGAACGACGCCACGGTCGAGGTGCCGAAGATCGTGAAATCGTTGAGCGCCTGCACCTTGGCGCGCTCCTCGGGCCGGTAGGTGCGGGTCAGCAAGGTCGTCGCGCCGACGAAGAGGAAATTCCAGCCGACCCCGAGCAGCGCGTTGGCCGCCCAGAAATTGCCCTCGGCGATGCCGGCCAGATTGATCCCGCAGCAGGCGAGCAGCAGGGCGGCGCCGGCGAGAAGTATCGTCGACAGGCCGAATCGGTTGATCAGGCTGCCGGTCACAAAGCTCGGCGCGTACATGCCGAGGATGTGCCATTGGATGACGAACGCGGCGTCGGTGAACTGAAACCCGCAACCGATCATCGCGATCGGCGTCGCCGTCATCACCAGCGACATCACGCCGTAGCCGACCATGCCGGCGAGCAGCGCGACGACGAACAGCTTCTGCCGGACGATCTCGCCAAGCGGTCGGCCGGCCTTGAGGTTGCCGCGCCGCGGCGGAGGTGGCAGGCGGACAAAGGACAGCAACCCCGCCGCGCCGATCTGCAGCACGACGATCATCGCGAAGCACCCGGCAAACAGCACCGGCGCGAACAGGTCGCGCGACCATTTCGCCGTTTCCGGCCCAAACACGCCGGAGACCACCCCGCCGGCCAGGACCAGCGAGATCGCCCGCGCGCGAAACCCCTCGTCGGCCAGCTCGGCCGCGGCGAAACGGTACTGCTGCGCGAACCCGTTCGAGCTGCCGATCAGAAAGGTGCCGAGGCAAAACAGCGGGAACGATGCGAGCCACACCGCGGACCCGGCGACGACCCCGCCCGTGACGCCGAGCGCCGCGCCGGTCCAGAACCCACCGCGCCGGCCGATCCGCGCCATCAACAAGGCCGCGGGGATCGTCGCGGTCATCATCCCGGTCATCTGCAGCGCCACCGGCAGGGTCGACAGCGCCTTGTTGACCGCCAGCATGTTGCCGATGATCGCGGACGTGGTCGCGAGGATGCTCATGCTGGTCATCGCCAGCGCCTGACAACCGGCAAGCAGCAGCACGGTCTTGCGCGCGCCGGCGAGAGCGATCACCGGCGGCCCCTGTCAGGTTGAAACAGCAGCGCCAGCCCCTCACCCCGGCCCTCTCCCCGCAAGCGGGGCGAGGGAGCGCGCCTGAAACCCTCTCCCCGCTCGCGGGGAGAGGGAGGGGCCCACGCCGCAGGCGTGGGAGGGTGAGGGGCCACCACGGCACAAGCCTGCATGCTAGAAATGACGCCACCCGGTCTTGGCAACCGAAATGTCGCGGCCCGCCGCATCGACGAGGCGGACGCCTTCGCCAGCCTCGATCGCGCCGATCTCGGTGATCGCCAGGCCCACACCCTGTGAGAGGCTGACGATTTCGTCGTCCGCCTCGGGCGGCGCGGTGAACAAGAGCTCGTAATCGTCGCCGCCGGTCGTCAGCGCGGCGTGGAGCGCCGCGTCGCCGGCGACCGTCTCGCGCGCCGCCGGCGACAGCGGGACGCGCGTCAGCGCGACGGTCGCGGCGGCACCGGAGGTCTCGCAAATATGGCCGAGATCGGCGATGAGCCCGTCCGAGACGTCGATCATCGCGTGCGCGATCCCGGTCAGGCGCGGGCCAAGCTCGACGCGCGGTTCAGGCAGCTGGTAGCGCGCGACCAGCGCCACGCGATGCTCCAGCGCCAGCTCTCCGTACTCGCCGCGCAGCACCTTGAGGCCGAGAAACGCATCGCCGATCGTCCCCGAAACCCACACCCGGTCGCCCGGCTGCGCGCCGCTGCGGCGGATTTCCCGACCGGCGGCGACCTGTCCGATCGCGGTCAGGGTCAGCGCCGTCGGACCCGGCGTTGAGGTCGAATCGCCGCCGAGCAAGGCAATGCCGAAGCGGTGCTGATCCTCGGCCAACCCTTCCGCGAAACGACGGACCCAATCGTCGTCGCGCGAGGCCGGCAACGCGCTTGTCAGAAGATAGTAACGCGGTGTCGCGCCCATCGCCGCGAGGTCCGACAGATTGCGCCGCAGCAGCTTCTTGGCGATCGAACCGGGCGGGTCGTCGGCGAGGAAATGCACGCCCTCGACCAGCTGATCGACGGTGATGACAAGGTGATAGCCGGGCTGGCAATCGAGAAGCGCTGCATCGTCGGTGAGGTCGAGGGCGCCGAGGCCCGCCAGCGGTGCGAAAAATTCCCGGATCCGGCCGAACTCGCCGAGGCCCGCCGGCTTCATCGCCGGCTTACAGCTCTTCGCCGCGCAGCGCCCGGGCGAGGCGGTTGAGCACGCCGTTGGCCAATCCCGGCTCCTTGCCGTCGAAAAAAGCATGGGCGATGGCGATGTATTCGCTGAGCGTCACCCGCGGCGGGATGTCGGGCCGGTGCGCCAGCTCATAGGCGCCGGCTTCGAGAATCAGGCGCAGGATGGTTTCGAGCCGGCGCAGCGGCCATTCCTCGCTCAATGACGCGGCGATCACCTCGTCGAGCCGCTCGCGGTGCTCCGCCACGCCGCGCACGATATCGGCGAACAGCGCCTCGTCGGCCTCGCCATAGACCTCGCCATCGATCTCGCGGCCAAGCCGGTGGTGCAGGAACTCGCCGACCACCATCTCGGCGCCAAGGCCGGGGTTCAGCGCCAGCTGATAGAGCGCCTGGACCGCGCTGAGCCGGGCGACGCTGCGTCGCCTGCCGCCGGACGATTGGCGCTCGCCCTCGGGCTCGGTGACGTTCGCCGCGTTCATCCGTCTTCCCCGGCGCCCTCTCCGCCGAAGCGGCGCTTGACCGAGACCATCGCCAGGCAGGCGCGTACCGCCTCGCCGCCCTTGTCGCGGCCATTGCCGCCCGGGGTCGCCCGCGCCAGGGCCTGCGCCTCGTTCTCGCAGGTCAGGATGCCGTAGCCGATCGGCAGGCCTTCATTGACCGCCAGCACCTGCAGCCAGTGCGCGGTCTCCTCGCAGATATGGTCGTAATGCGTGGTCTCGCCGCGGATCACGCAGCCGAGCGCGACAAAGCCGTCGAACTTGCCTTCAGCCTTCGCGGCCATGCCGATCGCGCCCGGAATCTCGAAGGCTCCCGGCACCTGCACGGTCTCGAAAGTCGCGCCGGCGGCGGCGAGCGCCGTCTCGGCTCCCTCGCGCATAAGCGCGGCGATATGTGTGTAATACGGCGCCTCGACGAGCAGCAGATGCGGAGCCCGCCCCGTGGTGGTGGTCCCATGGGCCATCACGCTGCTCCCCGCGCTTCGAGCAGCCGCCCGACATAGCGGGCGATCAAGTCGATCTCCAAGTTCATCCGTGTCCCCGGCCCGGCATCGCCGAACACCGTATGGCTCAGCGTGTGCGGGATGATATTGACGCCGAACCGCATGCCCTCCACCTCGTTGACCGTCAGGCTCACGCCATCCAGCGCCACCGAGCCCTTCGGCGCGATATAGGGCGCGAGATCGGCCGGCACCGCGAACGTGAAACGCACCGATTCGCCATCCGGCCGCCGATCGACGATCTCGGCGACGCCGTCGACATGGCCCAGGACAAGGTGCCCGCCCATCTCGTCGCCGAGCTTCATCGCCTGTTCGAGATTGATCCGCGTCCCCTCGCGCCATCCGCCGAGCGTCGAGCACGCCAGGGTCTCG
>Ga0182024_10006482_pt1 | contig 25682 bp, 21 predicted proteins | sample P32metaG_FD_120480 | JGI IMG/M metagenome (GOLD analysis project Ga0182024, IMG submission 120480) | Permafrost microbial communities from Stordalen Mire, Sweden - P3-2 metaG (Illumina Assembly) | ecosystem: Environmental > Terrestrial > Soil > Wetlands > Permafrost | place: Sweden: Stordalen...
GCCCGGCGGCCGGCCAGGTCGTGTTCGAGGGCACCACCCTCTCCGCGCTGCGGCGCGGCGCCCGGCGGGCCGAGCGCCGCCGCGGTCATCTGCAGCTGGTTTTCCAGGACCCGCTCCGCTCGCTCGCCCCCGAGATGACCGTGGACGACATCGTCGCCGAGGGGGTCAGGCTGCAGGGCGAGACCGACCGGGCCGAGATCCGCCGGCGGGTCGTCACGGCGCTGGGCCAGGTCGGCCTGGACGACTCCGTGCTGCCACGCACCCCGGGCCAGATCTCCGGCGGCCAGCGCCAGCGCGTGTCGATCGCCCGGGCCCTGGCCACCGAGCCCCGGCTGCTCATCTGCGACGAGCCGGTCAGCGCCCTGGACGCCAGCAACCGCAACTACATCCTGCGCCTGCTGGAGCAGCTCCGGACCTCCCTCGGGCTGTCCATCGTGATCATCTCCCACGACCTCAGCTCGCTGGCCGGCATCGCCGACCGCGTGGTGGTGCTCTACCGGGGCCGGATCGTCGAGGACGGCCCGGTGGACCAGGTGTTCGCCGCCCCCGAGCACCCGTACACGGCCCTGCTGATGGCGTCCGCCCCGAGTGTCCGCCATGACCGGGAACTGTCCCCGCGCCAGCTCACCCGCACCGTCGCCGAGGCGGGCGCGCTGCCCGAGGACCTGCTGGCCAGCCTCGGCGGCCCGGACGCCTGCGTGTTCGCCTCACGCTGCGCCTTCGCGGCCGCCGCCTGCACGGTCCAGCCCCCGCTCGTCGCGGCCGATGATCACCGCCGCGTCGCCTGCCACCGGCACAGCGAATGGCTGGCCCTGGCCCGCAGCCGCGCGGCCGGCGGCCGGCTCACCACGGAAGGACAGCCCAGATGAGCAACCGGCAGATCAAGCTCGGCGCGGTGACCATGGGGGTGGGCGGCCCGGGCCAGCACTACCAGTGGCTGGACCCCGAGATCCCCGGCGACGCCAGCGTCAATATCGGCTGGTACATCGAGCAGGTCCAGCGGGCCGAGGCGGCCAAGTTCGACCTGGTCTTTATCGTGGACAGCCAGTTCATCACCCCCGACTCCCCGCCGCACTACCTCAACCGGCTCGAGCCGATGACGCTGCTGGCCGCGCTCGCCGTGGTGACCCGGTACATCGGCCTGGTCGCCACCATGACCACGTCCTACAACGACCCGTTCAACCTGGCCCGGCGGCTGGCCTCGCTGGACCTGATCAGCGGCGGCCGGTCCGGATGGAACGTGGTGACCAGCGGCGACGCGGGCGCGGCGGGCAACTTCAGCCGGGACGAGCACTACGACTACGACACGCGGTACGCGCGCGGGCTGGAGTTCGTCCGGGTCGCCCAGGGCCTGTGGGACTCCTACGAGGCGGACGCGTTCCCGCGGGACCGCCAGGCCCGGCGGTTCCTGGACCCCAGCCGTCAGCACGCGCTGAACCACAAGGGCGAGCACTTCGGTGTGGCCGGCCCGCTGAACATCTCCCGCTCGCCGCAGGGGCAGCCGGTCATCTTCCAGGCCGGCGACTCCGAGCAGGGCCGCGACCTGGGCGCCACGATCGGCGAGGGGATCTTCACCCACGCGGCGTCGATCGAGCAGGGCCAGGCGTTCTACACCGACATCAAGACCCGCGCGGCCGCCAAGGGCCGCAACCCGGATCACCTCATCGTGATGCCCGGCGTCCGGGCGTTCGTCGGCGACACCGATAAGGAAGCCCGCGAGATCGAGCATGACCTGCAGGTGGCCGACCAGGACTTCGACCGGGCGCTCGGCGAGCTGGGCCGCCCGTTCGCCTGGCACGACTTCCGCCAGTACGACCTGGACGCGCCGTTCCCGGACGTGCTGCACGTGGCCGAGCGGGGCTTCCGGACCCAGGCCGAGAAGATCGTCAAGCTGGCCCGGGATCAGGGCTACACGCTGCGGCAGACCGTGGAGGCGATCTCCAGCCCGAAGCCGACCCCGTTCGCGGGCTCACCCGAGACCGTCGCGGACGAGATGCAGCGCTGGTTCGAGGGCCGCGCGCTGGACGGCTACAACATCCACATCGGGCACCCATCCCAGTTCCGCCGGTTCACCGACGAGGTCGTGCCGATCCTGCGCGAGCGCGGCCTGGTCCGCGCCGAGTACGAGTCCGGCACGCTGCGCGGCAACCTGGGCCTCCCGGTCCCGGGGAACCGCTACACCGAGGCCCGCCGTGAACAAGCCAGCCAGGACGAGGAGCAGGCCGGCCCGGCCGAGCTGTCCGCCGCCCGCTCGTAGCGCCCGGGCCGGCTGGCCCGCCGCGGCCGTTCTTTTCCCGCAAACGGACCGCCGCCGGCCTGGTCGCCACCCTCGCCGCCCAGGCCGAAGCCGCACTGGACCGTATCAGGCCTGCTGACGGGGCCAGTGCCGGTCTGGCCACTGAGCGCTGACGGGCAGCTGGGCCAGGAACGACGTCATCGCGGGCGGGAACTCGCCCAGCCCGATCGCCACGGACAGCGGCGTGACCGAGATGAGCCCGTCCCGCAGCGCGGCCACGTCGGTGTCGGCCGGGCCGTCGGCCTCGGGGATCGACTCGTCCGGCTCGCCGAACAGGTACATGGCCTGCGGGCCGGGGTCGGCGTCCCAGTCCCTGACCGGGGCCCGCGGGTACACCCGCTGCCCGGGCCGGGTCAGCACCGCGGCCGGCCCGTCCCCGGTGCCGGCCGGGGCGGGGGCGGCGGGGTAGTTGAGACTGAGCACGACCGTCTCGCCCGGCTGCGCCCGCAGGAATGTGGCCGCCACCCGGGACCCGTGCCGAGCGGCCAGGGCGAAGTCGTAGCCGGCCCCGCCGGGACCCGGATGCTCGGTGTAGTTGACCGACAGGCTGCCGGCCGGGGTCTGCTGGGAGAGGCAGAGTGCGGACGTGCCCAGCACCGCAGCCTCCAGCGCGGCGCCGACCGTGCCGGAGTACACCACGTCGTCGGCCACGTTGGCCCCGTGGTTGATGCCGCTGACCACGAGGTCCGCGTCGGCGGCGAGCCCGCCGAGCAGCCCGGCCCGGACGCAGTCGGTGGGAGTGCCGTCGCACTCGTACACCGGATGCGGCTCGCCCTCCAGCCGCCGCACCCCTACCGGCCGGTCGAACGTGCACTTGCGGGCGAACCCGCTGCGCTCCCCGTCGGGCGCGACGGTGATCACCGACGTGCACACCGAGGTGAGGGCGGCCCGGATCGCCTGGATGCCCGCGGACCGGACCCCGTCGTCATTGGTCAGCAGGACCCGCACGCTATCTCCTTCCGGGGACCGCCGCCGGGCGCGCGGGCATGCGCCCGGGCCCCGCGGTCTATGGTTAGCCTATGGGCGCCCATCTGGATGAGCCGGACCGCGTCACCGTTCTGGACCGGGGCAAAAGCACGCGGAGCCTGGTGGAACAGCGGCTCCGCGCGCTGCTCTCCTCCGACGAGCTGGGCAGCGACGGCCGCCTGCCCACCGAGCGGGAGCTGGCCGGGATGTACGGCGTCAGCCGCACCACAGTCCGCCAGGTGCTGGACGGGCTGGAGCACGCAGGGCTGATCCGCCGGCGCCGGGGCCGTACCGGCGGCACGTTCGCCACCCGGGGCCGGGTGGACATCGACTTCGGGTACCTGGCCGGCATCCCGTCCTATCTGCGCGCCCAGGGCTTCCGGGCCGGCGCCCACGTGGTGTCCGCGCGGATGATCCCGGCGGACAGCGTGACCGCAGAGGCCCTGCGGATCCCGGCGGGCGCGCTGGTGCACGACGTGATCCGGGTCCGGCTGGCCGATGAGGTGCGGATTTCGCTGGAGCACGCCCGGTTCCCGGTCGCACTGTTTCCGGATCTGCTGAGCGAACGCCTCGACGACAGCATCTACGAACTGATGGCGCAGCGGTATGGGCTGTCAGCGGTCAAGGCGGTGGAACGCCTGGTGGCGGTGCTCGCCGACGCCGACCAGGCCGCGCTGCTCGGCATCGAGGTGGGCGACCCGCTGATGGCGATCGAGCGGGTCGCCTACGACGGAGCGGATCAGCCGCTGGAGTACTCCACCGACCTGTTCCGCGGCGACCGAACCCGGGTCATCGCCTGGGCCTACGGCGCCGACGAGGGGACCGGCGCGGGCCAGGCCGTCCTGCCCACCCTGGCTACCCTGCCCGTGTCCCCGGGAGTACCCGCGGCCGCGGCTGCCCCGGCTCAGGCCAGCACCCGGGCCCGGTCCGGATCGTAGGGCGCGCGCAACGTGATCGCCGCGTCGAACGGCTCGCCGCCGACCACCACCTGGTAGCGGCCCCCCTTGAGCCACTGCGGGTCCGCCTGGCCGCCGTCCCGGCGCTCCACGTAGCCGAGCAGCACCGACCGGCCCAGCGTGTGCCCGAACGCGGCCGAGCTGGCGAAGCCGGCCGGCTCGCCGTCGCGGAGCAGCAGCTCGCCGCCCCAGGCGTAAGCCTCCGGATCGTCGATCACGAAGCTGGCCAGCCGCCGGGTCACCCCCTCGGCGCGGTGCCGCCGTACCGCGTCGGCGCCGCGGAAGCCGACGGGGGAGCGGTCCTTGCAGGTGAACGCCAGGCCCGCCTCGACCGGCGCGGTATCGGGGGTCAGCTCGCGGCCCCACACCCGGTAACCCTTTTCCAGCCGCAGCGAGTCGATCGCGTAGTAGCCGGCCAGCGTGGGCGCTGCGGTGCCGTCCGGGCCTGAGCCGTCTGGTCGTGGGCCGTCCGGGCCGGTGAGCCTCTCGAACGCCGCCACCGCCATCTCGGCCGGCACGTGCAGCTCCCAGCCGAGCTCGCCTACGAACGTCAGCCGGGACGCCCGGACGGTCAGCCCGGCCAGGTCGATCTCCCGGCTCCAGCCGAACGGGAAGGCCTGATCGGACAGGTCGTCGGCGGACAGCCCGGCCAGCAGCTCACGCGACCGCGGGCCCATCACGCTGAGCACCGCGGACCCCGAGGTCACGTCGAAGAACTCCACCCGCAGGCCGTCCGGTACCCCCCGGCGGAGCAGGTCCAGGTCGTGCACGGCCTGGCTGCTGCTGGTGATAAGCAGGTACTCGTCCCAGGCGATCCGGGTCACGGTGACGTCGGCCTCGTACCCGCCGCGGTCGTTGAGCACCCCGGTGTACACGGTCCGGCCGTCCGGCACGGCCACGTCCCCGGCGCACAGCCACTGCAGGGCCGACTCGGCGTCGCGGCCGCGTACGGCGATCTTCGCGAACGAGGTCTGGTCGAACAGGGCGACGGTCTCCCGGGCGGCCCGGTGCTCGGCGGCGCTCGGGCCGAACCAGTTCTGCCGGCCCCAGCCGTACCCGGTGACCGGTGTCACGCCGGGCGGCGCGAACCAGTTGGCCCGCTCCCAGCCCTGCTTGGTGCCGAAGCTGGCCCGCCGGGCCTCCAGCAGGTGGTGCACGGGGGAGCGGCGCACCCCCCGGGAGCTCTCGGGTTCGCGGTTCGGCCAGGCCATCGCGAAGTGCAGGCCGACGATCTCCTGGACCCGGCTGCGCAGCCAGCGCTTGTTGCCCTGGAACGGGGAGAACCGGCGGATGTCCACCGGGCCGAGATCCAGGTCTGGCTCGCCCGCCACGATCCACCGGGCCAGTGCCGCGCCGGCCCCGCCGCCGAACGCGATACCCGAGGAGTTGAAGCCGGCCGCCACGAAGTAGTTCGCCAGCTGCGGGGCCTGGCCCATGATGAAGTTGTGGTCGGGGGTAAAGCTCTCCGGCCCGTTGTAGAACTTCTTCACCCCGATCTTCTCCATCACCGGAACCCGGTGGATGGCGCCGCGCATCAGCACGTCGAACTGGTCCCAGTCCTCGGGCAGTAGCTGGAACTCGAACGGCTCCGGGATCTCGTCCGAGGCCAGCCAGGGCTTGGCGTCGGGCTCGAAGCCGCCCATCAGCAGCCCGCGCACCTCCTCCTTGAAGTAGGTGAACGAGTCGGGATCGCGCAACGTCGGCGTCGAGCGGTCCAGCCCGTCGATGGCCTCGGTGACGATGTAGAAATGCTCGGCCGGCTGGAGCGGGATGGTCACGCCCACCTGGGCGCCGAGCGCCTTGGCCCACTGGCCGCCGCAGTTCACTACGTACTCGCACTCGATGTCGCCGCGCGCGGTCCGGACCGCGGTCAGCCGCCCCCGGTCCGTGACGAAGCCGGTCACCCTGGTCCGCTCCAGGATCGTCACCCCGGCCCGCCGGGCCCCCTTGGCCAGGGCCTGGGTGATGTCGGACGGGTTGGCCTTGGCGTCGTTCGGCAGCCAGACCGCGCCGGCCAGGTCGCCGGCGTACATCAGCGGCCAGCGGTCCGCGGCCTCCGCCACCGGGATGATGTGCGCCTCCACGCCCTGCGCGGTGGCCGAGTCCACCGTGCGGCGCAGCTGGACCATGCGCTCCCGGGAGGCGGCGACCCACAGCGCCCCGCTCTGGTTCCACCCGGTGCCCTGGCCGGTCAGCTCCTCCAGGCTGGCGTACAGCCGGCTGCTGTCCAGCATGAGCCGGGTCAGCGACGGGTGGGTGCGCAACTGCCCGACGATGCCGGCCGCGTGCCACGTGGTGCCGCAGGACAGCTGGCCCTGCTCGAGCAGGACCACATCGGTCCAGCCCAGCTGGGCCAGGTGGTAGGCCACGCTGCAGCCGACGATGCCGCCCCCGACGATCACGACCCGGGCCCGCTCCGGAACGTCCACGACCGGCATCATGCCTCCGTTCGCCCGGCGCGGGCCGTCTGTCCGGCGCGGCCGCCCCGGCCGTATGCACTATTTGGGCGAACCATATCTTGTCGCCTGGAGCCTGTCATCAGCCCGATCCCGGCCAGGGCTCGGACCTCATGCAGGCGCCGACTCTGGCGGCCGGCCCAGCCTGAAATCGTGTCTTGTCAGGCCCAGGGCCGTAGGTTAGAGTTCGCCCAAATAGGACGCCGTCGACCTAAATGGACCACCCATTAGCGGAGGGACGGTTCGTCGGATGGGCACACTCGAGACTGCGGGAGCGGAGCAGGCCGCTCCGGCCGCCGGGCATCTGAGCCGCGCGCTCACCACGCTCACCAACGGGGCACTGACGTTCGCCGGGGTCGGCGTGTTCGGCGGCCTGTTCTCGCTCTACGGGTTCTCCACGGGCGCGGTGGGGGGGGCGGAGTTCTGGGCCTGGCCGCTGGTGGGGATCAGCGTCGGGGCGATGGTGCTGGTCATCGCGGAGCTGGCGTCCAAGTACCCGTTCGCCGGCAGCATGTACCAGTGGCCTACCATCCTGGCCGGGCGGCGGACCGGCTGGTGGCTGGGCTGGATCTACGCCATGGCGATGTTCCCCCTGATGACTGCGTACTACGCGAGCCTGCCGGTGCTGATCCACCCGCTGTTCAACCTGGCCCCGAGCTTCACCACCGACGAGATCATCATCGTCATCGCGGCCGTCATCGCGGTGGGCTGGAACGTAGTGCAGATCGGCATCCTGGGCCGGGTCGCCCAGTGGGCCATGGTGCTGGAACTGTCCGTCGTCACCATCGTCTGCCTGGTCACGTTCATCCTGGGGGTCAAGCACTTCGGCAACCTGACCCAGGCGGCCACCGTCACCACCAACGCCAAGGGCGTGGCGTCGGTCCAGGCGATCGGCTCGCTCGGCAAGTTCGTCCCGCTGTTCCTCGGCGCGGGCGTGTTCAACGCCCTGTGGGTGCTGTACACGTTCGAGAACGGCGGGACGCTCGGCGAGGAAACCCTCAACGCGGGCCGGTCCGCCCCCCGCGCCGTGATCGGTGCCTACCTGTTCGCCATCGCGTGCGGGCTGCTGTTCTACCTGACCCTCACGCCGTCGATCCCGGACATGAAAGCCGCCATGCTGGGCGGGGTGCCCGCTGAGAACGCCATCACCGCGCACATGTCGTCCGGGGTGTTCAAGGTGTTCCTCGCGGTGGTCTCCATCGGCCTGATCGTGGCCACCAATACCATGTTCACCGGGGCGGTCCGGCACATCTACGGGATGGCCCGTGACGGCCAGGTCCCGTTCTCGCGCGCGTTCGCCCGCACGCTCAAGGACGGGTCGCCGTGGGCGGCGGTGCTGCTGATCGGCGTCCTGTCGCTCGTCCCGGTGTTCGTGTTCACCACCAAGACCCCGTCCATCGTCGGCGGCGCCACCGCGGCCATGTACCTGGCCTACTTCCTGGTCATGCTCGTGACGCTGACCTACCGCCTGAAGGGCTGGCCCAAGATCGCAGGGCAGTTCGCGCTGGGCCGCTGGGGCCTGCCCGGTGAACATCATCGCGGTGCTCGGCACCGGCCTGACCGCGTTCGACCTGCTCTGGCCGCGGCTGGCCACCAACCCCACCTATAACCAGATCGCCGGGACCACTGGCGGCTTCTTCCTCAAGGACATCCCCATGGCCTGGCTGATCATTGGCCTCCCGCTGCTGGCCGGGGCGGTGTTCTACGCGGTGCGGTCACGCCGGCTGCACGCCGCGCCGATCGCCATCGAGCAGTTCCACCCCGAGCCGTGACCACCGCGCAGGAAGGGGCGGCGATGCCCATGCCGCAAGACGAAGCGGCCGTGGGCCCGGGCGGCCAGCGGTTCGCCCGCCAGATGCACCAGGTGGCCTCGGCCGCGGTGGTGCTGCGCGGCCAGGAGCTGACCTGGACCCAGCTGTTCGGCGGCCTAGCCCACGTCACCTACCGGGTCGCCACGGCGGCTGGCCAGTGCTACGTGGTCAAGTTCCTGACCCAGGAAATGGACGACTTCGGGCTGATGATCCCGATCGGCGACCTGATCGCCAACACGATCGCCGCGGGGGAGTCGGGCGTGGGTGCGCGGGTCCTGGAGGCCCTCCCGGGCGTGCCGGCGATCGTGCTGGAGTTCATCGACGGGGTGACCCTCGACACGCCCGACCTGGCCCGGCCGGAATACATCCCGCGGATCGGCCGGGCTATCCGGGACCTGCACACCCGGGCCCCGGCCATGGGCAATTCCATCGTGATCTGGAAGTTCCTCGACGATTACCTGGGGCTGCTGGACAAGCACGCGCTGGACAGCCCGGACGGGCTGCTGGACTGGCTGCCGACGATGCGCCGGATCCAGGCCGCGCTCCAGGTACACCAGTTGCCGCCGGTGCCCAGCAACAACGACCTGCTGGCCAAGAACGTGATGGACGACGGCCGGGTGCGGCTGATCGACTACGACTTCTCCGGGATGAACGACCCCATGTTCGACGTGGGCGACGTGGCCATGGAAGGGGACTACGACCCGGATCAGGTCGCCCGGCTGTCCGAGGCCTACTTCGGGCGCCACGACCCGGTGCAGTGCGCCCGGGCCCGGCTGTTCGGCGTCGCCGCCCAGTACACCTGGTCGCTACTGTTCGTCGGGATGGACAAGCTGCTCAGCGACTCGCCCGACGAGTCCTTCGACTACTGGGACGAGGCGGTGCAGCGCTGGCACTGGACCCGGGCCAAGCTGAAGGACCCGGGACTGGACGCGATCATCGGCCAGGCGGGGGGGACGGCCTGACATGGACAAGGTCGCGCTGGTCACCGGCGGCTCCAAGGGCATCGGCTACGCCTGCGCGGAGCGGCTGCTCGCCGAGGGGTACGAGGTCGCCTTCTGCGCCAGGAACCAGGCCGAGATCGAATCGGCGGCCGCCGGGCTCGGCGGCGGCGACCGGGTCTTCGGGCTGCGGGCCGATGTCGGCCTGCCCGAAGACTGCGCGGGCCTGGTCGCCGCGGTCACCGGGCGGTGCGGCCGGATCGACGTCCTGGTCAACAACGCGGGGGTGTACGCCCCGGTACCGTTCCTGGACTTCACCGCGGACCGGTGGGACGCGCTGATGCACATCAACGTGCGCGGCCCCGTGCTGCTCAGCGTGCTGGCCGCCCGGGCCATGCGGGACAGCGGCGGCGGCCGGATCGTGCACATAGCCTCCACCAACGGGCAGCTCTCCGAGGCTGAGTTCGCACACTACAACGCATCCAAGGCGGCACTCATCTCGCTGACCAAATCCATGGCGGTCGAACTCGCGCCGCTGGGGATCCTGGTCAACGCGGTCGCCCCGGGCTGGGTGCTGACCCCGCTCAGCGAGCCGTTCGTAGCCACCCTGGACGCCGAAGCGCTGGGCCGGATCAGTCCGCTGCGCCGGGTCGGCCAGGCCGCCGAGGTGGCCGGCGCAGTCTCGTTCCTCTGCGGCCCGGACGCAAGCTACATCACCGGAATCACGCTCAACGTGGACGGCGGCCTGACCGCCATGCACCCTGCTGTGTAACGCAGCTTCGCTCGCGGGCTGTCTAGCGCAGCTTCGCGGGCGGGCCGTCTGGTCACCAAGCCCGCGGAACTAGGCCGGGACGGCTGGCATCGGGTAGTAGGTCTCATACACCGCGCGAGCCTGGCGTTCCGCATCCTCCCAGGTCCAGGTGCGGGGCAGGTAGCGGTCAGGGCTGAGTGACCGGACATACGGCGACGGGTCCTGGCCCAGGCTCTCCACCAGGTACATGGCCAGGCCAGCCGAGCCGGACACCCCGTGCGCGTTGCAGCCGGCCGCGAAGGCCAGGCCGCGGATCGCACTGACCGGGCCGACCAGGAACCGGCCGTCCGGGGTGAACGTGGGCCAGCCGCGAAACGTGGTGCTCACCCCCGCCTCCGGCAGCCCGGGGACGAACCGGCCCAGGCCCTCCGCGAACCCGCCCAGGACCTCCCAGTCGGGGGCGGCGGGCAGCGCCGAGTCCACCCTCACCCCCCGGGGGTCCAGGCTGGTGCCCGCGTTCTCGAACCCGCCGCACAGCACCCGCTCACCCTCACCCCGGGCGTACACCTGGATCTCCGGGATGCGCAGGCAGGGCAGCCCCGCATGCCACCCGGGAACAGGCTCGGTCACGAAGTACTCGTGCAGCACCGGGACGACCGGCAGTTCCACCCCGGCCAGTGCGGCCAGCGCGACCGACCACGGCCCGGCCGCGATGATCACCTGCTCGGTAGCGAACTGACCGTCCCGGGTGGACACCGAGCGGACCTCACCGTGCCTCGTCCCGAGCCCGGTCACCGCCGAATGCGGGGCGATCGTGACACCCAGGTCCCGCGCGGCGCTGGCGTACGCGGCAACCAGGCTGTTCGGCTGGACGTAACCGCAGGTCGGGGACCACAGGGCCGCTTTGATCCCGTCGGTGCGCTGCAGCGGGGGGAAGACGTCCCGCAGCCGCTCATTGCAGAGGAACTCCACCGGCAGCCCGGTCACCGCGGCGGTCGCGGCGATCTGCTCCAGCTCCGCCACGGACGCGTCGGACAGGGCGATCCGCACCGCGCCGGACTCCCGGTAGTCCATGGAATAGCCGGTCTCCCGCTCGAAGCCGCGGTACAGCCCGGCTGCCGCCATCGTCAGCCGGGCCCGGTCCACCGTGGGCCGGGCCTGGCCCACCATGCCCGCGGCCTGGCTGCTGGTGGCCTCGCACAGGCCCTGCTTGTCCAGCAACTGGATGTCCCGGTACCCGGCCCGGGCCAGGAAATACGCGGCGGCAACGCCGACCGCGCCGCCGCCGACGACGGTGACCTGGGCATCACGAGGCTTCGCCACGCTCTCCGCCCCTTCCTGCCAGGCCAGCCACGCCGGCGCGGGCATCGTTATTTGGTACAACCAAATGTTAGGACACGTGGCAGCCGGGCGGAAGAGAGCTAGCCGAGCGAACCGGGGCCGCGGGCCGTCGGCCTGCCACCGCGGCTGCTCCGGGCCGGGAGATTATGGGGCATCAGGAGCACATACGGGGAAGTCGGCGCAAGCCGGGAACTTCCGCATGAGTATTCTGTTCTGTTACGGGAAGTTCCGCAGCTGCCACAACGGGATGAATTCGCCGGAAGGATTCAGTAAATGTGGCGTGGTGCATTCCGCGCTCACCTTACGCTCAGGGTAGGCATGTAGACAGGGTTCAGCTATGCGGGACCAGCCAGGCGGTACTGAGGGCACGCGGGGGCCCGGCAGCAGCTCGACGGCGCCTGTGCTTACGCTGCCGCCATCCAGGACCCGGGGATGGCCCCCCGCCGCGGGATCCGGCAGTACCGCGGCCGCACGCGATCGCCCATGGAGGTGTGGCGCAGAGTGACTCAGGTGTCCACTCACTCTGCTGGCACGCCCGGGGCGACCCGGCCGCTCCAGCGGCCGGCGCCTGATTCCCTGGAAGTCAGCAACGGGCCGGTCGAGCGGCTGATGAGCACGCTCATCCGCAAGCTGGCCTGGAGCAGGCTGGCGAATCCCAGGGTCGCCGTCTCCCTATCGGCCGCGGGCCTGCTGCTGGGCATGCTGCTCGGGGCCACCGCCCCCAACGCCGAGACCGTGCCCGTCCTGCTGCCCCTGTCCCGGATCCTGCCGTCGCTGAGCGGGCAGCACGTGCTGGCCAGCCTGATGCTGTACTGCAGCGTCACCCTGGCCTGCCTGGGGCTGGCCGGCATGATGTGGGCGCACAGCCAGGGGTGGCGGCCCAACCCGCGGATCCTGCTGCTGGTCAGCACGGGCATCGTCGCGCTCATGGTCAGCCTCACCCCGGTGGGGTCCTCAGACACCGCGTCGTACGCGGCCTACGGCCGGATCACGGCGCTCGGCGGCAACCCGTACACCACCAACCCGCTCGCGTTCCTCGGCGGCCACTCGCCCTACACCGAGGTCGTCGGGACCATGTGGAAGGCGCAGCCGTCCGTGTACGGCCCGTTCGCCACGCTGATCCAGGGCTTCGCGGCCTCGATCGGCCACGCGAACGTCGCCACCACGATCTGGGTCCTGATGATCCTCAACGGGATGGTCTTCATCGGCGTGGGCCTGCTGCTCCTGCTGACCTCGGACGACCCGGTACGGGCCACGCTGTTCTGGACGGCCAACCCGGTCCTCATCCTGGAACTGGTCAGCGGCGGTCACCTGGACACGTTCGTGGCAGCCGCGGCCATCGGCGCCATCCAGATCGCACGGCGCTTCTCCAGCCTGTGGGGCGATGCGGTCGTTGGCGTGCTGATCGGCCTGGCCTGCGGGGTCAAGATCTACGCGGTGCTGATCGGCCTGGGCCTCGCCTGGCCGCTGCTGCGCGACCGCGAATGGCTGCGGATCACCCGGATGACCGCGGTGGCCGTGGCCACCCTCGCCCTGGGCTACAGCTACTACGGCCTGGACGCGCTGAAAACAGTGTTCGGCGGGCTCAAGCTGGTCACGCTGCCCTCGCCGTGGCGGGTGTTCGAGCTCGTCGGGCAGTGGTCCGGCGTCCCGCATGGCGTGATGGTCACGATCATCAGCTGCCTGTGGCCGGTCGCGCTGTTCATCGTGGCCTGGCTGATCTACCGGCGGATCGCCTCCGACCAGCCCGCCGAGGTCGTGGCGCCGTTCGCGCTGACCTTCGCCTGGATCCTCGTCGCCCCCTGGGTGTTCGCCTGGTACACCGCGGTGGCCTGGGCCGCGCTGACCCAGGTGCCGCGCAACCGGATGAGCCGGTGGCTGACCATCGTCACGGTCCTGCTCGCCCTCTGCCTGTCCAGCGGCGGCCACGCCGTGCCGACCACGTGATCTCGGCCCTACGCTCCGGACCGGCCCCGTCGCTAAGGGTGACTGGGCTGTGACCCGCGTGCTAGGCAGCGGCCAGGCCGTGCTGCCCGACGGGCAGGCCGCCACCCCCGCCGGCGGGCACCTGGCCGGCTGGCGGGCGGCCGGGACCGGCCTGGCCCGGCGGCACTGGCTGGCGCTCATCCTGCTGGCCGCCGGCCTGGTGCTCCGGGTCCTCGCCCAGCTCGCCTACCGGCCCGCGCTGTTCTACATCGACACCAGCCGGTACCTGTACAACGCCGAGGGAATGGATCCGGTCGGCTACAAGGGACCGCTGCGGGCCATCCTGTTCGTGGCCAACTTCGACGCGGTCGCGGGGGTCCAGCACCTGATCGGCCTGGCCATGGCGGTGCTCATCTACGTGCTGCTGCTGCGCCGCGGCGTGTCCCGCTGGCTGGCCGCGCTGGCCATCGCGCCGGTCCTGCTCGACGCCTACCAGCTGCAGAACGAGCAGGCCATCATGCCGGGCACCTGGTTCGAGGCCCTGATCGTGGCCGGGCTCGCCCTGCTGCTCTGGCGCCCGCGGCCCGGATGGCGCGCGGTCCTGGCGGCTGGCGTGGTGCTCGGTACCTCCGCCACGTTCGCCCAGGTCGGCGAGGCCATGATCGTCCCCGGCGTGATCTACCTGCTGGCCGCGGGCGGTGGCTGGCGCCGGGCCGCGGTCCGGGCCGGGGCCTTCTGCGCGGCGTTCGCCCTGCCGATCGTGGCCTACTGCACGGTCTCGTACGTGGTGGCCGGGGACTTCTTCCTGTCCCACACCGGCGTCACCTCGTTTTACGGCCGGGCCGCGGCCGCGGCGGACTGCGCCACGCTCCGGCTCCCGGCGGCCGAGCAGGGCATGTGCCCCACCCCGGCCCAGCAGGCCAAGGGGCCGGACTGGCTGGAGTACGAGCCTGGCTCCCCGATCCGGCCGTACTACGACAAGCTGCCGCGCGCCGTGACCGACAGCCTGATCTCCGACTTCAACCACCAGGTGCTGACCCAGCAGCCGCAGCGGCTGCTCGGCGCGTACGTCCGTGACGTGGGAAAGCTGTTCGCGCTGACCCGGGACGCCAGCCCGGGGGACACGCCGATCTCCCGGTGGCAGTTCCAGGACACATTCCCGTACTTCTCGTCCCACTCGACCAGGGCCGAGGTGGCCGCCGAGATCGCCCAGTACGGCGGCGGGACCCCGGCCACCTGGCGGCCGGTCGCCGGCTTCCTGCGCGCTTACCAGCTCGACGGCGGCTGGACCCCCGGGCCGCTGCTGGCCCTGTGCGTGGTCACCGGCCTGGCCGGCTCCCTGGTGCTGGTCCGCCGGCGCTGGCGGTCCGACCCGGCGATCCGGTCGCCGGCCCTGGCCTGCGTCCTGTTCTTCGCCTCGGGTGCGTTCGTGCTGCTGGTGTCGGACCTGTTCGAGTTCTCGTGGCGCTACCAGCTGCCGGCCCTCGTCACCCTGGTCCCGGCGGGGGCCCTGGGCATCACCGTCCTGGCCCGCCTGGCCCGGACCCCGCGCGGTTCTGCCTGAGCCCGGGGCAGCTGCCGGCCGGACGCCGGGCGCACACTGGGGCGGTGCGCATCACCGTCTGGGTCCGTCCCGGGTCGCCCCGCCCGGGCGTGGGCGGTGACCACGGCGGCGCGCTGGTCGTCCGGGTCAGCCCCCGGGCCGTGGACGGCCAGGCCACGGCCGCGGCACTGGCCGCGGTGGCCGAGGCCTTCGGCGTCCGCCGCAGCGCCGTCACCCTCGTTTCCGGGACCACGAGCCGGACCAAGATCCTGGACGTGGCCGGCGCCGATCAGTCCGTTTTCGCCCGGTTGCTGGCTCGGTAAGGCGCGGCTGGCTCGCGGCGGTCAGGTCTGCGGCCTGTTCCCCCGCTGCCGGCCGCGGCCGAGCAGGCGGAGCTGCCCGAACCGGCGGAACGGGATGATGTAGTACAGCGCGATGGCCAGGTACCCGGCCACTGCAATGACCGGGACGAAGAGCCCGGCGACGATCAGGACCAGGTAGCCGGCCAGGCCGGGAGTGAGCCGCTGGGTCAGGAACTGGATGTCCTCGTCCGCTGCGTCGGGCCGGACCAGCCGGGCGTGCAGCGCGTACCGCCACAGCACCCAGAGCAGCGTGGACGACAGGAGCAGGCTGACCCCGTAGATCGTGGACGCGACCCGCTCGGGCTGATTCTTGCCGATGTAGTCGGCGAACAGCCGGGTGGGGAAGGGCAGGAAGGCGATGAGCAGGAGCAGCAGCAGGTTCAGCCGCACGAACGTGGCGTTCGCGCGGTCCAGGTACTCGGTGATCGCGTTGTGCCCCAGCCAGGAGGCCCCGATGGTAGAGAAGCTGACCACGTAGGCCAGGTAAGACGGCCACAGTCTGGCCACGGCGCCCAGCAGGTCGCCGTCCGCGCTGACCGGCACCACGATGTCCAGGACCAGCAGGGTGATGGCGATGGCGTACACCCCGTCGCTGAGCGCCTCCAGCCGGCCGGTCTGCAGCCCGCGCCGCTGCCGGGGTTCTGTCGTCTCATCGCCATCGGTCACCGCCAGACTCTAGCGCCGGACTAGGGAGCGCCCTTGATCGCGGAGTCCCAGAACTCCTGGACCGGCGGGTAGATCAGCTCGTGGTCGCGGGGGAGCGAGGCCTTGACGAACCGGGTCCGCTCGTCGGCGAGCACCTCGACCTGGCCGGCCTCGATCGCGTCACAGATCTGCCGGGCCACCGACTGCGGGCTGATCTTGGGCGCGTCGACCAGCGCGGCCATGTCGGTGTCGATGAAGCCGGCGTGCACCCCGATCACCAGGGTGCCCTGATGGTGAAGTTCCAGGCGGACGCCGTTGGTCAGGGACCAGCCCGCGGCTTTCGAGGCGCCGTAGGAGGCGTTGAACGGGTTGGTGTAGAAACTGGTGACCGAGAGCATGTTGACGATCGCCCCGCCGCCGTTGGCCGCCAGCACCGGCGCGAACGCCCGGCACATGCTGAGCGTCCCGAAGTAGTTGGTTTCCATCTCCTGCCGCGCGGCGTCCAGGCTCGGTGCGCCGATGAAGGTGCTGTACTTCAGCACGCCGGCGTTATTGACCAGCAGGCTGACGTCCGCGCACTGCTCCGCGACCTGGGCGACCTGACCCGGGTCGGTGATGTCCAGGCCGATCGGCGTCACGCCCGGCTCAGTGACCTGGCCGGGGTGACGGGCGGCCCCGTAGACCTTCGCTGCGCCCCGGCTGACCAGTTCCCGGGCATCGACCTGGCCCAGCCCCCGGTCGGCGCCGGTGACCAGGGCCACCGCTCCCTCGATCTTCATCGCCCCTCCTGCCGGGATGCGTGCGAGCGCTCCCTGGCGCTTACGCTAACGCTTTTTCTTGACCAGCTCATTGCCATCCGCCGCCGCCCGTAGGAGTATCGGCTGTTAGCACTCCATAGTGACCGGTCTTATCGGCGGACGTATGTCCAGTTTGCCAGATATGCCGACGGGTTCAGCTGGTCGTGGCACACGCTCCGTGACGATTAGCCAGGGGAAGGGGTTTCGCGCGGGGGTTAGCCGGCTGTGGGCTGAGGCCGCCGGGCCGAATGGACCGGCCACCCTGCGCGCAATGACGCGCACCCAGGTTCCGGCTATGGATGAAAGGACAGACGGTGAAGCGATACGTCATGGCTGCGATCAGCCTCCTGAGCTTCTTCGTCCTCGCGGCCGGCTCGCTTCCGGCGAGCGCCGCGAGTCGTGCGCACACACAGGCCCAGACCATGAGGGTCCAGGCCACGAGGGCCCAAGCTGCGAAAGTCCAGGCCACGGCGGCCCGGACCTCCAGGGCCGCCTCCAGTTACTCCCTCGAGGATCCCCTGTGCCAGAGTTACAACTCACTGTGCGTGGACACGTCCAGCACCCCTCCGGGCGGATACGTCGGACACGACGAGCCGTCGGTTCTATTCAAGTCCGGCCAGCCCGGCTCGGGCAACGACATGACCTACACGATCACGTTGCCAAGGGATCCGAAGAAACAACCCAACAAGACCGGCTCAGGCGGGACGACCTGGAATTTCCAGCTGCGGCCCACATTCTGGTTCGGCCTCACGCTGTGCGACACCCAGTCAGCGCCCGAGTTCACTCACAAGTGCGCGCCCGACTCTGATGCCAACAACCTGGTGGGCACCAATCCCAAGGCGCCGGACTACATCGGGAAACACCCCGGTAACGCGTTCATGGAGCTGCAGTTCTATGGCCCGGGATATGTTCCCCAGTTCGAGGGATTCGGCTGCGCCAAGACGCAGTACTGCGCGGCGATGACCATCGACAGCTTCGTGCAGAACCAGAACACCGGCGTCGCGAACACCAGTGCCTGCAACAATTACGTCCTCGGCGGCCCCGAGCCGATCAACTGGGCTTACATCACCAAGAGCGGGAAGTCCCAGGCGCCGGCGAACCCATTGTTCACCGGAACGCTGACCAACCCGAACCTCGCCGCGGTGAACCCGGACCTCACCAAAGATCTGCTCATGAGCCCCGGCGATGTCGTCCGGTTCCGTATCCATGACACCCCGGCCGGGCTCCGCATCGATATGGCCGACCTGACCACCGGCCAGAACGGCTCGATGACCGCGTCCGTGGCCAACGGCTTCGGCCACATCCTTTACCGGCCGAAGTCCACGACATGCCAGGAGAAGCCGTACGCGTTCCACCCGGAGTACTCGACGGCCAGCCCGCGCGGCAACACCTGGTCGGCGCACACGTACAACGTGGCCATGTCCGACGAGATCGGGCACTTCGAGAATTGCCTGGCCATCGACGCGCAAGGCAACTGCACCCAGGCGGGCGGCCAGGACCCCACCATTGACTCCGACGACAGTGGCTGCGTGCCGGGCACCGACTCCTTGCTGGTGCGCATCGACGGCTGCTTCAGCCCCGACTCGGACTTCGACGGGCAGTCCTACCGCCCGGACTGGCCGGGCACGAACCCGAACGTCGCCCAGGACCAGGCCCTGCACCCGTCACCATTGCTGTTCACCAGCCCGCTGACCCGCGGCAGGAACTACCCGACGGTCGCGTTCGAGGCCGACCTGCCCCGGATCGAGGCCTCCGACTCGCAGGCCAACCCGCCGTTCTGCGACCGGACGACGGGCGCGAACTGCGTGAACCCGCCGCACGGCGCGCAGTTCTATCCGTTCTACTCGACCACAGTGAGGTACGGGTCGTGCACCTGGCAGGAGGGCGGCAAGTACCTGCCCGGGACCACGAACGACTTCGGCGGCAGTTCCACCACTGAGTTCGGACCGCTGCTGAAGACCGTCTTCCCGACCACCGGATTCAAGACCGAGGTACTGATCGACAACTTCAACAGCGGCAATATGCCGAACCCCTGCCCGGCCCGCTAAGGAGGCCCGGGCACCGGTAACAGTGCGGCACGGACCGCGGCGGGAGCGGGGACCACCGCCGCGGTCCGTGCCTGGTCACGGCCGGGTCCGTGGGCTGGCCGGGAGGGCCAGGGCCTGGTTATCCGAGGGGCACGCTGCTGGGGTAGGTGCCGGGAATCAGCCGTCCGCGGGAGCCTGCCGCCTTGCCCAGCAGCCGGCCGGCCCGCGACGACCAGGTCCACTGCCGGGCCGGCCCGATCCCGGTGACGCTGGCGCAGCCGGAGTCCCGGATGAGTACCGGCTGGTACGCGTGGCCGCCGGCCGTGAACTCCAGCCGGAGCGCGCCCGGCAGGGCCATGGGGCAGTGCCGTACTCCCCGGGGCATGGGCGGCAGGCCGCAGAGCGCGGTCGCCAGGGCGCGAGCCTGTGCCGCGTCCGTGATCGTCATCGTCCGGGGCAGGATCTCACGGGACCGGACGGCGGTAAGCCGCACCGTCACCTGGTCCACCTTCCGCGCGTCCGCACAGAGCGGGACGCCCGCCGACGCCTTCGTGACTGTCGCGGGTGACTGGCCCTGGGCGACCAGGCTGGAGCCGCCGGCCGCCGTGCTGCCGCACCCGGCCAGCGCGACCACCGCCCCGGCCGTGCTCAGGGCCCGGACTCCCGGCCGGGTCAGTCTGCCCCCGCTGATGATGCCGCGCATCCTGGCCTCCCTCCGCGTCCGTGTCCCGGGCGTCTGCCCCAGGCCCGCAGCGGCACCCGGGGACTGGCCGGCGCCGCGCTCTGGGACGGCACTGCCCCTTTGACGGCCCGGGCCCGTGAACGGTTCCCCCGGCCCGGAGCCGGCCGGCGGTCAGAAGGCGCGGATGGCGCCGCCGTCGACCGGGATCATGCTGCCGGTGATGTACGACGCGGCCGGGGAGAGCAGGAACGCGGCGGCCCGCCCGAACTCGGCCGGTTCGCCGTACCGGCGCAGCGGGATGTTCTGGGACAGGCGGGCGCGGACCTCGTCGGGGTCGCCGGCGAGGGCGTCCAGCTCGCGGACCCGGTCGGTGGCGATCCTGACCGGCAGAACCCCGTTGACCCGGATCCCGGCCGGGCCGTGCTCGTCGGCGAGGGTCTTCACCACCCCGGGTCCCGCCGAGACTCCGGGCCGCCGCCTTCCGCGTGATGGCGTCATTCCCGGGCGTGACGAGCCTCGGCCCGGTCCGGGGAGGTCAGGGCCTGCTCTTTTCCCTGACCGGGAACCAGCAGGCCAGGCTGGTGGTCGATCCGGCCACCTCCCGGGTCCGCGACACGAACTTCCTGGTCACCGGGGGCGATGCGGAAATCTGGATACGGGGCCCGGTGACCGCCACGGTCACTGCCGGGTCGACGAATCGCCTTCCCGGGCCGAGGACGGCCCGAACTCCGACAAGATAGTGAACGTGACCGACGAGCGGCTGGACCCCAACAGGCTGCCAGGCAGCTTCATGGCCGACTCCGACCACGGCACCAAGGCGGCCCTCGACGAGGCTGGACGTGACCAGCTACGGCTGCCGCTTGATCCGGCTGCGGCCGGTGGTGGGACGGTAGTGGGGCGCCCCCATCCCCCCGCGGGAGCGGCCCAGGCCTCCCCGGCCAGCGAGGCCGGGACCGGACCGGCGCCACTGGCCTGGTGGCAGTCCGGAGTGATCTACCAGATCTACCCGCGCAGCTTCACCGACTCGAACGGCGACGGGGTCGGCGACCTGCGGGGCATCCTGGACCACCTCGATTACCTGAACGACGGCACGGATGGCTCGCTCGGGGTGACCGCCATCTGGCTCTCGCCGTTCTACCGCTCGCCGATGGCCGACTTCGGCTACGACATCGCCGACTACACCGACGTCGACCCGATCTTCGGCACCCTCCGGGACTTCGATAACCTGCTCGCCGCCGCCCACCAGCGCGGCATCAAGGTCATCGTCGACTGGGTGACGAACCACACCTCCGACCAGCATTCGTGGTTCGTGGAGTCGGCCAGCAGCCGGGACAGTCCCAGGCGGAACTGGTACGTGTGGCGTGACCCCGCCCCGGACGGCGGGCCGCCGAACAACTGGGAGTCCGCGTTCGCCGCCGTCGGCCCGGCGTGGACGTTCCACGAGCCCACCGGCCAGTACTACCTGCACTCGTTCACGCCACACCAGCCCGACCTCAACTGGGACAACCCCGAGGTGGAAGCGGCGATGCACGACGTGCTGCGCTTCTGGCTCAACCGGGGCGTGGACGGCTTCAGGATCGACGTCATCTACAAGATTGCCAAGGATCCGGAGCTCCGGGACAATGAGCCCGGCCGCCGCCACGACGAGGACTGGCCCACCATCCACGAACGCCTGCGCGGCATCCGCAGGGTCATCGACGAGTACGACGACCGGATGATCGCCGGCGAGGTCTACCTGCTGGACCTGCACCGGGTGGTGGAGTACATCAACACCGGGGACCAGCTGCACCTCGCGCACAACTTCGTCTTCTTCCACCTCCCCTGGCGGGCGGCGGCGTTCCGCGCGTCCGTGGAAGAGTTCGTCTCGCTGGCGTCGGCCGCGGCCTGGCCGGCCTGGTTCCTGGAGAACCACGACCACTCCCGCATCGCGACCCGCTACGCGGGCGGGCCGGGCACCGGGGAGCGCCGTGCGCGGGTGGCCGCGCTGATGATCTGCGCACTGCGCGGTATCCCGTTCATCTACTACGGGCAGGAACTCGGGCTGCCGGACGCCGACATACCGCCCGACCGCATCGTGGACGTCGACGGCCGGGATCCGGAGCGGGCGCCGATGCCGTGGCAGCGGCCGTCGCAGGCGGGCCCGGGCGCCGGCTTCACCACCGGGAAACCGTGGCTGCCGGTCGTGGCCGACGCCGAGCGCCTGTGCGTGGAAGCGCAGCAGGACGATCCGGCGTCGACGCTGACGTTCATGCGCCGGCTGCTGCGGCTGCGCCAGCGCGACCCGGCGCTGCAGTCCGGGACCCAGCGCGTCGTGGACGCCGCGGCGGACGTTTTCTGCTTCGAGCGGCAGCTCGGCGACCAGCGTTTCCTGATCGCCCTGAACTTCACGTCCCTCAGCCTGCCGCTGGGCCTGCGCGAGAACATTCCCGGCCCGGCCGAGGTGATCCTGTCGACCAGCCCCCGACGTGACCTCGGCGCCGTCCAGCTGCGGGAAGTCGTGCTGGAACCGGACGAGGGGCTGATTTTCCGCGTCCCGGCGGGGTAGCTCTCGCCGGTCGGCTGGCGTGCGCGGGCCGGACCGCGGCTGACCGGATCCGGGGCGGAAACAGGTCAAAGCATTCCTTTTCCGGTCCTGGGCGGGCCGATTCGTGCGGCGTGATGAGTTCGCCCGGCGGGTGCGCTGGGCATTATCGCTTTCACCGGGGGGACTTAGACCGAATACCAGCTCTGTTCCTGTGCCCTGCCTGGCCGGCCGCGACATCCCCGACCTCTCAGCCGCAAGGCTTTTAGCCGTAAAAGGGGAATAGTGCCAGATATCGTGGCCGGATGGCTCCGGCGTATCCAGTGGACTGGCCCGATGGTGGCCGCGGCGGCTGTCGCAGTCTCGGCGGTTTCGCTGAGTGCGTGCTCATCCTCAGCTCCCACGGCGGCATCCGCGCAGGCCACGGCCATGGCATCCCAATCTCCGCAAGCCGGCGCCATCGCCGGAATCGTGCGCAAAGCGATGAAGACCTATCACCTGCGGGCGGTCATCGTAAAAGTGACTAAAGACGGCAAGGTGGTCACCACCCGGGCGTTCGGCCCCTCGATGACGGATGTGCCCGCGACCCCGGCCATGCATTTCCGCAATGGCGCCGTTGCTTTCGCCTACGTGGCCACGCTGCTCATGGAGTATGTGGACGAGCACAAGGTGAGCCTCAATGACACCATCAACCGCTGGGTGCCGAACCTGCCCGAGGCGAACAAGGTCACGCTCAAGATGCTGGCCAACCAGACCTCGGGCTATCCCGACTTCGAGACCGACCCGGCCTGGACGGCAGCGTTCAACGCCGACCCGTTCCATCTCTTCACCTACCAGGAACGGCTGAGATACGCCTTCGCCCGGCCGGTCCAGTTCGCCCCGGGGAAGAACTGGAGCTACGCGCACACGAACTTCATGATCCTCGGCCGGATCCTGTCCATGATCGGAAAGAAGCCGCTGGCCACCCTGCTGCAGGAGAAGGTGCTCGGGCCCATGGGCCTGACCGGCACCACGACTTCCCAGACTTCCGCGATGCCGGAACCGGTGCTCCACTCGTTCAGCTCCGAACGGGAAGTGGCCCTCCATATCCCGCCTAAAGTCACGTTCTACGAGGAAGCGACGTACTGGAACACCCAGTGGGGCACGCCGGTCGGCGCGAACGAGAGCACCGACATCAACGACCTGATCAAGACGGCGGTGGCCGTCGGCACCGGCAAGCTCCTGTCCCGGTCGAGCTACCACGCCATGACCGACTCCAACCTGCTCGGCTTCGGGCACAAGCAGCCCAACTGTGTCCCCAGCTGCTTCAAGCAGATCCCGGCCTACAACTTCGGCCTCGGCGTGGTGAAGGCGGGATCGTGGATCCTGCAGAACCCGCTGCTGAGCGGCTGGAGCTCGACCGAGGCGTACCTGCCCTCGCAGAAGATCGCCATCGCCGTGGCCGCGACCTTCCTCCCCTCGGCGTTCAACTCCCAGGGGGTGGAGCCCAACGCCAGCGACCCGATCTTCCGGACCATCGGCGCCTACATGGCCCCGGGCGACCCGCCCCCCGTGAAGAAGTGAGCCAGCGGTCTCCGCGGTGAACGGCCGGCCGCGAAGCCGTCACCGGGGCCCCCGGACCGGCCGCCTATGCGGCGGCTCGCGGGCCGCAGGGCCCAGGACAGGACGGTCAAGGCCGTCATGACCGCCAGCAGGCCAACCTCGCCGAGGTCGTAACCGGTGGTCAGGTGGGACACCATCGCCCCGGTGTAGGTGAAGAAGGCGCCGGCGTAGGCCCACTCCTTGAGCAGCGGATGGCCCGGAATGAGCAGGGCGAACGCGCCCAGCACCTTCCACGTGCCTCCGCCGGACGGCCTGTTCCGGCCGGGGCCCCGGGACGGCAGTAACGTCTCTGACGAAACCTGGCCGAGACTCCGGGCGGGAGGTGCTGGCCGCGGTGGAAGGCTGGTGTTCAGCCGAGGAACTGGTCCAGTGGGGATTCGCGCACGCGCCCGTCGTGATGGCCAACGAAGCGCACAGCGGCCTGGCCCGCTGCGTCCGGACCCGGGAGGTTGGCTGCCGCATGGTGCGGGGCGCCCACGAGGCCGGGGTGCGGCGGCTGGCCATGGAGGCGCTGCCGTGGCCAGCCGGGGGCACCCCAGGCCCGATCCGCGCCCTCCCGCCAGCCCACGGGGGTTATCTGGCTCAGCCGGACATGCGCAGGCTGATGGGCACGGCGCTGGAGCTGGGCTGGAGCCTGTGGGCGTACGAGGCCGTTTTCGACGTGGCCGCTGATGCCGACCCGGCTGAACTGCTCACCATGGAGTTCACCAACTGGCGCGAGCGCGAGCAGGCGGGCAACCTGGGCCGGCTGCTGGAGGCGGCGCCCGGAGAGCCCCTGCTGGTCTGGTGCGGCAACGGTCACGCCTGCAAAGAGGTGCTGAGCGAGTGGGTCCCGATGGGGTGGCACTTCCGGGCCATGTCCGGGGTCAACCCGTTCGTCATCGACCAGACCGTGTCCGTTCTCTTCCAGGGCCAGTCCAAGCCATGGCTGCCGTCGCTGCTGGCTTCCGTCGGCGAGACGCTGGCCGCCCACGGTGGCACCGCCGGGATCCTCCACGATCAGGCCCCGGCGCCGCTGTGCGACCTGGTCGGCGCCGACGCCCTGATCGTCTCCACCGAAAACACGCTCACCTAACCAGGTGCCTCGGCTGTCTCACCGGCGGCCCCAGTACGTTGTGGGGATGACAGCGCATGAGCCGGGGAAGACGCCCGGGCGCAGGAGCCAGATCCTCACCGCGGGCCTCATCGGCGGCGTGGCCGGGGCGGCCCTCGCCAGTCACCGGGGCGCTCGGGCGGCCGGGCTGGGCGCGGTCGCCGGGGCCGCGGTGCTGGCCGCGTCCGAGGCGGTGGCCCGGGCCCGGCAGCGTCCGGGTGAGATCCCGCCGCTGTGGTCGCGGATCGCGACCAGCGCCGCGCTGGTCGCCCCGCTGGGGTGGGCGGCGGGCCGCCTGCGGCCCGGCAGGCCCCTCAGGCCTGTCGAAGTGGGTGCGGCCACCGGCGCTCTCGGCGGCCTGCTGGGTGTCCGGCCGCAGAAGGTGCTGCTCGGCCCGCTGTTCGGGGCCGCGGTGGGCGGGGCGCTGGGCGCGGGCCGGCGGCCGGTGTCCCCGGCGGTGGTCGCCGCCGCCACGATGCTGGCCTACCGGGTCACGTCGTCACTGGTGTTCCGGGACGCGCAGGTCAGCCTGCTGGCCGAGCGGGTGCCGGCCGAGGACGTGCCGTTCGTGGTGGCCCGGGAAGCCCGGTCCCGGTACGTCGGCACCGGCTACATCCGCGAGCTGGCCGGGCAACTCGGCGGCCGTTACGTCGCCGACGCGCCCGACGTCGGCATCGTGGCCTCGGTGGACGACCTGGCCGGCCCGGATTTCGACCCGGCCGGCGTCGACCCGCTGGTCCGCGAGTTTTACGAGCACACCACCCGGTTCGCCCTGGACATCGTGCCGCAGTGGCGGCTGTGGGTGCGCCCGGGCTACCTGCTCTACCGGACCCTGGTCGCCCGGCCGCTGGGGCAGGCGAACGTGCCCATGAACCAGCGGGAGACCCAGCGCGGGATCCGCAGCCGGATCGACACGATCATCCTGGCCGGGGCCGGGGCCGGGGCCGGGGCCGGGGCCGGGGACCAGAC
>Ga0182024_10006483_pt1 | contig 25678 bp, 19 predicted proteins | sample P32metaG_FD_120480 | JGI IMG/M metagenome (GOLD analysis project Ga0182024, IMG submission 120480) | Permafrost microbial communities from Stordalen Mire, Sweden - P3-2 metaG (Illumina Assembly) | ecosystem: Environmental > Terrestrial > Soil > Wetlands > Permafrost | place: Sweden: Stordalen...
ACGCAGGGCACCGATGCCGCAACGACGCGCAGGGGGTGTCGCATTGCGAGCTCCGAATGAAGGACGGGGCGCGCGGGCACGTGTGCGGGCCCGCGCGGGCCCGTCGCCGTCATTACATCTTACGCGTCGCCACGACCTATTGCCACAAACGTGGTTGTGGACGCGTACGCATCCGACCCCGTGTGGCGACCCATGATGGCGTCGATCACAAGCCGAATGACCGAGCGCGTCGCGCGCGCTTTCGAGTCGAGCGATAGCGACGGTATCTGCGCGACCCACCGAAGCCAAGTGATCGCGATATCGGGCGTTGCGGAATCCCACTGGACGGGCCAGGACCTCCTTACCGGCATCTGCGTGCTACCGGAACATCAGCGACGCGGATTGGGCATTTGCCTCCTCGGCGCCTCGCTCAACTGGCTCCGCGACCGGGGGCTCGAGGCTGCCCCGGTATTTACCGAGGAGGGCTCGATCGCGGACGCGAAGGTATATCCGCAGTTTGGGTCCGAGCGCATTCGCGGCGTCGAGTACCCCGACCCGCCGAGAGTCGCTCGGTGACCCTGCTTGGCGACTGCGTGGCCGCGATCGTGCGCGTAATCCTCGCGGCACTCCGGCCGGACTGAAAATCGTTCGAGCACGTCGCGGCTGGGATGATGTCTTTACGCTTACATCTGACGCACCCACGAGCGGTCACGCATGCGGCGTCCGGCGCGCCCTACCGTGGCAATTTCTCATTTGCCGCCGGGAACGGCGCGGACGGGTACGGGCCGATATTCGCCACGGTGTATGCGCTGGCCCAGAAATCCGGTGGCCCTTCGCTGTCGGGCACCCTGTTTCGCACCGGCTTGACCGCCCGCTTGAGATACGCCGCGATGGCCCACAGCTCCTGGTCGGACATGTACCGCCACGCCGGCCAAGGCATCGGTGGAGCGAGGTACTTCGGGATCAGCGGAAAATTGCCCACGCCCGGCGTGGCGAACGTGATTTGCACATCGGGTGTCTCACCCGGACGCAGTCCATACCGCAGCGCGTTGAAGATCTGCTGCTCGCTGACGTTCTCGAGCTGCCAGATCTCCGTCCCACCGAGCGGCGCTTTCACATCCACGCGGGTCATGTCCATTGCGCGGCCGTTGATGAGACCCTGGCTCAGCACGATCACGTGTGTCGCGGTTACGGCCGCGGTGTCGAGAGCCGTGACGTGCCGCAACACCGGGGGCACGGGGACGGCCGACATGGGCGGCGCGGTCGAGTACTTCACCGAAAGCAGATCGTGCGCGACGTTCCAGTCCTTGGGTCGGGTCTGTGGGACATAGCGGTCATAGGGCAGCGTGCGCAGCGTGGCTTGGCTGCCGGGCGCGCCACTGCCGCGCACGAGTAGCTCGACCCGTTCTGAGGGCGCGACGAGGATGTCCGACACTTCGACGGGGCGCTCGAACAACCCCCCATCATCCCCGACGTGGAGAAGCGTGTGCCCGGTAATGCCCAGCCGATAGACCCGCGCGCCGGACACGTTGATCACGCGCCAGCGCTGCAACTCCCCGCTCCGGATGCTCACCGTCGGTGCGACCTGACCGTTGACGAAGAGGACGTTGCCTTCGCGTCCGTTCTCCTGATCGAGCTGCCCCTGTGGCGAGAGCGGATCGGGGAGGTCTACCGACCCATCGGTACCAAACCGGTTGTCCGACAGGATCAGCAGCCTTTCGGTAAGCGACGCGGGGAGGGGATCATCGCCGGCGCGAACGATGATCGCGCCGAAGAGGCCTTTGGCTATTTGGTAGCCCGTACGGGAGTCGGGGTGCGGATGGTACCAGTACGTCCCGGCGGTTCCCGGCTTGATTGTGAAGATGTAATCGTAATGTCCGCCGGGTGCGACTGGACGGAGCGGACTGCCGTCCATGTCCGAGGGGATGTGCAGCCCATGCCAGTGGATTGTGGTCGGCTCAGCCAGGTCGTTACGGAAGTGGATGATGACCCGGTCACCCTCGTGCACCTCTAGCGTCGGTCCGGGGACGCTGCCGTTGTACGCGTAGGCATCGGTTACAACGCCGGGCAGCAGGGCGAGCCGAGACGGTGCCGCGGTGAGCGTCACCTCCACCGTACCGGGCGCGCGCGACAGGTTCTTGAGCACCGGTGGGCTGGTCAACGTGTCCGTCGCTGTGGCCGCGATTGATCGCGGCACCTGCCTTGCCGCTCGGGCGAGTTCGCCAGGGGATCCCGGCCACGTGAGTAGTGCCAGGACAATTCCCGCTCGTAGAACACTCGGGGCGCCCATCGCGCGTGCGGCCTCGAATGCACCGACGGGGGCTAGCATAGATTGGCCGGCCAACGGCACGCGACATTCACCAGACCACCTTTTGAATTGCGAGGACTCATCACAAGCGCTCCCGCGACCGAGACATATGCCACCGGCGAGCAGGCCGAGCCGCCAATGCCGACTCATGCCGGTGCGACCATCGCGGGCGACGTCTGCATTTCATGCTCAGGGCGTCACCTGGTAGCGCACCGCCATTCCTGCCGCGTTGTGGAATGAGACGTGGCAGTGGAAGAGCCACGTGCCGGGGTTGTCGGGTTGCATGTCCGCAACCGACATCCCCATGAAGCCGAGTGACGCTACGTCGGTGCGCATTCCGGCGATGAGTGTCGTGTTGCCGTGCCAGTGGGGCGCGTGCACATCGAAATCATTCGTCGACGACATGAGGTACCAGCGCACCCGTTGGCCGCGACGGAATGTGAGCGAGGACAGTGGCATGCTCCCGCGAGTGAATCCGTTGATCGTGAACTTCACAAACCACGGATACGACGCCTGCACCTCGTGGGGACTGGGAATCGGCCGGATGTGGTCCAGCGAGTCGGGCGACGGCAGGTTCTCCGGTGCGAGCCAACTGTCGTCTTCGTGAACCTGGGCAAAGGCGGCGACGATCTCGCGATCGACATCGGCCGGCGATCCGTCCGGCCTCGCCTTGCCGCGCGCGGTGATGACCATGGCGCCGAGCAGACCGGAGTTGATATCGCGGACTTCGTCCACATGGGAGTGATACATCCACATGACCGAGCTTCCGTCCATCGGGCCGGGCCCCGCTCGAGCCGGCACCGGCCACACGTAAACATGGGTCGCGGCCGGCGGCACGCTGTCGCCCCCCTTGTTGCCGGTGCTCACGCCGTCACTGTATGGCGCACCCTCGTCCTGCTTCTCGTAGAACACCCCGTGCGGGTGTACGCTGTAGGGCCGCTGCGCGTTGTTCCGAAAGACGACCCGAATGGTGTCGCCCACCACCGCGTGAATGACCGGACCCAGAAAGCCCAGGTGCGCCCATTCGGGCGGGCGGGGCTTGAGCGTCGTAAAGCTGCTATCGGTGTATTCGCGGTAGAGGACCTTGTGATACGTCGTGCCGACCGCCAGCGGCGGGGCCTTGGCGAAGAACGCCGAATCCACGTAGGTCCGGCCGGCGATCTCGTCTCGTCCGCCGGGTACATAATCCCAGATGACGTTGTCGGCGGCGATGTAGAACGTTCGTGTCCGCGCACCGGCAGCGGTGGCGCCGGGGGGCGGGGGGGCCCAGGCGGGGAGCGCCAGGGCCAGCAAGACCAGGCCGGGGATTATCGAGCGAAGAGAACGGGCCATGGCATCTATCCTCGGAGGAGACCGTGCGGTGTCCCAGCAGAGTGCTGGGCGACGTCGCACGGATCGAGGGTGAAGATGCGGGCGCCACGTCGCCTGCCCGTCGGCTGGCCGTCACCTGGGCGTCACCTGGGCGTCACAGGGCGATTTTCTGGTGTGTGCGGCCTTTCGGGGCGTCGAGATCCGCGGCCCGACCGCGGAAGCGCAGGCCGGGCCGCCTATGCAGGTTGCCGTTACGCTTGCGAATACACCGGAAGTTGTGCGGCATCCCACGCGGCGAGACCACCGGCCATCTCGATCAGATCCGCGAACCCCTGTCGATGCAGGATGCTGGCGGCGATCGACGAGCGGTAGCCGCCCGCACAATGGACGGCGATACGGCGCTCGCGGGGGACTTCGCCGAGGCGCTCCTGCAAGTGATTGAGCGGGATGTTCACGCTGCCGTCGATATGCCTGGTCTCCCACTCGCGCGGAGATCTGACATCGAGCAAGAGCGGCGGGTTCGCGCTCGCCAGCTCCTCCGCCACCATGGGCGCGCTCACGCGGTCGGTCGGCACGACCAAGTCCGGTCGTCCGGCGAGCGCTTCCATGCCGCCATGCAGGTACCCGTTCACGTGATCGAAGCCGATGCGCCCGAGGCGTAGGGCGGCCTCTTGTTCTCGTCCGGGCTCGGCCACGATCACAATGGGCTTGGAGCGATGGAGTACCGTGCCAGCCCATGTGGCGTATTGACCCCCGAGTCCGACGTTAATGCTGCCGGCGAGGTGACCCTTGGCGTACTCGGATGCTTCACGGACGTCGAGGATCTGAGCGCCCGCATCCCGCAGGCGACTAACCTCGTCGAGATCGATGGGACGGAGCGCTTGTTCCAGGCTCTCGGTCAGCGTGGCGCGCTCCCGAGTATTGAGGATGGCATCGTAGGTGAAGTAATCCGGCGCGTCGGGCTGGTCGGCGGTGACGAGTCGAATGAACTCCTCCTTGGACATCGGCTGCAGCGCGTAGTTCAGGCGCCGCTGATCGCCGAGGGACGAGACCGTGTCGGACGACAGCTGCTTCCCACAGAGGGAGCCGGCACCGTGGCCCGGATAGACCAGCGTCTCATCGGGAAGGAGCAGGAGCCGGTCGTGCAGCGAGTCGTAGAGATGGGAGCCGAGGTCGTGGGGCGTCCATCCGAGCGACGCCCGCAGGTCGGGGCGGCCGACGTCGCCGATGAACAGCGTGTCCCCTGTGAGGACGGCGCAGGGTCGCGTGGAATCCTTCTCGAGGTCGAAGGCCAGGATCGAGATGGACTCGATCGTGTGGCCCGGGGTCTCAAGGACTTGCAGTCGCAGTCCGGGGAAGTCGAGCGTCTCGCCGTCGGCCATCGACACGAAGGCGTATTCCGCCTGGGCGCGGGCGCCGAGGTGGATGGTCGCGCCGCATCGGTCGCGCAGTTCCAGATGGCCGGCGACGAAGTCGGCGTGGAAGTGAGTGAGGAAGACGTGACGAATCTCGAGGCCAAGTGTTTCGGCGTCCACCAGGTACTGCTGGATATCGCGCTGGGGATCGACGATGATGGCGGTCGCGCTGGCCTCGTCTCCGAGGAGATAGGACGCGTGGGCCAAGCACCCCAAATAGTACTGTTTCAGAATCATCGAATTCTGCTGGCGCCACTCAGAGGGATAGGACAGTTCGATCGCACACACGGAACGACCACCGAAGACTCACCAATACTATGTAATCTTGCGTGGCCAATGGGATTCCGCGCGGCCTCGCGATCCCGAACTACGCCCGATGCCGAGCCGGCACAATCTGCATTGGCCCCGCCGCGGGGTAGGGGCGCGTGAAGGGACCATGCCCGCCAGCCGTGTAACTTCCATGCCGACCGGCAATTACGACGGATGGCGCACGCCCCGGGCGTACTTCGCGCGTCTATGGCTCCAACACTCCTGCAGGGAACGCTCGACTTGTTGATTCTCAAGGCGCTGTCGCTGCAGCCGCTCCACGGGCTCGGCGTCGCGCGGCGCGTCGAGCAGATCACCAAAGGCGCGTTCGTCGTGAAGCCAGGGTCGCAGTTTCCCGCGCTACATCGCCTCGATGCCCGTGGGTGGCTCGTCTCCGAATGGGGCGAGTCCGAAAGCAACCGCCGAGCCAAGTTCTACGCGTTGACGAAACAGGGTCGGAAGCAGCTCGATGTAGAAGCTCGCGAGTGGCGTGCGATCGCAGTCGCGGTGACTGGGGCGCTGCGGGCGACCTGAGCTCGCGCGGCCAACACCGGCAACTGTCCTTCTCGCCGCAGGCGGTGGCGGAGCGACTCGCCCTCGATCGGGCCAGCGTGTGCCGGAATGTGCGCTACTACTGGCACTTCATGGCTGGCCGAATCATATTCGGTCGCCGCCAGGGTTATCCGCGCAGTGCCGCCACGTTACGCGTCAGGGCAGGTGGGGTACCGCACCAACCACGGCCGCCCTTTCCTGAGTGCGCGGTGTGATCCGCAGCAGTTGCTGTCTCCACTAATCTGGGAGGTCCGATGCGTCACCCCCTCGGTCTCGCGCCAATCGCGCTGTTGCTCGCTGGCGTCGCCTCGACCGCCGGAGCGCAGGAGCGACCCTACACTGAAGGCAACGTGGTCGTCGTATCGTATATCCGGATCAAACCGGGCATGTTCGACAAATACGTGAAGTACCTGGACACCGATTACAAGAAGATCATGGAGGCCGAGAAGAAGGCGGGCGTGATTGTGGATTACAGCGTGTACACGTCGACGCAGGAGCACGAGGGTGATTGGAACATGGCCCTGAGGGTCATCTATAAGAACATGGCTGCCCTGGACAATCTCCGGGACAGGACTGAGCCGCTGCAACACGGCGTCACGAACTTCTCGCCGGAGCAGGCCGCGCAGGCTTCGATTGAACGGAACGCCATGCGGGACGCCGTCGGCGGTCGGGTCTTGCGTGAGATAATACTCAAGTAGGGGGGTACTGGACCCCAGCGGTCGTCGCACCGACGCGCTTGGCCAATCAACGGCCTTGGTGGATAAGAAACGGTACGTTGAAGCCCGTCCGGGTTACGGAGTGTCCTTTGAATAGGAGCTACCAATGCGCCACACGCTTCTCCTGTCCGCCGCCCTTATCGCGGGCTCTGCCATCGCGGCCCGCGCCCAGGGAAGCATCAAGCTTTCCGACGTCGCCGGGACGTGGGAGGCCAAGTCAACCGTAGGACCCAACGACAGCGTCGTCGTGACAAGTGTGATGAATGCCACGGCTAACCGGAAAGGGTGGACCCTGACGTATCCGAACCGCGACCCTATCCCCGTACGGGTCGTGGCTATGGGCGGCGACAGCGTTGTCACCGAGGTGGGCCCGTATCCCAGCATGCTAAGACCGGGTCAGACCGTAACGCTGCTCCATCAGGTGGGCCACTACAAGGGTGACAAGATGACTGGCACCTTCGAGGCCCACTACGGGTCGGGACCAGTAGTCAATGGCAAGACCGAAGCGACGCGCAAGATGTGAACGATGGGACGGTGGGCATACCGGGCGACGGATAAGGCGACCCCAGGCCGTGCAACAAAGCCGTCGCTCGCGTTCGACAGATTGCCGGGGGCCGGGTGGCGTGCGGTCTTACGCCTCCCGGAAATGCACCGACGGGTCGTCAAGGACTTTCGTCAGAGCCGGCCCCTCGAGCGCGCCGGATTCGATATCGATGTGCCAATCTTCCGTCAGTAGCCGCGATTGATTCAGGTCGTAATAGGCGATGTGCATCGCCGGACCGTTCAATGAGAGGTTGGCATACCCGTTGTAGCCGACATCCACGTTCTCGTCGGTGGGATATCGCCTGTTGTCCCACGCGAGCCATCGACAATCCGGAATGTCCGGTCGCGCACCCCGCTCGACCGGCATGCCGCCGTGGCCTATACATCGCCCGTACGTCTCGACGCCGTCCTTCACGCTGAACTTCTCATAAATCGCCAGCCTGTGCTCGTGGCCCCAAAACCAAATCACCGGCCGGTGAATCAACGTCGCCAGCTGCCGCGCCGGAATCTGAAACCAACTCTCGAACGCGGAATGTGGCCCGTGATGCGACAGCAGAATCAATCCGCGCTTGTCGCCGTCCGGATTCACAGCGTCCTTGAGCCAGGTGAGCAGGGGCTCGGGAATCGCGCACCCCGGCTTGAACGACGTCGTCTTGCGAAGCCATTTGCTGCGCTGGAGCAGGGGCAGTTTCGCACAGTCGAAACGCGTAGAGTTGTAGCCGGTGTCGAGTCCAATGATGCGCCAATGCGTATTTTCGAGACAAAAGAAGCTTGCCCACTGTCCCGATCCCCATTTGGTGCCGCGCTTCGTCAGGCCCATCCTCGGGAGAATCGTTCGCCAGTACCCCTCTCCGTCGGCGTACATTTCGTGGTTGCCGTTGAGGGCAAAGCCGCCTTTGGCGCCCATCGGCCACTTGACCGGTGCATAGGGGCTCGTTTTCTCCCCAAGGACGTTTTCTCGCACCTCGGTGCTGTTACCGACGTAATACACATCGCCCAAATGAACCGTGAAATCCGGGTCGGATCGCTCCATCCCGGTCGCTACGATTCGCGCTTCATCGGTCCCGGTGCCCCAGTCGCCCGCGATGCTGATCTTGACACGGTCATTGATCGGATAAATGCCGGTTCCTTTGCCGTGCGCGGTGTAATCTCTGAACGGGTGCTTCTTGTGAAACCAATATTTCGCCACCTGCGGTATCCACTTGAACAGCCGGCCGGGCAAGAACGCCGCGATCGGATCATAGGTCGCCGTTGAATAGCCCGTGCACGCAGCGCGGAAATGAGCCGCGAGCCGCGAATGCGCGAACCCCGTAAAATTTCCGAGATCCTTACCGGGACCTGTATCGTTGGGCACCCCGCGTCGGTGCACAGCGCGCTTCTTCGACTTCACACGCATCCGCGGCGCCGATCGCGACGCGGGATCCGGGACTCTCGCCGTGGCATGACTCTAATGTATGCATTGGCGAGTGGGGTGCGTCGGCGGATCGAATCGACCGCCGCGTCGAGCAGGGCCCGGTGAGCGGTGCGCGCTTCGCTCACTGGCAGCCGGGTCGGTCGTTCGCCGTGACCCAGAAGCTGTAGATCGCGCAGTCATCCGGCGCCGGCGGACGCGGTGCGGGCACGACGTGCCGCACCGGGGGAAGCACCCGCAGATACGCGACCAGCGCCCGGATGTCCTCCTCATCCCAATTCGACGCGTGGTCCCAGATCATCCCCTGCCAGTGGAGCGCGCGGCCGTCGCGACTCACGCCGGAGCGGATCGCACGCGCCATCTCGGCATCACTCCACGCGCCAATGCCGGTCGCCGTGTCGGGCGTGATGTTGCGTGCCCACAGTGTGCCAAACGGCGCCCAATTGACTTTGAACCCACCGCCTCCGTCCGGCTGGTGGCACAGGGCGCACGACGCGACGGCGTAGACGTAACGTCCGCGGGCCACAAGCGTCGCCTGCTCCACCGTCGCCAACAGGCGCGGGTCCGGTTGCGGAATCGCGTGCGCAAGCCCCCCCGCGATCTGCTCGGGGGGAATGACGCGTACCACCGGTGTCCAATACAGCGCCGCCCCGATCAGACTCACGACGGCGATGCCAACCACCACGCCGCTGATCCGCAGCCACCCGCGCACGCCACGCGGCGAACGACGCCCGTCTGATCCCGCCATGAGGGACAGCACCACACCGATTCCCAACACGAGCCACTGCGCGCCGACGAGAATCCGCTGCCCGAGATCACGTGGCACGCCGCCCGGAGTCTGACCGAAATTCCCGTCAGCATACGTGAGCACTGTCGGGCCCGCGGCCGGCAGCCCAGCCATCACTTTCGCGACGACGGTTTCGACAAATCCGTAATGCAGTGGCGCCGGCACCTCGTTCCGGACGGCCGGTAGGGTCTTGAGATAGCTGCCGATGGCGCGAGCGTCGTCCTCGGTCAGCGCGTGCAGAAAGGGCCACGGCATCGCGTGTGGATTGAGCAGGCGCGTGGGCGCGCGCCCGGTACGAACCGCAGTCGCGATCTCCTGCACCGTCCATGCGCCTACACCGGTCTGTCGATCCGATGTGAGGTTTCGGCTGACGTACACACCCTGCGGATACGCCCCCACTCGCATGCCGCCGGCGAGATAGAAGTCGTCCGCCCGGTAGATCCCGGTCCGGTTGATCAGGGTGTGGCACAGGCCACACATCTCGGCGTGCACGAGATACTCGCCCCGCTGCACGGGATCGGCCCGTTGTCCAGGACCCCCCAACTGGCCACCGGGCACCCATGGTGGGGTGCGTGCAAAGGAAAGCACGTAGTTCACGAGGTCCCACCGCTCGGCCGGCGTGGTCGTCGCCGCGAACGAGGGCATCGGACCAGGTGCGAGCCCGGTCGTGAGGCGAAGCCACAGCTGCCGCGGGTCGCTCGTACCACGAAAGGTCCAGGGCGCCGTCAGGTCGCGTGAGACGACAGGGTAGCCTTTGCCATCCCGCAGGATGACCTGTGCCCGGCCATCGGAGCCGTGACACGCGGTGCACCCGTTGCTCGCGAACAGCGTCCGCCCGCGACTCTCGCTGGCCACCGTCGGCGGCGTCCGCGGTGGGACCGTCAACGTCACCGGCGATGCACCGGACTTGGGCGCCGGCGACATCGTCCGCACGTAGGCGACGACGGCGCGAATCTCCGTCGAGTCGAGGATGTCGCGCCAGTACGGCATGGCGCTCGCCACGAGCCCATTCGCGACAACCCGGATCAAATCCGAGTCGCTGGGCGGCTGCCCAACGGGCGTCGATTTGTACTTGAATTCCCCGAGTGTGAAGTCGCGTGGCCGCGGAATCAATGCAGGAGCGGCCGGTCCATTGCCGCGACCGTCCGGCCCGTGGCATACCGCGCATCGCTGCGCGTAGACTCGTCGGCCGAGTGGGATGTCCGGTCCGAGATTGGCGCCCGGCGGCCAAGTCAGGTCTGCGTACGTGGCGGGGGCCGGCTGCCAGGTCGCCGTGGGGTGTGCGTAGCCCAGGCGCGCGAACGCGGACCGTCCGGCATCGAGCGCCAATCCGAGCGCAATCGCTGCCACGACCACGCGACGACGTGAAGGGAACCGTGGAGTATGCTTGGAATGCACCGACTTACGTAGAGGCAGCGAATAGACGCTGGTTCATAAGCGATGCCCCGATTCTAAAAAAGCCCGACACTGCGCCAGCGCCCCTATTCCCAACACTGCCGCCGCACATACGCAGCGCTTGTTCATTGGCATCTCCAGTCCGCGTCTTGCGCCTGCTCGTCTCAGCTAGCCACCACGTTTGGGCAGCGTCATTTCGCGAAATCCCGGCGGGATGACGAACAGGCTCGCAGGCTGCGAGCCCTCTTGAATGTCTTGCAGCTCATTGCTGATGACCAAAGCGGCGCCAGCCATGGATTCGACCTTGGTCCAAACGTGCAGTTTAGAGTCCACCCACACGCGGGTGAGCAGGGTTTGCCCTTGCACGGATTGGCTGATCTCCCATTTCTCCGCCGTCCGGCCATTGAGCGTCTCGGAGCCGTCGTCCTTGCAGGCGGCGCCCGCCGGAGGACAGGGAGAAGCACCGGATGCGAAGAACTGAAGGTCCTGTCGCGTCGCCGGTTTCTGCAAATAGACCTGTTGGCCGACGTTGACTACGGTGGACGTACGCTGCGCCAGGTCGAGGATGCTGTAGGCTTGCTCATTGGCAGCGCCACTCTCCTGAGGATCCTCTCTCACCTTGTTAGCGCTCATGTAGACCTTGCTCTTGACGACATGGCCGGTGCCGTCGCGCGCGACCCCGAGTGCGCTGAACTCCTGCGCGCCGGCAAAACGGCCGGTGGTCAACATCGCAATCAGAAGGAAAAAACCCGTGATCCATTTTGGCATCGGTGACCTCTCTGTCGCGTCGTGTTCTAGCTTAGTGGTCGTGGTGATCGTGCCGTCGAGGCTCCGCTGGTCATTTTTCAGAGCTGCTTCCGGATCGCCTCGAATCGTGGGTCGGCCCGCAGCGCATTGAGGTCGGCGTCGTTCTCCAGCCACTCCCGATGGCCGAAGCCATTCTTGACCGCTTTTTCCAAGCACGTGATCGCGTCTTCGGTCATCCCCAAGATCGCATAGCTGCAGGCGACGTTGTACAGCACGCCCGAGTCCTCCGGGTCGATGGTGAACGCACGCCGCACCCACTCGAGACCCCGATCCCGGTCTCCGAGCATCACCAACGCGCTCGCGCCCAAGTACAACGCGCGGGCGTCGTCGGGGTTGAGCTCGAGGTGCTTCTCCACCACCTGCAGCCCACGGCGGAGCGCCGCCTGCGCGTCCGTCACCCGGCCAAGGCTGGTGAGCGGGCCCTGCATCAATAGGAGCGCCTGATAGTCTTCCGGGCGCACGCGGGCGGCGTCCTCGTAGCGCCGAGCGGCCTCCTCAAGTTTGCCCTCCTGCATGCAGGCGCGCGCGTACAAGTAATGGGCTTCGTACAGCTTCGGGTTGAGCCGGATCGCCGTTTCGAACTCTCGCCGCGCCTCGTCGTACCGTTTGCTCAGGGAAACGGCAAAGCCTCGCGATGCGTGCGCTTCCGCCAGCTCAGGGCCGAGCTCGAGGGCCTTCTTGCTGTAGATATCGGCGCCGTCGAGGTTGGCTTTGCTCGCGTCCCAATACATGTAGAGAAACGAGCAGCAGTCGGACGCGCCGGCATACGCGAGGGCGTAGCCGGGATCGATCTCCATGGCCCGCTCGAACATGCGCCGGGCAAACTGGATGCCCGTCCTCCGAAACTGGTGGAAGAACTGGCGACCGCGGAGGTAGTAGTCGTAGGCCTCGATGTCGGTGGTAGGCGCGGCTTCGATCGCCCGTCTTTCTTCCTCGCTGAGCACGACCCGCAGCGCCCGCACGATGTTCTCGGCGATCTCGTCCTGGATCGCGAAGACGTCCTCCAGCTGCCGGTCGTAGCGCTCTGACCAGAGGTGATACCCGTCGCCGACGTTCACGAGTTGGGCCGTCACTCGGAGCTTGTTGCCCGCCTTGCGCACACTTCCCTCCAGCACCGTGGCCACCTTGAGCGTCGCCCCGATCTCACCGATGTCCTTGCTCTTCCCTTTGAAGGCGAACGACGAGGTGCGCGACGCCACGCGCAGCGACTGGATCTTGCTCAGCGCGTTGATGATCTCTTCGGCAATGCCGTCCGTGAAGTATTCGTTCTCCGGATCGGCGCTCATATTGACGAAGGGCAACACGGCGATCGACTTCGCGGCGACGCTAGCGGGGGCGGCCGCCATTGCGGTTCGCGCGATCCCGGGCGGCGTGGTTCCGGTATGTACCACCAACGCCTGCGCCAACTGCGCAGCCGTGGTGAAGCGGTCGGCTGGCACTCTGGCCAAGGCTTTGGTTACCGCCTGCTCGATCTCCTCCGGCGCGGTGGGCCGCGCCGCACGAAGCGCGGGCACAGGTTCGGTGAACCGCTTGCTGATGACCGCCTGGGCCGTTGGGCCCGTGAACGGCGGCGTCCCGGCCAGCATCTCGTAGAGCACGCACCCCAGGCTGTAGACGTCGCTCCGGCCATCCGGCTCAGCCTCGCCCGCTGCTTGCTCGGGACTCATGTACGCCGGCGTCCCCACCGCCATGCCTGTCTGCGTCAGAGTCTGCCCTCCGGATGCGCTGATGGCCTTGGCGATCCCGAAGTCCGTCACCAGCGCCTCGCCCTCGTGCAGCATCACGTTCTCGGGCTTGATGTCGCGGTGCACGACTTGATGGCGATGGGCATAGTCGAGGGCGCCCGCCACATTGCGGGCGATCTGGACGGCAACATCGACCGGCAACTGCTTCTCCCGGTTCAGTCGCTGGCGTAGTGACTCCCCCTCGACGTAGGGCATGACGTAGTAGAGGAGGTCGCCGGCCTGACCGGAGTCGTACAGCGGGACGATGTGGGTGTGGGAGAGCCGGGCCGCGACCTTGATCTCGCGGAGAAACCGCTCCGGCCCCAAGCTCGCGGCGAGCTCCGGATGGAGGACCTTGAGCGCCACCAGCCGATCGTGTTTCAGATCCTGGGCCAGGTAGACAGTCGCCATCCCGCCGCGCCCCAACTCGCGCTCGAGCTTGTAGCGATCTTGGAGTGCCTCGGTCAACTCATGTGTCGCGAGCGCCATGAGAACAACGGGGTCGGGGTACTAGAATTTGCACCTGTAGCAGCATCGGTGCTAGCACGAGCGCGTTTGCCCTGGGTAGCCGGGACATCTTCGCCTTGCCCTTCTCGGCATCGATCTCAATCACGTTACACGCGCGCCACTCTATGCGCTTGCCGGTCGCCGCGATCGGACCCTTGGGCGTCGCCAGCGGTCCCGTATGGGTGCCGTGCCACATCACTTCGAGCACGACCGTGTTTCCGCTGACCAAGGTGCTTTCGATCGTGGCCTTCGAGTCGGGGAATCCGGTGGCCCAACCCTGCCACACGGCCAGCACCTCGTCGAGTCCCTTGACTTCGATGGGTGGCGACTTCGTCGTAGGCGTAATCGGGCGTGCGACGCACGCCGCGTTGTCTGAGTGGGCGCCTGTCAGGAGCCGTGCAGGCCAACGACTTCGTCGGTCGTCACAGGAGCGTCCGCTGAGCTAGTGCCGCTCGACGCCTTGGAGACGTGCGAGCCGCTGTTTCACCGCGGCGACCTTGGGCTGAAGGTCAGGATCGGCATTCTTCCACAGCTCTACGAAGTTGAGATAGTGCCCCACGGCCTTTTCACGGTCCCCTTTCGCGTCGTACAACTCGCCCAGGCGCTTGTGCATCCCGGCCAGCAAGTACGTGTCCGTAATCATTTTCCCGAAGTTCGGCGTCGCGATGTAGTGCTCATAACTCGCGATCGCCGAATCGGGAATATTCGCGGCATCATACGCGCGTCCGAGATTCGCCGATAGACACTGGGTGCAATCGTTCGCGGGCCCGTCGGGCAGCTGGTCGCCCAGCTTGAATTCGGCCACGGCGTCGAGCGGCCTCCGTTCAGCGAGCGCGATCTCCGCGAGCGCGTTGTGACGATCCGGCTCGTTGGCTCGGATGAGAGCCGAGTCCCGCACCTCGGTAGCGTATTGGGCGAGCACTGAATGCGCGCGCTCGGGGTGGCCGCTGAGGGCGTAGACCGTCGCCACATCGAAGTACGGCCGCTTGACCTCCGGGATCGTGCGCAGCGGAGTGCGAGCGAGCGCGGCATCGAGCTCCTGTATGCTGCGCGCTGCCTGCTCCCGGAACCAGATGTCGGCTCGTGCGGCATCGAGATCGGCCGAGAGCGGCAGCGGCGGCGCACCGCGTGCCACGTCCTGCGCTCGGGCGTCGGCGGCGAGCCGTGCGCTCTCGGCGAGCCGCCCATGCAGCATCGCCAGACCGGCAAGCCCGTGCGCCGCAAGCGCTCGGTTGCCCGCATCGCGACTACTCGTGCGTAGGTGCGCGAGTCGCGCGGTCACGGAATCGACCTTTCCTTCTGCGTAGAGGAGGGGAATGCCTACGATCCCCACGGGACTCTCTGGGAATGCCACCTGGACGGCTCCGGCGGCCGACTCAGCGGAGGCCAGCTTGCCTTGATCGATCTGTGTGACCGCAAGGCCCAAGAGGCCGTATGCCGAGGGACCACCCTGCGCGGCGGGTAATACGCGAAACAGCGACTCGGCGCGGACGAACTCGCGCCGGCCCGACAACACAACGCCGAGGTTGATGAGCGCCACCGGATCGAGCGAGTCCCGGACGAGCAGCGCGTGGTACGCAGCCACTGCCTGCTGTCGATCGCGACCTGGCCCGTCATCGAAGTACGATGCCGTCGTGAGGTAGCGCTCCCGGTCGGTGAGGTGGTTGCGGTAACGGTAGGCGTGCTCGAGTGCCGCGTCTACCCTTTCCCGTGGCATGTTCGCGTTTGTGAGCGCGACGCCGAGCTTTCGGTACGCCATGGCAAACGTCGTGTCGAGTGCGACGGCCTCCTCGAGCAAGGGGATTGCTTTCTGATCGTCGCCCTCAAGGTCGTTGGCCCGCGCTCCCGCGGCGTACTTGCGCAACGCCTCCAGCGACGGCGTGGTCACCTGCTCGAGCGCGGGGCTGGCATGCACGTCCTTCAGTGACTCGCCAATCTTCCCTCGCAGTTCACGCGTGAGCTTGTCGAGTGTCGGGATGAGCTCCTTGGGGCCATCGATCGTCTCGCGGTACGATGCGAGCTCATCGCCCGCGTCGGCGGTGACGAGTCTGACGGTCACGACATAGCCGCCCGCGAGTGACGTCACGTCTCCGTCCACGACGGCCTTGATGCCGTCGCGCGCGGCGATCTCGCGGGCAAGGGGAAGGTCGATCCGGCTGGTTGCCGGACGCTGCATTCTCGTGAGCGCGGCCGATATCGTGCTCGCGGAGACGATCGACACCACCGACGACTGCCCGAGATCCGTCCGCACCGCTTCGGTGACGATGCTTCCCAGAGAGGAATCCGCCCCGGTCGCGCGGAAGTCGGTGACCAGGAGCCGCTCCCTATTGGTGACCTTTCCGGAGGCGAGGAGGGAGCCCGCGGGGCCGATCCCCAGCGTGCGCAAGATCATGAAGCCCAAGACGAGCACGACGAACACGCTCACGGCAGCGATCCCCCCGAGCGCCGTGCGGCGCCAGCTGACCCAGGGGCTGGCCTTGACCGCAAGCTGGGTCATTGTCGACTGCACGGCCGGCGACCCACCGGGCGTCATCGTCGCCATCGTCATCGCCTGGCGCGCGCCATGATGCACGAACGCCGTGAACAGAATCATGGGGAGACCAAGCGCCATCACCACGAGCGCGCCCGGGAACACCCAGTCGGGCAATCCGATCACGAGAGTCGCCGCGCGGGCCACGAGCGCCACGGCCACAAATGCGAGCGCGTAGAGTGCGAGTGCGCGTCCGAGCCGCCGCCGGCCACCCAGTAAAATCGCCGGCATTGCGGGATGCGCACCGCCGCTCGTCACTGTCTCCAGCACGCGCACGATATCGGCCGCCGATTGCGGGCGATCATCCGGGTCCTTCTCCAGGCAGCGCATCACGAGCTCCGCCAGGAGCGGCGGCGTGTCGGGGCGGATGTCCACGATCGGCTCGGGCCGTTCGCCCATCTGTGCCGCCAGGAGCTTCTGGGGTGTCCTCCCATGGAACGGGGGCCGGCCGGCGAGCATCTCGTACGCCATGACGCCGAAGCCGTAGATGTCCGCCCGCTGATTGGTACCCGGATCCGCGGCCGCCTGCTCGGGCGCCATGTAGGCTGGCGTGCCGAGTGAGCTACCGACCTGCGTGAGGGTCCCGCCCGGGGCCAGAGTCTTGGACGCCGACAGGGCCTTGGCCACTCCGAAATCGGTGACTACGGCGGACCCACCCGAGAGCAGCACGTTGTCGGGCTTGATGTCCCGGTGGACCACGCCGCGCTCGTGCGCGTACGCGAGCGCCTTCGCAACATCCCGTAAGACGCCGATCACCTCGGTGATCGGAAGTGCGCCCCCTCTGGTGAGTCGGCTGCGCAGCGATTGCCCCTCGACGAGCGGCATCGTGTAGTACGGGAGCCCGCTGATCTCACCGGCCGCGAGCACGGGGACGATATGCGGATGCTGCAACTGTGCCGCAAGCGTGATCTCGCGTTTGAATCGTTCGACGCTCACCCCCTCGGCCATCTCCAGAGGGAGCACTTTCACCACCACTTTGCGGCCGAGTAAGGTCTCGGTGGCGGCGAACACGCGCGACATGCCCCCGCCGCCGAGCTCGTGCTCGATGGTGTAGCTTGTGCCAAGCGCCGATTGTAGCTGGTCCCGCAGACCTGCCGAGTTCATCCGGTGCGGTTCCCGCGTGAGGACGCCCCGAAGCTATGGCCGCGCGGCCGTGATGTCACGTCGATGGCACAGCCGTGGGCTGGTCCCGCGCGGCGGTCGTCGCCATCAGGCGCTCGAAGCGTGGGTTGCCGTGGAGTCGATCCCACGACGGGTCCGCGCGGAGCTGCGGCACCGATATGAAGCTGGGTACCGCCAGCGCTGCTTCCAGATGCGTGATGGCGTCGTCATCCCGACCTACCAAGACGTCGAGACGCGCGAGTTCGATCACCAGATCGCTGCCCGCCCGCGCATCGCGGCTGACCGGTACGAGGGCGACGGCGCGTTCACCAGCCTTGAGCGCCTCGTCCGAATGACCTGATAACGCGTCAGCGAACCCCAGTAGCATGAGAATCTCCGGGTCGTCCGGCGCCGCCCGCAATGCGTCGGTGGCGGCATCGCGCGCCGAGTCGGCGTAGGCGCGCGTACGTGCCGAATCGCCCCGCATCCGGTAGACCCGAGCGACCGCGAGAGACCAGTCCTGACGCTGATCGTCGAAGTCGGCGGGTCTGAGCCGTAACACCGCGCGCTGCGCTGCGTCATCGAGGAGGCCACTTAACCAACTGGGGTAATACCCGCCAGGCAGCGAGGTGATAAGGGCGAGCAGGGCGGTAGAGTCCCGCTGGCTGACAGCCGTACGCACGAGATCGCGCGCGCCGTTCATATCCCCATCGCACAGGCAGGCCCCGGCTGCGATGTCGACCAGTGTCGGCGCGCGTGGCGCCAGCTCCAGCGCGGGCTTGATGGCCTCCCGTGCGTCGTGGCATCTGCGCCGAGCGATGTACGCCGCTGCCAGGTTGAATGCCACCAGACCAGATCGTGGATCGACGGCCCGGGCATGCTCCAGCAGTGCCAGGGCCGTCGCATACTGACCCTCCGACTCATCCACTTCATACAAGTTCTCGAGCAGGTCGGGGTCATCGGGCGCCGCTCGCCGGCCCTGCTCGAGTAGTTGGCGCGCCGGCTCCCACTCCTTGTGGAAGATGTGGGACAGGGCGAGCGCGAGTTGCGCCGCCGGCAGATCCGGTGCGAGCGCAACCGCTCGCTCGGCGTCCTGTCGGCCCTGGGCCCATCGCGCGGCTCCAAGCGTGCCGCCGTGGTACAACATGTCGATACGCGCGCGAGCCAACCGCGCCCACGCGATGGCGAACGCCGGATCGATCGCTACGGCCTTTTCGTAGTGCCCGACGGCCTCGCTGAGGCTTCGTTGAAAGATGATGGTAAAGTTGCGCGTTGCCTCGTTGCCACGGAGGTATTCCTCGTACGCGGGGATGCTCTCTGTAGGCCGGGTGCTCAGGACGGTATGCTGGCCGGAGTCGAGGACCACGTGCAGGGCCTGGACCACTCGCTCAGCGATCTGGCCCTGTACCTGGAAGACATCGGTGAGCGGTGCGTCGAATGGCTCCTGCCACTTGGTGATTGGTGTGGCAACGTCGGCGACCTGCATCAGCTCGGGCTCCACCCGGACTTCGCTTTGCGCTCCCCCCGCCGCCGCTCCCCCTCGCTTGTCCCACCGCACTTTACCCACCAGGAGATACCGGACGCCCAGCTCACGAGCGATCTGCAGCGGGCTCTTGGTCGTGCGGCGGTACTGGTTGGAGCTCGCGCTCGCGATCACCGTCAGTCCAGTGAGCCCGGTCAGCTTGCCCCGCACTTCATCGGTCATGCCGTCGGCGAAGTACGCGTCGGCCGAGTCACCGACGTTCTCAAACGGCAGCACGGCGATGCTCGGCTTGTCTTCCGATGCGCCTCGCCCACGCTCGTGGGACCGCCACGCGAACAGCGCTCCGCCCCCGATCAGGAGCCCGAGTACTAGACTTGCCGCGGTCATTGGAAATCGCCGTGCGCTGAGCGGGTCGCCAGCAGTACCCACACCTCGCCTAACCTTGCCAGTCGACGCCCTCGTGGCGCGCTCGGCCGCGTCGAGCGCCACGCCGAAGTCGGCTGCGGTGGCGTATCGATCGGCTGGCACCAGGGCCAGCGCCTTGCGCACCGCAGCGTCCACGCGCTCCGGCACGGCCGGACGGGCTATGCGAATCGAGGGCGGATCGCTGCTCATCATTTTGGCGATCACCGCTTGCGTATTCACACCCGTGAACGGGGGCTCGCCGGTCAGCATCTCATAACACACTACGCCCAGGGAGTAGATGTCGGTCTGGGGCGTAACGTCGCGCTCGCCCGCGGCCTGTTCGGGGCTCATGTAATGCGGCGTGCCGACGGCGAGCCCGGTCAACGTCAGGGCGCCGGTGACTGACGACTCGGTCGCCGGCGCCCGGGCGATTCCGAAGTCGGCCAGCAGGGCCTCGCCTTGCGGGCTGAGCAGAATGTTGTCGGGCTTGATGTCGCGGTGGATCACGCCGTGCTGGTGCGCGTAGTCGAGCGCGTACGCGACTTCGCGAGTGACGCGAAGCGCATCCTCAATCGGGAGTTGCTTGACCCGGCGCACCCGGTCGCGCAGACTCTCACCATCCACAAACGGCATGGTGAACCACAGCTGCCCGGTTGGCGTTGCGCCGGAGTCGTAGACCGAGAGGATGTGCGGATGCTGCAAGCCGGCCACGAGCTTGATTTCCCGAGTAAACCGCTCGGGACCGAGCGCGGCGCCCAGATCCGAACGGAGCACCTTGAGCGCGACCAGTCGCTCGTGACGGAGGTCGCGGGCGAGGTAGACCGTGGCCATCCCGCCGCGCCCCAGTTCGCGTTCGATCGTGTAGCGACCGGCAAGCGAGGCGGCGAGATCAGGCAGCGGCGATGTGGTCACCTGCGGCGGGTAGGGGGAAGTCAGACCATTCGGAGCCCGTCAAGCATAGGGCCCACTTGACGCAGAGCCAGTTGTGGGGGCCCCCACCGGCAAGCTACACGGTCAACACGGGCGCCGCGTCCACGATCGGAGTGCAGGCCACCGATGATCGGTACGGTGCGCTACCTGCTCATCGGCAAGGTGCGCCGGGCCAAGGCGCCAGGTCAGATGGGTCGGGTTCAGTTGAGCCCCGAATTGGTGGAAGCAGGCACGGCGGCCGACAGGTGGGCGGAGCCCTTCGACGCCCCGCTGACGGACGTGTTCGAGGTGCAGGCCGACATTGCGGCGAAGGTGGCGGAGGAACTCAAGCGCTCGGTGAACCCGGTGAATTCGCGCAGGTAGGATGGTCTGGCGCTCAGCTCGCCGGATGCTGGGAATATGCCGAGAGCATGCCCGCATCACTGACGGTCCGCGCTCACCCGGTGTCATATGGATAGGAGATTGTGATGAGGCCTTTGATCTTTGCTCTTTGTGCTGTGTTTGCGTTTGGCAGCCTGAGCGCGCAAACGCCTGCCTGGCAGCCATCGCCGGGACATACGCAAGTGCCGATTTGGCCAGGGGCGGCGCCTGATGCGCAGCCGGCCGCGGGGCCGGAGATCTCTCAGACGACAGGGAAGGAGTCGCTGGTTGCTGGCAGGCCGTGGGTGTCTGTGGGCAACGTCTCGCGTCCTACAATGACGGTATATGCGCCAACGGGAAAGAATGCGGGCGCGGCGGTGGTCGTGTATCCTGGCGGAGGCTATCAGATTCTGGCCATCGATCTCGAAGGGACGGAGATCTGTGACTGGCTGACATCCAGAGGAATCACGTGTGTGCTGTTGAAGTACCGCGTGCCGGGTGAGGGACGCTATCCGAAATCAGGGCCGTATCCGGACTCACCGATGGCGTTGGAAGATGCGCAGCGGACGGTTGGGCTGGTCCGATTTCACGCCGCGGAGTGGCATATCGATCCGCACAGGATTGGCGTGCTTGGGTTTTCAGCAGGCGGGCATATCGTGGCGGCGATGAGCACGCACTTTGCGCATCGGTTGTACGCAACTGTCGATGCGGCCGATAACGAGAGCTGTCGCCCGGATTTCGCGGTGGCGATTTATCCGGGGCATCTGTGGGTCCGCGATGAAAAATTCGAGCTGAATCCGAATGTTCCTGTCACCGGCCAGACGCCGCCTACGTTTTTGCTGCAGGCGGAGAATGACCACGTGAACAATGTCAACCAATCACTGGTGTACTACATTGCCCTGAAGAACGCCGGGGTTCCGGTGGAGATGCATTTGTATGCCCAGGGCGGGCATGCGTTCGGGCTGCGGCGCACCAAGCTTCCAGTGACGAGATGGCCCCAGTTGGTGGAGACGTGGCTGGGGACGATCGGGATGATTTCGGAGTAGGTGCTCTGTCGCCGGCAAGCGGAGACCGCCTTCGCGTGCGGCAGATGAACCCGATGAACTATGGAACCCCCTTGTGCAGCGCGGGCGAGTGGCCCATATGATCGCCCAGGAGTTCGAGACTACTTGCAATACAACGTATGGCCAAGCGACCCACGGAGGATCCAACGATGCGAATGATGCTCAAGGTGTCCATACCCGTCGAGACGGGGAACGCTGCAGCGCGTAAAGGGACGCTGGGATCCACCCTCGAGCGGATCCTGGGCGAGATCAAGCCCGAAGCGGTCTACTTCTCGGAAGACAATGGCCAGCGCACTGGCTACGTCGTCTTCGACATGACGGACTCGTCGCAGCTCCCGGCCATCGCCGAACCGTGGTTTCTCGCATTCAATGCCCAAATCACGGTGCGGCCCGCTATGACACCGCAAGACCTGGCAAAGGCCGGCCCCAGCATCGAGAAGGCAGTCAAGGAGTACGGCCGGGCGTAGGCGCCCTGCCCCCCAACTAGCTACGCGGCTTCCGGAGTCTTCGGCGACATTGCCTGTCCTGCCTCAGTCTCGCGGCTCTCCTCCTCGATCTGTTCGTCGTGGTCGAGGAGATCGCGGATGCGGTGGGCGGCGCCGAGGTGGAAGGGGACGGAGGTGACGACGATGCGGGGGCGGAAGAGGAACGCGGTGCGGATGTAGAGCGCCGTCTTGTTGTGCAGCAGGTGTTCCCACCAGTGCTTGGGGACGATCTCGGGCACGACCACCGTCACGAGCTCGCCTGGCCCGGTGTTCTCGATGGCGGACACGTACTCCACCAGCGGCCGGATCAGCGACCGGTATGGCGATGCGAGCACGATCAGGTCCACGCCCGTGTCCCAGCTCTCCCACTCTTCTTTGAGCGCTTGGGTCTTGTCCGGCTCGACTTCGACGTAGACGGCCTTGACGTCATCCGAGATGGCCGTGGCGTAGATCAACGCGTTCGCGACTGCCTTGTGCACGCCGGAGACGGGGACGATCACGTGGTGGCGGAGCGGGATCATCTCCGTGGTTCCATCGAGCTTGATCTCGGAGGCGAAGCGGACGTAGTGCTGCTTGATCGCCCGCAGCAGCACGATGAACAGCGGGATGATGAGCACGACGATCCATGCGCCGTGCATGAACTTGGTCCACACCTGGATGACCGCGACGACGCCAGTGGCAATCGCGCCGACGCCATTGAGGGACGCCTTCCACCGCCAGCCTTCGGCCTTGGTGCGGATCCACCGCCGCACCATCCCCGCTTGCGACAACGTAAAGCAGAGGAAGACGCCGATCGCGTACAGCGGGATCAGCGCCGTCGTGTCGCCATGGAAGATCCAGACGAGCAGCATCGCGACCAACCCGAGCGCGACGATGCCATTCGAAAAGGCGAGGCGGTCGCCGCGGGCGGACAACTGGCGCGGGAGGTAGCGCTGGTTGGCGAGGATGCTGCCGAGGCGCGGGAAGTCGGCGAACGACGTATTGGCCGCGAGTACCAGCACGGCAAACGTCGAGTACTGGAGCGCGTAGTACATGACGCCCGTGCCGAACACGCTGTGCCCGAGCTGCGACAGGACCGTCTGCGTGGAGCTGGGCTGTACGTGGAGGTGTTGCGCGAGGAAGCTGCTCCCGAGGAAGAACACGCCGAGGATGGTGGCCATCCAGGTGAGCGTGGCGGCGGCGTTGCGGGAGCCGGGGGCTTTGAACGCGCCGACGCCGTTGGAGATCGCCTCCGTTCCCGTCATGGCGACGCACCCGCCGGAGAACGCGCGGAGCATCAGAAAGGTGAACGCGAAGCCCGTGGAGAACCCTCCCAGCGTCGTGCCGGTCGGCACGTGCGCAGGGTGCGTGGGGATGATGTTGATGTGCGCGCCGCCGAGGTACAGCTGCACGAGTCCCGTGCCGATCAGCGCCAACATCGAGATGATGAACAGGTAGGTCGGCAGGCTGAACGCGGCCCCCGATTCGCGTACGCCCCGGAGATTGACGAACATCAGCACGATGATGGCCGCGGCGCAGAGCGGCACCGTCCTCGGCGCGAGCCAGGGATATACCGACGTGATGGCCGCGACGCCGCTCGAGATGGAGACCGAGACCGTGAGGATGTAATCCGTGAGGAGCGCGGCGGCCGCGATCAGCCCGGGGAGCACGCCCAGGTTTTCGTACGCGACGGTGAACGACCCGCCGCCTCCCGGGTACGCGAAGATCGTCTGCCGGTACGAGAGCGCGACGAGGACGAGCAGCGCGACGATGACGGCGGAGATCGGGAAGACGTACGAGAGCGCCGCGGCGCCGAGCGGGGCGAGGACGTAGAGGACCTCGTCCGTGGCGTACGCGACCGATGAGATTGCGTCGGATGACAGGACGGCGAGCGCCGTCGTCTTGGTGAGCCGCTCGGTTTCGAGCCGCTCGGTGGCCAGAGGGCGCCCGACGATGAGGCGCTTGGCGCGTAGCAGGGGATTCGCCATCGATGGGCCGAAAGATGGGGACCTGCCGATCTAGGCGGCAGCTATGGCGGTGACACCGCCGCGGATTCCTCGCAAGACGCGCGCTTGCGCGACCAGTCAGTGGCGTGGCGGTGGGCGTGGTAGATTCCGGGAGGACACCGGGTTACGGGCTCCGGGCTGCGGCCCGGGGACAGCGCAAGGGAGCGTGCAGAAATGGCAGAGAATCCACCCGAAGCGAGCGCGACCGGAGCGGCCGACGCGAGCGGGCAGCATGCGACGGGAGCCGGGATCGGGGAGGCGGAGATTGCGTATCCCCCCGAGACCCTCGAGGGGTGGTACGCGGTGCATCAGGTATTTCGGATCGCGCGCGGGTCGTTGCGCGGATTGGCGGCGGGCGAGCGGCAGGCGGTCGGGGCGAGTGCAGTGCGTGCGATCGAGAGTGTGCTGACGCCGATGGCGGCAGACAGCGCGCCGGCGGCATACGGCCGGTGGGCGACCGTCGAACGTTCGAGCGGGGATCCGACGGCGGGTGCGCAGCGCGGCGGGGGCGATGATCGCGGCGTGGTCGGAACGATAGGTGGTAAAGTCGATGTCGATAGCGCGTCAGGCGCTGCGGCAACTGGGGGCGCGGCGCGCGGCGCCGGGTACCGCACCGGTGCTGCGCCTAGTGGCGATGGCGGTACGCTGGCCGGCGATGCGCCTCGCGCTGATGGGCTGGCGGTCGGCGCCGGGGGGCCGGCGTCGGCCAGACCTGGCTGGAGCGTGATCGTAGAGCTCGTGGGGTCGATGGGCGATGTGATGGTCGTGCATTTCCGGCCGACGTTGGAGGGAGTGAGCGAGGCACAGCGGCGGTTGGCGCGGGAGCCGTTGTTCGATCACCTGGATCCTGTGACGTCCTTCCTCAGCGTGACGGAGGCGGGGCTGTACCACCTCTCAGCCTCGATCGGCGCGGCGCGGGTGGCCGCGGGCGGCACGGTCGGCGATGCGGAATATCGGACCGCGATGGCGGAGCGCTCGGCGGTGGAGCGGGCGAACCCGATGGTACAGCGCCGGTTGTATCCGCCGTTGCCGGCGGACATGCCGTACGTGTCGTTCTACCCGATGTCGAAGCGTCGCGCGGTGGGGCAGAACTGGTACGCGTTGACGCTGGCGGAGCGGAGCCGGTTGATGCAGGCGCACGGGATGACGGGGCGCCGCTACGCGGGCAAAGTGCAGCAAGTCATCACGGGCGCGATCGGCCTCGATGCGTGGGAGTGGGGCGTGACGCTGTTCGCGCGCGATCCGATGGAGCTCAAGCGGCTCGTGACGGATATGCGGTTCGATGAGGTGAGTGCGGAGTACGCCGAGTTTGGGGAGTTCTATGTGGGGAAAATCGTGGCGCCGAGTGAGTGGGTGGCGGGGGTGGTGGGGTAGGTAGCCATTGGCGATTGGGGGGCCGTGGTTCGTGGTTAGTGGTTGGGGCAGCGAGGGGCGGGACCTTACCTGAGAGGGGCGCCAACGCGGGTAATCTTGGGTCGAGCGGCTTTGTAATACAAAGTACTTGACGGTGTGGGGTACTTCGCATAGTTGGAGGGGGGCTCGTGGATGCGGTGCTGGACCAACGGGCGACGGGG
>Ga0182024_10006484_pt1 | contig 25677 bp, 18 predicted proteins | sample P32metaG_FD_120480 | JGI IMG/M metagenome (GOLD analysis project Ga0182024, IMG submission 120480) | Permafrost microbial communities from Stordalen Mire, Sweden - P3-2 metaG (Illumina Assembly) | ecosystem: Environmental > Terrestrial > Soil > Wetlands > Permafrost | place: Sweden: Stordalen...
ATCGCCGCCTTTCGGCAGGCGATCGCTCTGAAGCCCGATGAGCCCCAAGCCTACAGCAATCTCGGCGTTGCACTGCAAGACGCCGGACAACTCGATGAGGCGATCGCGGCGTATCGCCAGGCCATTGCCCGCGCCCCCGACTTGAGCCAGGCGCACAGCAATCTGGTCTTCGTGCTGTACTATCACGCTGGCTGCGATGCGCCCGCTATTTTGCGCGAGCATCGCCGCTGGGACGAACGGCACGCCCGGCCGTTGCGGGACCTGCTCCAGCGGTACCGAAACGACCGCGACCCGGAGCGCCGGTTGAAGATCGGCTACGTCTCGCCGGACTTTCGCGACCACGTGGTGGGCCGCAATCTGCTCCCGCTGTTTCGCGAGCACGCCCGCGACCAATTCGAGGTTTTCGGTTATTCCAATGGGACCAGGCAGGACCAGCTCACGGCCCAATTCCGCGCCCACAGCGACGGCTGGCGAAGCATCGAAGGTCTTTCCGACGACCGCGTTGCCGAACTCGTGCGCGAGGACGGGATCGACATCCTGGTCGATCTGGCGTTGCACACGGCGGGCAACCGGCTGCTGGTCTTCGCCCGCAAGCCGGCGCCGGTGCAGGTGACGTTTGCCGGATACCCTGGCACCACCGGCCTGGACGCGATCGACTACCGCCTGACCGACCCGCACCTGGACCCTCCCGGCCAAGGCGACGAATTCTACGCCGAACGCTCCATCCGCCTCCCTGACAGCTTCTGGTGCTACGACCCGGAGGTGATGAACGCCGGAATAGAACTGGCCGCGCAGGCAGCTCCACTGCCGGCACTGTCGGCGGGATATGTGACGTTCGGCTGTCTCAACAACTTTCGCAAGGTGAACGATCAGGTACTCGCCCTGTGGGCGCGGGTCCTGAATGCCGTTACGGGCTCGCGGCTGATGCTGATGTCGCCGGTTGGTAGCGCTCGCCAGCGCACATTGATGGCGCTGGGCCAGAAGGGCATCGACCCGGCGCGAATCGAATTCGTCGCTGCGGCATCGATCGGCGAGTACCTCCAGCGGTATCGCCGGATCGACGTAGGGTTGGATACGTTCCCCTACAACGGCCACACGACGAGCCTGGATGCGCTGTGGATGGGCGTTCCGGTGGTCACGCTGGTGGGCAGGACTGTGGTGGGCCGGGCGGGGCTGAGCCAGTTGACGAATCTGGGCCTGACCGAACTGGCAGCTACCTCTGAAGACCAGTACGTGTCCATCGCGGGTGACCTGGCGGGTGACCTGCCGCGGTTGAGCGACCTGCGGGCGGGCCTGCGGCAGCGCATGCGCGAGTCGCCGCTGACGGATGCCCCGCGCTTCGCCCGCAACATCGAGGCGGCTTACCGCCAGATGTGGCGGCGGTGGTGCGGGAGTGATGGGAAGGCGTGAGGCGCGCATTAAGGACCGCAATGACTGTCGTCACGCGGTAAGATTCAATTGTGGTACCCGTGTAACGGGCGCTTGCGGTTTCGCAGTCGTGGCGCGATCGCTGCCCGACTGCGAAACCGCGTCAGGAACAGTTATTCCTTTGCCGCCGCTAAGCACATAGGCCGCTGCCTCTGTCGCTTGTGGCTTGGAACGTTAACCGCGTAGCGGACTGCGAAACCGCAAGCGGCGTTCAGGCGTTCCTTCCAACGGTAGATGGCTATACGATTGCATTTTTTGATGCGCCGGTCGTCAGCACCTGTGCGCTTGCCTCGCCCCGGGAACCGGCCATACTGGCCCGTCATGCGAATCCTGCACGTCCACGCGCACTTTGACGACTTCGAGTTCGTCGCGGCAGGCACCTTCCACACCTGGAAGCGCAAGCTCGGCAATGGCCTGACCGCCCGGGTGCTGGTCTGCACCGACTGCGCCTCGGGACATCATTTCCGTTCGCGTGAAGAAACCGCCCGACTTCGGCTCGACGAACAGTTGGCCTCGGCAAAGGTAGGCGGCTACGACTTCGAACTTCTGCGGCTCCCCGACGGCTCGGTCCCGCGCGGGTCCTGCCTCGGGGTTTCCGTGCCGCTGCTGGCGGCGCTGTGGAAGGCCATCCGCGACTTCCAGCCCGATTACCTGTTCTGCCCGCCCATGGCGAGCGACCCGCTTGCCGGCATCCACAATGACCACGTCACCATAGCCGACGCCGTCCGCCGGGTGGCGTACATGATCAACGTGCCGCACGCCTTCACGCCGGAGTACCCGGCCGACGAGAGTGCGTCGATGCCGGTCAAAGTCCCGGTGATCCTCAACGTCTACGACAGCTACATGTTTGGCTCCGGGGGCTTCGACCTGGCTGTCGATGTGGAGGATGCGTTCCCCATGGTCTGCCGGATGGCCTGGTGTCATCAATCGCAGATCGCCGAATGGCTCCCGTGGGTCGGCCGCCATGGCATCCAGCCGCCAAAGTCCCTGGAAGACTGGTCGAAGGCGATGCGAGAGCGCTTCGAGCGGAGGAACCGGGAGCTGGGGATAGACACCGGCCGGGCCATCGAGGCTTTCACCGTCACCGCATGGGGCGAAGTGCCCAGCCCCGAGCAGTTGCTCGGCGACCTCCCCAACGTGGTTCCGGATGCGTCACGGTTAGAGCGCCTGAGCCAGCGCCTGGCAAAGTGGGGGGGAATATAGATGCCCCCGCTTGCCTGGCCCATCGAGCCCGCCATACTGGCCCGTCATGCGAATCCTGCATGTCCACGCTCATTTTGACGATTTCGAGTTCGTCGCGGCGGGCACGTTCCACACCTGGAAGCGCAAGCTCGGCGACGGCCTGACCGCCCGCGTGCTGGTCTGTACCGATGGCGCGGCGGGCCATCATTTCCGCTCCCGCGAAGAGACTGGCCGGGTGAGGCTTGCCGAACAGTCAGCGTCGGCCCGCGTGGGCGGCTACGAATTCGAGCTCCTGCGGCTCCCCGACGGCTCGGTCCCGCGCGAAGCGTGCCTCGGGGTTTCCGTGCCGTTGCTGGCGGCGCTTTGGAGGGCGATCCGCGACTTCCAGCCCGACTATCTGTTTTGCCCGCCCCTCCCAGGCGACCCGCTGGCGGGCATCCACAACGACCATGTCACCATTGCCGACGCCGTCCGCCGGGTGGCGTACATGATCAACGTGCCGCACGCCTTCACGCCGGAGTACCCGGCCGACGAGACCTCGTCGACGCCGGTGAAAGTCCCGGTGATCCTCAACGTCTACGACGGCTACATGTTCGGCTCAGGGGGTTTCGACCTGGCCATCGACGTGGAGGATGCCTTCCCGATGGTCTGCCGGATGGCCTGGTGTCACCAGTCGCAAGTCACCGAATGGCTGCCGTGGGTGAGCCGCCATGGCATGCAGCCGCCGCGGTCCCTCGATGACTGGTCGACGGCGATGCGACAGCGGTTCGACAGGAAGAACCGGGAGCTGGGGATCGCCACCGGCCGGGCCGTGGAGGTATTCACCGTCACCGCGTGGGGCGAAGTGCCCAGCCCCGAGCAGTTGCTCGGCGATCTCCCCAATGTCGTGCCGGAGGCATCGCAGTTGGAGCGGCTGAGCCAGCGCCTGGCGAGGTGGCGGGGAACATGAGGCGGTTTTTCGCTGGGAGTCGTCGTGCAACTCCGAATGATGGGGTTGTGGGTGGCAAGGCGAGCGGTCAAGGAACGTCGCTATTGAGTGTCAGGTAGTTACTGTCAGCGGGGGCCGCGCCCTTCTCCCTCTCCCGGAGTACCGGAAGAGTTGGAATTGGAACCGCACGCTCGATCCAGGTTTACCATCCAATAGCGTGGGTCAGGCTGAGGTGCCCGTTGTTGTCCACGCGGCCGCTGGCGGTCGCGATCTTACCGCCCGATTCGTAACGGATGGTGAAATGCGAAGGATCGGATGGGTCCGGCTGCCCAGCGTAAATGCGGATGTCAGTCGCCGAGATGATGTCGGACACATCAACGTCGAAGTTTTCGGGGCAGTAAACAGCGGAGTGTGTTGCACCGGCCGGTCGGACGACGTTTGACTCAACATCATAGCCTTGTAGGAAATACGCCGATGCGTTCGCACCACCCGTGCGCTCCAGTTCGACCATGAACCGGATGCCATTGGGGGAGCGGCACTCGTGAAGAAACAATATCGCCCGCTGAGCATTGACAGATGTCGCGGAATTGCCGACAGCGGCGAAATACCGGTCCCACTGTGCCGGCGGCATCCGAAAGGCACAGCCTTTGACGATGGCGTAATTGCGATCCCTGGCCAAGATTGCCACCCGGGCCGGGTTGGAATCGAACACCACCTGTTCCGGCGGCGCCGCGTATGCGAGGCAGGCGTGCTGACGATACAGGAGCACGATCCTGTCTCGTAAATCGTGGCCCCAGTGCCAGGCCGCCGCTGAAGCCAGCACGATCGCGAAGATGATACCTCTCCTAAGCCACGTTCGCCTGCGAAAGGGGGTCCGTTTGGCGTATTCGAGGGTGCCAATTCCCGCGGTCGGTTGGTCGGTCATTAAGAGTATGACGAATCAGAACGCAGGAAGTTGTCGAATGGTTTGGAGATTGCGCCCTTCTTCGATTTGCGCCGCGGGTCTTGCAGGGTCCGCGCTGCGGACCAATCCTGCGTCTTGTTTATTCATTCAAGCGATCTTACGTGCATGACATCCGGGCCGCCGGTCAGCTTCTTACCGACACCTCCTCGCCCGTGCTCGCGCTGAAGTATTGCAGCAGGAGCGGCTCGGAGCCGGAGTCGGCGGTGCTGAGCACCGCGTCGAAGCCGCCGGGGCTGATTTGCGCGTAGGCGTTGTACTGGTCGGCCTCCCAGGGGCCGGGCGAGTAGGCGAGCAGGTTGGCGAAGCGGAAGTTTTGGCTGATCGGGTCGGAGCCGGAAAAGAGGTTGCAGACCAGCCCGATGATCGCGCCGTGCGTCGTGCCGGTCACGTCGATGGCGACGCTGGCGGTCTGCGGCGTGATGAAGTCGCCGTAACTGCCCGCCCCGGTGTCGGCATCGTGGAAGGCCATCGAAAAGTGCGATACCGCGGCGAAGTTCACCGACGTCTCGGGGTCGTAGGTGTCGGGGCCGTCGGAAATGTACTCCGGCGGATCGATGGCCAGGATCGTGTTGACGCCGCCTGGCATGTTGGCGCCGATGTTGTCGCTGATGTAGGTGCCGAAACTATAGCCCACGAGGTTGATGCTCGCGCCGGCAAAGCCGTGCGAGGCCAGCGCCGATGCGGCGGCGGCGCCGATCGGAGCGAGCCATTGCTCGGCGTCGGTGTAACTCGGGTCGGCGGCGGCCTTGGACCAGTCCAGGGTCAGCACTTGGTCCTTGGGGAAATCGGCTTCAAGTTCCTCGGCAAGCCTGGAGATCCCGGCGGTGTGGCCGTTCCCTTCATAGCCATGCACCAGGATCCACGTCTGTACCGACGGGTTCAGCGCGGCAGTGGAGCCGTTGAAGCGCGTAATCGTGACCGGCGTGGAAAGCGTTGCCGACCGATAAGCCGTAAAGCTCAGACTCGAAAAAGTCGGCGTTGGCGTAGGACTGGGCACCGGCGTTGGCGTCGGGGTCGGAGTTGGTGTCGGCGTGGGCGTTGGCGCTGGCGTTGGTGTCGGCGTGGAGATCTTGGCCGGGACGATTTCGATTCCCGAAACTGTTGCATGGGCCACGATTCCCTTGAAACCAAGGCTTAACGACTCCGCGGTCACGTCCTCGGAAAACGATCGGACGACCTCCGCGCCTCCCGCGCCGCCGGAGGCGGCGATGTCGAAATCGCTCAAAACGGTCTGCCCCTGTGCCGTCACGTCGAAGATGCGCTGCCCCGGCTTGGCGTAAATCGAGTCGGCAAACAGCAAAGTCACGGTATAGTTGCCGTTGGCGATGGGGAAGTCGTAGCTGAAGTTTCCGGTGCGGCGGTTGTCCAGCAGGGGTGCATCCACGCCAATCGCGGACGCCGAATCATAGAAGGCCCCGCCGCCGATGAAGTCCTTGTCGGCAGCCCAGGCTTGGCCGGCATGATCGGCATAAGCGTTCCCGCCGGCATTGATGAAATAGGAAGTAGGCAGGGGCGTCGCCGACCACATGACCCGCGGTTCCAGCGGGTCGATGATTGCGGGTTGCGGCACGTGAGGTTTCAACTTCTGGTATCGATGATTGCGGTGTTTCACCGGCCAAGAATACCCCAGGAATCGAAAGCTGACAAAACAGGGCAGGATGGTGTGACGCGCAAACGCTGGGCATGGAGTATGGAATGTGGAGGGCGTGCCCAAGAATCCGGGGATCCGCAAGTCCCGGAGGGACGACAGGTTCTAGCCACGGGCGCAAGCCGGCGCAAGCCTGTTGGTGCTTGATTCTCACCCTCCGGTGCCTATTCTTCCCCACGGGAACTTAACCGCTCCGCTTGCCGAACGGGCAATGGAGCCAGAATGCCGCAGGTCACTGACGCCGGAATTGCGCCGAGCATCGATCATCAGTTCCATCACACCGGCCAAGGCGAGCCTTTTATATTGGGCATGGACGCCCAGGGGTTGAAGGCCGGTTTCCTCCATCACCTCGAGTTCACGCTTGCCGAGCTGCGCAGCCACGTGGACAGCGAGTGGGAGCCGTACGTGAGCCTGGCCCTGGCGGTGCGCGACCGGATGCTGGAGCGTTGGGTAGAAACCCACGAGCGTTATTACCATCAGGACGGCAAGCGTGTCTACTACCTGTCGCTGGAGTTCCTCATGGGGCGGACGCTTGGCAACAGCATGATCAACCTGGGGCTGTTCGACGCCTGCTCCCAGGCGGTGAAGGACCTGGGCTACAACCTCGAAGAACTCCGCGAGGCGGAATGGGATGCCGGGCTGGGCAACGGCGGCCTGGGCCGGCTGGCGGCGTGCTTCCTCGATTCCCTGGCCACCATGGGCATCCCCGCTTACGGGTATGGCATCCGCTACGACTACGGCATCTTCCACCAGCGCATTGTCGATGGCGCGCAAGTCGAAACGCCCGACGCCTGGCTCCGCTACGGCAACCCCTGGGAGATCAGCCGGCTCATGGACCGATTCCTCGTCCGCTACCACGGGCACGTCACCCAATTCACCAATGAAGCCGGGAAGCTCGCCAATGAATGGGTCGATACCGAGGACGTCTACGCCACGCCTTACGACACGCCGATCCCCGGCTACCGCAACGATGTGGTGAACACCTTGCGACTCTGGGGCGCCAAGGCCACCGACGAATTCAACTTCCGCAATTTCAACCAGGGGGACTACGTCGGGGCCGTGGTCGACAAGACCCAGTCGGAGAACATCAGCAAGGTCCTCTACCCCAACGACAACTCCATGCAGGGGAAAGAGCTGCGGCTCAAGCAGGAGTATTTCTTCGTCTCGGCCACGCTGCAGGACATCATCCGCCGCTACAAAAAGCGGTATGTCATGTTCGACAAGGCCAAGGGGCTCAAGACCTTCGACCGCTTCTCGGAAAAGATAGCCATCCAGCTTAACGACACACACCCGGCGATCGCGATCCCGGAATTGATGCGCCTGCTGATGGATGTCGAGGGGCTCGATTGGGACCAGGCTTGGAAAATCACCACCGAGACCTTCGGTTACACGAACCACACCGTCCTGCCCGAGGCCCTGGAGCGGTGGTCGGTGGGCCTCATGGACTACGTTCTGCCGCGGCATCTGCAGATCATTTACGAGATCAACTGGCGTTTCCTCGAGGAAGTGCGCGCCAAGTTTGGCCACGATGATGACCGCGCCCGCCGAATGTCGATCATCGAAGAAGGCGATGAATCGCGCGTCCGCATGGCGATGCTGGCCATCGTCGGCAGCCACAGCGTCAACGGCGTGGCTGCCCTGCATAGCGAGATCCTCAAGAAAGAACTGTTCAAGGACTTCTACGAATTCTGGCCCCAGAAATTCAACAACAAGACCAACGGCATCACGCAGCGGCGCTGGCTGCTCAAGTGCAACCCGGCCCTGTCCCGGCTCATCAGCGACCACATCGGGGACAGTTGGGTCACCGACCTGTACCAGTTGAAGAATCTGGCGCCGCTGGCGGGCGACGCCGCACTCGGCGAGAAATGGCGCGCCGTCAAGCGCGCCAACAAGGCGCACCTGGCCGGCATCATCCAGCGCCAGTACAAGAAACGTGGGTCTCACGTCGATGTCAACCCCGATTCCCTCTTCGACGTCCAGGTCAAGCGCATCCACGAATACAAGCGGCAGTTGCTTAACATCCTGCACGCTGTGACCCTCTACAACCGCATCAAGGACAACCCCAACGGCTCATACGTCCCGCGGACGATCATCTTCGGCGGGAAGGCCGCTCCCGGCTATTTCATGGCCAAGCTGATCATCCAACTGGCCAACGCGGTGGGCGAGCTGGTCAACAACGACCGCGATCTTCGCGACCAGTTGAAAGTCGTCTTCCTGGCCGACTATCGCGTCTCGCTGGCCGAGCACATCTTCCCGGCGTCGGAGCTTTCCGAGCAGATTTCGACGGCCGGCACCGAGGCCTCCGGCACCGGCAACATGAAGTTCGCCCTCAACGGCGCGCTGACCATCGGCACCCTCGACGGCGCCAACATCGAGATCGCCGAGGAAGTCGGCCGGGACAACATCTTCATCTTCGGTCTCACCGCCGACGAAGTGAGCGCCCTCAAGCCGCAATACAACCCCTGGGTCTATTACCACGGCAACAATGAGCTGCGGCGAACGCTGGACATGGTGCGCGACGGCGTCTTCAGCCCCTATAACCGCGGCTTGTTCCGCCCGATCTACGACTCGCTCCTCCAGAACGGCGACCATTATCTGCTGCTAGCCGACTACGCGTCGTACATCGAGGCGCAACAGCGCGTCGAGCAGACCTACCGCAACCCCGCCCAATGGACGCGCAAGTCGATCCTGAACGTCGCCAACATGGGCAAGTTCTCCAGCGACCGGACGATCCAGCAGTACGCCGAGGAGATTTGGGGAGCGACGGGGAATCACGTCGGCTGACAACCGACGGCTTCAGGCCGTCATCCTGAGCTGAGAGCCTGTGACGTAATTCGTAGCACGGGCGTCCCGCCTGTGTTTTCGTGCAGAAACCACAGCCGGGACGGCCGTGCTACGAAAAAAATCAAAAATCACAGGCTCTGAGCTGAGCGCAGCATCGTGGAGACTCCCGTTGTCACGCTGCCCAGGCGGGAGCACCATCCGGAATAGCACCGCAACCCGGTGCCGAAAGAGATGATGGTGCCGGAGGCCAATTAGGCACTGCGGAACCAATCATTGAAATGCCGGTTCCAGCGTCTTCACTGCGCCAACGCGCTGCGGCAGTGAAAGCTGAACCAGTCCGGTTGTCGCAACGGCACTTTCGCAACTGCCTCGCGTGGCAACCGTGCTGGCCGGTGGCTCGGCAAGGCGTTCGACTCTGCCGAACATCAGGCGGACGGCCCAGCCGGAGGTGCGGCGGGCGGTCTGGATCACGCCCAGCATGCCGATGATCTGCATCCCCGCCGCCTTGTGGGAGACCTTGGTTTTCTTACGCAGGAGAATCGCTGCCAGGCGGAGCGGATTGTAGAAATAGACGTATCCGGCGAGCAGGTTGAGCTGCTTGCGCCAGGGACGGCGGTGACTGCTGGCGACCACATAGTTGCCGTCGTACATGTGCGGGTCGACGTTGCGGCCGCCGACGCTCTTGAGCACCTGACCGTCGGTGAATGTGCCTTCGTACAGCTTGGTGCCCGCCGAGGGGGTCATCATCAGCACTTGCAACGAGACGGCCCCGGCCTTGCGCAGCACCCGGATCTGGTTGAGCAGGCCGTAGTTGGTGCCGTGCGAATAGAGCGGCTGGCTGTCGTGGTGCATCATCATCGGCATGGGACAGATGCCGGCGTCGCGCAGGCGGCCGAACGCCTCGATGGTCTTGTTGACCGTCTGGCCTTTGTTCACCAGGGTGGCGGTCATGTCCTCGACGCCGAGCCACAGGGCACGGCAGCCGGAGTCGTGGATCTCCTGCAGGTGGTCCTTCATCTGCAAGGTGTCGTGGACAGTGACCTCGGTGTGCCAACGGATGCGCCTGCGGAGGGGTTTGCCGTCGAACTCGGCCCGGTTCAGCGTCTGGACGATGTCCAGCGTGCGGGCCTTATGGTTGAAGAAGTTGTCGTCGGCGCCGAAGAAATATTTGAGCCCATACTCACTGTTGAGCTGGTGCATCTCCTCGGCGATCCGGCCGGGGCTTTTCAGGCGGTGTTGCCGCTGGTTGTAGGCGGGGATCGGGCAGTAGGGGCAGTTGAACTTGCAGCCGAAGGTCAGCACGATCGAGCTGATCGGGCTCAGCTTGCGGACCTGGCTCGCCTCGATGCTCCGGGCGCCCAGCGTTGCCCGGCGGCTGGGCGGTTCAAGAAGGCGGTAGCCCAGCAGCGAATCAGGGAGTTCGTCCAGGTCGCCGACGAGTCGCTGCACGCCGGTGTCGATCAATTCCTCGGCCGCGCCGTCGATCTTGCCGCGGGCGTACATGAGGCCGGGGATTTCGCGCAGGGCGCCGGCGTCCCGCGCCCGGTAGAAGACGGAGCGCATCGACTCGCCCTTGCAGCGCATGTCGAGCAGCACTTCGAGAAGACTCATGAGCACGAACTCTTCGCCGGTGACGGCCACATCCGTGCTGTTGGGATCGGCGGGATCGGTGCTGAACAGCTCGTACGGTTGGTAAACGGCGTGGGGGCCGCCGGCGATGATGAGAGGCCGGCGGGCGGGGTCGATCCGCCGGGCGTCGCGGATCAGATCCATGCACTGGCCGGAGTGCAGGCCCATGCTGGAAACCATGAACAGGTCGGGGACCCGGCCGTCCAGTTGCATCTGCGAGGGGCGGAATCGGCGGTTCCATTGCTGCAAGACGACCCGAGTTTTCTCGAATCCTGCATCGACCATCGCTGACCCAATGCCGCGCACGCCTGCCGGGGCCATGTGGGTGTCGGCGTAGATGAACGGCAGCATGCGCGTGCGGTGATCGAAGGCACAGGCGATGACCGTCACCAGGTCGTGAGCCGGCGCGATCTGCCGCAGCCGGCGCCGGATGGCGGTCAGTTCGCCCGGTTTGAGCATTTCGTCACCGCGAGCGCGGCGTGGCAATTCCATCGTGTATCTCCGGGCAGTGCCTCGCTTTAGGGGCGAGGAGCACGCGAAAAGTGCAAGGCTTGACGCTTAAAGGAGCGAGGCGCGGCGGCAGCAACTCGGCGGTTGGGTGCAATCCGAGTCTGAACCATATATCGAACTTCCCAGAATTGCCAGCGGCCTGTCACAGCACGCTCAAGCCAATTTCCAGCCTGTGTCCCTCAATGTTATCGGTCCTATACCCGGCCGAGCATTGAGAATACGCCGTCGAGCTCAGGAAGTTTACAAATTCGTAGGCTACCGACGTGAGTCGGTATAATGTGGCGATGAGCCCGCCACCCTCCTCCACGCCGCTACGCAGGCCCGCCTGCCCGGCAATGGTCATATGCGACGCCGCACACCGGAACCCCGGAACTGAATCGCGTGTAACGGTCACCAGCGTTCGAGTCGAACAAACCAGGTGAGCATGCGATTCCGATTCCGCGTTGCGCTGATCGTTTTGCTGGTCGGGCTGCTGGTTGTCACCACCGCCACCGTCGGGATCTGCTCCTACGTGAACTCGCGCGCCTCGGCCAGGGAACTGGCCGACCAGGTGCTGGACCAGACTTCCCTGCGCATCGAGAAACAGATCGAAAAACTGCTCGGCGATGCGACCGCCTCCGCCTCGCTCACCGTCCGCCTGCTCGAATCGGGGCAGCTCCGCAGCAACGACTTCCCTGGGATCGTGCGCTACTGGGAGGACGTGATGCAGGTCCATCCCGAAGTCACCTCGTTTTTCATCGGTCTGGAATCGACCGGAGAATGCGTTGGGGTCTCGCGGCTGCAGGGAAACAAGCTCTCGGTCTGGCAGACCACCCGCAAGCCCGGGGCCGATGCCCTGGAATTGCACGAAGCAGCCGCGGAAGATTACCCGGCCAACCTCGACAAACCCGCGACGGCACGCCCGGGACCGGATGTGCGGCCGCGGCCATGGTTCGTCGCGGCCAAGCAGTCCGCTGGCCCGATCTGGACCGACACATACGTCTTCCTTGGAGTTTCCGGCGCGCAAGACGTGCTGGGCCTCACCCATGCCGTCCCAGTCTATCGAGACGGTCATACCCTCGATTCGGTCGTGATGGCCGACTTTGATCTCGGGAACCTGAGCCGGTTCCTGCAGGGCGTTCACGTCGGCACGGACGGATTCGCATTCCTGGTCGAGTTGCGGCCTGACGGCACGCGCCACGTCATCGCCCATCCCCATCCTGAAATTCTGGTCGGTGCCGAACGTTCCGGGCCGCAGGGAGGCAAGCAATTAGTCCGCGCCGAGGACCTGGCCGACGCGCGGGTCGGCGCCTTTCTTTCCCGGCTGCCCGCCGCCACAGCGCCGGAGGGCTTGCAGGGGTCGGGTTCCGTCCGATTCAACATCGAGGGCAAGGAGTTTCTCGGGAGCTACCGCCGCATCCAAGGGGACCAATCGCCTCGATGGCTAATCTGCACGATGCTCCCCGAGGAAGACGTCATGGGCCGCGTCCACCAGGCGAACCGCGTGACCCTGGGCATCACCGTGGCGGCGCTGGCGCTGGCGATCGCCATGAGCATCTGGATTTCCCGGCAGGTGGCGCGGCCGCTGGAATACCTCGCCCGGGATGCCGAGGAAGTCGGGCACTTGCGCCTCGAGTCGCGGCGGGCCCCCAGGTCGCGCGTCCTGGAAGTCGATCGGCTGGCGGCAGCGTCGGAAGAGATGAAGGCGGGGCTGCGCTCGTTCCAGAAATACGTCCCGGCCGACCTCGTCCGCGGACTGCTCGACTCCGGGCAGGAGGCCAGGCTCGGGGGCGAACGCCGGACCGTCACCATCCTCTTCAGCGACATTGCCGGGTTCACCTCCACCTCCGAATCGATGGACAGCGAGCGGCTCGTCGCCCACCTCGGGGATTACCTGGGCGCCGTCAGCGACCAGATCGCGGGAAATGGAGGCACCGTCGACAAATACATCGGCGACGCCGTGATGGCTTTCTGGGGCGCGCCGGCCGCGGACCCGCGCCATGCGACCTCGGCGTGCCTCGCCGCATGGCTCATCCAGGCGCGCCTGGCGGCGCTGCGCCCCCAGTGGGAGTCGGCGGGAAAGCCCGCCTGTCATACCCGCATCGGCATCCATACCGGCGAAGTGATCGTCGGCAACATCGGCAGCGCTGCCCGCATGAACTTCACGGTGATCGGCGACGCCGTCAACCTCGCCAGCCGGCTCGAAGGGCTCAACAAGCACTATCGCACGGAGATCCTCATCAGCGAGCAGACCTACCTCGAAGCGAAGGATGCCATCGTCGCCCGCCCGCTGGATTGGGTCTCGGTGAAGGGACGCGCCCAGGGCGTCCTGGTGTACGAAATGCTCGGGGTGCCGGGGAGCGCGCGGCCCGAAACGGGGGACTCCATTCAGCACTACACACAGGCGCTGCACTCCTACCGGCAGCGGAAATGGGACGAGGCGATCGATCTCTTCGAGAGCGTCCTGCAACTGCGATCCGACGACGGCCCTTCCGTCGAAATGATCTCGCGTTGCCGCGGCTATCTGCGCACGCCGCCTGGCGAGGACTGGGACGGCGTGCATCGCATGACTCTCAAATAGCCCGCTACCCCACGGCGAAGTCCGTCAAGGGCCGCCTGTCCGGCCGTTTACTGAAGTCGGAGTTCCTTTATGAGACGGTTGATCACCTCGGCACACCGCGAAAAAGATCAGCGACCAGAATTCTCAGGCCCGGTAAGACCTGATCGCCATGCAGTTCACCCCGCTCATCAAGCACGACCGTTGGCTCACCCGGCTTGTGATAGACCACCACGGTGCGAGGATTGGGGTCCATGACCCATGCCAGGCGCGTGCCGGATTGGAAGTACTCGATCAATTTAAGCTCGATCTCCCGGTCCGTATTGCTCTCACTGAGCACCTCAACAGCGAGGTCGGGGGCTATCGTTGGAACGGCTTGGCGCGTGGTCGGCAGCCGGTCCCTTGCAATGAACGACACATCCGGCAGCCGAATATGGCCGGAGCGCATGCGCATCGTACTGTCCGGCGCGAAAACGCTGCCAAGATCACCAGGGTCGGCAAAATTTGACAGCAGAACAATGAGGCGTGCCGCGATTTGGCCTTCCCAGAACCCCATCGGTTTCTCCACAAGTGTCCCGTCGATTAGCTCGCACAGCCGCTTGTCGCGCTCGACGAGGCGCAAAAGATCTGCTTCCGTAGCGGTTCCAGGCGGAGGATCGACAATGATCCGCTCCAGCGGTACGTCCCCCAGGGAATGGAGCCACTCTGCCGCGTTGGCGAATCGCCGCATCGGGGAAACGGCCGAAGCTTGAGCAGTAGCAGTCATGAGCCCATTGTATCGTGCACCACGGGCAAACCAATGCTGACACGCCCACGATACGGCCGCGGCGGATTCCAAATCAACGCCGATCTCGGGCCTCGACCCACGTTCGCCTTGATTGCATGACAAAGCAGGGGCACAATGATGGGGAGCAAATTGCCTTCGTCAGTAGGGCGCGTGGCTGGTTGTGTTGCGGTACGCATCGTTTTTGCGGCGCAATCGCCCAGGGCCCTCGACGGAGTGTCATTTCTACATGACTGGGGCGATAGTTAGGATGGCTCATTGTGAATGTCGCGCCGATCAACGTATTGCTCGTGGAAGCCGATCCGGCCGATGCCCGGTCTATTGAGACGAAGCTGCTGGCGGCACGAATCGCGCGTTTCACGGTGACGCACGTTGCGCAGATCGAAGAGGCCATGCGCTGTCTCGTCGAGTGGCCGCCTGACGTGGTTCTGCTGAGTTCCCAGGACAGCAACGGGCTGGACGCGATGGCTCGCCTTCACCTTCAGGCGCCGTGGGTGCCGATCATTGTGCTCTCCGCCGAGGATGACGAGACGGAGGCTTTGGGGGCGATGCGCGAAGGGGCGCAGGATTATCTCGTCAAGAGCAACGCCGACGGTCAGACGCTGGCCCACGGGCTGCTCTACGCGGTGCAGCGCAAGCGGGCCGAGGAGGCGCTTCAAAAATCCGAAGCCTTTTACCACGCGCTGGTCGAGAGCCTGCCGCAGAATATCTTTCGAAAGGACCTCGACGGCCGGTTCACTTTTGGCAATCGGCGATTCTGCACCGAAATTGGCAAGACCCCGGAGCAACTGGTCGGTAAGTCGGACGCGGATTTTTTCCCCCCGGACCTCGCCGAAAAGTACCGGGCTGATGATTTCCAAGTGATACAATCCGGCAAGAGCTTCGAGGTGGTCGAGGTGCATGTCACGCCGCAAGGCGAGAAGCTTTATGTGCAGACCATCAAGAGCCCCGTATACGACGCCGCCGGACGTGTCATCGGCACACAGGGGATTTTCTGGGACATCACCGAGAAGTACCGCGCCCAGGAGCACCTTCGCCAGGCATATTCGGAATTGGCAGCCAAAGATACCGAACTCCTCCACGCCATGTCGGCGCTGAAGGGGTCGCACGAGGAACTGATCCAGGCGCAGCTCCAATTGATCCAGGCTGAGAAACTGGAGTCCGTTGGCCGACTGGCCGCGGGAGTCGCACACGAGGTTAAGAACCCGCTGGCCATTCTGCTCATGGGGTTGGATTACCTGACGGGGGCGTGCGGCCGGCAGCCTGGCACTCAAGTGGAAGATTGCGGCCCCGCCGATGGCGGCGACCCCGTCGCCGCCGTCATCCGGGCAATGCGCGATGCGGTCGAGCGCGCCGACAGGATCGTGCGCGGCCTGGTGGATTTCTCCGCCGACCGCCAGCTCGACCTGGTGGCGCAGGACGTGGACGCAGTCATTGCACGATCGCTGCTGCTGGTGAAACACGAACTGACCAACGCCCACGTTACGGCCGTGCATGAGATCCACTCCAGTGACGACCCGCGGCAAAGGCCGAGCCTGCCGCGCGTCACTCTGGACACAACCAAGATCCAGCAGGTGTTCGTGAATCTGTTCATGAACGCCATTCACGCCATGGCCGCCGGTGGGACCTTGACGGTGCGGGCGTACAGCAAGCGGCTGACGGAGGCGGAGCGCGAGACCGCCCGGGACGAAGGCTCGCGCCAAGCGGAGCGGTTTCGCATCGGTGACGAAGTGGTCATCGTGGAAGCTGACGACACTGGCACCGGCATCCCCCCGGACAAATTAAACAAAATCTGGGACCCGTTTTTCACCACCAAGCCCACCGGCCGTGGCACGGGCCTCGGGCTTCCGGTCACGCGCAAGATCGTCGAATTGCACGATGGCATGATCGTCATCGCCAACCGCGATGGGGGCGGCGTGCGCGTCACGCTGACGTTTCATGCCACGCCAACGGCAACCGTGGCAACGCCCGCCGGGACGTTCATTGGGGGTAATACAGACGAATCGCTCTTGGGATCGGCGCTCGCCGCCCGCGCGATGGGCCGCGAAGCGATCTCGTGAGTACCCCAACCTTCTCGTGAAAGGAGTCTTGAATATGACGCAAAAGAAAAGAATCCTCATCATCGACGACGAGGTCGATCTGACGCTGATCGTGAAGCTGAACCTCGAGAACACCGGCCTCTATGAGGTCCGCGCGGAGAACCGGGCGATCAAGGGACTGGCCGCGGCAAGGGAATTCAAGCCGGACCTGGTCCTGCTGGACGTGATGATGCCGGACCTCGACGGCGGTGACGTGCTGGCGCAATTCAAGGGCGACGCCAAACTCAAGGACGTCCCTGTGGTGTTCCTCACCGCGACGATCCTGAAGGAGGAAATGGCCAAGAAAGGCGCCTCGATCGGCGGTTACCCGGCCATACCAAAGCCATTCAACGCCGACGTGCTGCTTCAACAGATCGCCAAGATCCTGCCGCCCGACGCCGGCTCCCCAGCGCCCGTTCCCCTGGTGCCCGCCCCCCCGGCGCCCGCCCCCGCGGCACCCAAACCCCCGGCCGCACGCGGCCCCTTCGACCCACGCGTGCCGCGAAATCCCCTGGCCCGCCGGCGGGAAGATCGCAATCCGCCGCGGTGATGCGTTTTCGGCATCGGCGATGCGAAACGGCGATTCTTCCGCGGCGATGCGCTTTCGCCGCACCAACTCGTTGGCGGCGCCGAAGTCGATCGGCCTCGCTCCCCTGAGCCACGCCCAGACGAGCTTTCCCTCCTGCCGGTTCGGCTGGCCATCGTCGCCGAGGCATGTGAACCCTTCGTATTTGACGGGTCCGAAGCCGACTCGAAGTCCGCCTTCACGCGCACGTTGCCGGGGTAATAAATGTAGCGGTCCTGCCCGTCGCGGATCGCGATCGCGTGGCCCCGCGGCGTGGGCTGGCCCTGGCCGCGGTTCTCGAACGGCTTGTACTTTTCCAACACGTCCTTCGCATCGTTGTACAGGCACAGGCCCGCGTCCTGCGTGGCCATCTCGTGGTTGACGACGGCGTACCGGGCCAGCAGCTTTTCCCCGCCCGCGGCGTCGGTTACGACGGTGGCCGTCGATCCATGCCGGCTGCCCGCCGACCTGGGCCATCGCGCGGGCGAATTCGCCCGGCTTGTTGACGAAGTAGGTGAAGTCGATGCCGCGTTCGGGGTCAAGCTTGTCGGGCAGGGCCGACGTCGCTCCGGTCATGCTGAAGCAGCCGAGCGTGAAGCCGACGCGGTCGGTGTCCTCCCAGAGCCAGAGCATGCGATTGCGGTAGATGGCCGTCTGCACGGTGTCCTGCCCGGTGACTTGGGCGTTGAGCAGCGGCTCGGGGATCGGCGGCGTCTTGCCCAGCAGCACCGTGTCGCGGTAGATGCCGTATCCGGTCAATCGGTAGAGCCCAGACGGACCATTTTGTCCTCCTGGCCGATGTAAAGACCGAATGTCGCTGCACGGCGCGAGGTCTCAGCCATTGGGGTCGCGGGAGCCGCTCCAGAATTGGGTCAACAGCCGCCCATTCCCACATAGCAATCCCCGCGCACCGGCCTCGCCTGCCCCAATGCCGCCAGCGTCGCCAACAATTCGGCGACCCGTTCGGCCTTGGCCGATTTGAGCTGCCTGCGCAGTTCCCCGGCGGTCGCCGGCTTGGACCGGACGGCGAGGGCCGAGCGGACCCACCTGGGCTTGCTCGGCGAGGGTCTTGGGCCAGACGAGTTTCTCTGCCTTCTTGGCTTTGCCGTCGGTCGGGTTGTCGGCGATGCCGAGGGTGCCCTGGCCGGCGGATTGGCCGGTGGGATTTTGGAATTCGGGGCGGAGCCAGCGGACCAGGCCGCGTTTTTCTTCCTCGGCTCTCTCGGCGTTGCAACTGGCACAATGGCCTCTTCGCCCGGCCGGCCGGGTGGGTGGAGCGGGTCAATGCCATGGTGGCCGAGGAAGAACTCGAGCGACTGCGATCGTGCATCCGGCGCAGCCGGCCATTCGCCAGACGATGCTTGGGTGCGGCGGACAGCGCGGCGGCTGGGCCTGGAATCAACGCTGCGCGATCCGTGGCGGCCAAAGAAGCCATCGCCTGCGGTAAAAGGGGGACCGATCTGCGGAGGTAAGCAGGAGTATCCCAGGAGTGTCCCCTTCGAAAACGTGTTTCCTCCTTCGCGTGTTGGCCGGAGACTGGAACCCCGTCGGTCTCTGGGCAATAATGGCCGTCAATGAAACGTCGGGCCGAAACGGACGCGCTTTTTGGATCTCTTTTTCCGGCCGCGGTGCCGAAACTTGGATCGCATGCCAGTGATCGGCAGATCCGGGCACCAATCGCGTGGTACGGAGGCAAAGCGTCGTACGCTCCTTGGCTCCTCGAACACTTCGCCGATCATCGAGTTTTCGCCGAGCCCTTTGGTGGCGCAGCCAATGTGCTGTTGGCAAAGACATTAAGCGAAGTCGAGGTGTATAACGACCTCGACGGGCGGCTTGTAAATTTCTTCCGCGTTCTACGAAATCGCGAATCGATGGAAGAACTGATACGCCTGTCGACGCTCACGCCCTATAGCCGCGGGCAGTTCGCGGAACTCACCGAGATGGAGGAACCCGAAGAGCCGGTTGCAAGGGCGTGGTGGTTTTTCGTCCGCGCCAGGCAAGCTATTGGCGGCAGTGGGATGACGCGGTTGACGCCCTGCTTTTGGGCCGCGAGTTCCCGGACCCGTCGCAACATGGCGGAATCGGTGTCCAAATACCTCTCTTCAATCGACTCGCTGCCCGAAGTTGCCGACAGGTTTTTGACGGTCATGATCGAGAACCTGTCGGCCATGGAAGTAATTGCCAAGTACGACGACACCGATGTATTTTTTTACTGCGACCCGCCGTACGTTCCGGACACCCGGCACCCACAGAAAGCCACTCGGTACGGGTTCGAGATGACGGCCGACGACCACCGGACGCTCCTCGGCAGATTGAAGGCGATCAGGGGCAGGGCGATGGTCAGCGGATACCCCTCGGAACTTTACGACGAACTGCTCCGAGGGTGGCGGCGCGAAGAGTGCCGCGTAAAATCTCAGATGAGCAACTCGGGGCTGGACCGGATCGAAGTCATTTGGATGAATTGCTAATTGTACATCACAAAACCGACAACGGCAAATGGCAAAACAACAGTGGAATCAGCGGCTCAGTGCCGAGGAGGTGGCGGACATCGTGGGGCGCCTGCGGGGCCAAGGCGAGGACCTAAACGTCGTAGCAGGGTACTACGACATATCCGTCGATGTCGCGCAGCACATCCGCGACAGTGTTACCGACTCCACGACCGAAGCGGCCGAACAATTCTTGGCCTCGTTTGCCGGTAGCTACAAGGGCCAGGTCATCGAGGCGATTTTCAACGAGCGGTGGGATGCTGCAGCAGCCACGTTGATGAATCCTCTGGTGAAGCTTGACGACGTTGCCGCTGGCCTGACTGCATTCAACGCCCGAAACCACACCGAATGGAACGTTGGCAACCGGGCAAATTTTTTTAAGGACTTCGTTCGCAACCTCGACGCCGCGAACACCAACTGGCCCATGTCGGTCTGGAACCGTGGGTATACGGGCTGGCAACTGACGGGGAAAAGCCGGTCATTTGAGTTCGTACCGATCCCGCAGGGACAGGCGACGCCCTTCCTGAAGATCGAGGTCCCGCCTGCCGAGACGGCCCATCCGGTGGGTACCTTGGGCCTCCCGCTCGAATCGCAACGGCTCGGTCGCGAGGACGAGAGCTGGTTAATGCAGGCGGCGGTCAAACTGAGCCTGATAGAGACTCACTTCGCGGTTCGGTCGAAACGGCAAATGCTCGAAATCGTTCATCTTCAAATGAACATCAAGCAGTCGGGCGCCGAGATCGATTCGATGTACCGTGCCCTTGAAACAATCGGCGATGACCAGCGGCGCGCGATACTCGTTTGCGAAGCGAAGGGGCGAAAAGACGACATCCTAGTAAGTCAACTTCTTGCGCAGGCTGAGACCGCGTTTCGGATGCCGACCTTGCAACGCTACGAGGAAGTCACTCCGGTCGCGATTAAGGTGATTGGCACGTCCGAAGTGCAGATCGTTGACTTCGCACCGGTTCAAAAGGCGCAAGCGACGGTTCTCCGGCATCTTACTGTTTCTTCAAATGCGCGGTACAGGTTGCTGCCGCCAGTCCAAGGAATCAGCTAACGTTCATTTCAATCGCCTCATCGCCTCGAGGTCTTCGGACGTAATATCGCCAGCTGGAACCAAGCGATAGTGACGCTCTTCAAGGACCTTTAGCTCGTCACCTTGCAGGGTGACCTCAAACATTACGATCACGTCCTCCGCCTTCTTGAACTGAACGGCCACGAGGCGACATGTCAGGTGCGGAAAGACGTGTGTGCATAGGGCCAGGTCCTGGCGAAGCTGTACAGCCCCGAGCTGATCGCTCCCGCCTTTTGCCTGCACTGGGACAACGAACTGCTCGCCGGTTCGGCGCACGGCCACGTAGACCTCATCCGTCTCCGTTTGCCCTACTCCCGGAATATTTGTCCGCAGGTGATTCTGAAGCGAGTACGCGGTGACGCCCAGGAAGATATCGATTAGCCGGTTATAGCGGACGATTGCAAGCAGAGCCTGCTCATCGGTTAGTGCATGTCGCCGAATGATCTCGGGCGTCGCGTCGGGGATCTTGATCTCGTACTGGTTTTCGCGCGGAACAATTCGATTGATCTTGGCTAGCCGAAAACGATACTTCGCCGTGCCGGCCAATTCGATGATCCACTCTCGCCCTTTCGAGGCGGTTGCAGCGATGTCATTTGGCATTGCCGTCCGAAAGCGGAAGCTATAGATGAGATCCCCCAGGTTTTTGGGGAGCGTGATTCCCAACTTTGTTGCCGTCGCCTCGAGTTCCGGTCGCAGAAACTCGAAGCTATCGATGCCTTTTTTGTAATGCGCGCGAAAGATTTCACTGAGAATAGCCGCGTACTTATTGCTTGTCTGTTTCGTCAGTCTGCATCGTCCTCAATGTGACCCGTTCAATGAGAAAACGTAGCGGCCTAGTTCCGAGGGCACCTCGCTTCGCAGATGAAACCGGCTCACAAGGAGGTGCTTTGCGGTCACCTGAGTGAGCGCGATCACTTCCCGCGCACCTTGCTGTTTTCCGGCTCGAACGATCCGCGAGGCCGGCGGCACGTTGGTGCCGGTACCCACGATGGCATAGGAACGTTCAGCGCGCCCATTTCCTCTTAACACCCGAATCGAGCAACCGCCATTTGAGGCGAAAGGCAGACAATCCGACTCAGCTTCAACCCGCCGAACGGAAACGGGCCATAGCCTGCTACGCACAGCATCGTCGTTTAGAATTGCCCCGACATTATGTTCCAGATCTAGAAGCAGATCGGCGGAACACGCTAGCTGAATGACGTTCGTCAGATCGCGGGCCTTCGCGCCCAGTTCTTCCTTCTGGTGGATACAACCTGCGGTAGCTGCACTGACAAACTCACCGATCCACTTGTCGCCCCGAATTGCGCGGATCGAGATCCCTTTGCGAAGCGGTTCTTCCAGAATCAGCTTTACATTCCTACTCCGAGCGATCTCGTCCAGGAACGTATCGCGCCGCGTCCAGTGTAGCGTCGCGCCGGCTTTTGTGATGGCCTTCTGGACATCCTCGAAACTAAACTTTGCGCGCCGGATGGCTGAGTTTTGCGCGTCGAAAGCCTGTCTGAAAAGCTCCGCGATTACCCGCGGATACTCGCGCAGCTGAGGAATCCGCCGTTGCTGGCGCGGCCTGTCGTGCGGAAGGTGAAATTCATCGTGCAATTTCAAGGCGGTGGGGCGCGTCGAAGCGCGGCGCACCTTCAGGGCCCTTGCAACTTCGTAGCCAATAGCACGCGCAACTGGCGGGCATACTGAATTGCCGATCTGTTTGTATGCATGCCATTTCGTTGGGAAAAAAGAAAACCAGTCTGGGTAGCCGTGAAGGCGGGCGGCCTCCCTCGCAGTGATGCAGCGGGGGAGGTACGGGTGGATCGGCCGCGGGGCGGTGTAGGAGCCGCGGGATGAGTCGGAGCCCGCCCGCAACGTGGGGGCCAGGCCATATGGGTCGAGACGTGGCAGCTTATGTCCCGGCACGGACGCGCCTGGAGGGGTGGCGGCGTACAAAGCAATAGTTGCCGGGGCGTGGCGCACGCGCATACATCCGCTGCATGTCGTACGGTCCCAGTCTCTCGGGATGGAAAGGTCCGAAGCGTCTTCTTCCAAGCCCCTGGCCACGCGCGCGAAGCGAGTCATTGGTGGCTGGTCGTATTTCGCCGAATCTTTGGTGAAGAGTTCCTCGTGCCGTTCGACGGTGGGCAAATCGGCGATTGCCTCGAAAGCGGTTGGACGTTCGGGCTGGCCCTTTGCCGGCCCAACTGGGTACGAGATTAAATCGCGAACGTCGTCGCGTACCCCTAGGACAAAGAGCCTTGTGCGCAGCTGCGGCACGCCGAGATCGCTCGCTGTAAGCTTTCGGATCGGCCTCGTAATTCTGTAGCCGCCGGCTTCGAGGTCCGACACGGCACGGTCCAGAACTACCCGCGTCGTGCCAGATCCCATTGCGGGTACGTTCTCCATCACAAAGGCTCGGGGCCTAACCTCGAGGACGATTCGAGCGAACTCGTCAACGAGCGTGTTCCGAGGGTCATCCTTGTCTCGGTGGCCCATACTGCTAAACCCTTGGCAGGGCGGACCGCCGAAGATCAAGTCGATCTCGCCCTCTACTCCAGCAAGCTCCCGTATGCGCCGGCCACTCAACGCGACGACCGACTGACAGGCGGCCTTCCCGTAGGGAAAATTCCGCTCATGGGCCGCGACGTGATGGCCGTCTGCATCGACTCCGAGAACGATCTGGAACCCCGCCTGCTCAAAGCCCAGCGACATGCCCCCGGCGCCGCAGAATAAATCCACAGCGGTAGGTCGCGGGTTTGGATATCTCCTCACATCCATTGTCTAACTTCCGATCTGGTCACGCATTCGCGTTTTCCCGAACTTGCATAAGTCAAGAAGCACGCAACCATCGCATCGCGGAGCCCGTGGTAGGCAAATTCGTCGTCCGTGAATCACAAGGCCCACGTGCAGATCCCGCGACCGTCCGATTGGGACTAGCGATGGAAGCCGTTTTTGAGCTTCGTAGTGCTTGAGGTTGTCCGGCAACGCGCCAAGTCGCCCTGCAACCCGTTGAACGTTAGCATCGACCGCGAAAACGTCCGCATCCAGGCTCATCGTCATCACGCAGAGGGCTGATTTGGGCCCGACGCCTGGTAGCCCAACGAGATACCGGAAAGCCGTCTCGGGCTCAAGTTTTCGAAGCTTTCGCGACGGGTTAGGGCCGAGGTCCGCAATGAGCTTTTGGGCGAGTTTTTGGATTTGTGGCGCGCGCTTTTTGGCGAGGCCCGCCCCGCGGATGCAGTCCTCGATTCCTGCGATATCTGCGTCGGCAAGTTGCGGGAGGGTCTTGTATCGCCGTTTAAGGCCCCGATACGCGCGCTGATACAAGCGCTCGGTCGTCTTCGCCGATAGCACAATGTACAGAATCTCGCGGACTGGATCGCGGTAGTTGCCGAGCGTGGGCCTGCCGTACGCAGTGACCAAACGGTTGCAGACCTGGCCAAAGACCCCGCGCCAATGCGTCTGCCGACTGGCAGGCCTTGTCCGAAGAAGCTTCATCGTTAGATTGCTCAAGGCGGCAAGCGTAGCACGACCGCCCCCATTCTACACGTCGTCGGCGATTTCGGCAGATTGCGTTGACGGCGTTGGTGACGCTTGCGGGCGGTTTGCTCCGTCGGGCAAGCCTGGTCGACTGCAAAGGGTTCGTCGGGCTCGCCAAACTCCGGGAGAATTCCCTCCACGCCATCAAGCGGCCGACCGAGTACGGCGAACACGGGGGCAGATCGCGGGAGCGCCGAGGTGCAAAGCTCGCTGGCCGCGTCGGCGAGCGTCACTTCGCCGCCGCCGTCGCAGGCGACCCCGTCGATACCGTATCCGGCGCGCCCCTCCTCATGTACGGATCACCCCGACGGCGAGTCTGCCGCTCTCCATCGGGCTCAGAATAAGCCGAACCTCTCCGGGTTGCTGGGTGCCGTCAGTCTTGACCGCGAGGGCCAACACCATTTCGGGGATCTGCCCGGAAAGGTCGAGCAGGATTCCTCCCTTGGCGGTTTCGATCACGGTGCATTCGATACCCTCCGGCAGGGCAACTTTCTGACCGTTTTTGTACGCGATTGCTTTCATGGAGAGCCTCTTATTTGACGAGCTCCTTGGGGCTCACACCCAGCGCCTGGGCGATATTATCGAGGACTTCAACCGTCACGTTCGACCTTCGACCGGAGACAATGTCCGCCCAGTAAGACTTGCCCGGCAGCTTCGCCCTCTTGGCCGCTTCCTGCTGCGTAAGACCGAGTCTCTTCCGTCGCGCCTCCATCAGGTCCGTATCGAGGGGCATCGCGAGCATCATACCCATCCGCGATACGACGCCAATATAGTACGTCTTTAGACGATCTAGTGTCAATAGAAAAGTCGCGTCTTTGAGGGAGTCCCCGAGAATCGCCAGGCCTGAGGACGCGACGCGTCTTTCGACCTCGGCATTGTTGGCGGCGCCTGACCGCGTGCGGCGACAGCGGTGTCGCGCGCGAGGGAGTTGACGAAGGACGGGCATCAATGGCGATCGATGCGTTCGTTCCACTCACTACGGACGGCGGTCGGGGAAATGATGGGACCGGCGCAAAGCCGTCGGGTCGGACTGCCCGACCGGCGCGGACGATGCTGCGGGCGGTCGTGCGGATGGCGACGGAGGTGCCGGCGCAGCCGGTGCGCTGGTTGTGGGAGGACCAGTTGGCACTTGGAAAGATCGCCGTGGTGGCCGGGGTGGCGAACGTCGGCAAGTCGCTGCTGGTGACCGGCGACTTTGCCGCACGGGTCTCCGTGGGAGCGGACTGGCCGGACGACGAGGGGGACGATGAAGCCGACGACGATGGGACCGCCGGTTGCTGGACGAAGTGAACCGCGAGCCGTCACACTGGCAGCAGATGTTCCGCCGAGTTTCGTAATGCTCGCGCCATGGGGAACAGTCCTGGCGGCCCAATAGTGTTCTGTCGAATGGCCACGGCGATTTTCCCCGCACCCCACAGCCGCACGCAGGGCGTTGGTGAAAAGGGGGCCGAAATAGCGCTGGGTCCGGTGCAACAATTACAGGCACAATTATTCTTGACTCTTTCTAAACAGATACCTAACATACTCGTCGGGCGCGCGGCGGCGCGCGCGAACG
>Ga0182024_10006485_pt1 | contig 25677 bp, 17 predicted proteins | sample P32metaG_FD_120480 | JGI IMG/M metagenome (GOLD analysis project Ga0182024, IMG submission 120480) | Permafrost microbial communities from Stordalen Mire, Sweden - P3-2 metaG (Illumina Assembly) | ecosystem: Environmental > Terrestrial > Soil > Wetlands > Permafrost | place: Sweden: Stordalen...
GGGATTCGAGTGCCGGTTCATTGATGACGAGCCAACTCTGATGTGGGGCAAGATTGTGTTCCTGGCCCCGTTCGCGCTGACCACGACCGCCGCGAATAAAACTGTCGGAGAGATTTTGTCCGATCCGCATTGGCGGGCTCAGGGAGAGGCTTGCGTGCGGGAGGCCTGCGCGGTGGCCGTGGCCGAGGGCGCCAAAGTTGATCCTGAAGCCATACTTTCCGGGGTGAAGGGCATGCCCGCAAACATGAGAAGCTCCATGCAAAAGGATGTTGAAAAGCACAACGCTCCGGAATTGGACGCCATCGCAGGGCCAATCCTGCGCGGGGCTGCGCGGCACGGGATCGAAGTGCCGGTTACGAAGAAGTTGGTGGCGGCGGTGGAGCGCCGGGCAGCATCTGCGCATCATGTCGCCGAAAGGAAGTAGGCGGAGGTCCTAGCGGCGTAGGACAATCCCAAAGTCACGTCCCCGATGCGCGTGGCCCATCTTCCGTAACGTATTAGCCAATCCCCATTCCTATCTATGCGTTGTAAACTTACAAAATACTTATCATGAGCCCGACTCCCCCCAGGCCGGATTTGCCGGACTTCGCGCTTGCGCCTTCGGTGCAGCAGGAGGTGGCGCGCCTGGCGGCTTCGCCGGAGGTACGGTCGGCATTTAACTGGCTGCGCACGCAGGAGCCGCAACTGGCGCACTGGCAGATGGAGATGGCGAGGATTCCGGCGCCTCCGTTTGGCGAGTCGGCGCGCGGGGCGTGGCTGGCCGAGCGCTTTCGCGAAGTCGGGTTGGACGATGTTCGCATCGACGACGTGGGAAACGTGTTCGGCACGCATCCCGGCTTTGGGCGGCGATATGTGGCGCTGAGCGCGCACATTGATACGGTATTTCCGGCAAACACGCCGCTGAATATTCGGCAGCAGGGAAGCCGCATCTACGGGCCGGGAGTTTCCGACAATGGCGCGGGCGTGGCGGCGCTGCTGGGGATCGCGTCGCTGCTGAGGACGGTGCGCATCCGGCACGCGCTGCCGTTTGTGTTTATCGGCAATGTCGGCGAAGAGGGCGAAGGCGATCTGCGCGGCATGCGGCACATTTTTTCGACGCCGCGCTGGAAGGATTCGATTGCCTACAGCCTCGTGCTCGACGGCGCGGGCGCCGATACGATTGTGGCCGAAGCATTGGGCAGCCGCCGGTTTGAAGTGATCGTGCGCGGACCGGGCGGGCACTCGTGGAGCGATTTTGGCGCGCCCAATCCGATTGTGATTCTGGCCAGGGCGATCGAAACTTTTACGGCGACGCCGGTTCCGAGCACGCCCAAGACGACATTCAACATCGGAGTGATTCGCGGCGGAACCTCGGTAAATTCGATTCCCGAGTCAGCCAGCATGAGGGTGGATATTCGCTCGACGTCCATGGCAGAAATGGAGCGGTTGGAGCAGTCGCTGCGCTTGGCGCTGAACCGCGCGGTGGAAGATGAAACCGTTGCCGCCGAGATGCGGTCTTCCGCGCAGAAGCGGCCGGCCGGAGTGAGTTGCGAGGTGGTGGTAATTGGGAACCGTCCGGCAGGGGAGTTGCGGGCGGGGGCGCGGATTTTGCAAGTGGTGCGCGCGGTGGACACGCAATTGTCCAATGCGGCGCAAGTTCAGCGGGCGTCGACGGACGCGAATGTTCCGTTGTCCTTGGGACAGGAAGCGATTGCGATCGGCGGCGGCGGATCGGGCGGCGGGGCACACACGTTGCAGGAGTGGTTTGATTCCAACGGACGCGAGCTGGGGTTGAAACGGATTTTGCTGACGATGCTTGCGCTGGCTGGGGTGGGGAACGAGTCGGAGGTCAGGAGGACTTCATAATGTTGATGCGGCGAGGTGGTGGAAGACAGCGGGCGCAAGAAAGTGCACTTGAGAATATGTGTCGTCCCTGCGGGACTCGCGTGCCTATCGCTGCATTCCCCGGCACTTCCGTGCCGGGCTTTCACGTGCTGCCGCTTCGCGGCTGGAGCTTAGGGATTTTGCTGTTTTCGCTCGCCGTGCTTGGCGCGACATGCGGAGCACAGAATTCTGCTGACAGCGGAACGCCCGATGCGAAGCCGAAGGCGGACATCATCTTTGAGCATGCGAATATTTATACGGGCGTGCCTGCCAATGCGCAGTTCAGTTCGATTGTGCGCGAGGAAGCCATTGCGGTGCGCGGCGATCGCATCCAGGCGGTGGGTAAGATCGTTGATCTGTCAAAGCTGAAAGGGCCGCAGACTCAGGTGGTCGACCTGGGTGGACACTTCCTCATGCCGGGATTCAACGACGCTCATCTTCATCTTGACGACGCGGGAACGACGAAGCTGAGCGTCGATCTGACTGGCGTGCAGTCTTTGGACGAACTGCGCGCGCGAGTCGCGAAGAAGGTCGAGGAGGCGAAGGCCGGAGATTGGATTCTGGGATCGGGCTGGGACGAAACGCTCTGGCCCGTAAAAGTGACGCCCACGCGCTGGGATCTGGACGAGGTGTCGGACGGACATCCGGTATTTCTGGGACGGATCGACGGGCACATCGCGGTGGCCAATACGCGAGCCTTGCAGTTGGGAAGCATCACTCTAGCCAGCCGCAATCCGCAGGGCGGGAAGATCGACCGTAATCAGAATGGCGAGCCCACCGGGATTTTGCGGGAAACGGCGCAGGCTGCAGTTCTGGAAGTGATTCCCAAGCCAAGCCACCGGTTGCGGCGGGAGGGTCTTGAACTTGCGCTAGCGGATTTGGCCGAGCATGGGGTGACTTCCGCGCAAGATTATTCGCCAGTCTGGGAGAATTTTCAGATCTACGAAGAGCTGGAAAAAGAAGGCAAGCTGACGGCGCGCATCTCGGAATGGCTGCCATTTGACGATCCCGTGGAGGAGTTGAGTCGTAAACGCGAATCGCATCCGCAGTCGGACTTAATGCTGCACACCGGAATGCTGAAGGGGTTCATGGATGGCTCCTTGGGATCGCATACGGCGGCGCTGCTGGAACCCTATGCGGATGATCCCAAGAACTCCGGCTTGCCGCGATACGATGCGACCAAGTTGAATGACATGACCACGGAACGCGTGCTGGCGGGCTTCCAAATCGGCTTTCACGCGATTGGCGACAAGGGTGTGCAGATGGCGCTCGACGCCTTTGCCGGAGCCGAGAAGGCCGCGCGCGAGGCTCATGTGAGAGCGCCCGATGGAGGCGACGAATTTCGCCTGCGCATCGAACACGCGCAGGTCACGACGCCGGCGCAGATCGCCCAGTTCAAAGCGCTGAAAGTCATTGCTTCAATGCAGCCCAGTCATTTGCTGACCGATATGCGCTGGGCCCAGGACCGGCTGGGACCGAAGCGGGCGGCAACTTCATATGCCTGGCTGGCCGTGCTGAATAAAGGAGTGACGCTCGCCTTTGGCACGGATTCTCCGGTGGAACCGGTCACACCATTCCGCGGGCTTTACGCAGCCGTCACGCGGCAGAGCGAGAATGGAAAGCAGGAATATTTCCCCCAGCAGCGGCTCACCATGGATCAGGCGATCGCCGCCTACACCACGGGTTCGGCCTTTGCCGAATTCGAGGAAAAAGAAAAAGGCAAGCTGGTCGCGGGGATGCTGGCGGATTTTATCGTCCTCGACCGTGACGTAACGGCGGCCTCGCCAGAAAAAATACTGGCGACCAAGGTACTGCGCACGGTGGTGGGCGGGAAGACAGTGTACGAGGCGAAGTAAGTCCTCCGTGGTAGAGATTAATCTTCCAAAGTTTCCTTCCGGTGGGTGAGCATTGATCCAGAATCCAAGAGCGGGTTGTTCTTCAGTTCACTGTAAGCTTTTTAATTCCTCGCCAGCGGTTCCCATGTCGGTACGTCACTTAAATCAGGGAGCATAAAACGGTTTCGACGGTTTATGCGTCTAATACGGGAAGCCCTCAACGGTGGTATCGGCATCGGCCCGGAGAAGCGGCCCGGTCGCATGGTTCAAATGGGTATACTATAAGGGTTTAAACAGTTTCGGAGGCGAGTAGACATATGGATTCCGGCGCGATGTGGATGCGCATGAAGGCTCATCGCTGGGCCTACACGCTCAGTATTCTGGCAACGCTTTCGGTCGGCATTCTGATCGGGACGGTGGTTTCCTACGGGGTCAAAGGAAAAGAAGGGCAAGGGCAAAAGAGCGATGCAACTCCGCTCAGTCTGCCCTCACCGCAGCAGATTTCGAACACTTTTTCGCAGATCGCGAAGCAGTTAGAGCCGAGCGTGGTCAATATCAATACGGAATCGACTATCAAGAACACGCGTCGGCGCCGGGGACAGAATCCCGACGACGATGAGAGCGGCGACGGCGGTGGGATGGACGACTTTTTCAACCACTTCTTCGGTGGTCCGGGCGGCCAGGCTGGGCCCGGAGGCTCCAATGACGGTTCCATCCGCGAACGGTCCCTGGGTTCGGGGGTGATCGTTGACTCCAAGGGATACATCGTTACCAACCGGCACGTAGTCGAGAAGGCGGACCGCATTCGGGTCCGGTTCGAGGATGATCCCCCGGGCGTGCAGCATGACGCGAAAGTTATCGGCACCGATCAGGAGACGGATCTTGCTGTGATCAAGGTGAACGTAGATCGCACGCTGCCAGCCGCCAAGTTGGGCAATTCTGACAGCATGCAAGTGGGTGATTGGGTACTGGCCGTCGGCAGCCCGTTTGGGTTGTCGGAGACGGTGACGGCGGGAATCGTTTCGGCTAAAGGGCGTGACATCGTTCCCGGACGACAGTTCCAAACTTTTATTCAAACTGATGCGGCCATCAATCCGGGCAACTCGGGCGGGCCCCTGGTCAATATGAACGGGGAAGTGATCGGCATCAATACCGCGATTCTGAGCGAGACCAACGCCTATGCCGGTGTGGGTTTTGCGCTGCCGTCGAAAACTGTGGTCGATGTCTACAACCAGTTGACTGGGCCGGAGCACCGGGTAACTCGGGGCTCGATCGGCATCACGTTTGACGCGGTGGAAAACCCGGCCATCATGCGCGTGTATGGGGCGGGATCTGGGGTTACGGTATCAAGCGTGGTGGCAGGAAGCCCGGCCGACCAGGCTGGACTGAAGGTGGGAGACACCATCACTCTGATTGACGGCAAGAAGGTGGCAAAAGGCACCGAACTGGTGTCGGACATTGCTTCTCGTAAACCGGGCTCGAAGGTGACGCTGGGTTTCCTGCGCAACGGCAAAACGCAGGAAACAGCGGTGACCATTGCGGATCGCGCCAAGCTGTTCGCCGCCCGACTTGGGGATGAGCAGGAGAACGGCGACGAGAGCACTCCCAAGCAAAGCAAATTCGGGGTGACGGTGCGCAAGGTGACGCCGGAAATGGCCGACCGGCTCGACATGCCAGCAGGCAAGGGCGTGATCGTGCAGGACGTGAAGCTCGGTTCTTTTGCCGAAGACGTAAATCTAGGACGCGGCGACATCGTCCTGGAAGTCAACAAGCAGCCGGTCAACAGCGAGGAAGAATTCGCCCGGATCGAGTCGAGCCTGAAGAGCGGGCAGGATGTTGTATTCCTGGTGCGTTCGCGGGGTTCGTCGCGGCAGGATGGGACGGTCTTCCTGGCGGGTACACTTCCGTAACTTAGAAAGCTCAACTTGGAACTGGCACTGTAGCCTCTGATCGAGGATGATTACAGGGTCAGCCTCCGGTTGGGCTTTTCTTTTTGTGGAAGCTAGTAAAGTCTTTGAGGTGAGGTTCGTGGTGAGGTTTTGGACTGAAGTCCGGGGAGCGCGATTGGTTAGCATGTGTGCGCTCATCTTGATTTGTGCATGCTCTGCGGCGACCGCGCGCCAGAGTGCGACTAGCGACACTACGGCCAAGAAGCCTTCGACCACAAAATCCACCGCGCAAACGCACACTGGAGCTGCACAGGCCTCTTCTACGTCGGCCGGCGCCAAGAAATCTAAGACACACACGGCGTCTGGCGGGAAACGCTCTTCCCGGAGAAGGTCCACGCGTGTGCGCGGCCAGCAAAAAATCGATTCCGAGAGAGCCCAAGCCATTCAGGAAGCGCTGATCCGCGCGCATTACCTGAATGGAGAAGCTACCGGCACTTGGAACCAAGCCAGCGAAGAGGCTATGCGGCGCTACCAGGCCGATCAGGGATGGCAGAGCAAGACGGTGCCCGACTCGCGAGCGCTGATCAAGCTGGGACTGGGCCCGAGCAAAGACCATCTTCTGAATCCTGAGAGCGCCATGACCACGGTACCCGACGCGCCACGGGCCGAGCCCATGCCCACGACTTCGCATAGTGCGGCGCCGACAACGGATAACGCCCCGGCCCCCACTTCCAACCAGGGTGATTCTTCCCGTCCGCAGTAGAAAAATCAGCTCTTCGCAATTAGCACTTCGCAGTTAGCTTGGGCTGCGACTGCGCGAGGACCGACTCGAAACGCGCTTTGGCTAAATGCCAATTGCTAATTGTTAAACGCTAAATTCTAGTTCTTCCGGTAGCTCGTCAGCACCGGGCGCGGGAAGCACGGCAGCGGCTGGTTGGTGAGGATGGCGCGGGGATTTCCCTCGACCAGGGCCTCGGCCATTTCTTCGCCGCAGATTTCGATGGCGGCGTCGCGTGCAGTGGAAAGAATCGGGACGCGTTTTTCCGTGTCATGCGCATCGGTGGAAAGCACGTGTGCGGCCTGGTGTTCGAGCAACCACAGGGCGGCGCGGCGGGCGCGTTCGCCCCAGAATCCAGTCAGCGCAGAGCCTGTCATCTGAATGACGCAGCCCTGCTCGGCCCACTCCGCCACACGCTGCAAGTTCTCGCGCAGAATCGGGTTGCGCTCGGGATGGGTGATAATCGCAGTGATTCCAATGTTGTTTAGCTTGAAAAAAGAATCCGTGGTCTGCTGCGGGACGCTGTAATTGCTGAACTCGACCAGCAGGTAGCGCGTGCCTTCGATGACGTAACGAGTGGGATTGGCCAGAGCGTCCTGAATGTTGTCGTAAGAAAGATGAAAGTCGCAGCCCAGGCTGAGTTTGGGCGTGTCGCCGATGAGTTTTTGCAGGTGGGCAACGAGCCCCTGCAGATATTTGCGATCGTAGTGGTAACGGTCGTTGGCGTGGGGCGTGGCGACCATGTGCGTGATGCCGTCGGCAGCCGCGGTTCGGCACATGGCGACCGAGACGTCCCAGGATTTAGGCCCGTCATCTACCTCGGGAAGGATGTGAGAGTGAATGTCGACCACGATTAGAAAGCACACGCCGCAGGTTGCGTCTAGCTTGATTTAAGCAGATTCACGGGGAAAGAGAAAGCGGGTTGCGACGGTCTCTTGACGGCGGTTTCAAGACATACTTCTCTCACCAGATTGTCGGAAGCGCACGCGCACTACGGATTTCCCGGTCGGCCGTGAGTAGGGAGAGGCCTTCGACGAGGGCGGTGGCTCCGATAATCCGATCCGCGGGATCTTTTGGATATGCCGCGGGAAGGGATAAGGACTGCACGCAAACACGACCGTTCATCGGAAGGACGACAAACTGACGCTCTACATCTGACAGGAACGATTCGAAGCTGATGTCGAGGCGAATACGTCCCTTGCTACAGAGCGTCGTCAACTCGAGTAAAGAGATGGCGGAGATAGCCAATCCCTCACCCTTCTGACGGGCTTCATCAATTGCCGCTTTCGCCTTGATCGAGATTCGGGTAGGGTCGAATGCGAGCCAGACGACGACATGCGTATCGGCCAGGATCAACTGAGGTTACCCCATTCTTTGCGACTCATTGCCGGAGAGACGACATCCCCAACAACAGTGCCCCTACCAGCCAAGAACCCATAGATGTCGTCAATTTCGTTGTCGACAGGGACGAGCTTGGCCACTGGCTTGCCTCGTTTGGTGATCACGACAGATTCGCGCTTCGACTGAACTTCATCCATGACCGCCAGACAATGGACTTTGAACGATCCCGCCGCCATCTTTTTCATTGGGAAACAATCCCTTTCGATCATGGTCATTATACCATAGTCATGAATAGGCAAGAGCGAGGTGGACGACAGAAATAGCACCGCGCACATTTAGTCGGTCACAATGACGTTCTGGGGTGCGGGGTATCGCTTCAACGCAGAGAAGTCTACCTTCCGGAAATCCAACTCAAACAGATCCCCATGATCGTCCGCATTGAGGGTAATGCTGACGAGCACTCCATCGCTGTCCAGATACTCACCCCTCAAGAGCTCTCTTCCAAAGAGTCGCGGATCGGGCTGAGTGAATCGGATTCTACCCAATCCCTCCGTTTGGCATATCCTCGACCTGAGCCTCGATTGGCACGGTTACCGACCTGCCGCTGTGCACCCTAGAGAGCAATGAGACGATGAGGTCGCGCTCTTCCCGGCGCAATGGGCGGAGTGCCGTCGGTTTATCGAAGCGCGATGAGCCCAACATTCAGGTTTTCCCATAGCGCTCGCGAATGAAGTCCGCGATTCCGGCGTAGGCTTTCGTCAGCGTTTTTTCGTCCGGGAGGAAGACGATGCGGAAGTGCTGGGTGCCCGGCTTTTGGCCGAAGCCGGAGCCGTGCACGACCATGACATGTTTCTGCCGGATGAGTTCCTTCACGAAGATTTCGTCGCTCTCCGGGATGTCGATGCGCGGGTAGGCGTAGAACGCGCCACGAGGGGCAACGCAGCTCACGCGCGCGGTCGCTTCGCACCATTGCTGGGTGAGATCGCGGCGCGAGCGCAGTTTGCGTTGAACTTCGACGAGGTGGTCCTGCGGCCCTCCCAGCGCGGGCTTGATCGCGTACTGCTCGGGATGGTTGGCGCAGAGGCGAGCTCGCAGCAGGCGGTGGACGCCCTCGGTATACGTCTTCACTGCGGCGGCGTCGCCCGAGACGATACCCCATCCGATGCGCCATCCGGGGACGAGGTAATTCTTGGACATGCCGCCGAAGGTTACGCACGGCACGTCGGGCGCGATTGAGGCGAAAGCGATGTGCGGCGTGCCATCGAGAATTAATTTGTCGTAGATTTCGTCGGAGAAGACGATCAGGTTGTGGCGGCGCGCGAGGTCGGCGACTTGCTCCAACATCTGGCGCGTGCACAGTGAACCCGTAGGGTTGTTGGGGTTAATGAGTACGATGCCGCGGGTGCGCGGCGTGACCTTGCGTTCGATGTCGGCCAGTTCGGGCTGCCAGGCGTCGTCTTCGTTGAGGTCGTAAGCGTTGAGCGCGATACCGAGCTTGCAGAGGACGGCTGAGTACAGCGGATAGTCGGGCTTGGGAGTGAGAATGTCTTCGCCGGGATTGACCAGCGCGGAGATGCAGAGGTCGACGGTCTCACTTACACCGGAAGTGACGAAAACGTCGCGCACCGTGGTGATGCCCTTGCGCGCAGCTTCGCCGCGAATTGCCTCGAGAGCTTCAGGGATGCCGGGAGATGGCGCGTAGCCGTTCTTGCCGTCGCGCATGGCTTTGTAGACGGCTTCGATGATGTGCGGCGGAGTCTGGAAATCGAAGTTCAGCGGGTCGCCGACGTTCAGCGGGAGGACTTTGTGTCCCTGCTGAATGACTTCGTCCGCCACGCAGGCCAGGTCGCGAATGGCGTAGCGAACGTTGTCGAGGCGGGAGGCGGCAGAGATCTCGCGAGCTTGAGTGGAGGGCATCCATTAAATTTTAACCGCAGAGGACGCCGAGAGCGCAGAGAAATAACAACCGCGGAAAAAGCCTCAACCACAGAGGGCACAGAGTGCCACAGAGTCCCATATGCTGCTTCTGTGATCCCGTGTGCCCTCTGTAGTTACCAAATCAATCTTCCCGGTCAATCTGCGCCTTCTGCAATTTATCTGAATAGTCGACATAAACCGACTTCCACTCCGTGTAGAAGTCGATGGCGCCGATCCCGCCCTCGCGATGTCCGTTCCCCGTCGCTTTAGTACCGCCGAACGGCAGGTGCACTTCGGCGCCGATGGTGGGCGCGTTGATGTAGGTGATGCCGGCATACAGGTCGCGAATCGCGGTGAACGCCTTGTTCACGTCCTTGGTGTAGAGCGCGGACGACAGGCCGTACTCGATTCCATTGGCGATTTCAATGGCGTCCTCGAGATCCTCACACGGGATGATCGAAACCACGGGGCCGAAGATTTCTTCCTGCGCGATGCGCATCTTGGGGTCGACGTCGGTGAAGACCGTTGGCTCCATGAACCAGCCATACTGGCATTCGCCTTGATCGAGGCGATTTCCGCCGCACACAAGTTTCGCGCCTTCGTTCTTGCCGATTTCTACATAGCTGAGGTCGGTCTGGAGCTGTTTCTCGTTGACGGCAGGGCCCATCTGCACGCTTTCATCCAGGCCATTACCGACTTTCAGTTTCTTGGCGCGATCGACGTAGCGCTCGACGAATTCGCGGTAAACGCCTTTCTGCACGATGATGCGACTGGTGGCCGTGCAGCGCTGGCCGGTGGTGCCGAAGCCTCCCCAGAGGCCGCCTTCAATGGCGAGATCAAGGTTGGCGTCGTCGAGCACGATCATAGGGTTCTTGCCGCCGAGTTCGAGCGAGCAGTGCTTAAAACTTTTTGCCGCGATGCCGCCGATAATGCGGCCCACGGCAGACGATCCGGTCAGCGAAACCGCGCGCACGTCGGCATGTTCCGCCAGCGGAGTGCCTACATCAGCGCCAAATCCGCTTACGACGTTGATGACGCCCTTGGGCAGGCCGGCATCGGTGAGAGCGCGAACCAGGTTAAACGTGGAGAGCGGCGTGTCCTGCGCGGGCTTGATGACGCAGGTGTTGCCGCAAACGATGGCCGGCAGAAGCTTCCAGGAAGAAATCGCCATGGGAAAGTTCCACGGCGTGATCATGCCGCATACGCCGATGGGCTGGCGCACTGCCATGGCAAACTTGTTGGGCATTTCCGAGGGCACGGTAGGACCGAAGAGACGGCGGCCTTCGCCGGCGTTGTAGTAGGCGGCGTCAATGGCTTCCTGCACGTCGCCGCGCGTTTCGGCGAGGACCTTGCCCATTTCGCGAGTCATTTCCCGGGCATAGTCTTCCTTGCGCTCGATCAAAATCTCGGCGGCGCGGAAAACAATTTCGGCGCGGCGCGGGGCGGGAACGAGTCGCCATTTGGTGAAGGCGCGCTTGGCGGCGGCGACGGCGGTATCCACGTCGGCCTTGGCGGACTTCTGGAAGATGCCGACCACATCACGAGTGTCGGCGGGATTGCGATTCTCGAAAGTCTCGCCCGTAGAGGCCTCGACCCACTCGCCGTCGATGAAATTCCTGAAAACTTTGGTTTTGCCGTAGCTCAGAGTGGCCGGGCTGGTCAAAGTATCGGTTGCCATGATTTCTCCTTAGGAAGACCCAAATAATTAAGAATGCCCGAACAGTTGATGCTACAACCCGCAAGGAAGGTGCGGCAAGGAAGGGGCGATAGTCGGCGTACCAGGAGGCCCGAGAAAAGTGGACAAGCTGGGACCCGGCACTTCGGTAACGTCCCAAACTGATTGCCTGTTTTTCCCGGTGTTTTGTTTGTGCTAACGTTTCTCTTGACCGCATATTTACTGAGAATTTCGGTCCAAAGTGTCTTCTGATAATCGCAAACCGGGAATTCACGTTGCGTGGACGACCGTCACCTACCGCAGCGTGGTACTGCTGGTCGTGGCAGGCATCGCGGTGTTCTTCATAGTCGTGCGCGTTGCCTTTCCGCAATTCACCGAGAACAGCCTGAAGGCGGGGGAAAACGCGGGCAGCAAACTGCTGGAACGTGTGGCGGGTATGGCTCCGGTGGCGGGTTCAGGGGCTGTGACGGCACAGCAGGCGCACTTTACGGCCCTTGATGGCACGGTGCGGGTGAAGAAGGGCAACGGTAACAGCTGGGTAAAGGCGGACTATAGCATCCCCTTGGAAAAGGGCGATGTGGTGCAGACCGGTTCGGAAGGTATGGCAAAGGTCGTCTTCAACGACGGCACCAGTTACACCGTGAAACAGGATTCACTGATCGTGATCGAAGAGAACTCCGCCAACGACCAGCAGCAAACTAACGTTTCCGTGGCGGTCAGTACAGGAACGGTGGATCTTTCGACCGCGACCTACAGCCAGGGTTCGAGGTCGCAGGTGATTGTGGCGGGCGCGACGGCTTCGCTGTCTCCAGAATCGGCGGCGCAGGTGCACAACGATCCCAAGTCGGACCAGCACGAAATCCTGATGAAAAAAGGATCGGGCGAGGTCACGCGCAACGGCGAAATCGTGAAACTGGCTAACTGGGAGAAGGTGAGCTTCCAGGGGCAGCAATCGCACTTGGAGAAAGCCAAGGAGATTGGTCCGCCGACGCCGATCGCGCCGGCCAACATGGCGCCGCTATTTTCCGCGGGCGAGGCCATGAAGGACGTTTCATTCTCCTGGACGCCGATGGCGAATGCAGTTGGTTACCGTCTGCGCATCTCCCGCAACCCTTATTTTTCTTCTACACTGGTTGATAAGAAAGTTAATACAGCAGCGGTCACCGTCACCAGCCTGGGAGAAGGCGCCTATTACTGGATGGTGCAGTCCTATGACACGGCGGGGAAGGAATCGGTCGAGAGCGAGAAAAACCGCTTCACGATTATCTCCAAAGGCAAGCAGACGGAGGCCATCGAACTGGAATTGGACCCTTTCATTCAGCACGGGCACGTGATTGAGGTGACGGGCAAGACCCAGACCGGCGCTCGGGTGATGGTAAACGGCAGCGAAGTGCCAATGGTAAATGCAGACGGCGGTTTTCATTACTTTACCCCGCCGCTACCCACCGGAGAAGCCGTGATTACGGTAACGGCACAGACGGCGCAGGGCGGAGTAAACACGCAGCAGCAGAAGATCATTATCCAGTAGGGCGGTTGCGGCCTAACTTTTGGATAAGACCTTTGGTGCAGGGCACTTTCGGGTGGGGCAGGGTTGCCGGGCATCCCGTAGAATAAAGACAAACACCACCCGACAGCAAAAATAGAATTCCGGGCCAGCCCCGGAAAAACAGCACGTCGAAAGACGCGGGAAATATTTCGTCATGTCAAAGAACGGTTTTCATTCAGGCTCGACGCGCAGTCACAATTTCCGGTCGCTGTTCAGCATTTTTTCCAGCGATTTGGCCATCGATCTCGGCACCGCCAACACACTCGTGTATGCACGCGGCAAGGGCATTGTGGTGAACGAGCCCTCGATTGTCGCCATCAACAAGAACACGGGCGAGGTTGAGGCAGTCGGTAAAGAGGCGAAAGAGATGCTGGGCCGCACGCCCGGCAACATCGTCGCCATCAAGCCCATGAAAGACGGCGTGATCGCGGATTTCAAAGTCACCGAGAAGATGTTGAACTACTTCATCCAGAAGGCGCACAACCGCAAGATGCTGGTGCATCCGCGCATCGTGATTGGCGTGCCGTCGGAGATCACGCAGGTGGAAAAGCGCGCGGTCATGGACTCCGCGTATCGCGCCAAGGCCAGCGAAGTGCATCTGGTGGAGCAGGCCATGGTGGCCGCGATCGGCGCAGGCCTGCCAATTACTGAGCCCAGCGGCAACATGGTGGTCGACATCGGCGGCGGCACTACCGACATCGCGGTGATTTCGCTGAGCGGCATCGTCTATTCGCGTTCCGTGCGCATGGCCGGCAATCAGATGGACGAAGCCGTCATGAACTATCTGAAGCGGAAATACAACTTGCTGATCGGCGAGCGCACCGCCGAGCAGATCAAGATGGAAATCGGTTCCGCGCACCAGCTCGACAAGCCGATGACCATGGAGATTAAGGGCCGCAACTTGATTGAAGGCGTGCCCAAAACGATTACGGTCGATGACGGCGAAATCCGCGAGGCGCTGAGCGAGTGCGTTTCAACTATTATGAACGCGATCCGCGTGGCACTGGAGCGGACGCCTCCTGAACTTTCGGCCGACATCAGCGACCGTGGCATCGTGCTTACCGGCGGCGGCGCGCTGCTCAAGAACCTCGACAAACGTATCCGCGAGGAAACCGGGCTGCCGGTTTCGATCGCCGACGACCCGCTGTGCAGCGTGGTGCTGGGCACCGGCAAGATGCTTAGCGATTTCAAGCTGCTGAGAAAAATCTCGATCGAGTAGTAAGACAGTTGCCAGTAGCCAGTTGCCGGTTGCCAGTTCAAACCCAGCTGACTACGGCCCACTCGACCGACCACCAAACCATCAGGACTGGCAACTGACAGCAACTGACTACCGGCAACTGTTTTATGGAATCTGTCCTCGGCCGTTACCGAAACCTGATCATTCTTGTGGGAGTGTTGTTTCTACAAGTGCTCGGGTTGGCGATGCAGGTCAAAAAAAGCGGCAACGATGAGGAAAAAACGCGCCTGATCCGCATTTGGGCGGTGGATGCGGTTACCCCGTGCGAGCGCGCTCTGGTCTGGGTGCAGAACGGCAGCGGGAATCTCTGGCACAACTACTTTTATCTGCGCGGAGTGCGCGCCGAGAACCGGCAGCTCAAGGATGAGATTGAGCAAATGCGGCTGCAACAAGTTCGCCTCGCCGACGACGCCGCCCAGGCGCGGCGTCTTCAAACCCTGCTAGCCTTCAAAGAACAGTTCATTTCCCGCACCGTAGCCGCCCAGGTGATCGGTTCCAGCGGCAGCGACCACTCCCGCATCGTCTATATCGATAAAGGAGAGAATGCGGGCATCAAACGCGACATGGCTGTAATGACGTCCGACGGAATTGTGGGCAAGGTGCTGCTGGCCTATCCCTCCGTCGCGCAAGTGTTGCTGATCAGCGATGAAAGCAGCGGAGTGGGCGCCCTGCTGGAGAAGACGCGACTGCAAGGAGTGCTACGCGGCACGGCGAATGGCGAGGTTGTGCTCGAACGAGTGATGAGCGATGAGCAAGTTCCGGTCGGCGAGACCGTGCTGACCAGCGGCGGGGACCAGATTTTCCCCAAGGGGTTGCCCGTTGGAACGGTGACTAGGGTGGGAAGCGGCAGGGATTTGTTTCTGAATATCAAAATCAAGACCGCCGCCGACCTGAGCAAACTGGAAGAAGTGCTGGTCCTGGTCGAGAAACAGGAACGGCAGGCTACCGCGGAAGATGAGGTTCACATGCGCGCCTCGGATATTCTGGCGCAACGTTTGCCGTCGGTGCCCGATAAGTCCGCCGCGGTTGCGAATTCCGCGGCCGTTGCTGCGGGGAGTAGCGGAGCCAGCACGACGGCAATGCAACCCAAGTCCGCAGTGAAGCAGGGCGGAATCGTGACGAAGTCGCAGGGTTTGGCAGCTTCGGCCAAGGCAGCGAGCACCGCCAAAACCGCGGGGACGGGGTCGCCTGCCACCGCGACTCCGAAGGCTGCCAGGAACCCAGCTGGCGCAAGCGGTGTTCCCATCACCTTACTGCCGGAGCAGCCAATCCAGCCGGCGGGCTCGCCTTCCGCCGCGCCAAAGACAACTGATGCCAGCGCCCCGACTACGGGAGCGGAACCGGACGGTTCCCAGAGCAATCCGCCCAGCGCTGAGACCAAGCCGGTCAAGCCATCCACGCCACCGCAGGCCAATCCGCAGCCGCCGGGCGACGAGAATAACCCACAATAGCGTGCACATCACCTACACATCCGGAGAGCAGGTTGAGGTCTACCGATTCAGTATCCCGGTCACGATCGGCATTCCCTTGTTGGCGCTCTTTGCCCAGGCGTTTGTGCCGCTGCGGTTTCCCCGTTTCGCGGTTTACATCGACCTACCGCTGCTGGTTACGATTTTTTTTGCCATGGCGCGTCGCAGTCCGATTTCGGGGTTGCTCACCGGAGCCGTCATTGGCCTGGCGCAGGACATGCTGGGGCACAATCCGATCGGAATCTACGGAATCGCCAAGACCGTGGTGGGGTACGGAGCATCGTCACTGGGTGTGAAGCTCGACGTGGAAAACGCCGGCGCCCGCTTTCTCGTCACGCTGGGGTTTTATCTGTTGCATGCTGCCGTCTACTTCACCGTAGCCCGTGGACTGGTCAACATGACCCAAACCTGGAGTTGGCCCCGCGGCATTTTGGCCGGCTTGGCGAACGCTTTCCTGGGAGTGGTGCTGTACTTCGTGCTCGATAAGTTTAAGCAGAGAACCTGAGAGGCCGTCGTTGGTCGCTGGTCGTTCGTCGTTGGGCAGTCGGACAAGGCTAGTGGCTATGAGTCATGACCTCGGTCACCTCATTCAATAGCCCCGTGAATTCGTTCCGGCTTACAATAAAAACAACACACGAAGCCAACGACCAACGACCAACGACCAAGGACTGAAGCGATGTTCGGCCGCGACGACAAAGTTTCCGCGATCCGCCTTACGGCGGCGCAATACATGATCCTCGGCATCTTTCTGGTGCTCGCCTACGGGCTGTGGCGCCTGCAGGTGATGCAGAGCGATTTCTACTCGCTGGCTGCGGAAAAAAATCGCATTCGCAACGTGCCCGTGCTAGCGCCTCGCGGCAGGATCCTCGATCGCCAAGGGCGCACGATTGTCGACAACTATCCGTCGTTTTCCGCGTTGCTGCTGCGCGATTCGTCACGCGACTTGGAAGGGGACGCGGATTTGATTGCGCAAGGGCTGCACCTTGATCCCAACGAGGTGCGGGCGCGCATACGGCATTTTGCGTCACTGCCGCAATACCAGCCGATTTTCCTGAAGGAAGACATCACTCCCGACGAGTTGCAGTTCATTGAAGCGCACCGCAACGAGTTGCCGGAGTTGGACACCATCATGGCGCACCGCCGCCTCTATCCCCGCAACGGGTTCATGGCGCACTTGATCGGCTACGTCGGCGAAGTCAGCGAAGACATGCTGAACCAACCGCAGTTCGAGCTTTACAACGCGGGGGACGTGGTCGGCATTTCCGGAGTGGAACGCCAGTACAACACGCTGCTCATGGGCCAGAACGGATCGCGCCAGGCTCTGGTCGACAGTCACGGACGCGAAGTCGGACGGCTGGGAGAGACCGATGCCGTGCCCGGCAAACAACTTCGGCTGACGGTGGACATCGATTTGCAGATTGCCGCGGAAGAGGCGCTGGCGGGGAAGAATGGAGCCATCGTGGCCATGGATCCGCGCACCGGCGAAATCCTCGCCATGGTCAGCGGGCCCACATTTGATCCCAATGATTTCGCCGTACACGTGTCGCGCGATCAATGGAACAAGCTGGTTACCGACCCTGACAAGCCGCTGATGAACAAGGCCATTCAGGCGCAGCTTGCGCCCGGATCGACCTTCAAGATCATCATGTCGGTTGCCGGATGGCAGGAAGGGATTGCGCAGACTCTTCATGTCAACTGCACTGGCAGCGCGGAGTTTTACGGTCGCCGCTTCGGCTGCTGGGTGAAGAGCGGCCACGGCGAGGTCACTCTCGAGAAAGCGATCTATCAGTCCTGTGACGTTTTCTTCTACACGCTGGCGGAGAAACTGGGCATCGACCGCATTGCGAAATACGCGACTGACTTCGGGTTGGGGCAGAAGACAGGGATCGATCTGCCCAACGAAGTAACCGGCGTGATGCCCTCCGAAGAATGGAAGATCCGGAATTTCAAGCAAAAGTGGTTTGCGGGCGAAACGATTTCGGTAGGTATCGGGCAGGGCGCGGTCGCCATTACGCCGGTGCAACTATTGCGCGCCATCAGCGCCATTTCCATGGGTGGGCGGATGGTTGTGCCGCACGTCATCAATCCCACGGATATGCCGCCGGGCTATGTCGAGGCCCAGCACTATACGGAAGTGAAGAACGTGGCGATTGATCCGAATGGATGGAACTTCATTACCGACGCGATGGTGAAGGTGCTGCTGCCCGGGGGAAGCGCTCCTTCTGCCCAAGTTCCGGGGATCGACATAGCGGGTAAGACGGGCTCGGCGCAGATTGTGTCGCTGGCGACGCGTGCCAAGTTCAAGAACAGCGAGGCCCTTGCGCAGAACGGGTGGTTCGTAGGATTCACCCCGCGGCGCAATCCGGACGTCGTCGTCTGTGTCCTGTTCCAGGGCGGCGAGCACGGCAAGTTGGCGGCACGCCTGGCGACTCAGGTGATTAAGGCCTACGTCGAAAAACAACGCCGCACCCCCACGAAGATGGTAGAAAAACCAAAGAGCGACGGAACGGTAGATATTGGGGGTCTGTGGACCGAGCCTGATTCCGACGGACATAAAGAAACACTGCAGGGCGGACGATTTGTTCTCGACTTGCCGCAGAAGCCGCTAGCGCTGGCAACGGCAGCGCCGGGTATGGCTGTGCACTGATTTGGCGACGAGTGCGAGGGCGGGGACGCCCTCGCGACAGCCGGCGAGACGCCGGCGCTACGACTGAATACTGATGGCACGCTACGTTTCATATCGCGACTTCGACTGGATCCTGCTGGGCTTCGTGCTCGTCATTTGCGGCATGGGCGTAATGGAAATCCACAGCGCCACTACCCATACAAAGTTTGCCGGGGCGCATGTGCGTCAGGTTTACTGGGTTATGGCCGGCGTGGGCGCGATGTTCATGATGAGCCTGGTCAACTACCAGGCGCTGCTCGATCAGATTCACTGGTTCTACATCGCCGGCGTCGGGGCCTTGATGGCGGTGCTGGTTTTCGGACAAAAGTATCTAGGCGCGCGGCGCTGGATCAAAATGCCCGGCGGCAACCACTTCCAGCCCTCGGAATGGGTCAAGCTGATCCTGATCCTCGCAGCGGCCAAGTATTTTGCCGACATGCGCCAGCGGGAGCTCTCATGGTCCGATTTCATGAAGGCGGGGGCCATCGTCGGCGTTCCCATGCTTATGGTTTTGGCCCAACCAGATCTTGGTACCGCACTCACCTACGTTCCCATCGCCATCATGGGAATATTTCTGGGAGGCTTGCAGTGGAAGCAAGGGCTGACGGTAGCCCTGCTCGCGGTGATCGGCATCGGGGCAGTCTTCTATGCGCCGCGGGTGCACGTGCTCAAGACTTACCAGAAGCAGCGTTTGACCAGTTTCATTGATCCTGAACTGGACCCTCAGGGCTCGGGGTACCAAGTTGAGCAATCCAAGATAGCCGTCGGTTCCGGCGGTCTTTGGGGCGGGAAAGGCTCGCAAACACACGGTGCATTCCTCCCGGTCCCGCAAACGGACTTCATTTTCGCCGCCTTCGCCGAGGAGCATGGATTCGTAGGCGCTCTTGGGATTCTGCTGCTATACTTCATTGTGCTGATGCGTTTGACTCAGAACGCGCAAACAGCGCCCGACCGCGCTGGAACGTTCGTGGTAATGGGTGTGGTGGCTGTGCTTAGCTTCCATATCCTGGTCAATGTCGGCATGGTGGTTGGCTTTATGCCGGTCACCGGAATACCCCTGCCGTTGATGAGTTACGGTGGGTCTTCCGTGTTGTTCATGTTCCTGGCGCTGGGGATGGTTATGAATGTTCGCATGCGCCGCTTCGTGAACTAGCTGGGTGAGCGAGTTAGGCTGAGCCAGTTAGGACAACCAGCTTCAGAAGCAACGGGTTCAGGAACGGGGAAGACGGCAGGAAGCAATTTGCTGCGCTTGGAGGCGCAGCCCCAAAAAATATCGATCGCCCTCGCGTAAAGGGGGTATTTTACCGGCCAGTCGAGCAGCAGAAAGCCGGGCAGGATTGAAGTTGAGAAGTCAGCCGGGCAGGGAACGGCCCCCCGACCCAAGTTGGGTCTGAGAGTGCGGTCACAAACCCCGGCAGAAGTTAAAGCGATAAGTGCAAAAGAATCCCAAGCTTGCGCAGCGGACTCGGCTAACACAAGAACTCTCTGGCTTGGTCTGTCCCCAGTTCGGGGCAACATCGCGACGCTCAATCCTCCCATGCCTTTCCTGACTCCACCCCGGTGAAGCCTGCCCACTTCCTAAGTAAGTCGGGCGGGCCCGGAGTCTTCGATGAACAAGGAATTATTTGTCTCTTCCACCCCTCACGAAACCAAGGTGGGTATGGTGGAAGACGATCTGCTCGCGGAAGTCTATCTTGAGCGCGAGAACGAATACACCCTAGCTGGATCTATCTATAAAGGACGCGTCACGCGCGTGCTGCCCGGCATGCAGTCGGCTTTTGTCGACATCGGCCTGGAACGCGACGCTTTCCTCTACGTTTCCGACTTTATGGAGTTGGAAGAGCACGACGACGATTTGACCGATGTTGTCCCCGCGAACCGCGGGGTGCAGGATTTGCGCCAGCAACCCGCCCGCGTGGAAGGTTCCGTGGACAACGCCCAAGCGGTCGAGACCGCAGACGCGGCAGAAACCGATGTGCAGGCGGAATCGGAGGGAGAGCCAGGCGAAGCAGAAGATCAGAGTGACGTTCAGCCTGCGACATCGGCCGAAGGGGCTCAAGAACCAAGTGGCGACCCACAGAACCGCGAACGTGGAGGCTGGCGTGGACGCCGCCGCCGCCGTGGGGGGCGTCGCGACGGCCGGAGCGACGGGCGTGATCGCGGATCGGATAGAAGTTCGGATGGAGGTCCAGAGCGAACTTCCGAGCGAGTTTCCGATCGCGGACCTGAGCCGCGCTTCGCGCGACCTGCCGAAAGCACGCCTTCACGCACGGCGGATACCGGCAGATCCCAGCCCTCGGGCCCACCACCCGGATACCAGCCAATGCTCCTGCCGGGAGAATCGATTTCGAAGTACCAGCGCTATGCGCAGCAGCCCGCCCCGCAGCCGTCGTCAGCTCGAGAGGCAATTGCTGAAGGTTCTGAAGCTCGCGCGGCATCGGTCGCGCCTCTAGCCGCGACATTCCCGGAAGATGAGCCCATCTTCGCTGCTACCGAGTCGGTCGCCGAGCCTCTTCATGAGGAGCACGAAGACATTCGGGCGGACCACGAAGAGCGGGCGGAGCACGTGGAATCGGCCTCGAGTTCGGCGGACTGGAATCAGGAATTCCGCCGTCCCGAAGCAGCCAGCATACCCGCTCTCGGCTGGCCCGGAGAATCACGCGTTACCGCTGAGCCGGAAGAAGTAAGCGAAGAAGAAATCGTTCCCGAGGAAATCGATCAGCCCATCCGTCTGTCGCGCGAAGAGCAAACCCCGGTTTTCGCCGCCCCAGGCACCATGGAAGAAGAGACCATCGACGATGAAGAAGCGGACGCGGTCCGTTACGAAGCTTCCTCCGATGAAGGCTATGAAGAATTTGAAGAGGAGACCCAGGCAGCTGGCCAACCCGCGCACCTGAACGGCGATGCGCGCGAAGCCGTGTCCGAAATACACATGGCGTCGATCGCTGAGTCCGGCGAGGCGCACCCCGCCGAGGCTGCTCCTGCGGAAGGCGAGGAAGACCCTGAGGAACTGGAACTCGAAGAGGCCCAGGCCGAAGCGGAAGCCATCCTCGACGCGGAGGCCCGCGGCAACGGCACCGTCGATGCCCGAGTAGAAGTTCGTGCCCCGGCGGGGACTGCAGGTTATACGCAGCGCACCCAGCGCCCGCGTCCCGGTTACGACCGCGACCGCCAGGGTGGCCCGCGCAACCGCCAACGCCGCGGTGGAGGCGGAAGCCGTTTCCGTCGCCGCGAGAATTCGCCGGTCCCCTTGATCAGCGATTTGCTCAAGGAAGGACAGGAAATCCTGGTCCAGATCGCCAAGGAACCCATCGGCAAGAAAGGCGCGCGCATCACCAGCCACATTGCGCTGCCCGGGCGGTTTCTGGTCTACATGCCGACGGTGAACCACACCGGCGTGTCGCGCAAAATTTCCTCCGAGGAAGAGCGTCAACGCCTGAAGCGGATCATCCTGAGCGAGCGCGAGAACGGCCACGGAGGTTTCATCGTCCGGACGGCTGCGCAAAGCGCAAGCGAAGAAGAACTTCGCGCTGACATCCGTTTCCTTAAGGGCTTGTGGCAAGACATTAAGAATCGCGCCGAGAGCTCCAAGCCGCCCGCGCTGATTTATCACGATCTCAACGTGGTCGAGCGCGTGCTGCGCGACCAGGTCACTTCCGACTTCAGCGTGATCTGGGTCGACACCGAACCGGAATACGAACGCGTGCTGCGCTTCTTCAACCGCTTCCAGCCCGCGATGGTCAAGCGGGTGAAGCTCTACACCAAGGAGACGCCTCTGTTCGAACAATTCGGTCTGGCCGAAGAAATGAACAAGGCGCTCAAATCGAAGGTCTGGCTCAAGAGCGGCGGCTACATCGTCATCAACCAGACGGAAGCTCTGGTCGCGATCGACATCAACACCGGCAAATACGTGGGCAAGACGGCTCGTCTCGAAGACACCATCGTCAAGACCAATGTGGACGCGATCAAGGAAATCGTGCGTCAGATCCGGTTGCGCGATCTCGGCGGCATCATCATCATCGACTTCATCGACATGGATGAGCGCCGCAACCGCCAGCGCGTGATGCAGGCGCTGGAAGAAGAACTCCGCCACGACCGCGCGCCGTCAAAAACTCTGCAGTTCAACGACTTTGGGCTGGTCGCCATTACCCGCAAGCGCGTGAAGCAGTCACTCGAACGCACCATCGGCGCGCCTTGCCCGTACTGCGAGTCGACCGGATATGTGAAATCCGTCACCACGGTTTGCAATGAGATTTACGTGGAGATGCGGAAGATTGCCAAGCACCTTGAACACGAAGACGTGATGTTGCGCGTGCATCCCGATGTGGCCAAGGAGTTGAAGGCCAACAACGGCCGCTTGCTGAACGAGATGGAAGAAATGACGAAGCGCACCATCATCGTGAAGAGCGATCCGGCGGTGCATCAGCAGCAGTTCGATATCAACTAGAACTGGTCTCAGGTACCGAATGGAGCGGACGAACCGGCATCGCGCAGTTCACCTTCTTTTGACGTATTGGAATGATGATGAGGCGCGTATGAAAAATACGATTCCGCTAAAACGTTCCCGAGCAATCATCCACCTAAAGCGTGGAATACCGGTTGTCTTCGTCGGAGAGCCGATCTCGCGCGCAACGATAGAAAAAACGCGCTGCGAACTTCAGCAGGATCGAACCAAGAAGATTCTCGACCGGTTCGCGCCAGCGTACGAATGAGCTTTGGACCACGCAGGGGCATCGTCTAGCTTACGTTGGCCAGAGTCTTCACCGCGACATCAGCCTGGTTGCGTAGCTTTTGGACGGACTCGTGGATCGTTCGAGCGGCAGTGCCCGAGCCGCTCTGCTCAGCCATCTGCGCCACGCCACCCGCATCTTCAGTGGACGTACTAGCCATATCCAGCAATACGACCACGGCATCAGCATGCAGCTTCCATAGAGACGACATTTTAGAGCTACGCTTCAGTTCTTCCAGTTCGGTACTGATGCGCCCGGAGACCGAGACCATCCGAATCAGCGTACGGGCCACGTCGGCGCGCAGGCTTTTTTCTTCCAGGAACGGAGCGCCATATGCGTCGGCCTCCGGCGTGGTCAACGTCAGGTTGAAGAATCGCATAGGCACAACCTGGCGGTATTTCGGATCGGCGACGCGCACAAACACCCGAATGGATTCCTCCACGCGTCGTAGTTTGCTTTCCTCCGCCGAGAGTTGCTGCGCGGTAACGGCAGGCGGCTGAAACACCGGAACCGCAGCCGGAGCTTTCGCCGCAGCCGCTTTGGCAGCTTTGGGCGCCGCCGCTGCACCGCCTGCGGCGCGCGATGTCTGCCCGGCCGGCGTCAGCAGCGCCCGCCGGATCGGCGGACGTCGGTCCAGTTCCTTTTTCAGCTTTGAAACGCGGCGAAACTTCTCGAAGGCGCTGCCGTAGTCCGCCTGCAGCAGTTGCTGTTCTTCAATCGCGGCCACATGTTCCACCGTGACTTCCACCCCGTCGACCGTTGTGAGAATCGTGCCGCCCATTTCTTCCAGCGCCTGTCCGAAGGTTTTGATCTCGCCCAGCGCTTTGGTGAACAGCTCGTCAAATTTCTTCCCGAAGGACGCGTTGTAAGCAGAAACCGTGGCCAGCACGCCGGGATGATAAAACGAAGCATCCAGCCACTGCTTCAGCTCGCGGACGCGCCCGACAATGCCGGAATCGATTAATGAGTTGAAGTCCCGGAAGAGCGCAACTTCTTCGCGCAACGGATCGAAACGCCGCAGCAACTGCACATGCTCCTCGGGCAGTGACGGCACGTCGGTATCGGCCAGGATCTCAATCAGTGCGATTTCAAAAGGCGAAAGCGGCAATGCGCCATCCAGCCCGTAGCCGCTTTGCTGCCACTGCCCCGGCACGCGAGGATGACGGTAGAGGAACGTCGAAATCAAATCGGTCTTGTCGCGGTTGACGTCGCTAGGTTCGCGGCGCCGCACAAAATATCGCAGCAGAGCCTCCGCCACTTCAGAATCCGTATCCGGAGTCAGCGCCTGCCGCACCATAGCGGGCGTGATCGCCATATCCAGCAGATGCAGCCAGCGGTACATCCGGGACAGCGTGGTGGGCAATTCGTGCTCGGAATGGCGAAGCGCATCCTCGTCGAGACCGCTCGGGATGGGCACATCCCCGCCAAGCGCGTCCCGCATAAGCTTCTGGTAGAAGCCCTGTACGGTCGCCAGAATGGCTAATTCAAACCGAAGATCTTCGGACAAACGTGCCCCCGAGAGCAAGATTTCCCTCTAAACTTTACGTATGTCTGAGTAAAAACGAAATGTTACTTCCGGTGCAAGTTACCTCCGGAGCGATCGTAGGAAGTGCAGGATGATTCCTCGGAAGGACATGACCTTTTGCGAGGGAGAGACGTTCCAAGCAACGTCTCTAGAAGTCCTTCGTAGAGACGTAGCTTCGCTGCATCTCGGTGTGCGCCACTACTTCTTTAATTCCTTTAATATTTCTCGCGCGGCATTCGCTCCCGATCCCCCGGTGAGTCCAGTCCCGGGATGCGTTCCGCTTCCACACAAATACAAGTTCTGAATCGGCGTACGGTACCGCGCCCAATCCAGCAGCGGGCGCATGCTAAAGAACTGGTCGAGCGCAAGCTCCCCGTGAAAGATTTGTCCGCCGGTCAACCCGTACTTCTCTTCCAGATCGCGCGGAGTGATGACTTGATGCGCCAGAATCAGCTTCGGCAGATTTGGCGCATACTGTGCGAGAGTCTGCACCACTGTCTCCCCGAGCGCCTTGCGCTGCTCCTCCCAATTCCCTTTCAGCTTATACGGCGCGTACTGCATGTAAACCGACATTACGTGCTTACCCTCGGGCGCAAGCGTGAGGTCAGTCAGCGACGGAATCGTAGCTTCGAGATAAGGCTGGCGCGAAAAGTTGCCGTATTTGCATTCGTCGAAAGCGCGCTCCAGGTAGTCAATCTCGTTGCCAATGTGAATGCGCCCCTTAAGCGCACTGGCGTCGCCGTTCTTGAGCGCCGTGAACTTTGGCAGCCCACCGAGCGCGAGGTTCACCTTCGCGACCGTGCCGTTCCCGCGGTAATGCAGCAACTTCTGCACGAAGTCAGGCGATAGGCACGTAGGATCGGTCAGCTTGAGCAGCGTACGTTTCGGGTCGGCATTGGAAATCACAGCCTTCGCCTGAATCTCTTCGCCCGTAGAAAGCAGAACGCCCGTGGCGATTCCATCCTGCACGCGAATCTCAATGACCTCCGCGCCGCTCCGAATCTCTGCGCCCGCGGTTTTTGCGGCCGATGCCATGGCCTGCGTGATCGCTCCCATACCTCCCGCAGCAAAAAACGCAGTGCCTGCGGGATGAGGATCCCCCGCCGCGCGGATCAGCAGCACCAGCGCGCTTCCCGCCGACCACGGCCCAAGAAATGTTCCGAAGACGCCGCGTGCCGCGATCACCGCCCGCAACAGTTCCGTTTCA
>Ga0182024_10006486_pt1 | contig 25677 bp, 16 predicted proteins | sample P32metaG_FD_120480 | JGI IMG/M metagenome (GOLD analysis project Ga0182024, IMG submission 120480) | Permafrost microbial communities from Stordalen Mire, Sweden - P3-2 metaG (Illumina Assembly) | ecosystem: Environmental > Terrestrial > Soil > Wetlands > Permafrost | place: Sweden: Stordalen...
AGAGCCGTGACATCCAGGACATGCAGGCACCGCAAAGCCTTTCGAATGATAAGCCCCTCGTCTTCGGGTGTGAGGGTGGCGGACGTGATTGTGGTTAAGCCGCTGACGGTAGGCTGGGCCGGCGCCGCGGTATTTGCATTATGCATGATTATTCCTTTCGATTTCTTTATTCCGGGTTATTCGTTGGGATCTTCAAGCCGGGTCTTGAGGATCCAAATTGATTAAATTTGCCGGCGAGGGTGAGGCTGCGGTACCTGATTTGCCGCCCCAGTCGGAGCAGACGTTCGCTTCCACCTCGATCGGCACCTCTGGGAAGGTAGTCTGCATTTCGGAGACCATCGTCTTTATGACGAGCTGCTTGACCGCTTCAGCAGATGCTTCTGGTGCTTCGACGATCAGCTCATCGTGGACACACGAGACCAATCTCGCACCCTCGGGCAGTAACGAGGCCAGTTTGACCATGGCGAGTTTCATCCCGTCGGCACAGCCACCCTGAACCGGGGTGTTGATCAACGTGGTGAAGCGCTTCCATTTGCTGTTGCCGGCATCTTCGAGCAACCGCCGGCGACCGAGACGGGTTCGGGACTCCAGGGCATCACCAGCAGCTTCATCCCAAGCAGTTTGGTGCCAGCGCCCAAGTCCTTCGTAGCTGTCAAAGAAATTTCGCCTGATGTCTGCAGCCTGTTCCGAAGTCAGCTCGACGCCATATGACTGCCTAGCGTAGCGCGCCAGGCCGTCAGTGCCTTGGCCATACAACAGACCAAAATTTACGGCCTTCGCCAGTTGGCGATCCGCTTTGGTGGCTTCCCGGCCAAGTACCAGCGCGGCTGTCTGTAGATGCAAGTCGTCACCCTGTTTATACGCGGCCAGCATCCTCGGTTCCTCCGCTAACGCGGCGGCGGCGCGCAGCTCGATTTGGGAATAGTCAACGACAACCAGTTTAAAGCTTGGTTGCGCGATGAAACACGAACGCGGTTGGCCGCGGCCGACGTTTTGAAGGTTTGGACTGGAGCTGCTGAACCGGCCGGTGGCTGTTCCCATCGGATTGAACCGCGCGTGGATGCGGCCGTCCATTTCAATCGCGTCCAGTAATTTGCGCAACATCTGTGCCCGCTTTGTGGCCTCGCGGTAACAGACCAGCGATTTAACCGCCGGGTGGTCAATCGCCGCCAGCGTCTCGGCATTTGTGCTTTCAACTTCGATGCCGAGATCCGTCAGTGCGGGGATCAGTTGTTTCGTACTGTTGAGGTTTAGGCCGGGCTTATTGAACAGCGTCAGCGTTGTGGCCTTCGCCGAACTAGCGCTGTGCTCTGCCTCGGCCAGCATTGTTTCCAGCCTGCTACGGTCAACGGCGTAGCCGGTCGCCTCCATGTCCACGACAACCGGCAGCAACGCCATTTCCAGCCGGGCTATGTCGTTCAGCCGAGCATCATCCAGCTCTGTTTCCAGCACCGCCTTGAGTTGGTGCAGGTGCGCCACATCATCGGACGCGTATTGGATTTGCGCAGGCGTCAACGGGTCGAGGCCCCAGTCGCTGCGACCCTGATCCTTGGCAAGGTTGATGTCGAGGTAGCGTTCGACGACCGCGCCGAGGTCGGATTTCTGGTTGGTGCCGGCATGAAGCAGGCGCGCTGCGGTCATCGTGCAGAACACGTACGGGATCCGTAGGTCGCATTTGACCCGCAGCCAGAGGAGGTCAAATTTCAGGTTGTGGCCGACGACCATAGCCGACTCCAGCACCGGCTTGAGTGGGCTCAGGTCGTAGCCAATGGCTTTCAGGTCGAGGAGCCAGGGTGTGCGGCCGGGAATGGCAAGGGTGAGCAGCCGGATTTCACCACGATAAGGGTTCAAGGTGTCAGCGCCGTGGGTCTCGATGTCGAGCGCCACCGGCGTATCTGAACCGGCGATTGCCGCCGCGATACCAGCCAACTCCGTCGGGTTGGTGATCAGCCCGGGTGTGGCGACGCTGACCTTGCCGACCTCGCGAACCTTTTGCTGCTCGTTACGGGGGGGCTCCGCCTCCTCCCCCTGTATATCACCAGAAGTTAAAATGTATTTGGGGGGTAAAAGGTCGGCAAGGTCGGCAAGGTCGGCAAGGTTAGCAACGTCCGCACTCTGTTTGGGGGTCGCCGCCTGCAACAACAGGTCGGCCGGGTTCGCAGACGGTCCGGCGCCAGTCTGCCACGGTTCAAAGCTGAACTTGGGCCGGGTGGTGTCGGTATGCACTTTCAACACGATGCCATCTAGCACGCGTCCGTCGTAGCGGCGTAGGGCCTTGCCAAACCGGGTCTGGCCCTCACGTTCGGCGAGGTTCAGCCAGCTGAAGAGTTGGGTGTCGCCGTCCACGATGAGTGAGGTGATTTTCTTCTGCTCGACGCGCGTGACTTTGAATTTTTCGTGCGCCAACCGGAATAAGATTTTCATGTCCCGGAACTCTTCATCGCCTCCAACCTGTGTTGCTATTTCAGGCTGGCATGGATCACCGAGGCTGTTCGCTTGCATGACGCCGCCTACGACCTTGGCCCAGGCTGGAAAGCTGGCGAATGGGTTTGTGCCTGACGGCTGTCCGGCGATGAACCAAACCTTAACCAGCGCAGCGAGGGCCGACAAAATGTTGGGCCGGTTCTGCTGCACCCAGTGGTGAAGGTCCGGGTTGGTAAACTTACGACCGTTCGGATTTTCCTCCGCGTAAGATAATCGGATGTGCCGTGCACGGTGCGCCAAGTCGCCGCGATACGTAACCACGCCGGCGTTGCCGGACATTGAGAATTCGATCTCATTTGGGAGGCTGATTTCGGTGTTTCCGCCCAGCACGCGATCCGACCAGCATCTGGCCGTGATGGCTTGTTCGAGCGCAGCATCGCAAATGTGACCACTGCAGTTGGCGAAGTGCATCCGGTTGCGCCCGGCCATGATTGCCGAGGTGATGCGCTTCTTCGTTTCGGCCGAGTCGCGTGATTCGAGCGGCGCGTCTTCATTGGGATAGCCGTCAAACAACAGCCCGGCGACGACCGCCAAATAATCTTTTCCCAGCCGTTCGCGGTTGGCGGTAAAAATCCAGAATGGTCCCCGCGCATCCCACCCCATCAGCGCGCGGCACATCGGCGTCAGCAGCCGCGCAATGGCGTGCGTCAAACTTTGCTCGCCATCGAAGCAGAAATCCTTCAGCAGCTCGTGCAGCCACATTTTCGCAGTGCGCTGATCCATGTTGATGATCGCCGGCGCATTTGGGTTTGTATAAATCCCAAAACGAGCGTCAAATCCCGGCGCTGGGTAAATCAGTTGTCCGTCATGGAGCACCGGAATCCGATAATCCAAGACGCGCGTGATTTCCGGCAGCTCGCGTTTGAATTGTGGTGAGTTGATCAGCACGTTCGCGCGGCGGTCCGACATTGAACACGGCACAAATTTTTCTTTGACCAGCGTGCCGACTTCGATGAAGTCCTCGATGCCGGTGCACACCTCAATCGGCCGTAGCACGTGAAAAGCAAGATGATGGATCTTCTCTGTGAACGTCTTGAGCCGGACTTCAACGACCAGGCCGCCTTTGAGAAACCAGACCTGCTGTGCACCGATGACGCGTCCGCATTCAGCGGTGAAAATGCTATCCGGCCGATCAGATCCGGGCAGCACCAGACGCGGGCGGCCGGTTGGTGCGGCGGCTACGATTTGCGTTTTTACTGCACCAAGCCCTTCCTGTTTGTGTAGATCATTGAAGTCGGTCGGCTTGCTCGTCGCATCTTTGAACTGAGGCACTACGAGGCGGGCATGAATGGTGCGAGCGGCTTCCGTCGCAGCCTTCACTCCGGGGTTCCCGACCTCCGGCCTCCAGCAGTCATCATCGCCGGCAATGATGACTTCCCGGTGTGGATATAATTTGCGCTGCGATTCGGCCACGACCTTCAGATTGTGGCAATTCATCGCGCACACGACCGCGAAGCCAGTCGCAGCGTGGATGCTCGCGCCAGTTGCGAGTCCTTCGCAAATCACAAGCGGGGCATCCGCTTTGTCGGCCAGGGTGAAGAAACACCCGGCGATTTTTCCGCCCCGCAAAAACATTTTTTGGCCGTCAACACCGATGAATTGCAGTGAATACAGCTCGCCGTCTGCACTGCGCAGCGGCAGCACCAATGCGTTACGGTATTCGCGCAAATCGCCAAATACGTTCACGCCTTTTCGCGTCAGGTAACGATGCAAGGTTCGGGCAGGCCGCGACTGTTTTAGAATCCATGCCGCTAATTTTGCGGCTTTGGCCTGTCGTTCAGCTTCTGCTTTTACCCGCACCTGCGCAGCGTCACGCCACTGCTGACGCACGCGAGCCCAATCTTCCTGTGACAGATTTGTGCTGCGTTCACACCAGGTGTTTTTGACGTCGCGCTTCCAGCAGGCAAATGCCCCGGCGATGGGTGGCCCAGCGTAAAGGACATACCAGGAATTCTTTTCCTGATCGCCGTAAGCTTTGAAGCGGTGCAGTTTTCCGTCGGCGATGAGTTCACCGGCGTAGTTGATGCCAGCCTTGGCGAGAGCGTCGCGGAAATCTTCCAGTGGATTATTCATTGGCACCTCCGTTCTGCTGGCACGGGGCTTTGGAAAATTCCCCTGTCTGAGCGCGCGCCAAGAACTTGTCAATCGCTTCTCGTCGAACGTAAGGCCGTCCGGCGATGGTGACGGTTTCGATCCATTTGTTCGTCCTCCAGCGCCACCCGGTCGTCCGTGAGCATCCGACCGAGTCGAGAAACTTCCGATACGCGGTGAGCTCACCGAATTGCAAACCGTTTTTTATGTTTTCAAACTGTTCCATAAATTTTTATCAGGTTACAGGTGGGACGAAGGCGGATAATGAGACGCTTTGAGCGGTGTTATCCGCCCAACATAAGTAACTAAAAATCAGGCAGAAGCAGCGCTCGACCTGGTGGATCCAAGGTGATAGCCCTAAAGTTTCACTGTGAAAAGTGTAACGCTGGCGGCGGCCCGATGTCTATTGGGGTAGAATGAATACGCAAGCCACGGCGACGAAGGATACAGTTTGCAACCCTGAACTTTTCCGCTTTCCCGCCGTGAAGAAGCGGCAGGTGGCTGCGAGTTTTTCTGGTGGGGACGTGACCAGCGACGGCGGGTTGCCATTGCTGCGTCAATTGGATCGTCGGCTGGGACTCACCAAAGCCATCGCCCAAGTGCTGCCCGATCCGCGCGCCCCGGTGTTGATTGAACACTCCCAGCATTCACTGCTGCGCCAGCACATCTACGGTCTGTGCCACGGCTACGAAGACCTCAACGATCACGACACTTGCGGCTGGACCCAGTTTGGCAGACGGCCGTCGAGCAGATCAAACCGCTGGCTTCGAGTCCCACACTGTGCCGGTTGGAGAACCGCGCGGATTGCGGCCTGGGCGCAGCATGGGATTCTGGTGGACCAGTTCATCGCCTCGTTTCGCATGCCGCCCACCGAGTTGATCCTCGACTTCGATGCCACAGATGATCGGGCGCATGGCCGGCAGTAAGGCGCACACTTCCATGGTTACTACGGCGACTACTGTTTCCTGCCGCTCTATGTGTTCTGCGGTGAACAACTGCTCGTCGCGTATCTGCGGTCGGGCAACAGCGGGGCCGCCCGCCATGCTCGGATTTTTACAGATCGGCGTGGCTGGCCTCGCCGTCCGCGAGCTTCGGCATTTTTGATTCCCACACCATGCGGCCGGTGACACTCGTGCTGGCCTTAATTGACTTTCGTGGAAACGCGCCAGCAATCCTTGACGCTGCTTACGAGTCCACCGCCGCCGGCCAGAACCAGTTTTTGATGTATCCATCCCACCATCGTCTCACAGTCTGTCGCCGAAAACTAGATGTGGACCGTCAGCCGCATACACTGAATGCGCTGAAGGCGTAACGGAAATTAGCCCGGTGTTGGCCGATGCAATCGGACTACGCCGGGAAATCGTCCCACAAAATAAATCCCTTCTCCGCATCGGATGGGGAGAAGGTGGCCGAAGGCCGGATGAGGTGTTCCACATTTGCACGGAAACCATCTGGGACACTGGATAGTCAAGAAGCTGAAAGCTTGCGATGAATTGTTTCGGTGTATCGGTTCGCAACTCCCATTTTAGCGACTTTGTCCAAAAGCGCCAAACCTTCTGCTAAATGGCCGGTTTCGCTGAGGTGGATTGCCTCCATGTGATAAAAAGCGGCGTGTCGCGAGCCTTTTGCGATCCAGTCACGACGAATCTTGGAAGCCGCATCCGCATGACCCATTCGCGATAGAATATCAGCTCGAATTGTAGCAGTGTATTCGTTGCTGATGCCTAATTGTTCCGCCTTGTTCAAAAGCACTATGGCACCATCGAGATCTCCCGTGTCGCGCAAGTTGACCGCCTCGTCGTTGTAGAAAACGACATTCCGTCTTCCGGCATCAATAACTTTCCGTCGGAACCTTGAAGCATCCTCCCTCATCCCCGCCATATCGAGAATAGTAGCTTTAGCGACAAGAGTGTAGTCGTCCGCGACTCCGGTTTTTGCAGCAAGCTGTAGAACTTGGAATGCCTCTGTGAATTCCCTCCTACGGGCCAGTGCCATCGCCTCATCCGCATAGACAGCAGGATTCGTCGTGCCTTGCTGGATCAGTTCACGGCGCGTCTTGGTCGCTTGTTCAGTGTCCCCGGCTGATTGCTGAATATCTGCTTTTATCCTTTGGGTTAAATCATTGGCACAGAGATTGGCTTCAGCCAATTCAATGATGACCAACGCCTCTTGGGGACGGGCGTGGTGGCAGAGGTAGGCCGCTTCCTCATTATACAGAAATGGGTCGCGTGCCCCACGCTGTATCTCGGCTTGGCGTATCGTCGAAGCTTCTGGACCGCGCCCCATCAATTCCAATATGGACGATTTTGTCGTTAAAAGGTGCAGGTTCGTGCATCGCAGCTTTTCTGCGCGCTCAAGAAGCGTGAGTGCATCGGCGTAGCGCTTTGAGTTGCGCAAATATACTGCTTCCGCGTTGAAGAGGATGGGTTCATGTAGGCCAGGCTCTGCCAATCGGTCTTTTCGCAGATTGGAGGCTTCGTCTGGTTGACCACCAGTCTGCAAAATTCCCGCATGAATTAAAACCGTCGTGTCATCCAAGCAACCGAGGGTTTTGGCTCTTTCAACCATCGCAAGCGCCTCGCCAGTCCGCCCCTGTGCCAGCATTGCGGATGCCTCGTCGTTATACACCGAAGCAACTCGAATGTTTCGCTTGATTAACTGATTTCTTAGTTCGGTCGCATCCTGCGTGTCTCCTTTTCTCGAAAGCACGCCGGCCTTTGCTGCTTCCAATTGATCATCAATGGCACCGACTTTCTCAGCTATGTCAAACAGCCGCAGAGATTCATTATGATCACCAGCGTGCGCTTGGAACATAATTTCCTCGTGGAAAATGGGTGCATGTCGGCAACCGTCACGGATTCGAGCTTGGCGGAGTTTCGATGCTTCATCTGTCCGACCCAACCGGCCCAAACAAGTGCAATAGACAGACACGACAGCGTCATTCATCGCCTGACTGCGTGTTTCTGGAGTCAATTCGGAAATTGCATCCAGAAACGCTTGCGGTTTGCCGCGGGCAACAAGCGCGCTTCCAAGGTTTGCTGCATATTCAGGACGCGCAGGTGCTATGCGGAAGGCCTGATCGTGGTGTTCAAACGCCTCGTCCGTGCCTTTGCCGCGAAGGTGGTCGATAGATTCACCCAAAAACCGGTGGTGTTTGTGGCTTCTGGGTTCAATCGCGACGAGGACTTGCAACACACTCAAATTGTCCTCGTAATTGCGAGCTGCATGTAACCGCCTCGACCTTTCATCAAGAAATTCCACAATATCTGGCCGACGCGCCAATAGCTGTGTCGACAATTCTTTAAGACGATGATGGCATTCACCCTGGATTAGATGATAAGCAGCCTCCGCTGTAGCGATAATAAATGGTCTCGAAACATGCCGCCCTGTTTTGAAAAGGTTCAACCAAGCATCGGCAATTGCTTCATGGTCTGCAAGAAATTGAGCCGATTTGAAATCTATTTGCCGGAGTGTTAATTCGGAAATGAGCGAATGCACCTCGTAATGCTCCGACTGATCATCGGGCATAAGCAGACACCGCCGCACGAGCTTATCGAACCCATCTTGGCTCCCGACAGCAGCGTTCAAGCTGCCAATATGCGTGTGAGGTATTGGCAGGCGATACATTGATGCAAGCTGCAGCAACCGTCGTTCGCGTGGGTCAAGAACATGAAGATACAGATCGTTAAACAACTGTTCTTCCAATTCGTGAAACACACTTTCGCGGTGGCGTTCAAGTGCGTGCATTGGGGTTTCATTCATGCCGCTCGCGACGCTGGCCAGAATGAACATGCCCATTGGATGCGCGCCATCTCCTCCTTTTCCCGCTTTTCCACCAAGCCGCTGCCAAATTTCCTCGGCGTCTGCTTGGGTAAATTGCCAGCCGATATCCGGATGCTCGACAAACGGGCGTCGGAAGTATTCTTGGACTGCGCCGATCGTCAACCCACGAACACGAAAGCCTTCATAGACCTCTGCCGGGAAAATGTTATCCGGAGGTCGCTCACGACTCTCCAGTATCAGACGGACTTGAGGCGCAAATTCAATGATTGCCTTGAACAGGCCGGCTACATCGAGCGAGTTGAAGCCGTCAGCAGTAAAAACTTTCTGTGCATTCGAGATAAATACCACTGTTGGCTGGGCGTGCTTTGCAAATTTCTTAAGCACGGAAAAGTCAATTTTGTCGAACAACTTATCAGGCACTTGGGGATCTTCATCGTGGCATCCCAACGCTGGAGCAAGCTCGCGGAAAAGATTCTCGTAAGTCGGACGCTCTCCGAGGTTAAATTGATGGCTGCTGTAGCCCAGCTGTATCTGCTCGCGTCGAACTTCCTCGATCAATTTTGTTTTCCCGATACCTGACAATCCAAAGACCGTGACGACGCGCTTCTGGTCAATGAGCGTTTTAAGTTTTCGAATCTCTTCAGCTCTGCCAAAAATGCCGCGGCTTTCTGGGCCTTGCGGGTTAGCGGTTCCGACTTGTGGAACTGGCAACCACGGCAAGATTTCGAGCGTGGATTTTCCATCATCTCCAGAATTACGGTGGGGCTCCGGAAGCCATTTATCAACTTTGTCTCCGTATCGCCGCACCCATATATCCGCACACGGCTTGTCCAAATCCAGGCGAACAAAGCTATAACCGCTCTCTGATGGCGATGCACCGTAACAGGCACCGGCAGCAATACGACACATCCGGTCAACACTGGAGACCCAACCATCATGTTCATGGCCATGTAATAGAAAATGAAAGTTTGCCGGAAACTGCTTCCACAAAGTTAATTCCTCTTCCGCAAACCACGATGGCGGATGGTGTATCAAACCAATCCTCAACTCTACGCCCCGGAGTTTCTTCATCAATTCCTGAATTTGCCATTCGCCACCAAGCCAAAGCGCCCCCTTTGGTTGATTACCGAAACAGGACCATGCCGAGTTTAGTCCAGCTATGCCCACTGTGATTCCATTAACATCGCGTTTGGTGGCATAAACCAGGCGCTCCGGATTTTGCAGCAAATCGCCATTGCCGATGCCATGTAAAAACTTGCGATACTCTGTGAGCCTAGACATCTGCACACGCCAATCTGATCCGCAGTCGTTGATTAGCTGGTTCACCTGTTTTGGTTTATTGTCAGCCTTCAGCAGCGAGTCGGCGGAAATAGAACACGTTTCTCTGTTCACGTCGTGGTTGCCGGGGACAAGGAAGAGGTTCTGTGATGGCACCGAGCAAATACTGCAAATTTCGGAGAGAAACAAAGTGGCCTCATCAAACTGTTCTTGAATGAAAATTCCCTCGTCTGTTTTTTGCCCGTAGGCCGCATCTCCAGTAAAAAAGATCAGATCAGGGCGTAAATCGTGTTTCTCCTGCATTAATTGCAAATCACGCCGGAGGGCTGTCAGGATGCGATCCGCGTCCCAACCTGTTTTGGTTTTGCAGGAATGCAGGTCCGACAGGTGTAACCATGTAACGGTTCTCGCCATTGCCTGATGCTTACAGAATGACTCAGCGTGGACAAGAATTTACCGAACTCGTTTCGTTCACGAATCAGGGACACCTCAACCCCAGCCGCCGCTAGCAGAGAATGACTTGAAAGCAGGTATCGGGGTGGGACAGAAACCGAAACAACTTGTTAGACGACCTCGGTCTTAAGTGCGGATACCACAAAATCCGCTGCCAGAATCTTCTTAACTTCCGCCAAGCGTTTCTTTGGGATGTGATCTGAACTTGGAAAGCGCATTCTCAACTGGTGCGGCGGAAAAATACAATGAGTATCAAAATTGGCAAATGGATCGAATGGGCGCGCGATATGTTTCCACGCCGTCGTCAGTCGTGTGAACATTTCGCCCGCTTGAAATTCGACACGTTTCCAAGAGTGCGAATCAGTGTAAAGACCATCCGTCATCGTCTCAGCCTCCTCCGGAATCCCCCAATATTTAAGTGCGCGCAACCCACCCAGTGCCTTGAGATTATCCTCACACTTGCGATTTATAGGCGTACGTCCGTTTGTATTTCCTTTTGCGTTGCCGGGTTTGAATTCTTTGGCCTTCAGGTTCGCTGGACTGCGGCGGTCTTCCAGCCACTCGCGAAATTTACCGGCAATAACGTTGTCCTCCTGCCGAAAATCAATTTTGAAAACACCGTAGCTTTCGGCTGCCGCATCAGTTAATTCCTCGCGCAGATTCGCATACCCCTCAAAGAACCCCCACGCTTCCCAGGCTGGTTCGACAAAGTAAAATTTAGTTTCCGGTGTGACCCCAAACAATTCTAGGCGTTCCACCCGTTTTTTCTCCTCGATTTGTGCCCACTGCGTCCCGGGAAATTCCGGATAGTGTTTTACCAGAAACCGCGCAAATGGCCGCGGCGACATCGCATTGCCGCTCGGGTCATGCTTCCCTTCACGGAGCAACTTCACCGCCTTAATGACCGGTTCACAGCACCGGGCATATTCGTAGTTGAGCATCATCAGCCATTGCCACTCCGGAACTGTTTTAAGTGTGCTGGCAAGTTTCCATTCCGCTTCTGCCAGTGTTGGCACTTGGGTCAATGGCGCGGACAAGTGTCGTATACGCAAAGTCATGGTTTTAGCGGGAGTTTCTTTGTGCCGTCCGGAGTTCCTGTTGCTGGCAGTACCAGTTTCTGCGCTTGTCGCTGCATGTGTTCGTCGTTCAGGTGACCATAAATTTTCCCGATTAATACGCCACCGTCCTGATGCCCGACCCACCTCGCCGTGGTCATGAAGTCAACCCCGCTCATCACGCAATGGCTGATGAAATAATGGCGGCAGTCGTGAAAACCAAATTTCGGGAAACCCGCCTTGGCGCAGGCCGAGCGCAGCGCCTTGTTGAAGTTGACCAAAGGCACATCCTTTTTACCACGACGCGGGGAGGGGAACAGCCACTCCGAATCTTGCGGGCGACGGGCGGACATGTCCTGCAAATGTTTTTCGAGCAGCGCGCTGAAGTCCATGACGCGAGGTTTGCGGTTTTTGGCGAGGCCATCCGCGCCAATCGTGATTTGCTTTTTATTGAAATCCACATCCGCCCAGCGCAGGCGGAGGGTTTCCGCGATGCGGGCGCCACTGGCACACATGAAACGGAGTACATCAGAAAGCAGCTCGCCACTTCTCGGCAGAACAGCGGCGGCTGCGGTGTGAAGCTTTTCCATTTGTTCCGCCGTGACGAGAGCCCGCTGGCAATGATCCACTTTGAGTGGATGCAGGTTTTCCATCGGCAGGGATTTTAACAGCCCGTCATCAATCGCCCGATTGAGCAGGTTGCGGAGGCCGATCACATCGCGGTTGACCGTGCGCGGCTTGATGCCGGCAGCCTGTCGTTTGGCAATGTAGCCGTTGACGTGCCCCCGCGTGATTTCTTTCAGCCGGATTTCACCCAGATGCTTCAGCCAGTTTTTCCGGACGGATTTTTCACGGTGCAAGGTCGAGGCCCGCTTAGCGTCCTTCGCCGAATCGTAAAACTCAAAATACTTTTTCCAATAATCGGCGAGGCGTGGACTGCGTTTAAGCACCGGCAGCTTTTCATCACGCCGGTCCTTGTGCAGGTCTTGCATCGCGTTGCGGGCTTCCGCGACGGTGCGGGCGGTTTCGAGCCGGATACGCCGGGTGGACTTCTGGCCGGTGAACGCATCCACCGCGGTCAGCCGGGCGTAGAACCAGCCGTTGCGCTTCCACAAGCCGCGCACTCTGCGCTTGCGTTCGTCGAACACCTTTGAGTAGGTTGCTGCTCGCATGATAAAACAGTTCCAAATTGACCCGGCGGGCGTGGCATACCGTTTCACGCCGTCGCAGGCCGTTAAAGTGGCACAAAAAGCGGCACAAAGTCAAGTTGGAATAAATTCTATTGCGCATCCTATTGGTAATTAAGGTCGGGCCTGTAGCTCAATGGTTAGAGCAGAGCACTCATAATGCTTTGGTTCTCGGTTCAAGTCCGAGCAGGCCCACCAAATCAATTCCGGATCGGTTTGCCCGCTTGATCCCCACTGCCCGGCATAGACCGGCGCATCGGTGGCTGTAGTTTAGCTTGAAACGAAAGGTCGGAAGGATAATCTGCCGGCATTGAACCGTTTTCAAAATATTTTCCCGGCGGCCATCCGGCTGCCCGGAATGTTCCTGCTCTTGATTCTGGCCCTGACCGGTTCCGGGATGCGGGACGGCTTCGCCCAAAGCGCGCCGGCCCGGGATGATGCCCATCCGAAGCGGGTTTTGGTTCTGTTCAACGACGCGCGGGACACGTCCGGAAACATCACCCTACAGCAGGCGTTTCAGACGGAACTGCAACGGCTCGCCACCAACCGGATTGATTTCTTTGAAGAATATCTTTATGCGCGGCATTTTACCGACCCGGCGCATTTTCAATTGTTTCAAAATTATCTGGGCAGGAAATATGCCGGGCAGAATCTGGATCTGATCGTGGTGTTTCCGGCGGGGGACTATGCACTTGCCGGGGCGTTGCCGGCGGCGTTGTTTCCCGACGTGCCGGTGGTGTTCGTCACGGCCAACGAGCTGGAGGTGCCCTATGCCATCAGCAAGCTCGGTGTCACCGGTATCATCCAGCGTTTCGACATTCGCGGCACCCTCGGCCTGATTCTGCGCTTGCAGCCGGACACGCGCCGCGTGGTGGTGGTCGGCGGCACTTCGGAATCCGACCGCGCGTCACTGGGCCGGATTCAGGAGATCGCGCAAGGGCTGGAGGGAATCGAAATTGATTTCTGGACGAACCGCCCGGTGGCGGAACTGCCGGCCGCCGTGAAGTCCTTGCCGCCCGGCACGGTGATTTTGTTGAGCACCATTCAACGCGACGCGGGCGGGCAGCCTTATTTCATGTCGCAGGTCGCACAGTTGCTGGTTCCGTCCGCCAGTGTGCCGATCTATGTGCTGGGCGGATTGGCCGTGGGCAGCGGCGTGGTCGGCGGCGTGGTGGTGGACTCGGAAAAACTGGGCGCGCATGGCGGCCAGCTTGCCTTCCGGGTGCTGGGCGGCGTCAAGCCGGAATCGCTGCCCATCGAAGTTGAAACCAAGGGAACGCCGATGGTGGACTGGCGCGCGCTGCGCCGCTGGCATCTCAATGAGAGCCGGCTGCCCGCCGACTGTGTGGTTCGCTACCGGCCGGTCACGTTGTGGGATCAGCACCGGGATTTAATTTTAATTTCCCTGGCGGTCTTTCTGGCGCAGGCCGTGACGATCACCGGCCTGCTGGCGCAGCGAAAACGGCGTCGCCACGCGGAGGCGGAAATGTTGAACCAGCAGACGGAGCTGGCGCATGTTTCGCGCGTGTCAACGATGGGGCAACTGGCGTCCTCGCTGGCGCATGAGTTGAGCCAGCCGCTGGGAGCCATTTTGAAAAATGCCGAGGCGGCGGAAATATTTCTTCAACACGAAAAACCGGACTTGGAGGAAATCCGCGCCATCCTGGCGGACATCCGCAAGGATGATCAGCGCGCTGGAAACGTGATTGCCCGGATGCGATCTTTGCTCAAGCGCCGCAGCGTTGAATTAATATCCCTGGACCTCGGCGAGCTGTTGCGGGATACCGTCACTTTGGCCGAGTCCGATGCGCGGGCGCGGCTGGTCACGATCAGTTTGCAGTTGCCGGTGAAATTGCCGGACGTGCGCGGCGACCGTGTGCATTTGCAGCAGGTGTTGCTGAACCTGATCTTGAATGCGATGGATGCGATGGCTGGCACCGCGAAAGCGGAACGTCACCTGACCGTGCGCGCCGAGTTGTTGCCGGACGAATATGTCCAGGTGTCGGTGAGCGATTGCGGAACCGGAATTCCACCGGACAAGCTGGCGCGGCTCTTTGAACCGTTTTTCACCACCAAGCCGGATGGCATGGGCATGGGGCTGCCCATTTCGCAGACGATCATTGAAGCGCATGGCGGGACGATCCGCGCCGTCAATAATGCCACGCAGGGGGCGGTTTTCAAATTCACCTTGAAAGTGGCTGACCCGTCATCATGAGTTCGTCACCCGAATCCGGCACTGTTTTTATCGTGGACGACGATGCGTCGTTCTTGAAGTCGTCGTCCCGGCTTTTGCGGGCGTCGGGCTACGCGGTGAAGGCGTTTGAATCGGTGCAGGCATTTCTCGACCAACTGGCCCCGGAAATGACCGGCTGCGTGCTGGCGGATTTGCAGATGCCGGGCATGAATGGCCTGGAATTACAGCAGTCGCTGGCGAAGTCGATCAATCCGCTGCCGGTGGTGTTTCTATCGGCGCAGGGGGACATTCCGACGACGGTGCAGGCGATGCGGCGCGGCGCGGAAGATTTTCTCACCAAGCTGGGTTCCAAGGAGCAATTGTTGGACGCGGTCAAACGGGCTTTGGCACGCGACGCGCAGGAGCGGAACCAGCGCGGGCGGCGGCGGGATTTGCAGGCCCGGTTTGCCGCCTTGTCACCGCGCGAACTGGAGGTGCTGGGCCACGTCGTGCGTGGCCGGCTGAACAAACAGATCGCCGACGAGCTGCACATCAATTTGCGCACGGTCAAGCTGCACCGGACCAACTTGACCAGGAAATTGGCGGTGCCGTCGGTGGCGGAACTGACGCGGCTGGTCGAGGAGGCCGGCTTGTTCCGGCCCGACCAGCAGCCCTGAACCATTCTCCGGTTTCACCACGGGACTTCAATCCAAGCCTTCCCCAAGGGGCAGTTGTCGCGGCGGACCTTTGCGCAGTAAGCTGTCGTTGAAACCACATGAAGCGCAACCACACCAACACCGGGCCGAACTTGGATCACCCCCGGCCGTCAACTGCAAGCAATGGCGGTTTGGCGACTGAAGCAATTCCGCCTTTCGCGGACGCCTGTCGCGCGGAGCCGGCGGCTGATACCCGTCAATACTCTCTCTGCCTCATGGACGAGAACATACGCTGCGCCTATCAGATCAAACTATTCAACCTCGGTAAATTCTGCCTGCATCCGCTCCACCTGAAGATCGCCGCGCGCACCGCCTGGGATCGGCTTCAGAACGAATGCGAAACCGGAACCATGAACGACCGGCTGGCCTGAAACCCATCATTTGCGAGAAAGAGTCGCCCCATGAGCCGCCCGCTGACATTTTCGATCATCACGCCCAGCTTCCGCAGTTCCGAGTGGCTCAAGCTGTGCATCGCCTCCGTGGCCGACCAGTCGGGCGTCGAGGTGGAGCATATCGTGCAGGATTCGTGCTCGGATGACGGCACCTTGGAATGGCTGCCGGCGGACCGGCGCGTCAAGACCTTCATCGAAAAGGACCACGGCATGTATGATGCGGTGAACCGCGGCTACCAGCGCGCCACCGGCGACATCCTGGCGTATCTCAACTGCGACGAACAATACCTCCCCGGCGCGCTCGCGGCCGTGCGCGAATTTTTCGAGCAGCATCCGCACATTGAAGTCGTGCTCGCCGGCAGTATCATCACCGATGGCGACGGCAACTATCTCTGCCACCGCCAGCTCCTGCCGCCGAACCCGCGCCATATCTGGTTCCGGTTCCCGTTTCTCACCAGTTCCGTGTTCATCCGCCGCCGCGTCATCCACGAGCGCCGGATTGTTTTTGATCCGCGCTGGCGCGACCTCGGAGATTTTCACTGGGCGCTGGCGCTGTTGAAAAACCAGGTGCCGATGGCGGCGTTTGACCGGTTCACCTCCACGTTTGCCGACACGGGTGAGAACATGAATTGCAAACCCAACGCCATCCGCGAAAAGAAAGCGACGGACCGGATGATTCCCCTGTGGTTGCGTCCGCTCAAGCCATTGTGGATCGCGAGCCATCTCCGGCGGCGTTATCAGGCGGGACATTTCCGGGCGAAACCAATGAGCTACGAGATTTACACCAAGCGAAGCCCGGAACGCCGCGTCAACTTCGACGTCCTGAATCCCACGGCGGTCTGGTGGAACCGGATAAACTTCGTTCGTAAACCCGGATTCAAAATGACAGCCGGAAAACTAGCATGATGACGAACGCAACTGGGAGTCTCGTTTAGCCGCAGTTCACTTTTTCCCGCGCCATTCTTTTCCGTGGCCTCGCTGCCGGCAAGCCGTCTGGCGGCTATGCCGAGCAAACCCTCAGGCTGGCAGGCCGCAAAATCTTCACACCGGATGCGTGAATACGCTGTTCTGCACCGGCGCTCAGCCCAATCACCCGCCGGGAATCCTTTTATGCGCCTCGTTTATTGAGGTGAACCTTCCGGCAAATCACGGGCGGATTTTCAAAGCTCCGGCACCTGGGGGAGGGCCGGGGCATCGAGCCATTGGTAAACAATTATTGTCAAGCAAATGGCAATAAATGGAGAGAGCGACCACCGCTGCTGTAATAGCATTTGTTCTAGTGAACATTAGCCACGGTCATTGCTGATGATGAGGCCGTGCCGAAAACACAGCGAAAACACAACCCGATCGGAAGATGAACGCATTCAAAAAATCCAAAGCCATGTTGCCAACCACTTTTGCCGCCGTTGCAAAATCAAAATTTTATTATTGCTGAATTGATCAAGCAATTCCATGGGGTGTTCACCCCATGGTGATTGCGTATTTATTTTGTCATAAATCTGAAAGTAACATGAACAAATCCAAAATCTCGAAAGTTATGGCCCAGACCGCTTTCGCCATGGTTGCCATCATGGTGATGGGCGGCCTGGCGTCCACCCTTTACTCGGCTGAACCGATCGGCAGCACACCGTCCTCAACAAATTCCGTGACCGCGACCGCTCCGCTGCCGGCCGCGGATGCAAAGCCGGTGGTGGCGAAAAGGTCAATCACCGGGGCGGAACTTTATTCCATCAATTGCAACCGTTGCCATCAGGAGCGTTATCCCACCGAGCGGACGGGGGCGCAGTGGAAAACCATCATGCTGCACATGCAGGTGCGCGCGAACATCCCGGTGAGCCAGTCCAAACTGATCCTGCAATATCTCCAGGAAAACAGCGGTCGTTGAGCGCCCAACCATTACTTGAACCACGAATGAATACGACCCCGAAAGCGAGCCGCCGGATATTTGGACTGGCGGCGACTGTCTGCATGATAGGAGGTATGGCGTTGTCACCGCGCGCGTCGGCCGAGGTGAGCGATGCCGACTTCAACGCCTTGAAGGAGGCGGTGCAGAAGTTGAGCGAGCAGGTGCAGAGCTTGAAACAGACGAACCTGATTGTGGAGCAGGTTCATGAGCAGGACGTGCAGCAGCTCCAGCAGCTTCAGGACAAGCTGGCGGAAACGCAGCAGATCGCCACGAACACGGAACAGAAGGTCATTGAGGCGGCGCAGACGCAGCCGATTCCGCGGGAGGCCATTGACGAGCCCACGGTCAACCACAACTTCATGATGCTGGGCGACGCGGAGTTTCAATATAACAAGGTGGCGGGACAACACGGAGGCTTTGCGCTGGCCGATTTTGCGCCCATTTTTCTATATCGCGCCGGGGACAATATATTGTTTGAGGCCGGCTTCGACACCACGCTCCAGAACAACGCGACCAACGGCCCCGGTTACACAACCACTTTCAATCTCAGTTTTGCGCAGTTGGATTATGTGATGAATGATTACATCACCTTTTGCTGCGGCGACATCTTGCTGCCGCTGGGCACCTACACCGAACGGGGCGCGGGCTGGCTGAACAAGATTCCAGATGATCCGCTGGCGGTGGATGCGCTGCTGCCCGGCAGCGGCGTGGGCGCAGAGTTGCGCGGCGCGGTGCCGCTGGGTGACGCCGGCAAGTTCATCAACTATTCTGTGTGGGGAGTGAACGGGCCCAGTTCGGCAGATGGAACCGCCACGGCCGGGGCGTTGGACTTGGGTGGGAACGTCGGAGTCACTTCCGGCGGAACCACGGCGAACCTGCACGGCAACCCGTCCGGTGGCGCGCGGCTGGGGGTGTTTTTGCCCTTTCCCTACAAGCCGCATTATGACTTGGAACTGGGAATCTCCGGCCAGTCGGGCGAATGGGACAACGCCGGGAATTATCTTTGGACAGCGGGCGTGCTGGATGCGGCCCTGCATCTCGGACCTAACTTTGAGGCGAAGGGCGAGTATATCATGACCCAATACGGAAGCAGTGATCTTGGGGTCAACACGCAGCAAGGCTGGTGGGTGCAGGCCGCCTACAAGCTGGCCGGGTTGAACATGGAATTGCCCGTCATCAACGACACAGAACTCGTGGGCCGTTACGATGGACTGCTGCATAATTACGACGGGAACAACAACTCATTCGACTTAAACACCCAGCGCTACACCGTCGGCATGATCTATTACATTACAAACACGCTGCTGCTGGAAGGCGACTATGAGTTTATCAACAGCAACGACCCCTCCCAGGCCGACCAGTTGATCTTGCAGCTTTCCCTGGGATTTTAGCACCGGCGATGAACCTTGCATTTGACCAATAAACCTGTTGCAGCCATGTATAAATTTCCTTTCCTGAACCAGCGGTGGCAAGTCCGGTTGGCGTGGCCATTGGTGTCCGTCTTCAGCGGCATCCTGTGCGTCCAAGCATCGGGGCAGACCGCATCCACCAATGAGGCTCCGACTTATCTCCGCGACATCCAGCCGATCTTCATGGGTAACTGCTCCCGCTGCCATAACCAGCAGTCGCGTTTCGTCTATGACTGGCTGGACTATAAAACTGCCTATGCCGACCGTTGGGAAATCCGCCGGCGGGTCTGGGACAGTTGGAAGGAAACCTATTACAAGGAAGCCATGCCCGTGGCCAACAGCCCGGAATCGCAGGCGCTTTCCGATGAGGAACGGCTGATGGTTCGGAACTGGGTGGACAACGGCGGCCTTCAAGGTGTGCCTCCGCCGGCCGGTGCCCCCAAATCAAAAGCCGAAAAGATTCAACTGGGCCAGCACCTGTTCATGTCCATTTGCGCTGCCTGTCATCAGCCCACGGGCCGCGGGCTGCCGAATGTGTTTCCGCCCTTGGCCGGCTCTGATTTCCTGAATGCCGACAAGAACCGGGCCATCCAAACGGTCATCTTTGGCCGGCAGGGGGCCGTGACGGTCAATGGCATCAAATTTAACAACAACATGCCTTCGTTCCCCCTCAATGACCAGGACATCGCGAATGTCCTTACGTTTGTTTACAATTCATTTGGCAACGCCGGTCTGGAAGTGACGCCCGAGGAAGTCAAAGTCCTTCGCTCTCAGGCTCCGGCTCCCTCGACTACGCCCGCGCCCAAGAGCGACTTCGAATAAACGGTTTCGAGCCATCCGATTTCACCGGGACAAAAAGACAGAGCCGGAAATATCCGGCTCTGGTGGTGATGAGGTTTATACGCCTTCACCAGGCGTTCCCACAAGCGACGCGACCAACTTTTAAGCCGCTGTCCGAGCCGCGTCGCAGCAAAACCTCTTTGCCAACCTTAAACGGACAGCAAAATAAACACTTACTGGAGCGCGTGAGCCGGCGTGAGCGTGCTCAAGGTGCAGGTCGGATTGGTGCCGACATTGGAAGCATTATAGGTGCCGCCCGCCGGACACGCCGGAACGCTGCCATTGGAGTTCATCTTGATATACGGCGTCAGGTCGCCGGGATAGTTGATGGCATCGCCGGTATTCTTGTGCTGCTCCAGCGCGAACTGGTTGTCCGCCGCGTCAATCTGGCGGAGGTTGTTGATGCAGGCATTGGCCTGCGAGGTGGCCCGGGCCTTCACGAAGTTAGGAATCGCGATCGCCGCCAATAGGCCGATAATGGCCACGACGATCATGATTTCCACCAGGGTGAAACCCGCCTTGCGAGTGGTCTTGGCTTGTTTCATTTTATTTGCTTTCTCCATGCGCGGCGGAACTGCGCATCAGGCGGGTTATATGATTGCAACTTTGTTCCCTTGATTGCCTGACGCAACCGCGTGAGCGACCTCTAGCACTGCCTATGCCAAAATAAATACATGTGTGTCCCAATCGCTTTAAGTGTATAGTATTTGGACGCGTATTTCGGAGTTTGCAATAAATTGGACACTATTCTGTCCAAATACCTGAATGTTTCCCTCTGATTGTGATACGAAAAGTTGCCGGGCAAAGACAACCGCAGGGAAGACGTTTTACAACAACGGGAAATTATCGCTGAGGAATTTTAGAGGTTTCATAATACTTTTGAACCTCGGCTGCCGTTGCCGGCTGCGGCCAGACCCAGTCGAGCGCATGAGCGTTTTGCCAGTAATAATTTGAACTCGTGACATATTTTTCCAGCGAGGGATCGCCGCCATCGTCCACGCCATTTTCACCGACCGAGTAAAGCAGGTAGGTTCCATCTGCATTACGCCGGTAGCACAGCGGCTGGCCGTCCATCGGATCGAATGGAATGGCGGAAGCAAATTCCGGCACCAGCGATTCCAGATCGGCCGGATATTTTCCATGCTTGAGTTGATACCGTTTCAAGGCGATGGCCGCCACCGTGACCTGTTTGGCGGTTTCAGTCCGCATCACCTTGTTGAAAACCGCGCTCAGGGATCTCAAATCTTCCGAAAGCAGCGAATGAAAATCCGCTTTCGCCGGATTCGAGAAGTAATCGAAGTCATCGTTGGTTTTGATCAAGTTCAGCGCCGCCAATTCGTTTATTTGATTGGCGCGGGCGGTTTGGAACGAATCATTCGTCTCGGCAAAACGCGCCGATTTCATAAACACTTCATAACCTTTCAGCGACCGCAGTTCATCGGGATAAGACCACCAGTATCGCCATAAAATCACCTTGGCCCGGACTTTTAATATCTCCAAACTGGTCTCCGCATGATCTGAAAGTCCTGACCGGGTCCAGCTTTCCAAATAATCTTGAAGTTCAGAACTGGAATTTCGCCATTTCGCCGTGGTGATCCGTCCGCTCACGAACTCCATCGCCAGCGCGTTTTCCTCACCGTGGACAAAATCCAGGCTCATCCAATCTTGCTGCATTTCGGAGAGCTGTTCGTCCGTCAGATTGGGTGATTGCAGGATTTCCCAATTTACGCTCTGGGCCATGCTGGCGATGGCGATGCGGACCAGTTCTGAGATGACCAGCCGTTCATCGCGCATGGCTTTTACCAGCGCCAGCATGGCCCGCAGATTATTTACCGCCGCAGCGGTGTCGCCCTGATGCAAAGCGCACAGAGCGGCGGTTTCCAGCCGTTGCGCCGACCGTTTGGATTCGGCGAGATACATATTGGTAAAATTGAGGCTGGCGATGCCCTGGTCATAATTGATTTGAAAATCCAAATTTGGCTTTTCAATGATTTGCCGGAACAGGGCGAAGACCTTGGCATTTTGAGCAACCGCCGCCGTGAAATCATCCCAGGAATTGGTTTCATCGTTGTCCCGCATGTCCGGCTGTTGCCACTGGATCATGGCCTTGCCCGGCGCAACCATGCGCATCCCATAAACTAAATTCGTTGCCAGCAAACTTTTATCGGCCTTCATCAGCGCCACCACCTCACGGAAGGTTTCGGCGCTGTTCTGCTCCGGCGGTAATGGCGGCGGAATCACCTGCGCCAACTCCGTTGGTTCGCCCTCGGCTTTAAGTTCGGCCACGTAGGCTTCCGTCGCCGCGCGCAGTTGATAATGGCGGATGACCGGCACCAGAATCGCCACGCCGAGGACAATGCCGGCAGTGATCAGGATTTTCCGGCGGTTCATGATTTTGACGGTATGTCTGCGGCCGGTGGCTGTCCAGCCTTAAAGCTGACCAGCTTGAATCACGTTGCGCTTAACGATGAGGCAGCTCTGTTGGAAATCTTTGCAAAAGTTATCTTTGGTTGTAGCGGCGGTCTATGACCGCCGTCCTTTTCCAGCCATTTCACGGTCCCTCGGCGCTCATAGAGCGCCGCTGCAGAACTTTTGCACAGATTTCTGTTGAGGTTGGAAATGATTCGGGACGGATGACCCGGGGTAAAAGCAAGGGCCGGACAAAAAATTTGTCCGGCCTTTGCGGTGACAAGGTTTATACGCCTTCACCAAGGCGTTCAGAAGTGCAGCGCGATTAACTTGTGGAAGTGCTGTCCGGATCGCTCTGCGGGCAAAACCTCTCTGCCAACCCTAAACGGACAGCGAAGTCTTTGTTCGATCATCAATCGCCAGGCAGTCAGGGATGAATCATTCCCTGAAAACGGCGGATCATTTCTTTCTTTCACGCCGAAATAATTATACGAAACGTCGTGCGGGGCATATCAGGTGTTTTACCCATGCCACGTGGACTCCCAAAAGACCGGCGCGCGCCCACCATTTCCACCCGCTAGGTTCCTTCTCGCCGTCAATATACTGCCGCCACTGGCCGTCACGAAAACCGTCCAGCACGCGCTCCACGGTTTTGGGCTCGCCCCGCAGTTCGAGGAACGAACCGTGGGACTTGAAATAATCCCGGAAACCCGGCAGCGCCTGCGTTTGGGCCGCAATATCCACGAACCCCATTTTCCAATCGGCGAAATTCCGCGCTTCAATCTCCCGCCGCAGCAGGAGCATCAGCTTGTTGTGCCGCAGATCCAGCGCGATGGTGTCCAGCAGGGGATTCACCGCCGAGACCGGCCCTTCGAGCACTTGCAGGAACGACCCTTGGTGATAAAGCAGCATGCCCGTGATGTCCAGCCGCTCGTTTTTGATGCGCGCCTGCCGCAGCAATTCCCGCAGTTCCGCCGACGTAAATGGCTTGGCGGCCGCGCTCGCATAAATGAGCTGGATCAGTTTCATGTTTCGAAATGGAAATAGATCGTTCCTTGTGATATCGGACAAAAGCGGGAATGGCTTGAGGTGCCCGCTTCAGTTTTTGCCCCAAAGGGCCGTTGACGTTCGGAGCCGGCCAGAAACATCCGTCGCCTGGCAAAAACCCAAAAAAGTGTCAATTTTTGTAAAAAAACTCAAAAATTGGTTAAAAACGACCGTTTCCTAGTATTGAGAAGCCAATTCTTAATACTACGGACGTCAATCTTAGTATTGAGAACGCCAAAATTAGTATTGCGGACGTCACCAGTAGTATTGCGGTCGCCAACATTAGTATTGCGGACGCCAACATTAGTATTGAGAACGTCACCCTCAGTATTGAGAACGCGATTCTTAATATTGGGAAATCGTTCCGCAATATTGGGAAACGGGGCGAAAATCCCTGAAGTGTGCCAAAAAGTCTCTGACTTTGGAATGCGGTGGCAGCGCGGGTGCGGCGACACCACTTTCGGGCGGACGCCGGGCTTTGGAATTTCAATTTGTCTCGTGCGTGGGAAAGCGGCGTCGTGCTGCGCTTGCCGCCGCAGTCCAAGACACGCTGGCGAAGGGTAGGGCGCGTCACTCCGTGCGCGCCGCCGTGGTGAACCTGAATGATTTCATTGGCAAGGGTGGCCGTCTGCAAAGACCGGCGGGCAGGGGACTGCCCGCCCAACCTGCGCTGGAACGAGGAGGCAATTCCGTTGGGGTTGGAAATGATTTGGGACAGGTGACCACGCTCCTTGCCAGTTCGGCGGCATTGACTGCCCGGCCAGACGTGGAACGGGCGGGCAAATTGACCCAAGAATGGACGTGATGCTGCCGTAATCGGGTGGAAAGTGTGGAATTGGACGTGGGAGTGACATTAGTCGACGCGGGACTGACATCAGTCACGCGTCGAGTGATGTCAGTCGCGCGCTAATTGATATCAGTCGGACGTCGACTGACATTAGTCACGCGGCGACTAATATCAGTCGCACGCGACTGATGCCAGTCACGCGTCGACCGACATCAGTCAGCCGTCGAGTGATGTCACTCGCGTGTCGACCGATATCAGTCGGACGTCGAGTGATATCACTCCCGCGTCGACTGATATCAGTCAGAGGTCGACTTTTGAGGGTAAATGGCGGATTGATTGGGGTTTTTCGATAAAGGGGATGTCTCGGACTCACACCCACCTGCTTCCGGGCGGCAGTTTTCCAGGAAATCGGCGAAAATACACAAATTGGACAGATTTTGGGATGGAGGGACGTTTGGCCGGTTTCTCGCCAGTCCGGCGCGGACCAACCCTCGGCTGAGGGAGGGAATCCCGGTTGGATTCTCAATACTTGATTGAGTAGGTTTCCGAACACATTTCGGCTCGTATGATTTTGTTCCCGAAAAACCATTTTTGTCCAACAACTTTCTTACATTTTTTTCTTCTAGCGGACACCGAAAACCTAAAATTACCCGCTTATGAGAATTATCCGGCAATTGGAAGTCGTAGTTAACCGTATTTACTCGTGATTACATTCAAGACCTCAGCGTAATCACCTTGAACCCAAATAATATCTCCAACTTCGGCTGGCTTCCTCTTCAAAGACTCCACTAATTCCGAAGGCCCGGTATTGCTGTCGTGCATCTCGCGGTAATATTTGTTTATGCCTTCCGGGACGCATCCGAGGAGATGTTGGCAGCGAATAACAAGAGCCAGCACTAACATTCCTACTTTATCGACGCCACTGCGGATTTCTTCTTCTCGGAACCCCGAACTTGTGTCATGCGGAGTAAAATGCACGTCTTTCGACATGCCATAGGCATGAACTAAGACTTTCCGAGGACAGTGAGTTCGCTGGGTAAGGCTATTGGCAGAATTTGCTTATACCGTTGCCGAAATGAAGAAAAAGGTACTCCCTTGGTTTTCCAGTTCTGGTTTATGACTTCGCCCGCTCTGATATACCAGCGGCTTTTTGGATCTAGTCCTGACTTTTCCAACTTTCCGAGTTCTTCGCAGAGACGATTCGCGTTCCACTCGGCATTCTTGTTATGAAAACCAAAAAACTCGTAACGATCTTCCTGTGCCCGTGCGCATTCGTTCAGCTCGGATAGAAAGAAATAATCTCCGTAATGAGCTTGATCGTTGGTCGTTGAAAAAAGTATGGCATCAATAAGCACTTCAGCGAGCTTGCGGGCTTTGAACTGCTGATCATCGATGATGGTTTCGTAATCAATTCTCTGTAATTTGTCTGGCTCTTCTTCTGAAAGATATTCTTTCCAATAGGCGACCTTAAGGGCAGCTTTTTGAATTTCATCGAGAACCCGGTAGAGAAAATATTGTTTGGATCTTTGGTTCAAGTTTGGGGCTTAGCAGACCGTTAATAAACGGCGATTTTTCCAAAAACTACGGATGGAATGAATATAGAGGAATGCCATAACCGTTACCAAGAAAAGCATCCATGGATCCAACCACCAGCGGAGTTGCCGATC
>Ga0182024_10006487_pt1 | contig 25675 bp, 31 predicted proteins | sample P32metaG_FD_120480 | JGI IMG/M metagenome (GOLD analysis project Ga0182024, IMG submission 120480) | Permafrost microbial communities from Stordalen Mire, Sweden - P3-2 metaG (Illumina Assembly) | ecosystem: Environmental > Terrestrial > Soil > Wetlands > Permafrost | place: Sweden: Stordalen...
GCCTACGAAGCGCCCGTTGGAGAGCTCGAGTGCCGTATTGCCGCGATTTGGTGTGAGGTGCTCAAGCTGGATCGGATCGGCCGTCACGATAACTTCTTTGAGCTTGGCGGTCATTCGCTGTTAATCGTACGGCTCTTCGTCCTTCTCGAGAAAAGCGGGATCAAGCTCGAAAGTGTAGTCAATCTCTTCAAAAACCCCACTGTCGCTACGCTGGCCCAATCTATAAACGAACAATCGAATGCTGCTATGCGATATAAGTCTATCCCAATACGCGCCGCCGGTACCAAACGACCGCTGTTTCTCGTGCACGAAATCAGTGGCCTAGATACTTATTTCTATACACTCGCTCAAGCAATCGATCCTCGAGTACCCGTCTATGCCCTACAAGCTCTCCCCTTTGGTGGCCACCAACTCCACACGATCGAAGGTCTCGCAACTCGCCTGCTCCAACTGGTCCTCGGCGTCCAACCCAAAGGGCCCTATCGATTAGCAGGATGGTCGTTTGGCGGAATTCTCGCATATGAAATCGCGATCCAATTGCTCGGACGTGATGAAGCCGTAGAATTTACCGGACTCTTAGATTCCTATCATCCGCGACTTCTACGTAATGGTCGATCTAATCATTCTTCACCTTCGCCTCAACGTGCACTCTTAAGGCTCTTCCAAACGGGTCAAAATTTAAGTTTTGACCAAATACGCGCTATAGCGTATCTGGAGTCTCGTGCAGACGACTTCAACTTTGACCAGTTGCGCCATCGCTGTCTCGATATCGCGCCGCTTCCGTCGCATCTAGCGGCGTATGATGCTATGGAGCTCCGACTCGTATGCATGCGATATGCCGCTCACAAACACGCTCTCGATAGCTACGAGCTGCGGCCGCGGTCCGGAATAGTACACCTCTTTCGAGCTATTGACAAATCCCTTGTCGCACACGAGCTTGGGCCGGTCGACGATCTCCTGGGGTGGTATCCGACCCTTAAGCACGACCAAATAGCGTTGATTTCGGTGCCGGGCAATCATAGTTCCATCATGGGCGCCGAAATCAAATCCCTCGGCGCTGCGATTTCCAACGAGCTTGAGGCCCTAGAGCAGAAAGAGCCAACCCTTGCAAGCAACAACTACGACCCCTACGTGCCAATACAGACGGGATCACGAGCATCTGAGATCTCAATTTTCTGCATTCCGGGAGCTGGTGACAGCGCATTTCAGTTTGAACGCTTGGCAGCCGAGTTTGGCGAGCGGTATTCACTGCACGGTTTACAAGCTCGGGGCTTGGATGGTTCCACAGAACCTCATTCGACGGTTGAAGCTGCTGCACGCGCATACCTGCCAACGATACTTGAAGCGGACGACCGTCGGATCCATCTAATTGGACATTCGTTTGGTGGCTGGATTGCGTTCGAAATAGCTCAACAGCTAATCGGGGATGGTAAAGAGGTGGCGTCACTTACCCTGATCGATACCGGGCCGCCAAGTAAAACGACGAGCCCAGCCCCGGAGGTTACAACGGTGGAAGCCTTTAGGGAGTGGCTTCGAATGATCGAATTGGCAGCTGAACAAGAGCTGTTCTCGGGTGAGACGTGGCTGAAGCAAACCGACGAAGTGGCTCGATTGGAGCTTGTTCATAGAAAGATGGTCGCAAAGCGGCTACTGCCGGAGCGTTCACGCGCTGAAATGCTTCGAGGCTCACTCAACCTATTCGGCTCGGCGCTTCGGACCAGCTATGTACCGAGGCGACCGTACCTAGGTCGCGTTCGGCTGGTGTTAACTGTTGACCAACAATACACTGCCGCACAAAATCAGCAGAGGCACAGGGATACGTTCAAAGATTGGACTTCGTGGGCTCCGCGGATCGAACGGTGGATCGCCCGAGGTAACCATGTCACGGTTCTGAAGCATCCATCGGTTAAAGAGCTAGCTACCTGGTGGTTAGCGGCCGAAGAACGCCTAAGCAGCCTTTAATGCTTGACGCCGAATCAACATTACCATTTTAGTCAACCAATCCTGGCGGCACGCCGCAATAATCGGTTGTACAGGGGAGAGCGATTGGTTTGCCTGCCACTGCACGCTATACGGGGTTTGCAAGAGCGCGCCGCGCTCGGCGAACAGTCCTACTATGGATAGCAACGCAACGAGAACGCCCACAATCGGCGCCAACCACTTCTTCGTCACCAAAGCAAAAACGACGAGCGCGCCGGCAGCTACGATGAAGAACTGCAGTTGTGCTTCGATCAAGGCTAGCCACAACGCCAGACGCACCGGCGATGCAGCGCGCCCCCGCGTCATTTCGGCCAGCAGCCCGATGACGCCGCCGTACGCGAGCACCATGACGAGATGCCCGGCGACGACTTCGTTATAGACCCACGGATTGAAGAGCGCGAAGATGCCGGCGCCGATCGCCGCAGCGGGCGGCGCATTCCCCCATTGGGACGCCACGTTTTCGGCGGCTCGCATGCAGCAGTAACCCGTCGCGAACGCAAACGCGGCGAGAGCGATCAGCGGACCAGCCACCAACATCAGCCCGATGAGCGGAAGAGCGATCAGATACGTTGTTGGATGGGCATTGGCGACGCCGAACCCAACGGGCAGCCACCCGCCGATTGATTCGTTGACGAATGACGGAATTGCGAGCCGGTCGATCGGCCAGTTCCAGTCGTGGCGCAGCGTCGGAGTCCCTTTTGCGACGACGAACGCGGCAAACGCGACTGCGGCCGCAATCGCGCCGCTCTTCACCGTGGATTCGAAATCGAAGTCGCGCGGCGGGAATCGGCGACGAGGCCAAGACGGATTTCGACTGCAACTCCGATTGTGGCAATGACGATAGCGACGTACGCGCACAAGGCGGAGAGTTGCGCGGTTTGGGGCCACAGGGAGGCAACCAGGAGAGCCCCTGCGCAAGCGTACGCCGCATAACTGGTCGTCCGCTCGAATATCCAGGCCGGAGCGCTTTTAGCGCCTCTAAAGACCGGCGTCACGAATCGGCCGAAGCCGGTCTTCCTTATCAGCGCCACCGAAAGAAAGATCGTCGCGGCCACACCGGCCCAGCACGCGACTTCCACGACGACCGCCCTCGTGTCGTTGGGCGCGACCATCGCCAGAACCAGCGCGAGGGCGCCGGCGAGCACGCTGTAGCGCTTAAGGGCCGCCAGCGTCCCGCCGCCGGCCAACTCGATGTACAGTGCCCGAAAGAGTTTGCCGCCCCCGAATGCCGCCATCGCGACGAGCGCGGCACAGATAAGCAATAGGAGCCCTTCGGCGCCCGGCGCTCCGGCAAAGAAAGCCCCTACGACCAGGACGATCGCCACCAGCAGCACCGACTGCAGCGCCGCGGGCAAGGAAACGATCGAAGGCCGCTTTTGCTCCACCGTGGCGCCGCCCGGCACAAAGTGGAGCGCCGCCACCGTGACGGCCGCAAAAATCACGGCGAGATAGACGATCGTCGTCAGTCGTTCGGTATCCGTTTCCGGCAGCAGACTCGAACCGATGATCGCTACGATCGCCGTCACGATCGTGTAGCGCAGGGTGCGTCGCAGCGTTGAGGCTACGGATGAATTTTTCATGAACTCGACGAGCGCAGCGGCCATAGGTCGGGCTTGAGCGCAAGCGCGGTCAATAACCCGAGCGCGATCAACGATATAATGCCTGCGACGATGTAGTATCGCTGTCCGACGAATCGCAGAGCGATCGTTCCACCCTGTGGAAGAACCGGCACGACCCATCCGTTGGAAACGCCGTTTACGATAACGTGATTGAGTACGTTCCCGTTGACCGTCGCCTGCCACTCTGGATGATACGCATCGCCGAACACCAACAGGAAGGGAGCCGCATTTGCTTTTGCCGGTACGGTCACGTCGACCGAGGTTGGAGAGCGTCGCTGCCAGTCGAGTGCAAAGGGCCGCGTCTTCGGTAGCGTCACCGGCTCCATGCTCAAGAGCCCAATCTTCACTTCGCGGTCGGCGCTTTTCACGACGTGCGTGCCTCGGGAGAGGAAAACCGGTTGCGTAACGATCTTGCCGTCGACGGCAATCGGCAGCGACGTCAGTGATTGCGGGCGGTGCAGCGCCCGCGCCGGCATCGCATGGAGGTCGTAATAGAGGCCGGTAAGCTTCGCGCGCCCCGTTCGTGAAACGAACCATATGCCGAGGACGCGCTGGTATCCATCGTACCAGTTGTTCGGGAACGCATGCATGAAGTTAATATCGAAATTTCCCTGCTGTGGAAGCGGTAAAAGCCGATACGTCACCCTGCCGCGAACGCCGAGAGCGACCGCGAGCCACGAGTTACCGCTTCCGGTCGACGAGATGTAGCCGATGAGGTCTGGATCGCCCTCGAGTCCGCCGGGCGGCCCGACAACCGCCTGCGCAGTAAATGAGCCATCACGTTGAACCGCCGACGCTCCCGGCGCGCTGCCTATTTGATTGAACGAGAGATCCGGGGCGACCGCTGCCGAAATTACTCCCGCACCCAAGTCGCCGCGCTCGCCGGTAGCGGATTTAAAGAGGAAAGCCACATCGTTCCAACCCGGACCTAGCGTGAGGTCTGCCGTGATACCGACGGGCGCGGGACCGGTGAGTCGATCGGTGGAGTCGTATTCTTGAGCGCCGGCGTTTCCACCGGCAAGCGTCAACGTTCGTTGCACTCTGCCATTGACTGCGAGATTCAGCTCGCTCCCAACCTGGAGGCGGCTGATTTTCATCGCGACTCGGGCGACAACGCTGCTTGTTCCGGGAACGAAGACGCGCACGTGCGCGGCGCGAGCGAAGAGAAGCCATGATTCCGGGTCGCCTCGCTGCCACGCGTAAACCGTAGGATCGTCGCGGTACCACGAATCCGGCATGAGGATCGCCGACGTTGCCGCGACTCCGGCGTCGGAAATGTAGGGAAGCGTCGTCGAGAGATTTCCTGCAAAGGCCCCGTGATACGAGGCGCGCTTGTCGAGGCGCGTCGCAGCCAACCCGTCGGGACCAAAGGGGCCGACGGCGCTGGCTTGGACTCGGTATCTCCCCGCGGACGGCAGCGTCACGACCGTCTTGAAGCCGTAAACCGATTTGGCAAGGGCTGTGTTTTGCGGAAGGGCTCGCACGAGCGCCGCGATTCGCGCTTGCCAATCCTTGAGATCGTCCGCCCTCACCAGCGCGACGTCCAAGTGCTGATCGATGTAACCGTCGGAGACGGCGTGGCGCCCCGCCGAAAGCGTGACCTCCCCGTACTGCGACCAGTCGCCCCCGCTTTGCGGAGTGAAGTTGCTGTTGTCGACCGAAAGCGTCTGCGGCGGGTCGAGCGCGAAGAGCAGCGACTGGTCTCGTGCAAACACATCGTACACGCCGCCCGACTTGACTTCGAAAGGATTCGACCAGTCGGTGGTTACTGACGATGGGCGGATTCGAACCCCGTGGATCAGCGCCTGGTTTATGGCGAGATCCCGCGTTTGCTCCGCGGATTCGGGAAGGATCGGTGAAAGGGCGAGCATTTCCGACGAGAACTCGTCGGCGGAACGCGCTTGCGGGTCGAAGCGAGCCTCACCGCGCGCCATCGCCTCCACGTTGCCGAGATAGCCGTCGGAAAAAGTGGGATCCGTACCGATCACCGGGTGAGAGACGCCGTAGACCAGCGGCAGCGCTCCGCGCAGATGATAGACGTGCAGCGGGCCGTCCGAGCGTACGGGAACGGCGCCGAGCACGCGATGGAGAAGGTCGTGCGTCAAGGTCGTGGTGTTGAACCGCGACTCGTCGGGCGAGCTGAAATCGATCACCGGAATGAAATCGTCGCGCTGCAAGAACGTGTCGACCCCCAGGACGCGAAACATGTCGGCCGCAAACGGTAAGCCTTCGCGCGTTGCACGGTAGGCGCGGCGGACCCAGAGATCCGTTCCCTGCGACGGTTCGCTCCCCAGCAACCCGTAGATCATCGGACGGCGGATCAGTGAGTTCTCGATGTAGAACTGCGGATTTCCCCAATCGAACTGTTCGAGAAACTGCGTCGGGAAGAGCGCCGCGCGGTGCCGGTCGTCGTTGCCCAAGAGTGCGTTTTCGCGGTACTCCCAGGCGGGGATCGTCGCACTAGGATAGTTCATCTTCAGAATCAAGACCGGAATGAAAATAATGACCGGCATCGCGACCAGCAGTCCGCCGAGCCCGGCGGGGAGCCACGCGAGGGGTTGTCGACGAGCCGCGTTCCAATCGCGCAGCCAGCCCAAAAGCGCGTACGACGCCAACCCGTAAAGGCCGCTGATCCCGAACTCCACGCCGGCGACCCATTTATACGAGAAGCGGAACATCTGAAACCCGGGGAAGTACCGGTAGAACGCATCGTAGATCGGTGTCGTTACTGCGTCGCCCAGCGCGTCGTGATAGTAGCCGACGACGATCGGAACCGAGACGATGGTTACGATCAGAAAGTAGAGGGTGATCGGCCGTTGGTTGCGCGCAAACGCGACGCCGCCCAACGCGACGCTCGGCACGAACCAGAGTAGGGTGCCGAACAGGCCCGCAGCGTACGGCGCCGCCCACGGGAAGTATGCCCGACCCCCAAATGAGACGAACGTTGCCCAATGCCCAAGGCCGCGAAGGACGTTCTCGAACGACGTCGCGGCGTTGTGCAGCGACGGCCCTTCGCTCAAGACGCCGCTAAGCCAAACGGTCCGGAAGTAATCGACAACCGGTACGACCCAGTAGAGATTGAGGAGCAAGGCCCCAGCGCAGGCCGCGACGATGAAGGGAATCGAACGCCTTGCCACCGCGCCCGGATCCGGGCTCAAGGCCAACGTCACGACGACGAAGATGGCCAGCAAAATGACGTTGATTGCAACCAACGGGGGATTCACGCCGCCACCCACCAGCACGAGCAACGCGATGCCGAGCGCCGCCCGCCACGCGTTCATCTCGCCGCGCATCGCGCGGGCAGTGATACCGACCATTGCCGGCACGGTGCCGTACGTGAGCAGCCAAACGATCTGTGCCTGTGAGTTCAGCGCGACGTACATATTGAACAGATAGGCGACGGAGCCCGCGATGCGCGAGGTCTCGTCGAGCCACGGCGCGACGTTGCGCAGGCAGTAATACATCGACGTGAGGCAACCCGTATAGACCGCGAACACGGCGAACCGCTGCGCGAAGAGCTGCGAGACGTGGAGAGCCTGCGCGATTCCGTAGACCCAGGCGTACGGAGTTTCATACGGGTACCAGAGTCCGGTGTGCGTGCCGAGGTACAGCGAGGGATTCCACGCGTGCAGCAACGAGAACAAAAACTTCAAAGGATCGATGTGAAGGTCGGCTTGCCCGTCGTTGAGTTGGACGCCGCTGCCGTACCCGAGCGTCACGAGAAGCGCAAGCGCGACGAAGAGCGCCGGAACGAACGCTCTTCTCAACATCGCTCGGTCGGGCCAGCGCAACTCCACTGCAGTGGAGGCGCGGGCCGCTTCCTGTTTCACGGGTAAGCCTTTCCGTAAAGCTTGAATGGACCTTCCAAACTCACGCGTTGCTCGACGAACGGCGCAGCGAAGAGTTCGTCAACGACCTTTGCCACAGCATCGAACTCTACGTCGCGCAAAATGCATCGGTATTCAATCCGCAGCACGCAGTCGAAGCCCTGCGACCCTTCGTCGTGACAGGCCGGACAGAGCGACGGACGCAGCGCGACGGCCTGTCCGATCGGCGCGCCTCGAACCTCGCTCGTCATGCCGTAGAGCGCCAAGGTCTTCACGCCAAGCCCGGAGGCAAGGTGACTGAAACCGGCATCGTTTCCTACGAAGACTTCGCATTCCGCCAACCGCCTTGCAGCCTCGTCGAGCGGCTCGCGGATGATGCTGATTCCCTAGACGGAGCTAAAATCTTGCTGCACGCGCGCGGCGCTCTCTTCGTGCGGTCCCAAAAAGAAGCGCACGCTTCGCCCGCTTGCTACGTACCGTCGTGCCAGGGCGGCAAAGCGGTCGTACGGCCAGCGCTTCGACTCGTTCCCCTTCCAGGCCATCGATCCGGGGTGAATGCCGAGCGTCCCGGCGATGCGGTTCCGGCGCCAGGAGTCCGGAATCCAGTACTCGAGATCGTCGCTTCCCGCCGGCAACCCGATGGCGCGCGCGAGCCGCAAGTTTTCGGCGAGGCGATGTCCTCCGCGCAGCGCGACGCGAACGCTGGGAGCGGTCCGTGCAATCAAACGCGTGCTACCACCGTACTCGTGCATGTAAAGCTTCTTCGCGCCTGCTCCGCGCGCCAGCGCGGCGTACTGCCAGCGTGTCGCCGGGAACGGGAGGATGCAGATGTCGTATCGCCGTGGTCTCAGTTCCGAGAGCGCCCCGAGAGCGTCGGCCGCGGTCGGCGCAGCGGCAGTTGCGTGACGTTCTTCACGATGCCCAGCGCGCGCAAATATTCGCTCACCGGCGGATGCATCGTCAGCGCATCGACCGACCACGAGTCGCGGCGCAGGCCGCGTAGAATCGGGCTGCACGCCAGCGCATCACCGAGCCCTGGCAGCAAGATCGCCAGCGCGGTACCTCGAGCCAACCGGGTTTACTCTCCTACGGTGATAGGAATGACGATTTCGTGCGAACCGGCGCGATCGATCTTGTTTGAACGCCGCGGCTGGTCGTAGTAGCGCAAGATGCGCATTCGATAGAAGATCGCCAGTGTATCCACGAAAACGTTCCACACGGCCGCCAGGCGAAGCCGGCTGCAAACCCGGTTGAAGTTCACGACGACCGGCGCCTCGACGATGCGGTAGCCGAAGTGATGGACGTTTGCGAGCAACTCGAGGTCGAACGCAAACCGCTTGACTAAAACTCGCGGCAGCACCCGTTCGAGCACTTCTCGTTTGAAGAGCTTGATGCCGGTCTGCGTATCGCGCACCGGCAATCCGAAGAGCGACCGCACTAACATAAAATAGAAGAAACTGTAGATCCGCCTCAGGCGGGGATACTCCACTTTCGATTGCGGATGGAACTTCGAACCAATCACCACGTCGGCGTCGCGCGCTTTCATGATCGCGAAGAACTCCTCGAGCTGCTCGGGATGCAGGTCCATATCGGCATCGAGGAACGCGACGTACTCGCCTTTCGAAACGCCGTACCGCAAATGAGCGCGTTGCCTTTGCCTTGGTTGCGCCGGCACCGCACGATACGCACGCATTCGAGCCACGCACGCAACGCGTCGATCGCGGCGGTGTGTGTTCCGTCCAGGCTTCCGTCGTCGACGACGAGCGCTTGCGTTCTTCTTTTCGAGTGGCGAGCCGCGCTGTGGTCGGCCGACTCCGCTAGGCTTTCTCCGGTCGTCGCGATCGATGCCTCTCGTGTTCGAGTGCCTCAGATGGTTCGACACCGCTCGCTCTCGAGTCGCTTACTGTCGTCTTGCAATGCGGCGCGAGCTATTCCGCCGTGTGAAAGGTCGCCAGTGTGCGTCACGTCTGACATCGATGCAGTTGACCCAGCATCGCGCCTGGAACGGGCATTCAGGAACCAGAAAATAAAACGTCACGAGAAGCGATCAGCATGATACGGGCCTTGCAAGGTATCAATTTGATCGGCTTCGACCTAGTGGAGGGTATTGCCCGCGCGTGGCCACGATGCGCCCTCATTTCGCTTCCTTTACTCGCTTCACAAGGTTGACTTCGGTTCGTTGAATCAATTCTTTCACCATAAGCTAGCAGCAAAACGGTCGCCCTTAAAATCGAGGGGCCCCATCAAAGAGTTGACCCTAGGCGCCGGCTTGGCTACACAGTTATGGAAGCCCGTAGGTTGCTGCGATCCCGACAAACCGGGCTGCAAAGCCGGGACTCCAACCGTGTAAAGCCGCGCGTTAGTTCCGCCTTCGCGAGCAAGGACGCTTCGAGCGTCAGTCCGAATCGACGGCTGCATGATTACTAGACCGCGGAGGAGCGGGCTATCCTGTGCCGATCAATGGTGCGAGATTCGTTGGTCCGATACAACCAACTTCGACGAAATTCAAATCAGCATGCTGTCGGATGCCGAATTGGAACGCGCGGAGAGCTATTCGAACTTGGCCTCACGTCGCCGGTTTCTTGCGGCCGCAGTGCTGCTTCGCACGTGCGCTGGTCGAATGCTGAACCTTGACCCCCGCCATGTTTACGTAAAGCGTGACTGCGCCATATGCGGGAGGGCACACTCCAAAACGCAGTTGCCTGGCACAGGACTCCAAGCGTCTGTAACGCACTCTGGAGCAGTGGTCGGAGTCGCCCTCGGCAACGGAGCGGCGATCGGGCTTGACGTCGAGTACGTGTGGGAGATCGACTACGGGCAGCTTAGCAGTTTGGTACTTGCAGCGACCGAACCGCCGATTCGCTCAATCGAAGAGTTCTTCTGTTACTGGACCCGCAAGGAGTCGGTAGTCAAGGCCACGGGTGACGGCCTTTCGCAAAGCCTTACGCGGGTCATTGTGAGCAGTCCGTCAGCACCGGCTGAGGTTATTAGTTACGGCGGCAAAGCGGTCAGCGCGACCCTCACCGATCTAAAGCCCCATCCGGGATACGCTGCAGCCATAACAGTGATGTCACGCGACCCGGTAGAGATCACGAGCTACGGTATCGCCGATTGGGGTGGAGCGTTGCACGCCAATAGGCGCCACGTTGGCACACTATAGATAATAAGGGTCATCATTTTCGAATTTGATGTCGTTACCAGGCCGGTGGCGAAAGAGATTCTCGACCGAGAACGCGCTGCGGTTTTACGCATCGTTCGTGAGACTTACTTGGCCCACCACGCCAGCGGCAGTGTCAATCCGGACAGCTATTTCCTGCGCTTTCCTCCGAAGCCGGATCCTCGCATCATCGCGCTGCCGGCATTCTTGGCTGCGATGTACACCTTGCCGGGCTCAACTGGATATCGAGCTTTCGCGCAACGCCAGTCTCGGGGTGCCACGAGCTTCCGCTGTCATGATCCTCAATGACTAACCAGCGTCGCCACCCCCTACGTAACTACGCCGTTCGGACCAGGCCAAGCGGCGGTGAACCTCTCGCTTCGCGTCATCTCGCCCGACGTGGTGCTTGCTGCGGAGAACATCCTCGATGGTGTCGATCATTGTCTGAAATCCGGTCCGTTGCCGCACTTGGCGGACCAAATCAGCGGATCGGGCGACTTCATCACCGGCACGCATGCCGAAGTGCTGACGTTCTTCCTGTAACTCGTGCCAAGCGAGAGGAAAGCGCGTTTCGTCTTCAACGATCTGGATTGGTGCGCCTCCTTCCACGACGAAACGAGTTCTTAACATTGCATGCCGACGCAACAACGACCGTAAGCGGCAGCAAGCGCTTTACGGTCCAGACTGCCATGGAGGCGGAAGTAAGCTGGCGTATTATACGTCAGCGCCTCCAGATCCAAATTACTAAGAAACCAGAAGCGCTCTTGTGGACGCGATAAGCGCGCTTGGACGGATTTCGTTGCGCTTGGGGTGTTCGGCGCGAACTTAGGCCGCATATTGCGACCCCGCCGAGACCCTCGCCTCCCTAGGCTCCCGTCAGCTGGAGCAGACAAACTACTTATGTGGGCCGCTAATATGCGCACACTCGGGTGTTCAAGTACGGCAGTCGGCTCCAAAGCCACAGCAATGTGTGTCATCGCGCAAAAGCAAATCTCGACCGCGGCCATCGGGTCGCCGCTGATCTCAAAGAAATCGTCGTCGAGAGTCAGCTTATCGTTCTCCATAACGCTGCGCCACTTTCCCAATAGCGGCGTATCAATACCTAGGTTGTCGTGACGCAGCCGTGAGCTCAGGATTTGAGCAACCGCTGTACGGCAACCTTTCCATTCTCATTGATGGGAATGCTTTCGACAATTACCATGCGAGAGGGGATCATCGGTGCCGGAAGACATGGCCGCAAAGATTGCCGCAGCTCACCTTCTTGCAGTCGGCAACGCGATGCAATCGAAGCGACCAACTCTGCGCCCCACTCATGCTGTATTCCGAAAGCGTACGCCGCAATGACCGAATGTTCGTAGCACTGCTTCAATCTCGGCCGGTTCGACACGATGCCCCAATATCCTTAGCTGATCATCGCGACGGCTCAGAACTTCTAGTGCGCCGTACAGATTACGAGGCACGATATCGCCGCTTCGATACCAACATTGTGGCGCACCGGTGGCGTCCTGCAAGGTCACAAAGGCATGGCTGTGGCCTCACTTTGTTGCAATAACCAACCGCCAGGCCATTACCAGCAACAAACAGCTCTCCCAGCATTTACGCGGCTACTTCTCCTTGCTTGTCACGAATCGAGATGGTCACGCCCTTCATGGAAAAAGCCGACCGCTACGGCTTCCGACTTAGACGAAGACGGAATCTCGAATGCGCAACAACCTACGGTCGCTTCAGTAGGTCCGTAATGATTTACAATAGCAAGTTCTTTTGCATTCCGGCGCAAATGACGCACTACTTCCATGTGTAAACGTTCGCCCGCCAACAACGACCATGTTTGTCGTCTTTACCGACTGCGGCACGCTCATCAACACTGAGCATGCGCATGTGTGAAGGTGTGGCCTTTAAATAGCTGTACCTTGTCGAATCATTGTTATGTTTCCGAAACAACGCGTCAGTGAGCAAATGGCCGCCTTTGACGGATTCGAGTAGCCGTAAATGTTCGCCAGCGTACAACGGAGGGAAAAGAGATGTTATTACATGGTCATGCGCTGTGCTCCCAAATAAAGGCACACCTCCGCCGCTAAGAGTTAGATGATCTAGACAGCGTGCGATCTAATTAGAAAGTGCGGAGTGCCGAAGTGACACTCCCTTCGGGTTCCCTGTCGATCCCGATGTATAGATTAAGTATGCAGGATCTTCCGCGGTTGTCAGTCGAGCCGGTCCTTCGCGCGCTCATTGCTCGGGGTGCACTCGGCTTGTTTATGTTCCGCCGAACACGACAGCGCCGGGCTGATCCGATATCACGACCGCGCTTCCAGTGTCGATAAGGATGTGGCGAAGGCTTTGCCCAGGACCTCCGGGTGCAGCGGGACATAACAGGCTCCACAAGCTAGAACTCTTAAGGTACTAGCTAGCATTTCACAAGATCGCGCTAGGCGTACTCCGACGGAGCTCCCTCTACTCACACCGTCCTCCCTAAGAGTTTGCGTCACGCCGTTCGCGCGTTCCACCGGCTCTAGATATGTAATAGATCCATTACGCTACTTAGCAGCAGTTCCTAGCGGAGTCGCTTGAGCAACCTTCCTTATGCAATCGACTACAGTGTTCGCATTTCTGAGACATTCAGCGTAGCGTCATTCACTGTAGAGGACTCCCGCACTTTACAACGACATCTGCTGTAGTTGAGCGCTGTGCGCGATGAGTGGAGCGTACATCCGCTGCATATAGCGAATGGCAAGCGCCGAGTTATCCAAAACATTAGCAGAAGCCATCGGGCGCCGTAGTCCGTTCACCTGTGCCGTCGCCATCTTTAAGGCCCAATTAACGCTTGAGTTGCGTGAAGAAGCAAAGCGGTTCAACAGCGTGCCAATGTCGTCGGAATGTTGTAACAACGACGCAAGGGCAAAGCCATCCTCCATAGCGAGAGAACCGCCCTGCGAAAGCGTTGGCGAAATTGCATGTGCTGCATCGCCGATTAGCACGCAAAGCCCAAGTCCCCAAGTCGCTGGACGGACCATCATCGGCGCACCTATGTGGGGCATGGTGCACCTGTTTTGAATAACCGCCGCAATCAGCGGATCCCAGGATGCCACTTCGTGCCCTAAGTACGCCGTTTCTTCACCTCTTTTACAGGGAGAGTTGGTGCCGCGAAACATCACGTGGCTGTGGACGAAGTTTCCACCAATCGGGTATATTCCGAATGACCCATCGGAACAGTCGGTCGAAATCCATTCCCGCGGCCCAACGTCAGCTGGACACTTTGCGATCATTCGCCACCACTGCAATCCGGCGGGTTCAGCGTGGGAGTTCTGAAAAAGTTGCTGACGAAGCCGTGAATTAACGCCATCGGCGCCGATCACGAGATCGTAAGTCTTATTGCCGATGCCATCGTCGAAAGATGCGACCGGCCCATCTTCGACGGAACGAATGTTACATACGGATGTTCCGTAGCGGATTCGGATGTTTGGCCTGTTCGCTGTCAGCCCGTCCAATAGGATGGCCTGCAAATCGCTCCTTCGGATTCCGACGGTGGGATATTCGATGCCCTGCCAGACCTTTGCGAGAGGCAACAGCAGGGGCTCCGTGCCACGTGAATGCCTCATGTGCGTTATGGTGCTTCCGCTGCGCATTATTTTGTCTGCCAAACCTAGCTGGCCCATCATGGCCATGCCATTCGGTTGCAAGATAATACCCGCGCCCACGACACCGAGCTGAGGCACCCGCTCCACAACGTCGACAAAAATACCTTTCGCGGTGATCGAACGCGCAAACGTCAACCCGGCAATTCCGGCGCCTACAACCAAGACTCTCATATGGAGTGCTTTATTCTTAAGCTCGTGTCCAGTGCGAAATACAACGCGATCTCAAACTGGTCTCCTTTATATGCCTCTTGTATATGCCTCTTGCCGCGCACGCATCTAGGGCAGCGTGTCGGGCTGCGGGGTTTGGATCTCTTGCGAAGGGGATCCCTCCTGCTGTAAGTTGTTGTTCCGCGACCACGCAGTGCCCGTTCGCCACAACTGGTGCCGGAAAGGCCATTAGTGCTCCAGCGGCTTTCCCCTGGCTTTCAAGGGCGACCTTGAATGTCGGGCGATTGCCCACTAAGAGGACTTCAGTGTGATTAACGGCGTTTCTGTGATTTAGCGGTGTTTCGAAGTAGCGGCTGCTACGCGGGCCTGCGCCAGCGTTTCTTTGTGATATATGCCGTCCAAGTACCGTTCACCGAAGTCGGCGCAAACGCCCACCACTGTGTCTCCTTTCCGTAAGTCTTCCGCACATGAAAGAACAGCGTGAGAACGCTCCCCGGCGATCCGCCCAACCAGCCCGTACGCTCCAGCAGTAGATGACAATGCTGGATTGCCGCTTCCTCCGACACCATGACCACCATATCAAAGCGAAGACCATCGAGGAACGAGCTTAAGTGTAACGTCGAATCGGAGATCAGTTGAACCCGAGACGCGGCTTTGAAAGGACGACGGTTCGAAACCGTCGAGGAAAAAATGCGCTCTCGATCATTGGGACAAGCGTTGGGCGATGACGCGCATACATGGCACGACCAAACCGCAAGTGCGCGCGGTGTTCGAGGAAGAGAAACCTTTCTTGCAGCCGCTCCGTTGACAAGGTTCGAGTAAGATAGTATCTGCCAACCCACCGTCCATTTCGAAGGCCCACATCGAAGTCGACGGAGTAATTATTCTGCACGGCCGCACTACGCCGCCCACAACGTGTCGCCAGCGTCGGCAGATCGTGGCTTCGCCTCGTCGAGCCGGCGACGGATGAGTGCATTTTCGAGCATCCGATCACGCTGCACAAGGGCCAACGGCGAATCGTTGAGACTCATCGGCACAAACAGACGCCAATAAGCGCCCATGAATACAGCCGTCGCCACGCGCAATCAGAAGACGAAGGCGACAGCATGGACCCGATTCAATCGACCTACGAGTCATCCAAATCACTGGAGATCGCGGGGCCCCTATTCCGCCTGACCTGTCGCCGTTCGAATCGGTCGGCGGCCAGTCGACGACAGGCAGAACGAACCAGCCCGCAGGAACCAGTGCGAAAAATAATGACTACGCTTGGACCGGTGCCTTTCGAAGTGGCCACCGAGGCGACTGAGAATGCAGCCGGCCAAATTTCAGGTGTAACTTGAAACGGAAACACCATTGGCGCCTCGTCGAAGATGCGGGTTGGAGACTCTCTAAGTCAGGCTCCCATTAGCTTAGGCAATCGGAGTGTTGTTTTAGAGCGCGACGAGCGAGGTACTCAAATATGAGGCCGCGTTTTTCCTCACTGAGGAGCCAGTCATGTGCTTCGCGGGCGCGATCCGCGGCAATCTCGCAGATTCGTCCAACTGCGCTAGCTAGTAGCTGCATTCGCGCCGCTCGTTCAAATTGAAGAGCCAGGAAACTCGACTCTTCAATCGAGCGAGTCGCGACAAGGAGGCCGTGGTGAGCCAGAAGGATGGCCCTCTTGTCTCCTAGCTGCGAAGAAATTAGCTGGCCTTCCTCGTTTCCAAAAGGCAATCCCGGCCATTCTTGCATGAAGGCACAGTCCTGAAATAGGCCGCAGGTATCCATGTGAGAAATGACAAGTGGCGTCTCCAGCATTGAAAGCGTTGCAGTATGAAAGGCGTGTGTATGAATAATGCAATTGACCTCTGGGTGGGTCCGGTAAAGCCACACGTGGAAGCGATTCGCTGGATTCGGCATCGCATCGCCTTCCAACGTAGACAGGTCCTCGTCAACCAAAATCAAGTTTGACGCAGTAGTTTCCTCGAATCCCACCCCAAATTCCTGAGTGATGAATGTTCCCGCTTTTTCGCCTCTGGCGGTGATCTGACCGGCTAGGCCCGAATCGTGACCGTTATCGAATAAGATCCGACAGGCTAAGGCGACGCGCTGTCTTAATGTACGCGAAGGTCTGGAGCCTTCGGTTTCCATCTGCTCACGAGCGCGCGCCAAAAGTTCCCTCTTGCTTAGTCCGAGTGTCTGTCCCAAAATCTCGTTCCTCCCAAGAATCCTTGCGACAACAAAACCAGAAGCCATGTCATCAGGCTAACTCGCGATTTCACGTGCTAACGGTTGGTCGACTTGCGCGCGGATTCGTCATGCATCCACTGATTTCTGCCGAGGCTGGGTATTTTCGTAGGTCGCGAGAAATTCCCAGGGTGTGCGATAGCCGAGCGCGCTGCGCCCGCGGCCATGTTGTAGGTCTGCATCCGGGCGTGCCCGTGAGCTCTGTGCTTCCGCCACGGTGTGGAACCAGCGGGCGTTGAGCAGATCCGAGCGAATTCGGCTGTTTAAATGACTTGGTATACGCCTTCTGAGTAGGTTTTCCGGGCGCTTCTCGGGATAAGAACTCTCCGTCCCAGTCGCGTGCTGGAAGTATCAGGACCGCGCCCTCGCCCCCAACAATGGCGATCCCCTTCGTGCACCGCTCGCCCGTGCTGACGGTAAGACTGACGGGAGATGCAATTTCATAATAGCCGGGATAAGTATCGTCCCGCCGGCGACGGCCAAATCGTTAACGGCACGCTGCAATGCGACGGCGTTGTGCTCACCGTGGCCACCGCCTGCGCGCAAGCCATAGTCGAGCGCGCTCACAAATCTGGCTCTCACATTTCGCAACCTTCCACTTCGCAAGCTATCGAAGTCTTCGAACTACGGACGCTGACATATTTTTGGCCGCTACCAAAAGCGAGTGGTGCCGTAAGCATTGTGGCCAACAAATCCAACCGCCTCATGAGTTTCCCCGCATTTTCTCCCGGTGCTTGTCCGTTCATCTTTCGTTCGCCGGGACGGGTGAACGGCCCTACAGATTGGCGTTGCCTGAATAGGCGTCTGACGAGAATGCGAAGCGCCGCCCCTACGGCCAATTTGTTGGTCAGTCCGCTCACGAGGCCCGAATGCAAGGCAGCGCACGTTAATCATTATCCCAAACGGAAACTCCCACCGGACTAATTAAACGTGACTAGAGACGCGCACTTACGTTTGCATGTACGTTCGACGCGTGGACCCGAAGTCGGACATACCATCGAGCAACCGATTGGCTGTCGCACGACGCAAACTTGTAGGCGTAGGTGCCATTTTCCTTACTATGCCTCGGAAATGAAGAATGTCCGCGCCGAACTCGCCGCCGTCGCTGACGACGAAAGCGATTTCGCCGATCGCATGCACAGCAAGGAACGAATCGTCACGGCTGCACGTTCTCGAAGGAGGCGAGCCTTTGAAGGCACGCTGACAACAAGTTTACTGCCGATCGCCTGGATGAAGGAGATTGGAAGGTTGAGGCATGGACGGAGGACCGAACGACCGGCTAACTACTGTGAGGACGAAGCTGTTGTGTGTGATTGCAATTCTTCGACAGCGGCTTCAAGCCGACGAACCCGAGCGCGCAGCTCCACCACCTCGTCGTGGAGAAGCAGGGCGCTCTCGGCGGCTTCCAACTGAGCCCGCTCAAGCTCCCGACTCCCGTCCCGGCGCCTCTTCCGATCCCGAGCTCCCTCCGGAGGACCCGCCGAAAGTGGGATAGGCGGCTCCGCTTCTCCCGCCAGGTACCAAGGCGAAACCTTGAGCTCCCTCGACAGGCGGAGCGCCGCCTCCAGTTTGAGGCTCTTGATGTCGCCGGTGCGCATCTTGCGCGCCGCGTCGGCCGAGACTCCAAGAATGTAGCCCAGTTCCGTGTCATTCAGACCCCGGACGAGCTCCTTAAAGCGTTTGCTGAAATTAGCAACGGCCACGTTGGTATAATAACATAAGTCCTCAATAGTTTCCTATTGCCTTTTATCGTGAACTTGCTATTATATCCATAGGAAGTAAGAGCAACGCGATGCATTCGGCCCAAGGCTTCGGCGTAGCGCACCCTACGCCGTAGCCCTTCCCCCGGTCGCCACCACGCCCCTTGCCTCCGCTCGCGATTACGGCATGACTGCTATGGACTCAGACGTCCCTTCCGGCGCTTCCGCTAAGGCGTCCGACTACTCGCAACTGAACGACGAGCAGCTTCGCTCGGCCATTCGGTTCGCGGAGAAACATCTTCGATGGGTCGAGGAAGATCACGTCACGCTTCTGCGGGCCTACCGTGAGGAGATCGATGCGATGCGCCGCCACCTCATCGATCGCATGCTCAGGCGAATGGCTACCAGCTCGGCACCACTCTCGGACGAGCAGCAGCACGACCTGCATCGCGCTTTCGAGCGGCGCGCTATGAATGCGAGTGAGATCGCAAAAGTCGTCCGCGCAGCTTCGAGAGGCCGAGTGGGTCACGTCGATGCGTTGACGGAGATCGAGGCGATGGCGTTGCTTCTGCGCTTAAACCGAGAAGCGTGAGTGCCAGGACTGCTGGCCAGCCTGGCCTGTAGAGGGGATTAGTTCACATGTCCTACGACGACGAGCTCAACTGGCTGCGCGACCGCGGCGTTCACGTTGATCACAAGGGCCGGATCATCGTCAGTCTTCCGGTGGTACCGGATGACGTTGACTTCGACGTTGTTGAGCGCGAGCCGTCGGTCGCCGAACTCATGCGCCGCGAGATCAATCCTCGCCTGGCTGGATCGCACGGGCGTCGTCGCCGCCGTTTGTCAACGCCGGTCCAGCGTAATCCAGGCGCTACGCGAATTTATCAGCAACCGGCGATGACAGCGTGTCGGCCGGCCGACGATCGGCTCGGAGGCGCGGGTTCACGTGCAAACGATGATCGCTCAAGAAACGCGGGATATTCTCGTAAAACACCGCGTTACGCTCGCCGACGTCTTTGACGATTGCGCCCGAAGGCTTTCGCGTGTGCCCTGACGACGACGAGGCTGTACCCGGAGAAAAGCGCAGGCCGTCCCCCGGGCGCCCAAAGTCGGGACGCCCGAAACGTGTCCGCATTACCACGACCATAGAACCGTCAAAACTCGCGGTCCTCCGTGACCACGCGCGCCGCGAGAAGAAATCCCTCGGCCAGCTTGCCGACGAGTACGTCGCCGAGCGTTTCGCTGCACCTGAGGCGCCGCCGGAATGATCGTTCAGCGTGCCACACATGCTCCCGCGCTCTCAAGGGACGGCTCGCGGTCCTCGCCTCTTATACCCTTTCCCTCGCGATCGCGTGCGGCTCTTTGCTTCCTATTATCCACCAGTGCAAACCAACGCAAAGGAGAACCAAAATGGGAAACTACAATCGTATAATCCTGGTTGGCAACCTCGTCCGCGATCCTGAGATTCGTTATGTGCAGAGCGGTTCGCCGGTCACGAAGTTTACGATCGCCGTTAACCGCAGAACGAAGCAGGACGATTCTGTCGACCACATCGACGTCGTCGCGTGGGACAAACTTGCCGAGACTAGCAATACATACTTGACTAAGGGCATACCCGTTCTTGTTTAGGGTCGATTAGCTATCCGCCCTTACGAGTCGAAAAGCGGCGAGAAACATAAGGCGGCCGAAGTCGTCATCTCGTTGATGCAGATGCTGAATCGCGGTACGTCACGCGAAAACAACGCCAGCATTGACTCGGGCGCCGATCGCGAGCCGGGGGCGTAACGACACTCGACGACGAGGCTTACACAGTAACCGCTACGCCTCAGATGGCGCGATCCACGGGAAGTGGAACACGTCGTACCAATTGAGCTGGTCAACAGGCGCGAACGACAACATGCTCGCCCCTGTGAGGGTTGCCGTATACCGTTTCGCTATTCGAACAATCTCGTCGGTTGCGGAGGAGATCGCCGAGAAGGTTACAGGCGCTGGCTTTTCCTGGCGTTGTGAGCGATGACGAGATAGGCAAACCTCTTAACGTCCTCGGTCGCGTCGCGCAGGTCTTTGATGTCCTCTTTTATCTGACGAGCGCGGAGCCTGTCAGCGCCGCTATCTACATCACCGACGTTCTTCCACATCGATTCCACGAGAAAGTCCCGGAGTTCGCCCTCGTATGATGGCGCGTCGCTTGCATCGAACCCCTTTCCGTGTCTGCCAAAGCCGTGCCGCGTCGTAACGAGCGTTGCCCAGCCGCGACCAGCCAAGCCTGCCCTAACTAGTCTAAGTCTTCGGCGAGAATTAAGTGCGGCCAGGAATGTCCTTGCGGCGTTCCCGTAAGTGAGATGGTGGACATACCTCTTGGCTGCCGCTACAAGGCCGATATGCCCGATTCCGGCGGATACAGTTATTGCGACCGGGGCGAGAGCGGCTTTTCCGTCGTCTCCCTGCTTTTGGTGGCGCGTCTGTGTCGTGCTTAGCGTTCTTTCGCCCGACGCGGCCATCGCGCTGGCGGGCGTAGGGCATCGTGAAAATGGACACATCGTTACGGCAAACGACCACTCGGTCGTCCTTCAAGTCACCACGTGCGGTCGCAACTTGATGCTTTTGCTAAGCGATGTTACTCGGTGGGCTTGGGGCAAATTGTTGCCAACGGTCTCGATCTCACCGCGGATGCCGTCGTCCTCCCGCATCACGGTGGCGGTTTTGGAACCCCGGAGGAATGGCAGGCGTTATTAGATGCGACCAGGCCGCAGTATGCAGTCGCCTCTAATGGCAGAAATCGCTTTGACAACCCCAGAGAAGACGTTGTCCGAATTGTTCGGCGCCAGGGCGCTCGCATGGTTTGCACCCAATTCGCGAATCAATGCGGGGAAGTTCGCGGCGAGAGGCACCCGCCGAATCCCGCGTGCGCGGGCGATATCACGTTCGAGTTCCACTACGAACGAACAATGTTTTCTGAAGAGCACCGGCATGGTGTTTTCGTCGATTTGATAGGTGACACGGCTCTCTGTCGAAACGCTTAGAGGGCGAGGGGCCCGGCGATCTTCGGGTGGAGGAAATATACGGCCGCCTGACCGACGGTGGTAGCCCCAACGAAGCTGCGGTCTCGCATGCTACCCGATTTAGGGCCACTGAACCGCTTGACGCCGCTATTCCGAAGCGCGATAATTGTGGTGCGAACCTCCGTTCGACTTTCGCCCGCATTTAAATGCGGGTGAAACTCGACGGTCGAATCGCAAAGCACAGGCCTCCGGGCCTCTTTTTTTTGATTTGCCTTCTCCATGGTTCTCCTGAGGTTTATCGAGCAATGGTAGGTACGAAAACATCAAACTTGTCGTGGGAGAGCGCTCCCGACGTCCTAACGGTCAAGGAAGCCGCCACGCTTCTCCGTGTCTCGACCGGTGCTGTTTATGCTGCAATACGGCTTGGCCTGTTGCCGGCGGCGAACTTCGGCAAGCGTCAGACTCGCATAGCCAAGCACGCTCTAAGGGAGGAACTCGTAAAGAAGGGCGAACTACTCGGCCTGACCGTCGCCTTCGGCCACATACCGGAGGCTAACTAATGAAAGGCTATCTCCATAAAATTGGCAAGGTATGGTACACGACTGTAGACTTGCCAAGGCTACCTGGCGAGAAGCGACGCCAAAAGGAAATAAAGCTCGGCGCGCTTTCGAAAAGCGACGCCCAGGCGAAGGAACGCGAAGTTCTGCGCGGGATCGAGAATCATCCCGTTTTCGAGGTTGCCAACGTAACGGTCGAACAGCTCTTACGCTCATGGCTTTCGCACATGGCTCCGACCGCGACATCGCAACCGATCTCACCCAAGACCCACGAAAGGTACGCTTCAATCGTTCGTAATCAGTTGATACCCAATTTGGGTAGGTTTCCGCTTGCAAAGCTCAATCCGCGGAGCATTACGGAAATGCAGACAAACCTAAGGCAACAAGGGTTGAGCGGTACGACCTGCTTGCACGTTCATCGTGTGCTTCACACAGCATTGAACTTCGGAGTTAAGACCCTGAGGGTCGTAAAAGCTAATGCTGCATCTGAAGCTCGACCGCCGAAGCCCTGCATTCGAAGACTGCACGTTGACGAGAAGGGCGTAGTCATCCTCTTAGAAGCGACGACAGGCACTCGTCTGGAAATGCCGGTCGTACTAGCGGCGATGACTGGCGTTCGCCGCGGAGAGCTGTTGGCGCTCCGTTGGCAGGATGTCGACCTCGAGCGCAAGCGTCTTGTAGTCTCCGAGTCTCTTGAGGAGACAAAGGAATTCGGACTTCGGTTCAAGGGGCCAAAATCGGGGAGAGTGCGGGTAGTCCCGATCGCGGATGCCTTGGTCGATGCGCTCGGCGCTTACAAGGCAAAGCAGAATGCGGAGCGGCTCCGACTAGGGCCGGCCTACGCAGACCAGGGACTAGTATTCTGCAACGAAGATGGGTCGCCGTGGCCGCCCGATACGTTAACCAAACAGTTCGCTAGCGTAGCGAAAAGGGTCGGCATGAAGGGCTTTCGGCTTCATGATGTGCGTCACTGCTTCGCCTCAATAAGCCTCAAGCAGGGAACCTCCGTAAAAGAGGTTTCTGAGTTACTCGGACATTCTTCTCCCTTAGTAACGTTATCGACCTATGCTCACACCATGGAAGGGGTCGCCAGGGAGGCTGTTAACAGGCTGGCAGATTCCCTGCTCTCTAACCGTGCTCACGATGGAGCGTCCGTGAGAAAATGTGAGAAACTGGCGGTGGCGACGTGACTTCGTGAGAAACTCGGTTAGGAAAAAACCCCAATAGTCATAAGGGCTTGCGGGGGCTTGGAGAGGTGGCAGAGTGGTTGAATGCGGCGGTCTTGAAAACTGAAAAGTCGATTCCTACGCAGTCATACCCAATCTCAAATAGCCATACGGTGCAAGGGTTTCTCGCCCGGTCGAATCCTACCGAGTCCTAGCGTTTCCCACCGCTCCGAACCAAGTTCGTGAGCAATCCGTGAGCAAAAAACCGTTTGGCCAAACCGCGGGCTTTAGATGACAGGCTTGTGTTGCCCGGGCCCTCTGAGCATAAGCGGCTAGGCGTGACCAAAATCCCCGTGCTCGTTCCACGGAAGGTTTAGGTCAGCTACGAAGCCGTGCGTAGTAGCCCCGCGCGGATGCTCGGCTGCTAGGAACTTTGCGATATATTCTAGGGCCGTCTCTGCCTCACGCTGTCTCGCACCGTTGAATGCGACGGCTTCCTTGCGTTCGAAGTGCCGTTTCTCGTTCTGAATATGTACCCGATTGCGGAGCTTCCTTAGTTCGTCAAGTTGCTCGTAAAAGTCGTCATTAGCTTTAAAAAGGTCGAACTTCTTCGCGCCCTTTATGAGATTAGTAAGTTTCAAAAAGTCTTTTTCCCTGAGAGCGGCGACTGTCTCCGGCGGCAACGTCGCCACATACTCCTTAGATTGTATTCTACTGATAAAGTCGTAGACTATGGCCTCCGCTATCGAAACGAGGATTACAATAATAGGTTTTCTTAGCAAAGGCCACTTGCTCGAATCTTCAGCACCAAGCGTGTAGAAGAGTCTAAGCGTATCCAGGTTGCGGTTTATATTGTCACCGATTGCGAAGTCGGCGATGAAGCACGACGAAACTATAAACATCGCGTTAGTGCCAATACATTGGCTCCTTGCCTAGGCCGCGCCTCTAGGACACGGCCTCAGGGTCAAGCTCCGCGATAATAGCGTTCGTCACGGCATTCTTTGGCAGCGGTCCCGTGAGGTCAGGGTGTCGCTTATACGCAGCCGAAGTGCATTCGTTGCAAGCAAATATCTCTAAATGTTTCCCGTCGTCGGCGTCAGCGCGAATCGTCACCTTGCGGTCACGTTCTCCGCGTGGCTTACCGCACAACGAGCAAACGTAGGCCACGCGGGGCATATCCGAAACCTCGATTGTACTTTCCATGACCTCATAAGATTGGTCTTGATAGTTGAAGCGACGATTTTCCATAGCGACTCCTTTTATCAGGGCGAACGAATATCTTTAACGACATTCTCTGTGTAGCCAGCGACCCAACATCCCGTCCCCGCGTCTGCCCCGCTCTCAATCCGCAAGCGCACCGCTCCGCCAGGCGCGTCGGAGCTATTGTCAATAACTCGGACGTGCTCGCCCGCGTGCAAAAAGACAGCGTGATGGTCGGTCACATCGTTGAAGCCAAACGTGTCATGGTTTGCCCCCGCATCTTCGGCAGTGTTTAGATTGTTGACGCTATCGTAACAAGGTACGCCCTCCCCACCCTTGGTCGTGATGATGGCGGTCTGGCCGGGCGATTTAAACGCATCCATTATCGCCGTGCCATCGGCCCAAGCTGTGGCGGGAAGAGTAAACGCCGCTAGTGGTAATGCTAAAAGCAGGTATCGTCCGAAGGTCATACTTTACTCCTCAGGGGTTTATTGAGGACAGCATAGCACGAAAGGCGTGTTCTAGCTTTGCCCCTGCTGCGGACGGAGGTCGCAGTATTGCCGCATCGCGGGCACGGCGGCCGAGGCATACTCATTTGTTACTGGCCGTCAAAGCGGTGCAGCGGACAGGTAGTCCAAGACATTAAATCCGCCTCCGTGCATATACAGTCCCGCTTCATCTCCGCTACTTCCGCAGGGTGCAATCGGATAATATCAGCGACTTGGTCGGCCGAAAATAACTCGTGCTTTCCGTCTGCTACGACTTCAAACTGCCCCGGGGAAAAAGCCCGAACTTTCAACTCTCCCGCTAGGTTCTGTCCACCGTCTAAGTCAACTCGCACAAGCAGCCCGACAAACTTCTCAATGCGTTCTCTGTCCAAGACACGCTCCTTGTAAAGGCAGAGCGATTACTTCTACATAGGAAAGAGCCTCACCCGTGAACACAGACAATCTCGCTAACCATACTTTTGAAGCGGGGCTTCATGGCTCTTAATGGCCTAGGACGTGCGCGAGCAATCTGAACACGTCAAATATCGCGTCAAGTATAAGAGACAGTAGGGCGAACACGAGCACCGGCGGGAAGAACGTGCCGACTAGGTAGTTAATCCAATCCGGCTGGAACGAACCTATACCTATAACGCGCTGGTCGTACTTTAGCGACGTGCCCGCAACGAAAACGTACCCCGCAAAACAAACCAGGGCCCCGACGCAGCCGAAGCCCCCACTGAAAATCTCTTTGAAGCGGCTACGGAGCGACATAGATAAGGTCAGCTTGCGGCACCGGAAGTTCTGCCCCGGCACCCCTAGCGAGGTTCGTCCCAGGCCAAACGGTCGGGAACGTAACGACCCAACCGCGCAGACTCATTGACGGCACGACCTCAATGCAGTCGCGGCCATCGACGTTCGCAAAGTGCTTCGCGGCGGTATGAATAATCTCA
>Ga0182024_10006488_pt1 | contig 25675 bp, 17 predicted proteins | sample P32metaG_FD_120480 | JGI IMG/M metagenome (GOLD analysis project Ga0182024, IMG submission 120480) | Permafrost microbial communities from Stordalen Mire, Sweden - P3-2 metaG (Illumina Assembly) | ecosystem: Environmental > Terrestrial > Soil > Wetlands > Permafrost | place: Sweden: Stordalen...
CCGGCAATGCAGTGCTCCAGAACGCCAGCGTGGCGCAGGTTGTCGCGCACCAACTCGAAAAGCTCACGAGCTCGAGGCTCGAGAATTTCGCCTGCCATACGTTGCGGCATCATGCGCGAAGGACGCGATCCAACTGACGGCACTTCAATTTCATTGCCTTCCGGAATCAGAGTGGGAACCGCGTTGCCGAAATTTTTCTTGAGCGCTTCCGCATCGGCGAGACCGGTACACATGCCAACCGAAAGATCGCTAGTAAAGTGGTCGCCGCCGATAGGAACGACCGCCGTATGAGCGACGGCTCCTTGTTGAAAGACGATCAGATCGCAGGAACCGGCGCCTAGATCGGCCAGGCAAATGCCGAGTTCGCGCTCGTCCGAACGCAACACCGAATCGGCGCACGCGAGCGGCTCAAAGATAGTGTCGTCTACGTGCACTCCCGCCTTATTGACGGCGGTCACCAGGTTTTGCGCGGCGCTCGCAGATGCGGTCACGATGTGAACACGCACTTCGAGTCGAGTCGCCATCATGCCCGTTGGATCCTGCACTCCGGGCTGATCGTCGAGAATGAATTCCTGGGGTAGCAGATGAAGAATCTCGCGGTCGGCGGGCAAGGGCAATGTGCGGGCCTTGTCGACGGCCTGGCGAATTTCATCGCGCCCGATTTCGCGCGATCGAGTGCCGAAAGTGATTCCGCCATGACTATTCATGCCGCGAATGTGAGCGCCCGCCATCCCCACCAGCGCATGCTCAATCGGAATGCCGGCTACGTCCTCCGCATGTTCCACCGCTTTTTGAATACTGCTGATGGCTTTGTCGAGTTCGGTGATGACGCCCTTACGCAAGCCTCGCGATTCGCTGATGCCGTGGCCGCGATAGCGCAATCCGTTCTCGGTAACTTCGGCGACCAAGACAGAAGTCTTGGCGCTACCTACATCAATCGCGGTGATGAAATTAGGATCGTGGCTCGGCATAAATAAATGTCGCTAATTCTGCGGCGTCTCCTTGGGTATGACAGCGCTTGGTTTCTTTTGGGCGGATGTCGTCGTCACGACTGCTGGATGAGCCGCCGTTCCATTAGCAGGCGCAACGACGGGGGCGGGCTTCGATTTTGTTTTGGACGAGGCTTGAATCACGGGTGGTGCCTTCGATGTGGCTGGCTTAGCTGGGCCTGTCTTAGCTGATGCTTGTTTAGCCGCGGCTTCTTTGACCACAGGATGACGGCTTGGAACGTGATGAACCGCGGCGGCATGAACCGGCGGCTTCGGTTTCGCCGCGGCCTTTAGCTTTGCATCTTTCTTCGTCGCAGCCGCTGTTGAATTCTTAGGCGCAGGAGGGGCCACATATTTTTCGTAATTCACGATGGCCGCTGACTTCACGCCTGCCGCCATCGCCGCCTTGGCTGCCGCCGGAGTCAGGGCTGGCAGGTGCGTCATTCCGTCGAGATCAGGATTAACGATGATCTGACCGTCATAGCGCAGGTCGACGGATTCCAACTTGTTAAATTGTTGCCGCCACTGCAGCACGTGCGTCACATAGGTTTTGTAACGCTGCAGGTAATTACCAGAACCGAGATGCACGAGCACTTCACCACTCGCATCCGATGCCAGGACTTTCACGTCCTCGGGATCGCTCAGATCGACTTCGTTGAGCTCGTGCGAATAACGCGCGCCGGTTGAATCGAGGGCGCGAACCAGCGCGTTATAGATTTTCATGCGAGCGGCGCGAGTGGAGAGCGGTTCGCCAGCGCCCATGCCAGCAATCACGGGAAATGAATATTTATGTTTTATACCCGGCGTGAGTTCCATCAGCGTGCCCCCGGCATCGATCAGCGAAATGTGGGAGCCGATACGAGCAAACGCTACTGGCGTGCGTTCGTGAATCTCGATGCGCAGGCGATTGGGCACGAAGCGCATTACGCTCGCCGACTCCACCCACGGAATCTGCTCGAGTTGCTGTTGACGCTGGGCGAGAGGAATAAAGAAAATGTTGCGGCCAATATCTCCGCCCATCACTTCCATGATCTGCGCGTGAGCGACATGATCGGCGCCGGCAACTTCAATTTGATCGCTGGAATCGATGCGAAAACGCCAGGAGTGCTTGCCATAGCGGTAGAGGCCCAAGGCGGCAGTTCCCAGAATCGCTAACGCGACAATCGCCGCCGCGCCCCACAGCATTCGGTTGGCAGTTTTTTTCGGGAGTGATCCGCGCCGAACCGAGACTCGCTTCTGCCCGCGCAGGAATGGAGATTCCTGCTCCGCTTCCAAGTCGACTAGCCGTGCATCGTCGAAGGCCTCCCGCTCGGGAGCCTCGTTCGGAAGTGGGTACAACTCTTCCTGGACCGCGGTGGAACTTGATTTCCGGGCCACTATTTCGAGTCAGTTGTCGACAGAAAACCGCTGAGCAAAAACACTATAACTTGTTTTCGCGAATTGAGACAGTGCGAAATTGGTTCAAATGAGAATGATTTCCACAGCCACAAGTTACTTCGACACTTTACTTCGAAATATTTGGAGTGACGGTCGTTTCGAGCTTCTCAAGAATCATTCCGCCGAGCTGCGAGACGCTTCCCGCACCCAAAGTCAGCACCATGTCGCCGGGCTGCGCCAGTTCGGCAACCGAAGCAACCGCGTCAGAAAAGGATGAGACATACGTAACGCCGCGCTTCCCTGCTCCAGTAATGCGGCTGACCAGCGCCTGCGACGTGATGCCCTCGATAGGCTTCTCACTCGCCGGATAAATATCGAGCAAGCAAAGACTGTCAGCGTCGGCGAACGCCGCGCTGAATTCATCCATCAAATCGCGAGTGCGGGTGAAGCGGTGCGGCTGAAAAATAACATGCACGCGCCTGTATCCGCATTGCCGAGCCGCCGAGAGCGTGGCGCGAATTTCCGTGGGATGATGCCCGTAATCGTCGATTACGCTGACGCCTGCTGCCACGCCTTTGAGTTGAAAGCGGCGATCAACACCACGGAATGTAGCCAAGCCAGAGCGAATCTGCTCCACCGAAATGTCGAGGGCTGTGCCCACAGCAATGGCCGCGGTTGCGTTAAGAACGTTGTGCACTCCCGGCACATGCAAAGTAAATTCTCCCAGCTGCTTCTCGTCATAAGTAACTTCAAAATGGATGAGAGGTTTGTGTTCTGCGGGAGACGGCGGCGTTCCGATCGGCTGTCGAATTTGAATCAGAAAATTTGATCCCTCGCTCGTTCCATAGGTTGTCACGCGGCGGTGAACCCGCGGCAGCAATCGCCGCAGCACCATATCGTCATTGCAGCCGACCACCATGCCATAAAACGGAACGCGCTCCATGAATTCAAGAAACGTCCGGTGCACGTCGCGCATGTCGCGATAACAATCCATATGCTCACGATCGATGTTCGTGACCACTGACAAAATTGGAGACAGCTTCAAGAACGACCGGTCGCTTTCGTCGGCTTCGGCGACCAAATATTGTGACTTCCCCAAGCGGGCGTTGGAGCCCATCGCATCGACGCGCCCTCCAACCACAACCGTCGGGTCGAGGCCGCCAGCGGCCAGAACCGAGGCGACCATTGAAGTCGTGGTGGTCTTGCCATGCATGCCGGCGACCGCGATTCCGTACTTGAGCCGCATAAGCTCGGCCAACATCTCCGCACGCTGAATCACCGGAATGTGTAAGCGCCGAGCCTCCACGATCTCAGCGTTATCTATCGGTATTGCAGAGCTCGTCACCACGACATCCGCGCCGGCAACGTTGGTGGTGGCGTGTCCGGCAAAAATAGATGCTCCGAGCCCGGCAAGCCGCAGCGTGATCGCCGAATTTTTCAGGTCGGAACCGGAAATTTTGTAGCCGAGGTTGAGCAATACCTCGGCGATGCCGCTCATGCCGATGCCGCCGATGCCCACGAAATGTATGCGTTGAATCTTGGCAAACATGAAAATTTAATTAGGGGATGGTCACCGAGAAAATTTAATACGAAGCTTGATAATAGACGATTCATAGCAGAGAAACCGGACGGAAGGAAGATTATCAAAGAAATGCGGTGTCATCCTGAGCGAAGCGAAGGACCTACGAATTGGCCCGCCTCGCAGGAATGCAGAGGTCCTTCGCTTCGCTCAGGATGACAACTCGGTGGGGCGGATATCGCCAGTCTCGCGTCCGTTTCGCGTAAGTCCCAGCACCATCTCCGCAATCTCCTCGACGGCCTTCGGATGGGCCAGCGACTGCGCCGCCGAAGACATGCTCCGAAGGCGCCCCCCATCGCCAATGAGCGCCGCAATCGTATCGACCAAGTAAGCGGCACCCAGGTTGCTTTCTTCCACTACGACAGCGGCGCCAGCTCGCTCCAGCGCCCGAGCGTTCACATTCTGGTGATCGTCTGCTGCTGCCGGGAACGGCACAAAAATCGCCGGCTTCCCTGCCGCCGCGATTTCAGCTACCGTGCTCGCGCCCGATCGGCACACCAGCAAATCGGCACGTCCGAATGTAGCAGGCATATCGTCAATAAACTTGTGGACTTCTCCTGAGATTCCCGACCGCTGGTACGCGGCCAGAACGCGATCGTAATCGCGCTGCCCGGTCTGGTGAATCACGTGGACGCCGGGAATCTTCGCGCTCAACCCAGGAAGCGACTCGATCATCGCCTGATTAATCGCGCGAGCTCCCTGACTGCCCCCAAACACGAGAAGCGTGGGTATGCCGCCCGTTGTGGCGCGATCTGCCGCGGGAATGTTAAAAAACGCCTCCCGGACGGGAACGCCGGTCACCCTACAGTGGGGGAAATAGCGGCAGGTCTCTTCAAAGTGCACAGCCGCCGCGGAAACCCAGCGCGCGATCATTCGATTGGCAAATCCGGGAACCACATTCGGCTCGAAGGCAAGGGTCGGAAGATGACGGCGAATCGCAGCCACCATTGCTGGCCCCGAGGCATACCCGCCGACGCCGATAACAACTTCCGGATCGAAGTCCGTGATCATGCGCGAAGACGCCGCAATCGCGCGTGGCAAATCGAACATCGTCTTCACTCGCGTCATCAAGCTGACATTTTTCAGCGCTCCGACCTGAATCAGTTCCAGCGGAAATCCAGCCTGCGGCACCAGCCGAGTTTCAATACCGCGCGCAGTTCCAATGAAAAGAACCTCGGCGGAAAACTGCTTTTTAAGTTGACGGGCAATAGCCAGGGCGGGGATTACATGCCCGCCCGTACCGCCGCCCGCAATGATTACGCGCATATTTAATTTTTGAAAACCCGCGGCTACTCCGCGAGCTTCGCGTACTCCCCTCTCGCCTGTCGCAACATCGAGAGCACTGACTGTTTCTCAGCGTCGGTATTCCACGACGTATTAGCGTTGGTAGACGCAATCAGCCGGTCGATCCAGGTTACGAAATAAGTGGCATCGGCGGCTTTGTGAAGCGGCGCGCCCACCACACTTACATACACCGGGCTAGTCGTCGCATACGGATACAAGTCAAGAATCGGATACTCCGCCTTATCGCTAAACGCCCGCAGAACGCACCAACCGCTGGCTTCGAACTGGATTGAGCCGTCAACCCGCGCCGACATTCGATCGCCGTCCAACGCAAGCTCGCGCGCAACCTTCCCATTACAAACAATTTGTAAATGGTCAATTGGAACGATTGAATTCATCTCCGCTGAAAAATGCACTTCTTGTTTCTTGTCCAATCGAACTTCGCCGCCAATCCCCTGTCCACCGAGAGAGAAGCGCAGCAACGGACCATTCGTCGCGAACGTCCTACCCGCCTTGATTGCCGCAAGCCATGTCGCGATCTTTAGCGGCCCTGGCTCGACTTCAGCATACACACGATTCAACCCCGCCGGCCCACGCAACGATGCATAGTTTCCCATGAAATCCGTACCTGCCGCCGTCGGCAAACGAAAGCCGCAATTGAGCAGCTTGTACCAGACTTCAGCCGTCGACTTATGATCGGAAAAGCCCAGCACCTCAATGTAATCCACCTTGCCGAGCGCTACATCGGCCGGTAACTCAGCAGTAAGAGAAGCATCTTTCGCCGGATCGGGATAACTATCGAAAGGATGAACGTATCCCACCAGCGCACCTTGTTCATGCGCCATGTCGGCGACGTTCGCGTTCGCTGGATAAAGGCTGGCGGCCGCCGTGTTGGGATAACCCGCGTACCCGGGAAGAATGAAGTTATGAGTAAGGTTGAGCAATCCCAGGTGTCCCCAATAACTTGTGTGGAACTCCTGCCCGTGAAGCAGCAGATGGTCTGCCGTCGAAGCTGGATCGAGTTGCTTCGAAAAATACGCCATGTCTGGGATGCGTTGCTCTTTGTTCACGATGAGGTCTTCGACGATCCCCAGGTTTTCAGCCGCTGCTTGCTCTACCAGATGCGCTGGAGTATTCCGATAAGTCCCGGCATAGTTCATATGCACATGAACATCACCACTCACCCAATTCGACTTAGTCTCTGTTTGGTTGGCAAGAGAAGTTAGTAGGACAGTAAGTTGTGCAGTTCCGTCAGGTTTCACCTCAACCTTGTGCTGTTCAAAATGATTTTCGAATCCGCGCATCACGCCGACTTCAACATTGCCTGCGGGCACCGTAACCTCAGACGTTCCAGTTGTGTCGAAGTAGTGAGCCTCAAAGGGGCGCTCCGCGCGAACGAAGCTGTCATCGGCGTGCATCCACGCATTATCGGGGGCGTAGGCGAGTCCATCAGCGGCAGTAAGAAAAACTCGCGCTGCTAGCGGCTTCCCAAGCGAGTCAACCACACTTAGCGATATGCGTCCCATAGGCTTCAGATACCTACGCTCGCCCGCGATTACCTCCGTCTGTTCGCCGCCTGGAATAGTCTGGATCCATAGCGAAGTATTGCCGTTTCGATTGGAGATGAATGCGATCTTGGAACCATCGGGCGACCAGCGCGGATTCACGTTATCAAAAGTTCCGTAGGAAATTGGAAATGCATCTCCCCCATTCGCAGGCATAACCCAGAGCTGATGCCATGCCTGCCCCAGATACGACGCATAAACCATCCGCTTACCGTCCGGCGAAAAATCGGGACGCGCCTTCCAGTTCGTTTCTTCGTAATGAATCTCGTGAGCCTCGGCCCCCGGCTCCGCCTTTATTTTCCAGAATCCACCAGTGCCGTGAATGTGACCACGATTGGAAACAAACAATATCTCCGACCCATCCCGCGTCCACACCGGGCTAATCTCGTGATCGACCTTGCTGTAGTAATAACGAGGGAGAGTGCTGACATTCTCCTGAGTAAGTTGCCGTACATCGCTGAGTAACCCATTGGCAAATTTTCCTACGAAAATATGAAAGTGTCCTTTATAGGATGTCGACACGAACGCGAGACGGTTACCATCCGGGGAGAAGCGCGGCTCTTGATTTACAGCACCGCCAGAAGTCATCTTCCGCGTTTGGCCATCTTGCGTGTCCAGCGACCAGAGTTCGACTGCATCGCGTTCGTAGCGGGCAAATACTACCCACCGCTGGTCAGGGGACCAATCCGGCTGATAATCGTAGCCAGGCCCGGCTGTAATTTGCTCCACCTCGGTGCTGCCGAGTTCTTGCCGCCACAATGATCCCGCCATCGAATACACCAGGCTTCGCGAATCCGGCGACCAGGCTGCTGCGCTCGGGCCGGTGGTCAACTGCGGCAGGTACATTTCCCTGAAGTAATAAGGATGCGGCAGATCGATCTGCTTCAGCACTTGTTCGCGCTGCGCCAGACATCCAACAACGCACGTACATACAAACAGACAAACAAGATGAAACTTGTGCAAGCGGCCTCCACCTATGAATAACAAACTATTTGACGCTTTCATTCTCAACCACTGGCAGAACAATCTCCGATGGATGCTGCGAATCGTTATATATTCGTATGCGAGCTTTTTTCGCGTCCGCGCTATCCACTTCTGATTTACCGCTCTGAAGATTCCGCGAGAAATTTGGATAAAAACTGCCCGAGATCTGCACTCGTATCCGGTGCCCTTTTAGAAACACATTGCTGGTGATCAGATTATTGAGGTCAAGTTCGTAAATTTTCTCAGGCTCCAGCCACTGCCGCCCGCGAGCAAGATCGCGATAGCTGGCGCGCAAAACGTCGAGTCCCGGGCTCATCAAGTTGAAAGCTGTGCCGTCCGGAGAAACATCTTCAAGGCGCACCCACAAATCAAAGTCACGACAATCGCAGGAGACCAACATCCGCGCCTGAATTGGACCGGTGACCTCTGTGTCGGCGTTGAGAATTGGCGAATCGTAGGTTAAAACATCCGCGCGATCAGCCAGTTTGCGATAGTCATGCGCACCGGATGATTCGTAGTCGCTTACCACGGGCTTGGCGGGATCGGATACAAACTCGCGGAAGCTATCCTTTTGCGCGGCGGGCTGCCGAACCAACTTGCCGACCCGATCTCCGGCATCGGCCGGCGCAAAATAGTACTGCGTTCGGTGAGCCCGAGGCGGCCATACCTCCGAGTCCCGCCACTGGTTTGCGCCCATCACGAAATATCGGACTGGCTTTTCGCGCTCGCCGCCGTTCTTCCCATCTTTGAGATGGTGATCCATCCAGCGCAACACAACATCGTCATAATCAATTGCCGCTGATGGCCCAAATTCTCGCTCGCCCGACTTTGTTTTTGACGTGTTATCCACACCGTGCACCCATGGGCCAAGCAACAAGTGAGTTTGCGGATCTTTATTCCCGCTACGCGATTTTAGTAATCCAGCATAGTTTGTAGTCGCACCTTCCGGCCCATAGTTATCGTCATACCACGCGGAGAGATTCAAAACGGCGGCATGCGTGCGGCCATACTTGCCGCGCAGTTCACTCCAATTCCACCACGGATCTTCCGCCGGATGACGCAGCCAGTCGAAGTAAAAGGGCGCTACTTGCTGAAGTTGGGGAACGTTGGTCAAGGGCAGAGCATTCTGCATCTTGGGCCCTTCGCTCTTCCAGGCCGCCAGAGACTCTTCATAGGTACGCGGGCCCGGAAGATTCTTCTCCACCCGGATATCCCAGGCAATGTTGTCCCAAATCCACTCCATCCATGACATATCCCAGGTTCCGCCCGCGAAGAAAAAATTCTGAGGCGTCGAAAAAGTCATTGCCGGAACCATCGCTTTTAAATGCGGAGGATTTTCAACTGCTGCCAGCCACTGCACAGCCCCGGGGTAGGAAAGCCCAAACGTGCCTACCGCCCCATTCGACCAGGGCTGGCGAGCCGCCCACTCGATGGTGTCGTATCCATCGCGGCCTTCATTTTCGTAGGGTCGAAACTCACCCGCAGAATGGTAGCGGCCGCGGACGTCAACGATTACCACCGCGTAGCCGCGCTCTACCGCACGCTTGAATGTTGTGTATTCATGTTGCGCGGCATCTTTACCGTAGGGCGTGCGATAGACCAACACTGGGAACTGGTCTCCAACTGCGGGGCGCAAAACGTCGGCTCGCAGCTCAATTCCATCGCGCATCGGTATAGCCACGTTGTTTTGAGTTTTGAATTCCTTGTTCGCGGTTTGCACGTTTTGGGCGACCAGGAAACTGCAAAAAAGTAGAATCAGGATCGAAGATTTCATTCGGGAGAGATTATCACGGCGAGCATAATCCAATCGCAATCTCAATTGCTCACGTTCACGCGATTTCTTCGCCGCGCCCATGCCCAATTCAAAACTGCCGCCGCCAGTGTGGCCGCCAGGATCGCCGACTTACTTAAATCCGCCTGCGTCGCCAATGCCAGGCAAATAGCGATTCCCAGGACCGCAAACAATGGTCCAGCGGGCAGGCGGAAACGCGCGGCCTGCGGCTGTTTTCGACGCAAAGCAATCAAAGCAGCACAAACTACGGCATAGTAAAAGAGCCGCGCCACCACAGACAGGGTAACGTTCCAGGCAAAGCTCCCCGCGATCGCCAGGCCCCACACGGCCACTGCATAGAAAAAAATCGAAAAGCTGGGAGTCTGGAACGTGGGGCTTACCTTGGCGAAAATCTTTGGCAGGTCGCCACTTTTCGCTAGAGCGAAAGTGACGCGAGGCATCGCTAAAAGTTTAGCGCTCAAATAGCCATAAACAGAGACCAGCGCCCCGAGCGCGACCAGGGCAGCACCGCGATTGCCCATGGCGATCCGCGCCACCTCGGCCAACGGACGATCCGTGATGGCACCCGGCCCGAGCACTCCTACAACTACCCATTGCACAAGCGTGTAGATCACGGTGCAGGTAATGAGTGCTGCGAATATGGCAAAGGCGGCATCTCTTCTGGGATTCTTCGCCTCGCTCATGGGCGCCAGCGCGGACTCAAAGCCACCATAAGCAAAAATCAAAAGCACCATGGCCTTCATCCACATTGCAGGTGGCATCGCCGGCGATGGACCCCACGGCGTGTGGTGAACGATCGTCACCGCAGCTCCTGCGGTTACCACCATCAGCAGCGGCACGATTTTCGCTACCGTCAATATGTTGCTCACCGAGGTACCCTGGCGAGCGCCAAGAGCGTTGATCGCCGCCAGAAGCCCCACTAGGACGGTCAGGATAATGAAGCGCGGCCAAGGCTCCTTAACGGCGGGCCAAAACTCAGCTAGATAAATAACAAACAGGTTAGCATTCGCCGCTGGAGCCGCTGTCTGCGACAAGTACAGCATCCATGCGACGACGATGCCGGTCAGCCGTCCAAAGGCTACGCGAGCATAAAGGTAGGGACCGCCGGCCTCGGAGAATTGCGAGGCCACCTCGGCAAAGCAGGCCATGATGATGCCCATGGCGGCCCCTGCGAGCGCCACAGCCACTATGCTGCGTTTCCCTAGAAGCCCAGCCACTGTTGCGGGCAATCCAAAGATGCCGCTTCCGATAATGGAGTTCACCGCCAGTGCGGCCAGACTCCAACGGCCAATGGCCCGCACGAGGCCCGTTTGCGGTGATGTCATCTCGCCCCGTTTGTATCACACCCAGGCTCTCACCTGGTTAAAGTTCTGGAAAATTGTCGCCTGGTTCATCGGCCCGCCACCGGGATGCTTGAAACCGCTTGCCCCTTGCGGCTTCTAACCTAAGGTAACTTCAATTACCGAAGCTCATGCACACGAGGAATCTTTCCGCTTCCCTCACATGATGCGATCTTGATATGACGCATTGTGCGGGACAAGCTCTGCTTACACGGAAGGGGCCTTATGGATCGTGAGAACCGGGAAAGCATGGAAGAGATTCGTCTTCGGATTTTGCACGTCACCGATGATCTGCGCGTAATTCAGCGCGAGTTGAATTGCGCCGCCATGCAAGCGCCCACTGACCCAGAGCTGATGGAAGCTCTCGCCAACCAGCCGGAGATGGAATCCATTCAAGTGCTGAAGTCCGCCGTCGATCAAATGCGCCACTTTCTCTGGTTCTATATGCAGGTTGTGACCAGCGATTCCGAGATGGGCGAAAAATTTCGTCAAAGCCTGCGCCAGGATGCTCCAGCCGTGGTCCCTGAGATGGAGCGGCAGTTCCAAAGCGCCACCGATGCCATCATGCTGCGCTATCTGGCCGATAACAAGTTCCGCAAGCCCAATTAGCCCGCATCCTGTATCTCTCATCTCGCATTCCCCATCTCGAAACGCCGCCGAGTTTGCCGCCGCAACGCCCCCTAGTGTTTGTCATCCTGAGCGAAGCGAAGGACCTCTGCATTTGCTTTGCTTCCGCGGAACGCATATGCCTGCAGTAAAATCCCTTCGTTGCCCTTTTCTTCAAGCATACGTATTGCCGAACCTGCCGACGCGGCCGCAATCGCTCGCTTGGTGAACGCGGCATTCGTCTCCGAGCGCTTCTTCATTGACGCGGATCGAACCAATCCAGAAAAAGTTGCTGCGCTTCTTCAGCAAGGAGCATTCCTCCTCCTGTTCGAAGATAGCGCATTGGCTGGTTCTGTCTACGTCGAGATTCGCGGCGAGCGTGGTTACTTCGGGTTGCTAGCGGTTGATCCAAAACGGCAGCGCAGTGGGATTGGCTCTCGACTCATTGCTGCCGCCGAGCAGCATTGTCGCTCCGCCGGATGCCGGTTCATGGATCTCACGTTCGTGGATGTGCGCAAAGAACTGCCGGCTTACTACCAGCGCTTGGGTTATATCGAGGGCGGGACATTGCCTTTCCCGGCAGATCAGGTTGCGAAGATACCGGTGCACCTCGTCCGAATGTCCAAGGCGCTCTGAAGAAGTAGGTTCTCGCAGAAAAAGGGCGCGCCGATGCGCACCCAGAAACTTTCAGCAGAAGCAAGTTTTCAAGCAACGTTCAACAGGACAAAATCGATAACTCTTTAGGCTCAGCGTCCAAAGCCCGCCGACTGCATGGAGTTCCGCGAAATATCCGATGTCGACGCAATTCCCTGCATGCGCAATTTGAATTCGTCCGCATTCGACGCGCTCTCAAGAGCCGTTTCGTAGTTGACAAGCCCCGCCTGGAACAAATCCCAGAGCGATTGATCGAACGTCTGCATTCCGTATTGCGACGTGCCAGAGGAGATCGCTTCGCGAATGGCGCGCGTCTTCTCCGGCACTAGAATGCATTCTCGAATGTAGGACGTAGACACCATAACTTCGACCGCCGGCACTCTTCCTTCAGAATCGGACCGCCGCACCAGGCGCTGGCTGACGATGGCACGCAACACCGCCGCGAGTTGCAGGCGAATCTGTTTCTGTTCCGGTGGAGGAAAAATTGCAATGATTCGGTTGATGCTTTCGACAGCATCCAGCGTGTGCAGCGTGGAGAAAACCATGTGGCCGGTTTCCGCCGCGTGCAGCGCTGTTCCAATCGTTTCCAGGTCGCGCATTTCGCCGACCAGGATGACGTCCGGATCTTGACGCAACGAGGCTCGCAGCGCAGCGGAAAACGACGGCGTATCCACTTCCACTTCGCGCTGGTTGACGTATCCCTTCTTGTCGCGATGCAAAAATTCGATAGGATCTTCAATCGTAATAATGTGTTCCGCACGCGTCGAGTTAATGCGATCGATCATCGCCGCGAGCGTGGTCGACTTACCTGAACCCGTCACACCGGTGACCAAAACCAGGCCGCGCGGCATGTCGCAAATCTGCTCCACAACTTTCGGCAGGAAGAGTTCGTCGAGCGCCCGAATCTTAGTGGGAATAACACGAAGAACCAAGCCAACATTCCCGCGCTGTTGAAACACGTTCACACGGAAGCGCCCCAGCCCAGCCACGCCATAGGCCATGTCGATTTCAGCGATCTCTTTGAACTTCTGCTTTTGGCGCGCCGACATCATGCTGAAAGCCATGTTCAACATGTCTTCGGCAGAGACACGCGGCTGATCAGTCAGGGGCACGAGATCGCCGTCGATGCGTAGGTGAGGATAATTTCCCACCTTCAAATGTAAGTCGGAAGCGCGGCGCTCCATCGCAATTCGGAGCAGGTCATCGATATTCATGCAGGCAGGACTCCAACCGTCATGCCTATCATGACGCGAAGCGACCACGAGCACGAGATGACGGAAGTCACCGCACCGTTGACGGCCAAATGACGGCCAAAGCTGGCCGTTAGCGGCTCAGAATTGGGCTCTCAGCCGGCTGAATTTGTTACCGGGCCTTGCCTTACGCCGCTACCTGCAACGGCTCATCAAAGCTTCCACCGTAGATCGCCGGCACCTTTGACCCCATAGGTCGAAGATAGGTCGCCAACTCGCCCCGGTGATGGATGCTGTGATTATTCAGAAAGCCAAGATAAAACGCGGCCGGAAGATTGAAAGTGAAAAACGGAACCGGCATTAGCACCTCTTCCGCCGATAGAGCCCTCACTCGATCGGAACTGCGCTTCACGTTCTTTCCGTACCACTCCACCAGCTCCGCCACAGTCTTGGGCTTTTCCGCCGGATTAGCCATGGTGAACTTGCGATCGGCAATCCCATCCAGAACCTGGACGTCGGTGTTCGCAAGATGCCACGCCAGTTCCCACGCCGTTCGCGCATTGGGATCGGGCCGGTAATCCTTCTTGCCTTCAGGAATCGCCGCCAAAACTCGCTTGGTAGTTTCGACTTCTCTGGCAAAGCCGTTGAGCATCATTTTGGCGTACGCGAATGCAAAGTCAGCAGTAGGAGCTGGCATGGAAGTTCTCCTCGTCTTAATTTTGGGGCCCGCCGAGACACTAATCAGGAATACTTTGCCTTGATTCGGCAGAATCAATGTTTAGACGATTCAACGCTGAGCAGAATCAATATCCAGGCGAAATCAATATAGTCCAACAGAACTGGGAGCGCAAAGAGAACCAGGAGCGCCTAACCCTGTACTCCGCCGGATGCCGCAAATCGGCTATTGGCGGAAGGAGTTAGACGCTAACTGGCTGCTTCGCTGCTCCCACGCTAACCGGGGTCAGCCAATCATAGCGATCGGCCTTCTCCCCACGCACTATGCCATAAAACTCAGCTTGCAGCGCCTTGGTGACCGGCCCCATGGAGCCCGTGCCCACCGTGATTTTGTCGACCGAACGGATAGGCGTGATCTCCGCCGCCGTCCCCGTAAAGAAAACTTCGTCGGCGATGTAGAGCGACTCACGCGGAATCTGCTGCTCCACAATCTTGATGCCAAGGTCGCGCGCAATTTGCATCACGGAATCGCGCGTAATTCCCGGAAGCACAGAATTGCCAAGCGGAGCCGTATGGAGCACGCCATTTCGAACCTCAAACAGATTTTCGCCGGAACCTTCGCTGACGAACCCGTTCACATCAAGCGCGATTCCCTCGGCGTAACCGTTCGTGATCGCTTCCATCTTGATGAGCTGCGAGTTCATGTAGTTCGCACCGGACTTCGCCATCGCCGGCAAAGTATTGGGTGCGATCCTCGTCCACGAAGAAATGCAGACGTCAACGCCTTCAGTAGCATCCGATCCTAGATATTTCCCCCAGGGATAATTGCAAATATAAACTTCGGTTGGAGAGTTGAAGGGGTTGACGCCCGCTTCGCCGTAGCCGCGTAGAACAATGGGCCGAATGTAGCAGGGCCAGACCGCATTATGCTTTACCAGTTCGACCATGCCGCGAATAATCTCATCGCGAGTAAAAGGAACATCAATTCTATAAATGCGCGCGGAGTCGATGAGCCGCTGCATGTGTTCCGTCGCCCGGAAAATCGCCGGGCCGCTGGGCAAGGCGTAGCAGCGGATACCCTCAAACACAGAAGACCCGTAATGCACTACATGCGACATCACATGCAGGGTGGCGTCGTCCCAGTTGATGAACTTACCGTTGTGCCAGATTTTGTCCGTCTTCTGAATCGCCATGCAGACTCCTTGTTTATAGAGATTCGGTCTATAGAGATTCGCGCCGAGGGCCGGAGGTTTCTTGCGCGCTCCAGGAAATTCGACTCAACAAGGATTATAAACGCGAAACCTAGGCTTAACCCAATCGAGATAACAAACTAAATCGATAGCCCCGATCATAGAACTCGCTGGTCAAGCATCTAGCGAAGGATGACGATATTGTTGGCCACGAAGCCGCCTTCGCCAGCAATCATCAGGCGCATCGCAAATCGTTCTGCTTTGTAATGGTGCGTTCGGTGCAGCAGATATGCGGCTCCCACTGCCGTTCCAAATCCTAACGCCGAGCCTGCAGCCTCACCCAATGCCCCGCGCGTAACAAAGGGGCGCATTAGGGGGTTCGTTTCGCGGTATCCCTCGCTCAGTCCTCGCTGTGTTGTGATCGCGTCGGCGGCGATCAATCCAGCCAGGATGCCGACGTTTATTCTGTTTTCAACTGTCCAGAATTGAGGCGCGGAAGGTGCAGCGGGAAGACTGAAGCTGTTGTTTGCTGTGAAACGCTGCGCCTGCATGCTTACGCCCAACAAGATGACATACAGCAGGTATCGCATTCTGTCTCCCGGCTTCGTAGTGGCCTAAAAGGAGAGTAAGTGCGAATAGTTCGACGGCACATGGCCCAAATCGCGGATGAGGTAGCCTTTTGGTAAGAGTTACTATCGCGCACTACAAAGAATCCGGGAGCATTTCAAACGATGGAAACTTCAAGCATCCTTACAATGTTTGGCAGGATAAAGTTTTTTTCAAAGCATATTGAGAGATGAACTGGCGTCGGTTTTTTGTGCGGTGCAGCAAACAAGACAAAAAAATTACTTGAAAGTAACGCAGCCTCGTAGTAGTTTTTGGTCCTCTTCCGCCAGTATTGAAGATAAGAGGTGCGGTATGGATCAAGATTCTCAGCCTCAAAAAATCAACTGCTCCATCTGCAATCGGCCCCTGACTCTGCTGCGACCGGACACGTGTACCGATGACAAGGGCAACGCTGTGCACTCCGACTGTTATGTCAAGAGCGTTGCTCCCGACAAGCCATCTGAGGGTGTTGTCGCCGCCTGATTGCGGCCACAGTTCGATTCCTGCTTATCCTAATCGTGAATATAGCCCGGCGTGTGTCTGGGTGGCCTAGGATTCGCTACGGGCGTTTCCGAACTGCAGGAACGCTGGATCCGGGGGTCTCCGAGACTGAAGCAATGGGAGTAGCGACCGGCGCTTCCGCTCTGACGCCTACCTCGTCTCCGCGGAAGTAGCGGCCTTTCGCGGCCCTCATCTCTGGCATCGCGGTATAGGGCTTGGAGTAATCGTTATTGGCGTTCCAGAACAGAAAGCCAATACCACCCTTCTGCTTGGCTACCTCGATCTGCACTTCCACATACTGCGGCGAATACGTCTTGGTCCGCCACGCAAAGGCCTGCAGCCAGGGACGAATCACCACCCCGCTGTCTTTGGTGATGAGCTTGAAGCGGTCCATCGACTCGCCGATGAAGTGCTCAGGCGCATCGCCGGGATGGGCGATGCCATCCATGCCAAAGAAGTGCGACGGATAGATCATGGGCGAAAGCACGTCGCAGTGTTTGGCCATCGCTACGATGTCCTGCCCCGTATGCGCCAGGTCTACCGGGCGCTGCCACGCCATAATGCCGAAAACGTCGAGCGACAACAGAACGCCGCTGGGATGAATTTGCGCGTAGGCGCGATCCAGGAAATTGGCAATGACCTCGGATCGCTGCATTTCGTGGCTCGTCGCCTTGACGGGATGAGCCGTTGATCCGTGACCCTTCCTGGCGTGACCGGCTGCTGCACTTTCAGCAACTGGATCGGCCGCCGGCTGCTCAGGCACGGACGTGCCGGCAGATTGCTGGTTGGCCTGGAAGCTGAAAAGAGCGTCTTTCTGGTCGCCTTCGGCCGGGAACCGGACATAGTCAAACTGCACTTCGTCGACGCCCGAATGGGCTACGAACTTGGCCAGGGCGATATCGTAATCCTGAACCTTAGGGTTCGAAGGATCAGTCCACACCAGTTTGCCGTTTTCGCGCCACGGCTGCCCCGTTCTACGAGACTTTACCGCCAGGTCCGGATAGGTCGTGACCAGGTGCTCGTCGCGGAAGATGGCAATGCGAGCGATGGCGTGCATATTTTCCGAATGGATAAAGTGAATGAGCTTGGGCAGGTCGGAAATATAGTGGCGCTGTCCAGTAGCCAGCGGATGGTCGAAGGCTACGTTGACAATTCCGTCGCTATCCTTAATATCGAAAACCACCGCATTGCCCCCGACCTCGCGCCAGTGGCGGATGATACGTTCTCCATGTTCGCTTCCAGCCATCACTCCGGTCAGATAAATGGCGCGAACTTCGAAATCTCTTGCAACCGGAACAGATTTTTCTACAATAGGCGCTTCCAGAATTCCGGGTATGATGATCTGCTCTCCGGATTTAAGGAATACACCCTGACGATTGTGATTGGCAGCGCGAATTGCTTCCGCCAGTTCACTTGAAGTTAAGAATTTCGTGCGCTTCAGGTATTTGCGGGCCACGGAGGGAATGCTCTCTCCTCGCTGGGCGACGTATAGATCCGATCCCGGAGGGGCAATGACCGGGATAGCCGGCAAAGTTTCGTGCTTTTTTGTGGCATCGGCCTTCGCTTGCAGCAACTGCCCCGCATGAGCGCTTTGTTGTCCGGCGGCGGAAGGATGAATGAGTCCAAAACTGGCCACAAGCACCCGTAATGCGAAAGCAGCCACGCTGGTCACGGACAGCTTCAAATTCGAGAGCCGACGGACTGGCAGCCTAGCGGCCGCAAGTTTAAAAGCCAAATGTTTAGGCGACGATGAGCGCGAAAAATAAGACAAGAGCGTTCTCTCCCGAGGTTCAACCTGCATCTGATTGTCGATTGGCAGTAACCTCACTCGCCAGTTACGTCCGGCCAAGCACCGGGAGGCTCGCCGGACATGGGCGTCTGGGCGAGCGTTGATGGAAAGTTCCCGCAGACTGCAAAGAATTGCTGTTGGACGAATTGTGGGAAAGGCGCCGAAATAGACATCGACTTGTCTGGTGGCATCTAAAATCGATGAAAAGCGCGGAAATGCGAGCGTCCTAAAGATGGCGAATCGCTTGCACAAGCAACAGGTGGGAGAGAAAGGCACTTTGCTCCCGGAAGACTCCAAAATGAGCAGTTTTGCCGAAAACTTGCAGTTTCCTGAGAGGAAAAAAGGGCCCGAGCCAATGAGAACTAACCTTGCAACTGTGCTGGATCCCACCCGCCGAAGCAATGACGCCCGCGATTTTGAGACTGCTCTACGCCGGAAGATTGTGGGGCAGGATCAGGCAATCGAGAAAGTTGCGGAAATCTACCAGATGTTTCTGGCCGGCTTGAATGCACCAGGCCGTCCGGTTGGCAATCTTTTATTCCTTGGGCCGACTGGGTCGGGTAAGACCCGGGTGGTCGAGGCTGTCGCCGAGTCGCTTTTTGGCGACGCTCGAGCCTGCATCAAAATCGATTGCGCCGAGTTCCAGCATTCGCACGAGATTGCAAAGTTGATCGGTTCGCCTCCCGGATACCTCGGCCACCGCGAGACCCATCCCCTGCTGACGCAGGAAGCCCTCAATCAATGGCACACCGAGAAGTTGAAGCTTTCGATCCTTCTTTTTGACGAGATCGAAAAGGCCTCCGACTCGCTCTGGCAGTTGCTGCTCGGAATTCTGGACAAGGCAACGCTGACTCTAGGCGATAATCGCCGTGTCGATCTTTCCAGCTGCATCATCATCATGACCTCGAATCTCGGCTCCGCCGAGATGAACGGCTTGGTCGATGGCGGCCTCGGCTTCGCACCCAAGCCAGTGCAGGTCGACAACGCGCTCGACGACAAGATCAACCGCTCTGCCGTGGATGCGGCGCGACGTAAATTCGCCCCCGAATTCATGAACCGCATCGACAAAGTGGTCGTATTCAAGACTTTGCGATCCGAACACTTGCAGCAGATTCTGGAGATCGAACTCGGAATGGTTCAACAGCGTGTGCTCGTGGCAGCGGGCGCTCACCAATTCGTTTTCAACTGCACGCCCCAAGTAAAAAGCTTTCTGCTGGCTGAGGGTACCGACCCGAAGTATGGAGCTCGGCACCTGAAGCGCGCAATTGAACGCCATCTGGTCTTCCCGCTAGCGAACCTCGTTGCCACCGGTCAGGTGCGGCTCGGGGATTTCATCCGCGTCGACATGCTCGGCGAAAGCAAACTCACCTTCGTTAAAGAAGCCGAAGGCGCTATGGTTCCCGTGCTGCTGGAGCGCTATGGAGCAGCGGCAACCATGCCCACCGTAGCGGCGGCAAGGGCGGCGCGTCCGATTGTTCAACGCAAGGAGTTCGGCGCCGAGAATAAGTAAATCAAGTTGCTGGTAGGTAGGGACATCGCGAAAGCGGTGTCCCTTTTTTCATTGGCGATGTAGCAAGGGGATTGAGAGTTGGACGGCGGTTATTTCAGCATCCAGCTTATTCTTTAACGAAAAGCGCAACTGGAAAATTCGCGAAAGCTTGCGCTGCGCCGACCTCACCTTCGGCTTCAAGAGCTTCCCCGGTCAGTACGTTGCGATACTTTTCTCGACACTTACATGGGAGCAAAACATGAGTGTCTCCCCATATCTGCGATTCCAGCGGCAGAGTATCTATACCATCCGTATCGGCACTATTTTCAGTAGTGGCAACTCCAACGTCATTGATCAAACCCGCCACCAGGCGCGGAGCAATCACCACCGCCGTCAAATCCTGATACTTCCTCTCAAATGCGACCACATGATTCGACTTCGCGCCGGAAACGGCCAGAGGCTGATACTCGCCCTGCTGAAAAAGATCAGGATGCTCCCGCCGAAAGCATAGCGTTCTCCAGATCAGATACAACTTCAGCCGGCCATCCTCCGGAGTCTCGAGCAAGCGGCCTACGGATAACGCATCTGGCGCGCTGCCCCAGCGCTGAAGATCGTCGAATAATTGCTGGCGGTGAGGGTAATCGACGGGACGCCGATTGTCTGGATCAACCAGGCTGAAATCCCACAACTCAGTTCCCTGATAGATGTCGGGCACTCCGGGACACGTCAGCTTCAAAAGAGTCTGGGACAAGCTATTCCAAAATCCAATGCGAGCCACCCGCCGCTGAAAGGGAATAAAGTCCTTGAGAAAGCGATTCTTTGCCGTGGGATCGAGCAACGCTTTTACGAAGGACGAAACCGCATCTTCATACTCCGTATTTCGGTTGATCCAACTGGTATTTCGCTTGGCTTCACGAATCGCTTTCAACATATAAGCTTCAATGCGATCCCTGAAAGTCTCCCACTCGTTCTTATCGCTTTTCTCATCAAGTAAGTGCAATGGCCAAGCGCCTACCAATGTCTGATAAAGCAAATATTCATCGTTCGGCGTGGGAGCGGGCCGGTCGTTGACTACGCGCTTATAGCTGCGATTGAAGCGGCGCCAATCGCGCACGCGAAGCCGCCACAGTCCAGGAATTTCGGAAAGCACGTTAATGCGGGAGCGCACATCCTCAGAACGCTTTGAATCATGGGTGCTGGAGGCAAGCATGGTGTGAGGCCAGGAGGTCAGTCGTTCCTGATTGGCGGCGTGAAACTCCGAGTTGGTCACTCCAAAGCGGCGAAGATCGCTTCCCACCTCATTCAACGAAACCAGGCGGTTATAACGATAAAAAGCGGTATCCTCTATCCCCTTCGCCATAACCGGGCTGGTGAACTGCTGAAACTTCATGGCGAAGTTTAGGACCGCATTTCGATATGCAGGATCTTGCCCTTCTGCGATGCGGGTCAAAAGTACTTCGCCGATGAAATCGAAAATGCTCGTGTCCGCAGCTGGGCTTCTCCACTTAGCCGTAGCGACGGCTTTGTGAATGTAGCGAGCATCATTTTCAGAGACACCCGATGGACTGACATAAGTGCGATAGACGGGAAAACTCGCGACGATTTCCATCAGCGCGGCCCGCAGGCTGTTAAGCGTGAAATCACACGTGCGCCGCTTCGCCAGAGCGATCCGGATCAACTGATTGGCAAGTACATTCAGCTCACTAACCAGAGCTACTCGAATAATCAGATTCCGGCACCGGTAAGCCAGGTCTTCAAAGTCAATCTCATCGCCGATAAAATTCCGGTAGATGCGCTCCAGTCGCATGACGGCAGCCGAATCCACGAAGAGGCCATTCATCAGGTTTGCGAAGTCGTAGCCGGTGGTCCCGCTGACTTTCCACTCGCTGGGTAATCGCTCTGACCCGCTAAGAATTTTTTCGATAACAACATAACGCGAGTTATCACTCGTGCCTGACGCGCGCTCCGCTGTGCTAACGGCACTTACAATGCTCGCGTTAAGCCGCTCGAAATATTGACCCGGGTCATAAAGGCCATCAGGATGATCGAGCCGCAAACCGTCGACCTTGCCCTCGGCAATCAATCTAAGAACGAGGCGATGTGTTGCCTCAAACACAGTCTCGTTTTCCATGCGTATGCCGGCAAGATCGTTAGTGTCAAAAAAGCGCCGGTAATTGATGTCGTCAGAGGCGACGCGCCAGTTCGCCAGGCGAAAGGCTTGCGCTTTGATTAGTTCGTGCAATTCATCGAAACTTGCCGGATTGGCCGGATCTCCACTAATCAGTTCGATGGCTCGAGTTATACAAGCAGCGATTTCAGGAGCTCGCGCTGTTAAATCCGCCAGTCGCCGCTTATGAATCTCCTTGTCGCGATTGCGTTCTGCAACGCGATCCACCGCAGTTTCCTGCCTCGCCGGCAAATGCCCGAAGGCGGTGATCAGGCTCTCGAATTCCAGCAGGTCCGGGTTCTGTTCCCCTATTGCCTCAGCAGCCTGCGCCCCGCAGTGCTGAAGAATCCGTGGATATTCTTTGGGATCGATTGGGAAACGATGTTCATGGTAGGAAATATCGAATTCGCCGCGCTCGGCGTGAAAAACCAGCTTCAGTTTCCCGCTCTCCAGCACGGCTCCGTAATGATCACCGAGTACGGGGACCAGTACTTTTCCATGAAGCTCTTCTTTAAGCGGCTGCCAATCGATATCAAAGAAATTGGAGTGGATCGAGGCCTCTCCATTTTCGAGCACATCGAGCCACCACGCATTATCGCTGCCCATGATGCCCATGTGATTGGGAACGATATCGAGAATCAATCCCATGCCGCGCTCATGAAGCGCGGAAACACAGCGATCGAAATCTTCAGCTGTGCCGATCTCGGGATTGAACGAGTTGTGGTCGACGATATCGTACCCGTGCATGCTCCCCGGACGCGCCTTCAGACACGGAGAGATATAACAATGGCTGATGCCGATCGCGGATAAATAAGGAACAATTTCAGTTGCCTGAGCAAACGTGAAATCTTTATTCAATTGCAGGCGATACGTCGCGACGGGAATGGACGGGCGCGTGTTCATGATTCCAGATACCACGCTACCGACCATGCCGGCAGGGTCCCTTGTTGCAGAAACTGAGCGATTCCTTCCTCGCTGACATATAGAGGAGTTACAGCAGAAGGACTATAGCCCACCGAAGCCTGCGATCCTAGATTTGCCAACAGCCTAAGTTTCGAACCATCCTCGAATCGCCAATTGGCAGACAGGCCGTGATCTCCATGAAGTTCGTAACTCGATTGTGGACTACATGACCTTGCTAGAAGCGGAACAATTGTTTCGCGCCTCAATTTTAAAAGTTCTCGATAGAAATTTAGCAAGGCCTGATGACTTCGCTGCTTGATCGAATCCCAATCGAGCCGCGATGCCTCGAAGGTTGAGAGCGCGTTAGGATCGGGAATGCGCTCGCGATCCGCCGGATTGTTAAAGGCCGCGAAGTGAGTAAACTCATTTCGCCTACCATTAGTAACCGCGGCCGCCAAATCTTTTTCGAAGTCGCAAAAAAAGAGGAATGGAGAATTCGCTCCAAACTCTTCGCCCATAAACAGCATTGGGGGAGACGGCGCGAGAAGAAGTATTGCCATCGCCGCTCGCACCGCACGTAGGTCGGCAATCTTCGTAATTCGATCCCCAAAGGCCCGGTTCCCGATCTGATCATGATTCTGGAGGAATGACACGAACGCAGTCGTACTCAGGCCGGCAGTGACTTCACCGCGAGCTGCTCCATTTCTGTGGCCGGAAGCTTCGCCCTGATAGGCAAACCCTTCCGTCAAACAACGCCCCAGTTGAACGATTGGACTTTGGGAGTAATCCGAGTAATAGCCATCCTTCTCGCCGGTAAGCAATACATGTAACGCATGGTGGATATCATCATTCCACTGCGCCGTGTAAGTCTTGGGTTCGCAGCGTTGCTTCCCAGTGTCACTAGCTACTTTTTTTCTACGTTCCAGGTAACGTGATTGATTGCGATCATTCTCAAGAATGAGATGGATGTGGCGGCGATCAGGACCGATCGACTTTCGAAGGGTGTCAGCTAATTCCGTCAGAATGTCAGGCTTCGAATCGTCGGCGATCGCGTGCACCGCATCGAAGCGAAGCCCATCGAAATTAAATTCGTTTAGCCAGTAAAGCGCATTATGGATGAAAAACTCTCGCACCGGACGGCTGTGTTCGCCATCAAAGTTGATGCCATTGCCCCATGGCGTGTGGTGCCGCTCAGTAAAGAATTGAGGCGCGTAACAACCGAGATAATTTCCTTCAGGGCCGAAATGGTTGTAGACAACATCCAGCAGAATCATGAGCCCTCTGCTGTGAGCGCTCTGCACGAGTTCTTTAAGATCTTCCGGCCGGCCGTAACTGCTGTCAGGTGCAAAAGGATAAACTCCGTCATATCCCCAATTTCGCTTGCCTGCAAAGTCGGCGACCGGCATCAATTCCAATGCGGTGACGCCAAGATCGGCCAGATAATCGAGGCGCTCTCGCACAGCAGCGAACGTTCCGGCCGGAGTGAATGTTCCAACGTGCAGTTCATAGACCACTGCCTCTTCCCATGGGAGGCCTTTCCAACTTAGATCCTTCCAGTCGAAAGCCGTTGGGTCGATGACTTCGCTCGGAGCGTGAACGTCCTTACCCTGAAAGCGGGACGCCGGATCAGGAACTTTCTGTCCCTCATCGATCTGGAAAATATATTTCGCTCCTCGGTGCACAGCATCTGTTACTAACTCGTACCACCCAGCCTCTCGTGCAACCAGAGGCATTCGAAAAGAGCGCTTGCCCTGGGTAACTTCGATATGAACGCTGCGCGCTGCAGGCGCCCATAGCCGATAACGAATGCTGCCATCGTCCCTGCATTCAGCGCCGAAAGGCATGTTATGACAACGCTTCACTTGAATCTTCCCTGCCAGACTCTTCCTTGTTGGAATTCGCCTCTTCCTTGCTGGACCCGTCCTTCTTCTCGCTCCTCCTGCGCTCCATTAACACCACCATCGATCGCGCCTTCAGAGGGTAGGAGTGAACGCCCTCGTAACTCTTTCCTTGACGCAAGCCATTGTCCCGGGAGGTATCCATCCATGCGATCCAACAACTGGCAGGATGAAACGCCGGCAGCATAAATGCAACGTCCTCGTGATAAGCGTTCAGAAGGAGGAGGAAGTTTTCGTCACTCACTTTGCGGCCTCGAGCATCAGTTTCGTCAAGACCCTGCCCTGAGAGAAACATTCCGAGGCAATGAAATGAGGGATCTCTCCACTCGTCTTCCGTCATCTCATTTCCGCCCGCACTCAGCCACAGCACATCTTTTACATTTGCTCCCTTGATTGGACGGCCCTGAAAGAAGCGGCGGCGGTGAAATATCGGGTGCCTCCGCCGCAAATTGATCATCCTCTGCACGAATGCCATCAGGTCGCGCTCTTCAGGCCCCAGATTCCAGTCCATCCACGTAATTGAATTATCCTGGCAATAGGCGTTGTTATTGCCCAGTTGCGAATGGCCGATTGGATCTCCGGCACAGATCATCGGTATTCCCTGAGATAGCAAAAGCGTAGCCAGCATGTTCCGCTTTTGCTTGGCTCGCAACGCGTTGATGTCGGCGTTGTCGGTTGGGCCTTCTACACCGCAATTCCAACTCAGGTTATTGCTATTGCCATCTCTATTGTGTTCGCCATTTGCTTCGTTATGTTTGTCGTTGTAACTGACAAGGTCAGTCAGCGTGAACCCGTCATGGGCAGTTACAAAATTCACGCTCGCGTAGGGGCGCCGGCCACTGTGCGCGTATAAGTCGCTCGAACCAGTAAGACGGTACGCAAGATCCCCAACCACCCCATCATCGCCCTTCCAGAAAGAGCGCACGGTATCGCGATAACGGTCATTCCATTCGGCCCAGCCTACCGGAAAATTTCCTACCTGGTATCCACCTTCACCCAAATCCCACGGTTCGGCTATTAGCTTCACCTGCGACAGCACTGGGTCCTGGTGGATGATGTCGAGAAACGCTCCCAGACGATTCACTTCATGAAGTTCG
>Ga0182024_10006489_pt1 | contig 25671 bp, 25 predicted proteins | sample P32metaG_FD_120480 | JGI IMG/M metagenome (GOLD analysis project Ga0182024, IMG submission 120480) | Permafrost microbial communities from Stordalen Mire, Sweden - P3-2 metaG (Illumina Assembly) | ecosystem: Environmental > Terrestrial > Soil > Wetlands > Permafrost | place: Sweden: Stordalen...
AGAGGCGTGGATGGGATTCGAACCCACGTATGACGGTTTTGCAAACCGTTGCCTAACCACTTGGCCACCACGCCACCTCTGCAAGACCTTTGAGCTCTCGCTCGCGAGCCGGCAGACTCTGCTTCCGTCGGAGACAACCTTCCCGAGACGACGCAGCCCCTCAACGAAGGGGCGCGGAAGATGCCACAGCCGGCCCCTCAGGAAAAGCGACATGGAAAAGAAGACGGGAAGCCAACCCGGTTCCCCGAGTCGGCCTCCGCTCTTCCCGTCTTCCCGCGCATCTCCGAACCTCCCTACAATCTTCGAGGTCCGGCGTACGCGTGCCGAGCGCTTTAGATGCTCAGCGCGCCCGTCCGGATCAGATACGCCAGCTTCTGGCGCTGCTCAGCCTTCAGGATCGCGTGAATCCGCCCGATCGCGCGCACCACGGCGTCGCGCAGTCGCTCGGCCGTCTTTACGCGCTCTGACGTACCTTGACCCAACTTGGTCTCGTCCAGTGCGTCGCCCGCGATCGAGTCGGCGATCGCCGACGTCGACCGCCTATGGTCGACCGCAGCCTGCGCGCGCTCGGTCTTCAGCTCGTTCAGGATGCGCGCCAATTCGGTCACCTGATCGTCTTCCAGCTCGAGCTTGTAGGCCAGAAAACGGAGAGGACGCCGGACGCCGAAGCCCCCGAAGTCGTCGTCGTGATCGTGACCTGCAGATGCCTCTTCCGCGTGACGCCCTCCCCAGCGCCTCCCGTGGCCATGCCCGTCTCCGGGCCCACCATGCTCTACGCCCACCCCTTCGCAACCGCCACCGCCGTGTCGATGCGCGTGCTTCCACCATGCCATCATTCCAGGATACATTTCTGTCTCTTTCTTCTCGCCGAGGCATTCGCTCCCGGCGGGTTTGCGCCGCTCGCGCGTCCAGCGGACGCGAGTGCGGCACGCGGGCAATACGCCTCACGTAGGTTTCAGCTTGAGTACGAACTCTCGGATGTCAATGGTCGCGTCCGATTTCGGACACCAAGGCCCAGAAGGAGTGGAAGATGGATCACTCGCCGCGTTTCGTGGCTCTCGTCGAAGACTCGAAGAAGCGCATCGGTGAGATCACGATCGCCGACGTGAAGGCAAAGCTCGAGCACGGCGACGCCTTCGCGTTGGTCGACGTGCGCGAGGATTCGGAGTGGGCCGCAGGCCGCATCCGTGGGTCCCGCCACATCGGCCGAGGGGTCCTCGAGCGCGACATCGAGCACGCGATCCCGGACACGAACGCGGAGATCGTCTTGTATTGCGGCGGAGGCTACCGGTCGGCTCTCGCCGCCGACAGTCTCCGGCAGATGGGCTACACGCGCGTCCTCTCGATGGCGGGAGGCTGGCGCGAATGGCTCGCGAGCGAGCGCTAGAAGCGCTGCGTGAAGAGCGGCAGCCCCATCGCTTTCGGCTGGCCGACCGAATCGCGGACCGTATCGTGCCACGTCGGCGCCCGAAGCCAGGCTGTGTCCGGATGCGCGGGACGCTCGAACGCAGAGTTCCTCTGCGTCTCACGCGTGCGAGAATTCGACGCCAGAAGAATGACGCCGCCGACGATCAGCCCGACCCCGGCGAGTGAGATGATTCCACCTGCGCTCTCGAGGCCGCTGTTGGGCGTGTACGCATAACAATTGCCGAACTCATCCCCTTCGCTGCATTGCCCGACCGCCCCCACGAGCAGCACGACGAGCCCGACCGTGAGCGCGGCGACTCCGACCGATGAGAGCGCCACGCCCCCTGCGAAGCCGCTTTTCGAGGCCGGGGAAACACTGATGACCACATGCTGTCCGGGGCTCGCAGAGAGGCTGAAGGGGCGCGATCGGCGGATGTTCTCGCCGTCGATACGATACATATGAGTGAGAGGGAGCTCCGCGTCGCACGGAGCGACGCACACGCGCGCCCAGCGCACGCTGCCCGGTGCGATGGAATCGAGGACGACCCCTTCATCGCCTTCCACATGCACGAAGGCGGTGGGGTCGGGGCCCGGTCGCGGCTTTTTGTGATGCGGCGCGCCGGGCTCACGGATCGCGCCCCCCTGCGCCGCCTCGATGCGATCGATCTTGCCCCACTCGACGACCGCGTTCTGACCGGTCGCGAGCTGGATCGTGGCGTGGTCGTTGGGGAGCATCTCGATGAGAGTGCCGCGCAACATCCCGCCGCCTTTGAGGTAGATGGCGTCCGAGCCGGGGCGACTCGGGACGTAGCTCGGAGCCGGCGCAGTACCGGGCTGGAGCTGGACCTCGGAAGCCGGGCCTTGAGGTGGCACGGAAGGGGGTGGAGGAGGAGCCGTCGGAACCGGCTGCGTTGGGGCGTACGGCACCGGCTGCACGTCCCCCGACGGAGGCGCCGCGTAGGCAAGGCCTGTCGACTGGACGAAGAACGCAAGCGCCGTGACGGCGCTGACGAAAGACCGTAGGGCATGCATGAACACAAAATTGGCACGACACGGGGCGCCGCGCCATCCCCCCGCGACGCTCGACCTCCTACTCCGCATGTGCTTGATGGGGCCCTTGATCACGGTCCGCGGACTCACCAAACATTATCAAGTCCACGAGCGACCGCCGGGGTTGCTCGCAGCGCTCAAGTCCGTGTTCCGGCGCACGTACAAGACCGTGCGCGCAGTCGACGACGTGTCCTTCGAGATCGCGGCCGGCGAACGCGTCGGGTTTCTCGGCCCGAACGGCGCAGGCAAAACAACGACGCTCAAGATGCTGTCCGGACTGCTCCACCCGACCTCCGGGATCGCCACGGTCATGGGGCTCTCGCCCATGAAGAGGCAGACCGAGTTCTTGCGATCCATCATGCTCGTCACGGGTCAGAAGCAGCAGCTCCTTTGGGACTTGCCGCCGGCCGAGACGTTCGAGTTGAACCGCGCCATCTACGGGGTGCCTCGCGCCCAATACCGCGACACGCTCGACGAGCTCATCGCGCTCCTACGGCTCGAGGAGCTCCTCCAGAAACCCACACGACAGCTTTCGCTCGGCGAGCGGATGAAGTGCGAGCTGGCGGCAGCGCTTATCCACAGGCCCAAAATTCTTTTTCTCGACGAACCGACCCTCGGCCTGGACGTCACGATGCAAGGCGTCGTGCAAACGTTCATCAACTCCTACAGCGAACGCCATGGCGCCACCGTCATTCTGACCAGCCATTACATGGACGACGTCGTCGCGATTACTCCCCGCGTCCTCGTCATCAACCACGGCAAGCTGACGTACGACGGCTCGCTCGTCGATCTCGTGCACCGTACGCGCCCGGAGAAGAGTGTCTCGCTTCGCTTCGATGGGCCCGTCTCGCTCGCGAAGCTCGAAGCGCTCGGAGGGCGCGTCGTCAAGCACGAGACCGGGCGCGCCGTGCTCCAGGTCGACGGCGCGAAGATGAAGGCGCTCGTGGCCGGCGCGCTCGCCGACCTGCCGGTGGTCGACCTCAAGGTGGAAGACGCGCCCATAGAAGAGGTGTTGGCAGACGTCTTTGCGCAGGGAGACCGGGAGGTACACCAGTGAGCGAGCTCCGCCGCACGCTCCGTGCCCTCCCGACGCTTCTTCGCGTCGGCTTCGCGTCGTCCATCGCGTACCGGACCGAGTTTCTCGTGTGGATCCTCGCGACCAACATGCCTCTCGTCATGCTGGCGCTCTGGTCGGAGGTCGCGCGCGAAGCCCCGATCGGTCGATACGGCCAAAAAGAGTTCACCGCGTACTTCTTGACGACGCTCATCGTGCGCCAGCTCACGGGATCGTGGGTCGTCTGGGAGATGAACATGGAGATTCGCCAGGGCACGCTTGCCATGCGTCTCCTTCGCCCGATCCACCCTGTCCTCTCGTATGCAGCCGACAACGTCGCCGCGCTGCCGATGCGCGCCGCCGTCTCGTTCCCGGTCGCCGTGATCACGCTCTACCTCGTCGGACGCGCACAGCTCGCGCAAGATCCCGTGCTCTGGGCGATCGTCCCTTTCGCGGTCCTCGGCGCCTGGGTCATCTCGTTCTCGGCGATGTTCCTCATCGGGACGCTCGGTCTCTTCTGGGAGAGCTCGCTCGCGGTCTGGGACTTGTGGTTTGGCTGTTACATCATCTTCTCGGGCTATCTGATGCCGCTCTCGCTCTTGCCGGCGTGGATCGGGAAGATCACGCGTCTCTCTCCTTTCCCGTACATGCTCGCGTTTCCCGTCGAGGCTTGCCTCGGCATCCCGACACGAAGCGCGGCCGCCGCGAGCCTTGGCATCGAATGGATGTATGCCGCAGGCTTGTTCGTCGCCGCGCTTCTCCTCTGGAAGCGTGGGCTCGCGCGCTTCGCCGCGTACGGCGGATAGACGGAATGACGCGCTACTTCTTCCTCCTCGGCAATCAGCTTCGCGTGTCGGCGCTTCTCGCGATGCAGTACCGCCTCGACTTCCTTCTGGACGCGGTCATGTCGCTCTTCTGGACTGCGTCGGCGCTCGTTCCACTCCTGGTTCTTTATGGCCAGCGCACTTCGGTCGCGGGATGGACCTGGCCCGAAGCGTTGCTCGTCGTCGCTTGGTTCACGATGCTGAAAGGGGTGCTCGACGGCGCGATTCAGCCCGCCCTGACGAATGTGGTCGAGCACATCCGCAAGGGCACGCTCGACTTTCTTCTTCTCAAACCCGTCGACGCGCAGTTCATCGTGTCGACCTCACGTTTCCAGCTCTACCAGGGGAGCGATGTCTTCGGCGGGCTCTGCCTTCTCGGCTGGGCGCTGCACCGCCTCGGCCGCTGGCCCTCCTTTGGGGGGGCCCTGCTCGCGGCTCTCCTTCTCGTGGGGGCAGTGGTGATCCTTTATTCGATATGGATCCTCGTGGTCAGTCTGGCGTTCTTCGTGGTGAAGGTCGACAACCTCTCGTACCTCTTTTCTTCGATTTACGACGCAGGGCGATGGCCGGCGTCGATCTTTCGCGGCGTCCTCGCGTTCGTCTTCACGTTCGTCATCCCGATCGCCGTCATGACGACGTTCCCGGCGCTCGCGATCCTCGATCGCCTCTCCGCGTGGCGCGCGATCGGCGCGATCGCGGGGGCCGCCGCGTTTGCTTTCGTGGCGCGGAGAGTATGGCTGCAGGCGCTAGGGCACTACACGAGCGCGGGCGGGTAACGCGCGGGATGCGACTTGACGCTGAAGAGCCTTTGTCCGACGTCTGGCGCCATGGAATATCGAGCTCTCGGAAGGACAGGCTTTCGCGTATCGACCGTAAGCTTCGGCGCGTGGGCCGTAGGGGGCACGTGGGGACACGTGGAGGATCAAGAGTCGCTTGCCGCACTTCATCGCGCGGTCGACCTCGGAGTAAACTTCTTCGACACGGCCGACGTGTACGGCGACGGCCGCAGTGAACGCCTCCTCGCAACGCTCACGCGCGACCGTAAGGAAGATATCGTCATCGCGACCAAGGCGGGTCGGCGCCTCTCTCCTCATGTGGCCTCCGGCTATTCAAGTGAGAACCTCGCCGCCTTCGTCGAGAGAAGCCTCAAGAACCTCCACGTGGATGCGCTCGATCTGCTCCAGCTTCATTGCCCCCCTACCGATGTCTATTATCAGCCCGAAGTCTTCGGTGCCTTGGATGACCTCGTAAAGACAGGCAAGCTCCGGTTCTACGGCGTGAGCGTCGAGCGCGTCGAGGAGGCGCTGAAGGCCATCGAGTTCGAAGGCGTGCAGTCGATCCAGATCATCTACAACATCTTCCGCCAGCGCCCGGCCGACCTCTTCTTTCGTGAAGCGTTGCGGCGCAAGGTCGGGATCCTCGCCCGCCTCCCGCTGTCTTCAGGCCTTTTGGCCGGCAAGATGACGCGAGAGAGCGTCTTCTCGTCGGACGATCATCGCGCGTTCAATCGGAAGGGAGAAGCGTTCGACCGCGGGGAGACATTCTCCGGGGTGGACTTCGAACTGAGCCTCGCCGCTGTGGAGGAGCTCCGCCCTCTCGTTCCAATGGGTGTGTCCATGGCCGCGTTCGCGCTGCGCTGGATCCTCATGGAAGAGGCGGTGACGTGTACGATCCCGGGCGCCAAGCACCCTCTTCAGGTCGAAGAGAACGTGCGCGCAGGCGATCTCCCGCCGCTATCCGCCGAAACGATGTCGGCCGTGCGGCGCGTATACGACGAGCGTATCCGGCCGCGGGTTCACGGGTACTGGTGAGCGCGCCGGCTTGCCCTTGCCGGACCTCACTTCGGACGGCGGAAGAGGTCGCGCGGATGGGGCGCGACGCGCGCGTCCCACCCCACGCAGACCCGGGCGAGCTCAGCGCGCCTTCTTCTTGGCTTTCTTCGCGGGCTTCTTCGCCGTCTTCTTTGCCGGCTTCTTCGCCAGCTCCCAGACGCCCAGCCCGGCTCCGCTCGGATCGACGAACACGCCGATCGCGCCCATGTCTCCTATCGCCATGTACTCCACCATGATCTTCGCGCCGAGCTTCTTGGCCTTGGCGATCGTCTTCTTTACATCGTCGACCTCGACGTAGGGGAGCCAAGACGTGGGGGCTTCCGGCATGGGCTTCTTTTGCATGCCGCCGCCAGTCCCCTTGCCGACATCAATGCCGAGGTACCCCGGTGCCATTGCGGCGATCTTCCACTTGAAGAGGCCCTTGTAGAACTTCTTCGCGGCACCGACGTCGTCGGTGTTCAACTCGATATGTACGAACGGATTGGGCATGGATGTCTCCTCGTTGTCACCACTTGGACCACATGCCGCCCCTCGCTTGTCGCCAGACCGACGGTGGGGCGCGGCGGTAGAGACCGTGTCATACCCCTTAAGGTCCCGGCGGTGCGCGTTACATGCCGGCGGCGTCCGACGAAACGTCGATACCGGACACAGAAATATCGTTTCTTTCGGCGAGGCCGCGTGGGTGAGCGTGTACACGCTTCTCGCAGAGGTCATGCAGACTGGAGCGCAAGCCGGAGGGTAGAAAAGGGTCGCCTGAGCTCGATGCTCAGCGCACGAGCATCAGCGTCTTCGGTGGATTCTCCTGGGCCTCGGTCGGCGCGTGCGCCCCCGGTCCTTCAACGACGTCGAGCGCGGGCTGCGCGCAGTTCTCGGTGCACGCCACGGGGGCGGGGGCGAGAGAGGGGATCGGCGGGGCACTTCCTTCGCCCTCGTCCTTGGCATCGTCCGGGAGCGGCGGCAGGAGCGACACATCGAAACTCGGAGGCACCTCGTAGATCTCGGTCGTGGACGGGTAGAGATCCGTGTTCGTCTCTTTGTGCGTCGTCCCGTCGCGGTACGCGAGCCATCGCGTGCGCTTGATCTTGTACCCGCGGATGCCGTGCTGCTTCAAAACGACCCTCTGCGATCCGCGTAGCTTCGGCTCCTCCACGATCTTGCGCTTGTAGGGGAAGGTATCGACGAGCTCTCTCTGGAAACCGACCTTCGCGGGCTTGTCCGCGCCGACGACCTGCATCTTGAGCTTGTTGCCGACGACGCTCGCGTGGACGACGACCGCGAAGTCGTACGGGTTTCGCACTTTGAGGTCGACGATGGGATAGACGACCGTAGCGTCGAGCCCCATCGGGATGTACGCGCTCGGACGGGAGTGCGGGAGGCGCTCGACCACGTCGAGCCCTCCGAAGAACAGCGCGGCATGAAACGTCGACGCGACCTGGCAGGTGCCGCCCCCGACGCCCTCGACCATCTCGCCCTTGTAGATTTCCCAGCTCCTGGCGAATCCGTTGTCTTCGCTCCTCTCGCCGACCACGTCGTTGAACGAAACGAGCTCGCCCGGCGACAGAACGAGGCCGTCGATCTTCGACGCGGCGACGTCGATGTTCTTGCCGCGTCGCGCCTGATCGCCCGCGCGCGAGAAATAGGTCTCGTACTCGGCGAGCATCGTTTTGACGTCGAGCTTCTCGACGAACGCGCGAGAGACATGCGGAGGAAACGCGCGCGTGGGGAGGGTGATGGAAAGCGGCTCGGTCGGAACGGCAGGCAGCCGGGCCGCGCTCCTTATCGCTTCGAGGGCGGCGTCCGGGTCGACGTAGCGCCCCGGGCGCTCGTCCACGACGCCGTGGTGGTCCAGGTCGAGGCGTGCGGAGACGGGAGCGACGTCCGTGGCCTCTTTGACGAGGAGAACGAGCGGGAGAAGCACGCTTGCATCGACGAAGGGGTCGAGCGGAACGTCGATCTCGCCTCGAGCGGCGCGCTTGGCGAGGTCTGCGCGTTCGAGAAGGTCGTCTCGCTGCCCGAGAGTCTCGAGACGCGCCATCACCGCGTCCGCGTCGACCGAGACGCCGAGCTCTCCGAGAGATACGAGCGGGGACGCGACGTCGTCATTTTTCTTCGCTGCGGCAACCACGAGGGCCGTGACGTCCTCCCCTTCCACGAGGAGCCGCACTCTCCGCCCTTCGAGCGCGTGAATCCGTACCGCGACGAACGCCCGCGCCTCGGCATCGTCCGGAAGAGTCACCCCGTCGACCTTGAGACCGGAAAGGCGGGCCGGCCCTGCGTACCGTTCGCGGGCATAGGCGCCGGTGACGACGGCGAGGCAAAAGAGCCCCGCGATGGAGACCCATCGACCGACGAGTGCCAGGTTCATCGTTCGAGAGGTCCATACCCGAACGAGACGGCGTATTGTTTCGTGGACGGAGCGAATCTCGTGCCGATCCGTGACCCCCGCGTCGGAACGACGGTCGCCGGGCGGTACCTCCTCGAAGAGGTCATCGGGGAAGGGGGCATAGCGACAGTGTACCGCGCGGCGCAGACGCTGACCGGAGGGTCCTGAGCGATCAAGATCTTGAACGCCGCACTCGCACGCGAGACTCCGGTGCGCGAAGGAAGCGACCGGCAAATTGACCGAAACGGTCCACCGGGCCCGAGCATCGTGGTAGACGAGAAATCGCCGTGGCAGACCCGCTGAGCTCCGATCTGGCGTCGCTTCAAATCGACCGGGGGGCACCTCCCGCGCCGCGGCCATATTTCCGCATCTTCTTGGCGCTGGCGGGACTCGCCGGCGCCGCTGCGGTCGTGTGGCTCGCAGTGTTGCCGCGCGTGCAAAGCCAGATCTTTCAGTCCGAGGTTACGCTCACCGAAGTCGCGATGGTTTCACCCGTACAATCGACAGTCACGGTGACTTCGACCGGATACGTCGTTCCCCAGGTCGTGTCGAAGTTGGGCGCGAAGATTTCGGGCCGCGTCTCGTACGTCGCCGTGAAAGAGGGCGATACGGTGAAAGCGGGCGATCTCATCGCTCGACTCGACGACGCGGATCAGAAGAGTGCGATCGCCGCCGCCGCGTCCCGAGTCGCCGTCGGGCACGCGCACGCGCAGACCGCCCGAGCCAACCTCGCCGACATCGACCAGCAAGTGCGTCGGGAACAGGCGCTCCTCGCCTCGGGCTCCGTGGGGCGGGCCTCGCTCGAAGACCTCCAGGCGAAACAGAAGTCGCTCGACGAACAGGTGAAGGCGGCGGACACCGAGGCCAACGCATCGCAATCGGACGTCGATTCGCTGCGTACGAATCTCCTCGATCGTACGATCCTCTCCCCCATCGACGGCACGGTGGTGGCCAAGCCGGTCGAAGTCGGCGAGATGGTGGTCCCCGCCGGGAATCCGGTCGCCGAGATCGCCGACTTTCGCTCGCTTCTCGTCGAGACGGACGTGCCCGAGGGCCGGCTGCACCTCGTGACGAAGGGCAGCCCCGGCGAGATCGTGTTGGATGCTTACCCTGACCGACGCTACCGCGGCGAGGTTCGCGAGTTCGGCCAGCGCGTCAACCGCTCCAAAGCGACGGTGACCGTTAAAGTGAAGTTCGTCGACACCATGGAAGGCGTTCTCCCGGACATGGCGGCCCGAGTGAGCTTTCTGACTCAGCCGATCTCCAAGGACTCTCTGAACGAGAAGCCGAAGCGTATCGTTCCCGGCAATGCGGTCGTCGAGCGCGGCGGAAGCAAGGTGGTATTCGTCGTCGCGGACGGGAAGCTGCGACTCACGCCGGTGACCCTCGGGCCGCCCGTCGGCGCGGGGTTCGAGCTCTTGGACGGTCCGGTCGCCGGCACCAAAATCGTGAGCGGGCCCCGCCCAGAGCTCACCGACGGCCAGTCTGTGAAGGAGAAAGGGACCTAAAAGATGGTGGAGCAAGCTACCGAGTCCGCGGCGCCGAGCAAGGCGCCCCCCGTTTACCGCGAAAAGGCCACGCGCGAGGACGAGCTGATTATCCGTCTCCGGGGCATTTCGAAGACCTACTACCGTGGGACCGAAGGGGTGCGCGTCCTCGAGAACCTCGATCTCGACGTGCCGAAGGCCTCTTTCGAAGCGCTCATGGGGCCGAGCGGTTCAGGCAAGTCGACGCTCCTCAACCTTCTTGCAGGGCTCGATCGTCCGACCGAGGGGACGATTGAAGTCTCGGGCAAGCGTATCGATCAGATGAGCGAGGGCGCCCTTGCTCGATGGCGCGCCGACAACATCGGCTTCGTCTTCCAGTCGTACAACTTGCTCCCCGTCCTGACGGCGCTCGAGAACGTGGAACTGCCGCTCCTCTTGACGAGCGTTCCGTCCGCGGAACGAAAGAAGCGTGCACAGACCGCGCTTCGCATCGTGGGGCTCGAAGAGCGCGTAAACCACTATCCGCGCCAGCTGTCCGGAGGACAGGAGCAGCGGGTGTCCATCGCGCGGGCCATCGTGAACGACCCGAAGATCATCGTCGCCGACGAGCCGACAGGAGACCTCGACCGCCAGAGCGCCGACGACGTGCTCGTGCTGCTCGAGAAACTGAATCGCGAGATGCAGAAGACGATCCTGATGGTGACGCACGACCCGGCCGCCGCCGAGCGCGCGAGCATCATCCGCCATCTGGACAAAGGGCGGCTCAAGTGACCCTCGCCGGGCTCGCGGTACGAAACCTTGCGCGGAACCGCTTCCGCGTCATCCTCACCGTGATCGGCGTTGCGGTTGCGATCGTGACGTACGTTCTCCTCCGTACCGTCGTGTACTCGTGGAGCCGCGGCGCCGACGTCGCCGCGAAGGACCGCGTCGTGACACGCCACAAGGTCACTTTCGTGATGACGCTCCCCAAGCACTACATGGACGACGTTCGGGCCCTACCACACGTGAAGTTGGCCACGTTCGCCAACTGGTTCGGCGGGAAAGACCCGAAGCACGATCACGAGTTCTTCTCGACCCTGGCGATCGACGACAAGACCTACTTCGACGTCTACTCCGAGCTCAGCGTCCCTCCCGCGCAAATGCAGGCGTGGCGCGAGGATCGGAAAGGCGCCATCGTCGGCGATGTTCTCGCGAAGAAGTTGGGATGGAAAGTTGGCGACTCGATCAACCTCGAGTCGGGCATCTACGGGAACGGGACGTGGCAGTTCAATATCGATGGCATCTACGACGCGACCGCCAAGTCCGTCGACCGCTCGACCTTCCTCTTCCATTGGGACTACGCCAATGAGGCGGTCGCCGCAGACCGGAAGGATCAGATCGGCTGGATCGTGTCCCGTGTGGACAGCCCCGGCGAGGCCGCCAACGTGGGTGTCGCCATCGACAAAGTCTTCGACGAGAGGGACACTCAGACGCTGAGCCAGGACGAGCGCGCCTTCAATACCTCTTTTCTCGCGAGCGTATCCGCCGTCCTCAAAGCCATCGACGTCATTTCGGTCGGCATCCTCGTCATCATGATGCTGATCCTCGGCAATACGATCGCGATGGGAGTGCGCGAGCGAACGAACGAGTACGGGGTTCTCCGAGCCATCGGATTTCTTCCCAAGCACATCGCTTGGTTCATTCTTGGCGAGGCGATGCTCATCGGAACGATCGGCGGCCTTCTCGGCGTTCTCATCAGTTACCCCGTCATCGAGCAGGGTCTCGGCCGATGGCTCGAGGAAAACATGGGCGGGTTCTTCCCCTACTTCCGGATCGACCCTGCGGCGACCGTGATGGCGGTCGTATTGGCCATGGGGCTCGGGGCTGCCGCGGCAGCGCTCCCCGCATACCGAGCCTCGCAACTGCGCGTGGTCGACGCTTTGCGGCGTATAGCCTGAACGGAGCCCCTCATGATCCCTGTTCGATACAACGTCCGGAGCCTCGCCGTACGAAAGGCAACGACCCTTGCGACCGCCTTCGGCGTCGCTCTCGTCGTGTTCGTGCTCGCATCGGCCCTCATGCTCTCGGCCGGCATTCGCAAGACACTCTCGATCTCGGGCAGATCGGACACTGGCATCGTTCTACGCAAAGGGAGCGACAACGAACTCAGCAGTTCCATCGAGGAGCCCGACGTCAATCTCGTGCTCGCCGCGCCAGGAGTGAAGAAGGACTCGCCGCCATCCGGCGTCGCCGAGGTCATCGTCGTCGCGGCGATGGGGAAGGTAGGAGCCACGGGCGTGACGAACGTGCAGTTTCGCGGCGTCCCGGACGACGTCATGCAGTTTCGACCCGAGGTAAAAATCATCGCCGGCCGCGCACCGAAGCCCGGGAGCGACGAGGTGCTGATAGGCGAGCGCCTCCGAGGACGCTTCATAGGGCTCGACCTGGACCAGTCCTTCGACATCAAGAAGAACAGGCCCGTCAAGGTCGTCGGAGTATTCGCGAGCGGCGGCTCGTCGTACGAGTCCGAAGTGTGGGTCGACCGGGAGCTGCTTCGAGCCGCGTTTGGGCGGCAGGGGCACTCGTCTTCCATTCGCGTTCACCTCGACTCTGCCGCCGCCTTCGACGCGTTTCAGGTCGGCGTAGAACAGGACAAGCGCCTCGGTCTGATGGCCATGCGCGAGAGCGATTACTATGAGCGGCAGTCGGAGGGGACGAGCCTCTTCATCGGCGCCATGGGGACGCTCATCTCTGTGCTCTTTTCCATGGGAGCCATGATAGGAGCGATGATCACGATGTATGCGGCCGTGGCGAACCGCCAGCGGGAGATCGGCACCCTTCGAGCGCTCGGCTTCTCGCGTTCGAGCATTCTAGGCTGCTTCCTCCTCGAGGCTGTGATTCTCGCGCTTGCGGGGGGTGCCATTGGTGCGGCTGCGTCCATGGCCATGGGCTACGTGAAGTTCTCGATGATGAACTTCGCGAGCTGGTCGGAGATTGTGTTTTCGTTCGATCCGACGCCGCAAATCATCGTGCGGGCGCTTGCATTCGCGGGAATCATGGGGCTCGTCGGTGGATTCTTCCCTGCCGTTCGCGCGTCACGCATATCGCCCATCGCCGCAATGCGCGGGTGAACGCAACAAACGCGGAGTCGAGGGACGGGCTCTCTAGCGGACTGTGTAAGGGGACTGCGAGTCTGCCGCAGCCTCCTCGTCGCTCACGCGCTCGTTGCGGTCCTCCATCAGCGGAGGGGGCCTCAGCGGTGTCCGCCGCTTTTCGAACGCCTTTAGAGTCCTCGCGGCAAGCTCGACGACCGCTTCATGCGTTCCACACTTGTCGGCCAAGCCGTTGAACACCCTGCGATCGTCAGACTTGGGGAGGCGCGCGACGACGGCGACGCGGAGCGCTTCCGTGGACCACGCGGCGTCGATACCGAACGTGGCCAAGATTCCGCGAGCATAGAACAGGGGGCTCACGGCGACGTCTTGAAGACGGGGCGCGTGACGCTCCGCCCTTCACCACGGTATCTGGCACTTTTGCTCATTTTCCACTCCTCGGACTCTCGCTGTCGCTTCTGAACGTCGACAGGACGTTGGTACCGTCAAACTTCCGATATGGACCACTATTGGTTTCTTCGAGAGCGTTCCGAAGAGCCTTTTGAACCTGGTCCATCGCCTCGTCTGCGGATTCCGCATCGAGGACGGTAAGCTCAATTGCGCGATTCCAGGCCCCGAGCTTTGCGGGGTGTTCCTGCATGACCTGGCACGGAATCACGATTCGATTTTTCATCGCTGGCGCCTTTTGAACTAAGCGATCGGGCCGACATCGCGGGAGATCCCGCTTCCGCGTTCGGAGCGCAATCATAAGACCACGTCGGACGTGGAGCAACCGAGAGGCAACGCGCTGCTCGCTTTCGCGGACTGTGTGTTTCGCGCGCGTTTCACGGTCGGGAGAAGAAAGACTTTGTAATCAATCCTATCGCAATTCACGACGACGAAACATTGATGAAATAGTTTACTGTCTCGAAACACCTGTTGTGAACACAATGACGGCTTGCACCATTGTTTCCCGTTCCCCTCGGCGCGCGAGCCATGCGAGCATGCACACGAACTATCACCTGCGGAGGAAGGCATGGCAGGCACGAATGGAGTTGCGGCGCCCGCTCAGGAAACAGACGAGGCGCGACGCGAAAAGAAGCGCAAAGAGCGGGACCTCCGTCGCGAAAAGAAGCACAAGAAGAAGATCGAGGCGCGCCGCGCGGCCGGCGAGCCGATGTCGAAGCGCGACTATGAAAAGGAGTTGAAGCGCCTCCAGGTCGAGTTGGTCAAACTGCAGTACTGGGTCAAACACAAGGGGCTCAAGGTCGTCTTGATCTTCGAAGGACGCGACGCCGCCGGCAAAGGTGGGATGATCAAGCGCATCACCGAGGGGTTGAACCCCCGCGGCTGCCGGGTGGTCGCCCTCGGCACACCGTCGGATCACGAAAAGACTCAATGGTATTTCCAGCGGTACGTCGCCCATCTCCCGGGCGCGGGCGAGATCGTCATCTTCGATCGCAGCTGGTACAACCGCGCAGGGGTCGAGCATGTCATGGGCTTCTGCACGGACGCGGAGTACACGGAGTTCATGAGGGCCTGCCCCGAGTTCGAGGCGATGCTCGTGCGATCGGGCATCGTGCTTCTCAAGTATTGGTTCTCAGTAAGCGACGAGGAGCAAGAGCGCCGGTTCGCCGGGCGTCTGAATGATCCGATGAAGCGCTGGAAGTTGAGCCCGATGGATCTGCAATCTCGTGATCGCTGGGTCGAGTATTCGAAGGCGAAGGACGAGATGCTGCTCCATACGAACATCCCGGAAGCGCCCTGGTTTACGGTCGAGTCCGACGACAAGCAGCGTGCGCGCCTCAACTGCACTCGCCACATCCTAGCTAAGATCCCGTATGAGGATCTGCAGCCTCAAGCCATCGAGCTGACGCCACGAAAATCGGCGGGCACGTACAAGCGCCCGCCGAGGACGGAGCAGTTCTACGTGCCCACGCTTTATTAGCGTTCTCGCGCGACGGCCCCGGATTCGGCGGCGGCGCCTCGGATTCGATTCGGGGCGCTGCCTCGCGCGTTTCAGGGCGCCGTATCGGGTCGCCTTGTGACGACGATGTGCCCGTGGTGGTCTCGATCGGGATACCCATAGCGAAACGGGAGATCCTTCTGCGGGTTGCTCTTGAACAGCTTTCGCAGGTCTTCCGCGTTCCGATTGTCCACCGTCCCGAAAGCCGACGGCCACTCCATAATCCCGTAAGTGTCCTGCACGAAGCCGGCCTTGGTCGCATAGCGCGGGGGGACGCCGGTCGAATCGCTGATCATCCACGCCATGTGGTCGAGCAGGTACTGCCGGATGACCGAGAAGTCGTCCGACCACAGAAAATGACTCGCCGCCTTCGTCATCGCCGTGACTTTCCCCTTGGCCTCGAGGCCACGAAGGAGCGATGGATCCGCCCGCATATGCTTGTCGTCGAGGTTGAACGCCACGTGCCGGAGGATCTTGATGGGTGCATGGGCGTCGCCACGCTTTCGGAACTGGAGCTCCATGTCTCCAAAGATGTCGGCCTCGACGTCCAAGGCTCTCTTCTTCTTCGCCACCCCCTCCTTTTCCATCCCTTCGATGTCGGCGGTCTCGAGGTAGCGAACCGTCCCGTCGGGGTTGAGCCTGAAGTATCGAAGGGAGATCGGCTCGTATCCATAAAGGACCAGTGCGACCATGCTGAAGACGATTTCTCCGGGCAAATCGCTCTTCGACTCGAGGTCGAGGTTAACGGTCCGACTGTGCACCTTCTCGAACAGCTTTCCGAGGTGAAGGCGATTGAGCGCGAGCTCCTCCTGGAGTTTCTTCGGCGTAATCGTGTCGATTTTGCGAACGTCCGCGGCCGGCTCGAGAGAGATCGTCGAGTAGACCCGCCCATCCGGAAACGTCGCGAGTGCGGTCATGAGGTCTCCGCCGCCGAACGGATACACGACCTCGCCCGGCAACCCCTTAGGCACGAGCGCAGCGAGATAAGGCAGCGCCACGCTCATCCATTGAGACTTGTAGTCGTCGTACTTGGACAAGAGGTCTTTGCAATGCGCGTCGATCATCTTCGCTTCGAAGCGTTCCGGCACCGGCCCCTCCCCGCCGCACGCCGCGAGGCGATAGAGCTCGAGCGCTTGCGGCTCGAAATCCGCTCCTGCCAGGGGCGCCCGCGCGTCGGTCGCGCCATCGGCAGCGGCGTCCGAGGCCGCGGATCCCGCATCCACTGACGCTTCGGTCGCGGACGCCAATGGGGCCGGAAGGGGAAGCGCGTCGTTCTGCGCCGCCTTGGCTGCACTCTTGTGGCTCGAGCACGAGAGCGGCAGAGCAAGAAGCGAGAGGGCCGCGATCGAGGACAGGAGACCCGCACCAAGGCATCGGTAGGACATCGCGACGAAACATATACGAGCCGGACAGAGTCCTCATGCGAAAGAGCGAGGGGGGATGCGTTTTACGAGCTACCTTGAAGGTCGCGATGTGCCGCATGCTCGGGATCGTCGTAAGCGAACCGACGGACTTTCGACTCAGTCTCCACGAGGCGCCGCGAAGCTTGTGCTCGCTCTCTCGCGAGCACCCGCACGGCTGGGGCGTCGCGGTCCACGATTCTCGCGCGGCAACATGGACGGTCTCCAAGCAGCCTGCCTGTGCCCTGGACGACTCACGCTTCGTCGAAGTAGCCGCGGGCAGCGTAGGCGAGTCGCTCGTCGCCCATATCCGGAAGCGCACGGTTGGCCCCATCGGACTCGAGAATACCCACCCTTTCCGCCGCGGGCGGTGGGTCTTCGCGCACAACGGGACGATCCGTGACATCGACGCACTCCGGGCCAAGACTTCCACGGCCCACCTCGCGTCGACCGCCGGCTCGACCGACAGCGAGGTCTTCTTCGCGTATCTGCTCACGCGTATGGACGAGGTCGGCGGCGCCGAGGAGGCCAAGCCTGAGCCTATCGAGGCGACCCTCGCCCACGCCGTACGCGAGATTGTGGCAGATCCTACGTTCGGCCCCTGCAACTTCCTCCTCTCGAATGGTGAGGACTTGTACGCGCTCCGCCTGGGTCGCACGCTCTGGTCGCTCAAGCGCGAACCTGGCGACGACGTTCGTGTCAAGCGACGATCCGAAGAAACGGGGGTAGTCATCGAGACTCCGTGGACGCGGAAGCGTCGCGCGATACTCCTCGCGTCCGAGAGCATCACCGACGAGCCGTGGGAGCAGATCGAAGAGGGGACGCTCCTCCGCGTAAGGCGGCGGCCCACGCCTACGCTGGAAGCGATCCCGACGCGCTAACCCCAGTCCATCGATCGCGGCCCGCGTGGCCAGCCGTGACCGGCGCGACGGCAAGCCGAGAAACGCGGGCAGGCGTGAATCGAGTGTTGCATCGTCTCCGGGATTCGCGAACGATGGGGCCTTCCTCTCTGGAGCGGCCATGCCCCTCACGACTCGAAGCTTCGATCTGAACCAGGTTCTCGTCATGATCCTTGCGGGGGGCGAAGGTCGTCGCCTCTTCCCGCTGACTCTCGACCGCGCCAAACCCGCTGTACCCTTCGGCGGTCGCTACCGCGTCATCGATATCGTCCTGTCGAACTTCGTCAACTCGGGCCTCGCGCACATCAAGATTCTCACGCAGTACAAGAGCGCGTCGCTCGAAGAACACATCGCGCGCGTCTGGCGCCTTTCGCCCATCCTCGATCAATATATCGAGGCCATTCCAGCGCAGCAGCGGACGGGCAAGTCGTGGTTTCGAGGCTCCGCCGATGCGGTGTACCAGTGCCAGCACGTCATCAGCGACGAGAAAGCGGAGCTCGTCTGTATCTTCGGCGGCGACCACATCTACAAGATGGACGTGCGCCAGATGATCGACTTCCACATCGAGAAGAGGTCCGACGCGACCGTCGCGGCGATCCCGGTGCCGAAGCGCGACGCAGCCTCGTTCGGGGTGATCGAGGTCGACTCCACCGGACGCATCATCGCCTTTCACGAGAAGGTCGAGCACCCGCCGACGATGCCGGGGCGCGACGACGTGTGTCTCGCGTCGATGGGCAACTACATCTTCAAGACCGACATCTTGCTGGACGCGCTGACGGCCGACGCGCAGCTCGACGAGAGCAAGCACGACTTTGGGCACGACATCTTGCCCGGCATGGTGAAGGCGGGCCGAAACATTTTCGCCTACGATTTCGCCACCAACGCGATCCCCGGCGAGGACGCCGTTGCCCGCGGGTATTGGAGAGACATCGGAGACTTGGAAGCCTATTGGCAAGCGCAAATGGATCTCATCGAGATTCAGCCGCAGTTCAACATGTACAACTCCCGCTGGCCGATCCGGACCGGCGTGACCCACGATCCTCCGGCAAAGTTCGTTTTTCGCGACGAGGCCAACGCACGCGTTGGCATCGCGACCGATTCGCTCGTGTCGCACGGCTGCATCATCTCCGGCGGACGGATCCATAGAAGCGTCCTCAGCGTCGGCTGCCGCATCAACTCGTTCAGCGAGGTCGAGGAGAGCGTGCTTTTCGAGCGAGTGAGGATCGGCCGGCACGCGCGCCTTCGCAAATGTATCGTCGACAAGGACGTCGAGATCCCGCAAGGCGTCGAGATCGGATTCGACCACGAAGCGGATCGGCGGCGATTCTTCGTCACCGACAACGGACTCGTTGTGATCCCGAAACGCGCAAAGCTCGAGGATGTCCTCGCCGAGCGGAAGTGATTGCCTGCAGGCGATGAGTCGCACCATCCTCATTGGCGATGTTCACGGCTGCAGCGCGGAGCTCGCTCTTCTCCTCGAGAAGACGGCCTTCGCTTCGGGCGACCAGCTCATTTTCGTGGGAGACCTCGTCGCAAGAGGGCCCGACTCACTCGGAGTGCTCGACATCGTGCGCCGCACAGGGGCGCTCGTCGTCCGAGGCAACCATGAGGACAAGATCCTCGAGTGGAGGCGGGGCCGTCGCGCTCACGCACGAGGCGGCGCCGAACCCGTACCGCTCGGCCGTCTTCATGCTGGGGTTGCGGCCGCCCTCCGCCCAGTGGACTGGTCGATCCTATCTTCGACCCCCCTCTGGCTCGACCTCCCCGAGCACGGGCTGCGCGTCGTCCACGCAGGTGTGCTCCCCGGACTCCCGATTGAGGAGCAGCGTAAGAAGACGCTTCTGCACGTCCGCACGGTCGGCGCGAACGGCGAGGCGCGCGAGGACAAGGACGGCGAGATGCTGTGGGGCAAGCGCTACAAGGGACCGCCTCACATCGTCTTCGGTCACAACGCCGGGCCTCTGCCCCAACTCCATCCGTGGGCGACCGGACTCGACACCGGGTGTGTCTACGGAGGCCACCTGACTGCGCTCGTCCTGGGGGAAGGGCAAAAGGTGCCTAAAGACTCCCGTGCGCGACGCCGGCACCTCGTGAGCGTGCCTGCCCGGTACCCATACTTCGTCGGTCCACCGATGGCGCGCCGCCGCGTCGCTTAACCCGTCGCATGGCGGGCCGAGTCGACCTCACCTTGGCGGAGGTTCAAGCGCTCTGCCTCGACGTGTTCGTTCGCGTCGCTTTGCCCACGCCCGTCTGGCTCCCGGACGGCAATCTGGCTACGAGCGTCCTCGTAGGACGCGTGGAGGGCGAGATCCGCGCATACGCCAATATCTGTCGCCACCATCCCGTTCCACTCGACTCCGGCGAGCTCCCGGTACTTGCGCCGGATGGCGTGCATCTCCTCTGCCAGTCGCACGGCGCCCTCTACCGAGCAACCGACGGCGCCTGCATCGCGGGACCGTGCGTCGGCCAAGCGCTCTTTCGAGCGAAGGTGGTGGTCCTCGCCGGGCGCATTTCGGTCGAGCTTTGAGGAAAATTCGCGGGAGCGAATTTTCTCGGGGGAATGTTTGCGAAGCAAATCATGGGGGCGGGAGCCGCCCCCGAGACTCGGTAGAGCAACGCTCGGCGAAGCCGAGCCCGAAGGCTTCGTTCCATCGGAACGACGGTTGCTCTAGTCTGCTTCCACCGCACCGGCGGTACATGCACTCGCGTTCATTCGCGGTTGACCGCGTTGGTCCGTCTTCGGGCAGTTCTTTCCGATGCCGATCGCCGGGCTTCCCGCCATGGGAGCCAACGTCATCGTCGTGCCCCCATTGTTCGCGAGAACTCCGAGCTTCGCGTCGGCGAAGGCAATGCCGGGCACACACGGCGTGTCTGCAGTCGCGCAGACGACATGGGCCATCGGCCACTGGAGATCGCCGGTGCCCGTGCTGCTCCCGTCGGAGCAAGCCATCGGCGAACCGCAGTCTTGGCTCGTGTTCCCATCGAAAATGGTGTTGCCCATCGACAGGGCCGTCCCCCCGGCGATGGCCGCAGCAAAATAACCCGAACCCGCGCCCGAGGTATTATTCGCGAAGGTCACGTTCAGGAGCGTACCGCCCCCGGAAAAGAGTGAGACGGCCCCCCCAAGCCCCTTGGTAGCCGAGTTGCCGAAGAACGTGTCGTTCGTGAAGGTGAAGGTCGTGGTGTCGGCCTGGATCGCCCCGGCGCCGGCAGCAGTATTGTTCGAAAGGGTCGATGCAGTGATCGTGAGGTCGCTGTTGTGAAAGTAAACAGCCCCGCCTCCGGTCCCTGCAGAGTTGCCGTCGAACGTGCTCCGGTCGATGATCGTCGCGGCGGTAGCGCCGTCGGGCGTTCGCGCCATTGCGCCGCCGAGAGCGTTGGCCTCGTTCTTCTCGAACACGTCGCCGCACACGCTGACGCTAAAGGTCTCGCCACCATCCATACCGACCGCCCCCGAGTTGCCGCCGTTGCCACTCTCGCCACCGTCGACCGAACACATGGAACTGATGTAGTTCTCCCCATTGCCGGTGGCCCGATTTCCGGTGAAGACATCGTTGACGATCGTAAGATTGCTAAAGAGCGAACCTACAGCTCCGCTGTTCGAAGCTGCGTTGTTCATAAAAGAGCTACCGACGATCGTAATGTCCAGCGAGCCGACCACGTAGATCGCTCCGCCGCCGACGTCGGGGCCGACGGCCGCGCCGGTGTTGCTCTCAAAGGTCGAGTTGATCACGTGCAAGACGCCGTCGCGCATCCAGATCGCCGCACCGCCACCGTCAATCCCGAAGCCCTGAGAGCACGGGGGAGGGGCTGACGCGATCGGCGTCCCTGTCGCCTTGGCATGGGCCAAAGTGAGGTTCTGGATTGTTACGATCGTCGTGGTCGCGCGGAAGTTCGGACTATCGAAGTCGAGGATGCGGGTGACGCCCCCCCCGTCGAGAGTGATCTTTCCACCCCCATCGAGCGTCGTATCCGTCGTGAGAGAAAGCTCTATCTGCTTAGTAATCGAGATTGTGGCGGGACCGCCGCAGTCGAAGGTGATGACGCCCGCTTTTGCGACCGCGGCATCGAGCGCCACTTCCGTGCACGAACTCGCGGTCCCAGTCCCTATGGTGGTCGCGGGATGGGACACGTCGATCGGCTGAATCGGTGGGGTGCAGGTCGCAGAGGGCTTCGTGACTCCGCCTTCTACGGCGACGACTGAGGACGCATCGCCTTGGGTCGAGCCGTCTATCGACGTCGCGGACCCGTCCGAGGGTGAACCACCCTCCCGCGAAGAAGAACCCGACCCACCGCCGCCGCACGCGAGTGGATAGAGCCAGAGAGTTGCAACCGCGAGACGCCGGGAGATGCGCTGGGGACAGACCACATCGCCATCCTACCGCATTGCCGCCCCCGACAGGGCGACACCGCTCAATCGTGAACGATGACTCGAGTGCCCGGATTCGCGTCGGTCGCGCGCGCGCCGTGCCAGCCGGCGGGAAGCGTCGGGCCCGCCCAACCGAAGATCTCTTTCGCGTCATGTGGCGTGAGATTCACGCAGCCGTGGCTTCGCTCGTGACCGAACGAGGAGTGCCAGAACGCGCCATGCAGTGCGTAGCTCTTATTGAAATACATGATCCACGGCACGTCTTCGATCGAGTACGGCCCGTCGCTCGCGCTGTCGTCATCCATCGTGGCGGAGATGTGCTTCTCCCGGATCCGAAAAGACCCCATCTGCGTCCGGTGATCCTTGGCCGAATCGTGGTCGTCGTGCCGGCCCGTAGAGACCAGGGTCGCGTAGAAGGGCTTGTCTCCTTCGAATGCGACGAGCGACTGCGTCGAGAGGTTCACGTCGATCCACTTCTCACCGGGCCCGAGATCGGCAGGGGCCGGCCCGGGCTTCGTGGTCGTACCGTCGATGTCCCGCATCCACCAGCCGTCGAGCGTCTCGTAGTAGTTGCGATCGTCGACGGTCTTCTTGTTTCCTGTGAGGCCGGCGATGGTGAAGCGGTCGACGTGTTCCCCTCGCCGGACTTTGTCGTCCTCGAACCGATATTGGCGCGCGTGCAAGCCCAGGACGAAGCCAATAGGGAGCTTGCGCTTCTCGTCCGGATTGGACACGTGCACCCCCTCGAACTCCGTCGTCGATTTGTGAAGGAGGATGTGATCGGCCGGCGCATAGAGTCCGTGCGTCGTACGCCAGAAGGTCCCGGCGTAAAAGCTGACCTTCTTGTCGAGCGCGAGGTAAAAACCGCGCACCATCCGCTCGACGACAGGACCCTCCGCGCTCTGCAGGTCGTCCAGCGTCACGAGCTTGCGCGCTCCTTCGCGCATGTACCAGGGAGTATCGCCGGGGGCCGCCTCCTCGTAGTGCAACACGCCTCGCGGAGCGGCCTCGGACGCTCCTTCGGCCTTGGCGTTGGTCTTGCCCACCGCAAGGGCCCTTTCGTATTGGGCACGTTCGACCCGCGTGACTTTGCGTCGGTAGAGCGGGGTTCCGTTCGTGAGGTTCAAGCCATAGTCATAGGGAACCGGGCCGTCGGTGTAGGGCGGATGGGGCGCGTTCTCGAGGTCCTTTGCGCCGAGATCGGCAGTCGCGTACTTGCCGCAAACGTAGCCGCCGGACGCGAGCTCGTACCACCCCTCGGCACAACTCTGACGTTTGAGCGTCTCGGGCTTGGCGTCGACGATGTCACCCTTGCGCAAGTAGCCCAGCCGGATGACACCCTGCCGATCCTCGGTCGTCTTCGACGGATCCTTCGCGGGCCACTCCGGCGCGCTACAGATGGGGGTCGGCGACTCGAGAGCCGCAATCTTGATCGTGGGCGTCGCGGCTGCGTTGGCCGAGGGCGCGGCGTCCACGAGATCGGCACCCGGTGCGTCCGCGCCGTCGACCACGGACGCGGTCGGCGCTATCGGCGACGGGTGCCCCTTGCACCCGAAGAGAACGAGCGCGCATGCGCCAAGAGCCGGCCGCCACCTCATCGTCACCGGCCGTAGGCCAAGCCGGCAGTGTGCGCAACTTTTTTACCGAGCTTCCGAACGCGTATTCGACCGTGGACCCGCTCGGAGAAGGTGACGTATGCTCGCTCGCACACGGGAAGCCAGGGTCCAGCATGGATACGCCGCGTTTCCCGCTCGTGCTCGTCGACGTCTCCGAGCCTGAGTCTGACCTCGCGAGCTCGATGCTCTTCGACCTCGGCGCGACGGGGATCGAGGTGCGCGACGCGACGACCCTCCTCAAGGGGAAGGAAGGGGGTGAGACGCTGGTGGCGAGCTTCGAGGACGACGAAGCCGCCGCTCACGCAGCGTCGAGCCTCCCAGAGGGGTGGAACCCTCGCCACGACGCGATCATGGGAGACGCATGGCGCGACGAGTACAAGAAATACTTTCACCCGTTCGAGCTGTGCTCACAAATCATCGTCCGTCCGCCTTGGGAAGCGTATGCGGCCAAAGACGGCGAGCAGGTGCTCACGCTCGAACCGGGACGCGCCTTCGGGACCGGCCTGCACGAGACCACGTCGCTGGTCGCCGGAATACTCGCCTCGCGAGCGGAGGAAATTCGTGGACGCTGCGTCCTCGACGTCGGCACCGGGAGCGGAATTCTTGCTCTCCTCGCGCTCGTATTGGGTGCCGATCGCGCGCGCGCGATCGACGTGGACGTCGACGCCGTGCATGTGGCGCAGGAGAACGCGGCCGCGAATGGGCTCTCGGATCGTCTCTTCGCCGACACGACCGAGCTCGGCGCGCTGACGGATCGCTACCCCGTGATCGTCGCGAACATAGAGGCGGGCGTGCTCACGGAGCTCGCTCCCTGCCTCGCGGCACGCGCAGAACCAGATGCCTTGGTCGTACTCTCGGGGCTTCTCGGTCCGACCGTGAACGCGCAGCTCGAAGGCGTGCGCGCCGCGTACGCGGATTTTCGGTACATCGAGACGAAAACCAAGGGCGACTGGGCTGCGCTCGTCCTTCGCGCATCCAAAGACACGCCTTGAGCGCGCGCGTTCGCGTCGCCATCCCGGGGCTCGCGCAAGGAGCGATGACACTGGACCGCGCAGCCTCGCATCACCTCGGGTCTGTCCTGCGCGCGCGTCCCGGCGACGGGTTCGTCGCGTTCGATCCGGAGACGCGAGTCGAGGCCGACGGCCAAGTTCTCGAGGTCGAGCGCGGAAGGATCCACGCCGAGATCGGCGCGGTCCGCCCTGGACGCGTCGTCGCGCCCCTTCCAATCACCTGGATTCAAGGCCTCGCGAAAGGAGAAAAGATGGACAACATCGTGCGCGACGCCACGGAACTCGGCGCGACGCATTTCGTACCCGTCGCGACCGAGTTCTCGATCGTGCGACTTGCCGCCGCACGCGTCGAGGCGCGTCGCGCGCGATGGACGCGCATCGCGGAAGAAGCCGCGCGCCAATCGGGGCGCGCGGATCCGCCCTCGATTTCCGCGGTTCTGTCCTGGGACGACGCAATCGGCAGCGGGACGGGCGATGCGGCGCGTTTTTGCCTCTTCGAGCGCGCGCGCGAGCCGCTCGGACCCGCCCTCGCGCGCGCCCTCCGCCGAGGCGACGCGCTCGCTTTTGCCGCAGGACCCGAGGGGGGTCTCGCGGGCGAGGAGGTCGAGAGCGCGCGCGAAGCCGGATTCGAAGTGGTCTCGCTCGGCGAGTTGATCTTGCGGACGGAGACCGTGGTGACTGCCGTACTCGGCGCCGTGAGGATCCTTCTCCCCTAGGACGGGAGCCGCTAGAGTTTTCTGTCCATGCTCGAGCGGATCGCGCTTTACCAGACGCGGCTTCGGACGCCCGGGCTCGGACTCGACGCCAAGGGTGTCGCGCTCGGCGCGAAGGGGCTCGTGCTCCTTCCATCGATCGACCGCCTCGTCGCCCTCTTGTCTGTCTACACGCGCGACCACTCGCTCGAGAGTCTCCTTCCAAGCCTGGAGATTCACTTCGTCCGATCCAAGCTGGGGACTCGTGAGATCACCTTCGTCTTCGCTGCCGAGTCGAGCGACCGGATGGACGGCATCGCCGAAACGGCGCGCCTGGTCGGAGGGTTCACCTTCACGGGGGCGAGCCGGCACTTCGTGCAGTATCGCGATGCCGGCGCGCCTTTCGGCTACGACGCGAGTCAGCTCCTCGTGACCGACGCCCCTTTGGCGCTCTACCACGATCGATTCACGCAGACGTACGAGGACGTGAAATCCGTCGATCTGCGCTCGCTCCTCCTTAGGTTGATGCTCCACCTCGACCCGCGCGCAATCGACGACTCGGGGCCGCGCCTCCTCGTCGCAGAGAGAGGCTTGGGACAGGCACTCATCCA
>Ga0182024_10006490_pt1 | contig 25669 bp, 29 predicted proteins | sample P32metaG_FD_120480 | JGI IMG/M metagenome (GOLD analysis project Ga0182024, IMG submission 120480) | Permafrost microbial communities from Stordalen Mire, Sweden - P3-2 metaG (Illumina Assembly) | ecosystem: Environmental > Terrestrial > Soil > Wetlands > Permafrost | place: Sweden: Stordalen...
GATGGACACACCCCAGGTACTGCTGGAACATCACCTGAAGATGCTGCGGCTGCCAACGTTTCTACGTGAGTATGACAAGGTGGCGCGGCAGTGCTCGGCCGAGAGTGTGGATTACCCGCGTTACCTGCTGCGCATAACGGAGTTGGAGCTGTTGGATCGCGAGCGGCGAGCTACCGAGCGCCGCATCCAGCAGGCACGCTTCCCGGTGGTCAAGAGCTTGGACACTTTCGAGTTCCTGAGCATCCCGTCCGTGAACAAGGCCATGGTGCTGGAACTGGCGCGGTGCGAATTTCTTCTGCGTCGCGAGAACGTGCTGCTGCTGGGCAACTCGGGCACGGGCAAAACGCATCTGGCGCTGGCGCTTGGTCTGGCCGCCTGCCAAAAGGGGCATCGCGTACGCTTCACGACAGCCGCGGCAATGGTCCACGAACTGATGGAGGCACGGGACGAGAAGCGGCTGCTGCGCTTCCAGAAACAGATGGCCAGCTACGAACTGTTGATCGTCGATGAGTTGGGGTTCGTACCGCTGTCGAAGAGTGGTGCGGAGTTGCTGTTCGAGGTGTTCAGCCTGCGCTACGAGCGTGGCTCGACGCTGGTGACCAGCAACCTGCCCTTTCAGGAGTGGACCGAAGTGCTGGGCTCGGAGCGGCTGACCGGCGCGCTGCTGGACCGGCTCACCCACCACGTGCATATCCTAGAGATGAACGGCGAGAGCTACCGCCTCAAGCAGAGCAAACACAAACGCAACCCTCAACCCGGCCGCTAAATCACCACTACATCTCTCGCGGAGGGTGGCGTCTTCCGCTCCGGCCTAACCGCGGTCCGCAAACCGGACCGCAGGCCTCCGCTCCAGACGCCACCCTCCCTGCCAATCCCCATCTCCCACACACTCGTCTGGTCTAGTTTTCCTCCGCCCCAGTGGTCTAGTTTCACTCCGCCCTTGACACTCGCTCTAGCGACTTGCGGCAAACCTTAACCAGAACGACCAACAATTTCGACTTTTATAGTGGCTTGCCAACAGCGTCAGGATTAAGCGTCTGCCATCGGAGCAGACAGTCAATGCATCTAAAATAGCGTGACCGCGAGGCACAAACGTTTTAGAATCAGTACTTACGCGCCCGTAGCTCAGTTGGAAAGAGCGTCTGCCTTCTAAGCGCCTTGGAGCCGATGCCGATTGTCTAAAGCGAATGGGCAAGTGACCGGAAATGCTGCTCGTGCGCATCGTGAAACGGCTGGCCGGCATCACCGGCCACCCTTGAATTCCCAGGCAACCAGACAACCTCGGCTATCGGCTTTGGATAAAAGCGTCAGCAGGAAGTTTGAAGCGTGCGCTTAGCTTCCGTACTTGCTGCAGTGTGAGTTTCCGCTGTTTCTTCAAAAACATGGAGACGCCGCTTTCGGATCCAAATTCCGGGATCAAATCACGCTGTGTGAGGCCCTGTTGCTCCAGCAGCAAACGCACGACGGAAACTGCGTCCGCGGGAGGAATCGGGTAGTGCGTTTCCTCGTAGCGTTCGATCAGCAAGGTTAGAAGTTCAATCGCCTCTCGTTCCGAGCGAGATGGATTCTCGAGAGCAGTCAATTGGAACAGCGCGTCGGTGTACGCTTCCAGTTCCTCGTCATTGTGTATGACGTGAGGAGCGCCCTTTGCGATCATTTTAGCCGGATTTGCTAGGAGTGTTGTGCTCATTTTGTACCAAATCTTCTATCCCAGTTCGCGGGATTGTCGTACTCCTTGTGTGTCAAGAAAGAGCGAATGTAAACATGCCCTTGGGTTCGCTTCTGGTTCATTGTTCTGGCGTAGTGAATGATTGTGACGAGCCTGTAACGGTTCTGCCGAATGTTGAAAATCACGTATCCCTTCACATTGTCGGCATCCTTGAACGCGCTGCGAACTTCCAGGAAATTGTGCCATCGCCCTGCGGCGATGGTGAATTGGGGCTCGGGTCGGGTGCCTGCCGATTCGAGCCCTACTTTTCTGCTATTATCTCCTCCCGATGAGATACCTTGCCGACATAAATCGAGGAAAAACTCCGGCAATCGTTTATGTTCCGATGCGTGGTCATCACGATTGTATGACATGCACGGCAGCAATGTTGCTCGGAATCAGCTATGAGGACGTTGAAGCAGCCTTCGGAGGAAACATCGACCCGTCCAAAGATCATTGGGCAGAAGGCCAACGACTGTACAACGGTTTTGAAAAGCTGCTCCTCAAGCTGCAACGCGGCGCACTCAACCACCTAGAGATGCCACCGCTCAAGGATGGCCGACGCTATTGGATCAGGATACTGATTGACGATCCAACCAATCCATTGTCAAAAGAAATGGGGCACGGCATCGTGGTCGATGAAATGGGAAGAGTGTTTGACCCTAACCCTCAATACGGAGAGTTCAAATCGCTTGCTGCATGGCAAGCAGCCGTGTCATTGCCGCACGTTCTTGAATCAGCCTCTGAAATATTTGGATACTCGTTCTGATAGCCGAGTATGGTCACGATGGCAGAACCAAACAAATGGCCCATAAAACTCTTCGCCGACGTGGGATCGGCTGAACCTTTCGTCGCACGCCTCACCATCGGGTTACCGGACATACTGGATGCTACCCAATTCCCTAACCGCGAAGAGATTAAGGAGTCCATCAGAGAGTTGGCGATGGACTCTGTAACGCCAGCGTTTCTATCTTTGAGAGAGCTTCGGAAACTCGCGACCGACGAGAAAGTCCCCATTTTAACCAAACAAAAGAACTACGAGGACATGTACAAGTCGCTGTGGGCGGCATACAAAGACCGAATGAAAATCACCGCTAACCAGATGGGCTATGATCTCGGTTTTCTCTTCCAGAAGGATTCGCTATTTGACGACGGCTGCGCACAGTTCACGAAGACTCGTCCCGAGGTCAGCGAAGAGCTGATTATCCGAATGAGGCGCAACCGAGAAGATTGGCAACTGGCTTTACGCAGGTTCAGAAATGACTACCTGGAGCACAAAAAGATTAAGAGAGAAGAAGTCGAAGAGTTCTATTCACTAGCTCATGCGGAACGCACGTTCCACTGCGTCTGGGTTGCCATTGAAGAAATACTTGCAATTCTTATTGCAACGAAATTATCGGGCAACTTCTGCTTCAGCGATATTCCTGATACCGAACGAAACCCGAGCCTTCCGTTGCGCTTCAGGTTCGGATTGGCAAAACGTCGTACGTCATAGGCGGAGGCGCGTCACTCGGGATTCGAGCCTTTTAGTTTTTTCGCGTCGGTTTTGCGCCCTCAACATCTACCAAGTCAATCGCGCCCTGCTTAAGTGCAATGTCCATCATGTCGAGTAACTTGGCACCATTTGTCTCAAGCTTTTCGCCGGTGTCGCGGACGTGTTCAAGTAGAAAGTTCTTGATCAGTTCACTGACCTTCATGCTTTACTCCCTTAATTTACTGCCTCGCGCGTTTTGCAAGCGCAGTTTTCGCCGAGTCCTCTTGGGCACCCGGCGTTTCGTTCGTCCGTCAGCGGACACGGCGGCACATGGCGCATATATCGCACCGGCCACTGCTCATCGATCACGGACTGAAAGACGTCGTCGAGATCATCGTCGTCGAACCAGCCTTCCGAGACCATACCGACTGGGTGCTTCGCTAAAAACTCTTCAACCGTTTGGCCTTTGAGCCGGGCGTGTCCTTCAAGCTCACCGTTTTCGGTTCGATAGAACGCTGTGTTTCCGTTGTTCGAAACGACCACAGCCTTCTCGTCCTTTTCGCGTTGCTTCTCCATTGTTCGCCTCCACGTACCTATTTTACTGAGTGGTGGGGCAGGACATCCGCGAATGACGCCGGAAGTTTCCATCCGTCTAGGGGTACCAGCGGGTAACCAGAGTTTCCTTCCTCTTCAAAACCAGTGAAAAGTGGCGCGCCCGGAGGGACTCGAACCCCGTTGCACTTGGCGTGAGGCATCAATCATGCAGCGCAAGTTGGCAGCTTAAATTCGCTAGCACAACGGCCTGTGTCGAAATGACTCCGGCCTTTGTGTTTATTTATCCACCACATCAATACCGCCTCCTTCCACATCCACTAGGTCAATCGCTCCTTGCCGAAGTGCTAAGTTCATCAGTTTAAGAACGCGTATGCCTCTTTGGTCTGATGTCTCATACTCATCACCATCCATTACGAGTTTCTTAATCAGTTCACCAACGGTCATTGGTTGCCTCTCTTCTTGGTGAGTAATGCCAACCTTCGCTCGTGTGTTTTCTCAATCTGATTCTCCGACCGTTGCTTCGGTGTCATCTTTTTACGCTTCTTGGCTTTCAACGGATTTGCCTCTACACACATTATAATCGAGCGGCGGGACCGACACCGGTGATTGGTGCCTAGAGTTTCCAAACTGGGAATCGCGTCTTGATCAACCTGTTATAATAGCTTCGCGACATTGGTTTACGGTGCGGTGGCAGCTTGGTGCTTATAAAACGACTATAAAACGAAGCACGGCCTCAAGACGCACCACGCACAAAAGCCAATAAAACACGACGCGCCCGTAGCTCAGTCTGGAAAGAGCGTCTGCCTTCTAAGCAGAGGGTCGGGGGTTCGAATCCCTCCGGGCGCGCCACCTTAATATTTTGCCCGACATTGGATTAGTGAACTTCCGATCACCGCTACCTTTTGTAACTTGGGTCCATTTGCGGCCAAATAGCCCTTTCCAACTTCTCGATCGCTGCTCGCTGCGAGGGTGGCACGACGTGAGTGTATATCTCCGCAGTCGTGCTCAAGCGCGCATGTCCTAGTTGCGCCTGCGCGGTCTTGAGTGATTCGCCGAGATCGCTGAGCAGAGTCGCGTGATTGTGCCGGAAGCGATGCCACGAGATGGCTGGCAAGCCTGCGCCCGCGGAGGAAGGGACTGAGGCGAGATCTCTTCCTCTACTTACCCGTTCGGTGTTGGAAAAGAAATTTGTGTCGCGGACAGGTGAAAATAATTTCGCCCTGAGTTCTGCCATCTCTGGAGCGGTCCCGTCGCTATGCGCGCGTTACTACTGTTCGGGACTTTCGCCTGTCGACGCGGCAGTTCAACCGTCGCGTCCTGTTGAAGAGGCCGGGAGCGACCCCACGAACTTTTTGGGCGGTTGAAAGCCGAAAAAGTGGGTTCGTCCGCTTCTGTCAGTCGTTCGTGGAGGTGGTCTCCTTGGACGTGATCTCGTACTTGAAGTTGTCGGGGTCGAGGCTGTCGAGCCGGCCTTCGGCAGTTTCCGCCTGCGGATACAAGAGGAAGCCGAGCGGTGCGCCGTTCGAACCGGGTAGACCGACATCATGCGCGAAGTTATACGCCATCCAGTTCATCTCCCAGGAGCCGAATAGCCGCGCCCGGGCATTCTTCACCATGTCGTCCTCCAGAGGACGATTCCCGGGCTGTTCTTCCAGCACGACCTTCCGCACATCGGCCGGGTCAACTGGCACCCAGCCAAAATCGCTCAGGTAAACCTCCGCGCGGCAATGCTGCGATTTTGTCACGTTCTCCGACGAAGCACCCAGGCTCTTGTATCCCATTTCTGATTTGCCGACACGGATTCCGAACACGTCGCGCGCTGGAAGGCCGGCCGCACGTGCGATGCCCACATAGAGCGAGTTCAGATCCGCGCACTTGCCACCCAGATCCCGAGACTCCAACATGAAACGAATGTCGCCCACGCCGCAGCCGCGCGTTTTTGGATTGCGAAACGTGTTGTCAACGATCCATTCGTAGATGGCGCGCGCTTTCTCGACATCCGTTTTCGCGCCGCTCGTGATCTCGGCTGCCGTCGCTTGCACAATGCCATCGGTGGGTAGGAGCTTTGTCGGGCGCAAAAAATGCTGCATGTCCGCGCGGTCGAGTTTCGGCGCGTTGTTGGGCGCGGAGAGATCGACAACGTAGTTCTTAGTCGCGATCCGGCTCGTGAAGGTGAGGACTGGCTTCACGCCAGATGGAAATTCTGCGGTGACGATGCCGAGTGCGTCAGGCTTGCTTTCTATTATTTTCGCTGTGCCGCCGTCAGGCTGGAACGTAGCAGAGAGCGTTTTCTGAAAAGGAGTTTCGCTGATGAGCGGTGCGGGCAGCCAAATGCGTGTCGTCCCCGAAGTTTTGAGGACTTCGACGCGCGTCGTGACTTCGAACGTGCGCCACTGGTTAACCGTTGCGTCCCCCGCAAAAATTCGCCCAGCTTTCGCGAACGCGAGGCTTGCTGAAAAAACTCCTGTCGATCGCAGAAAATCGCGTCGGTTCATACCCCAACCCCTCGAACCAGGAATTCTGCTCTTACCCACCGACCGACGGATAGCGTACACTCGACGCGCTCGGTAGGCAACATACGAGGCGGGTCGTTGGAGTTTGCGATCGGAATACCGGATACTTTGCGGTTCCAAGACGCGAGAAAATACGCGGCTTACTTGAAGACGCCGGCGGGCAGGCTGCGCTCCGAGCTGGCATGGGAAAACGTGCGACGCTTCCTGCCGCGCGATGCATCGAAGCATCGTGCGCTCGACGTGGGCGGTGGCACGGGCTTTGCAAGTGTGCACCTCGCGCGGCTGGGCCATGAGGTCGTGCTGCTCGACAGTTCCGAACAGATGCTCCGGATTGCACGCCAGCACGCCGAAGCCTGCAGTGTGACATCGCGAATTTCCTTTTGCCACGCCGAGGCTGGCCAATTGCGTGAGCTCTTCGCTGCCGAATCCTTTGACGTCGTCGTTTGCCACAACCTGCTGGAGTATTCTCAGAATCCTTCCACGACTGTTCGCGACATCGCTCACGTCCTGCGGAAGGACGGCGTGTTATCTGTGGTGGTGCGCAATCGCGCTGGAGAAGTACTGAAGGAAGCCGTTAAATCGGGAGACTGGAAACTTGCAACTGCCAATCTCACCGCGGAGACGGTGGTGGATACCCTCTACGGGAACCGCATGCGCGTATTTGCCCCCTCAGATTTACACGAAATGCTTGTCCGAGCCGGATTGGAAGTTGTCGCCGAACATGGCGTCCGCGTGTTTTTCGACTATCTGGGCCTGGAGAATCCGACGGATGCGACATACTCTCAAGTATTCGAGTTGGAATCGACGCTGGGAGCGCGCCCAGAGTTTTTCGCGATTGCGCGCTACATTCAGGCAATCGCTCGCCGTTCCCGCGCGTCCTGCCGCGAGGTAACCGGACCGTGACACGGCCAAGCGCTCAGTCTGCTTCACAGTCTCGTATGGTCCGCCCCGCCGCGGCGGGAGGATTTGCCCTAGGACTCGGACTAACGAACGAGTGCAACTTGGCTTGTTCATTCTGCTACCGCGACCCGACGCGGACGGACCGGCTTAGCCTCGAGCAAGTACGATCTGTGATGGAAAGCCTCCCGATCCGTTCGGTTAATCTGGGAACGGGTGAGAACGGAATGCACCCGCAATTCCGTGAGATTTTGAGCTATCTCCGCACTCTGCCGGCGAAGCTCACCATCACATCGAATGGTCACAGCGCGGCCGTGCTCACAGATGACGAGCTCCGTGCTTTTCACGATATCGAGTTCTCCCTGGATTATCCCACCGAGCCTCAGCAGGACGCTCAGCGCGGCAGCGGCAATTGGGCTTTGATCCATGATCAAGCAGCACGTTGTGTCCGCTTGGGAATCCCTGTCACCTTCATTGCGGTAATGATGAAGTCGAACTATTTGCGTCTGGCGAAAGTGGCGCGTGCGGTAAAGCGTTACGAGTCGCCGCTGCGCATCAATGTTTACCAAGCAGTGCGCTCCGACCTGTACGCCTTGAGCTATGACGAGTATTGGCAAGGCTTTCGAGCGTTGTTTGCGGAGACCGACGTGATCGCAATCGGCGAACCGTTGGTTCGCGCCATGGCCGGTCTGCCTCCGAGGACCGGCGGATGCGGAGTAAGCACTGTGCGGATTACCCCCCGCGCCACCACTCAGCCTTGCGTGTACTGGCCGGGAGCTGGCGAGCCGCTCGCGCTTTTGTGCTCCCTGGGCTCGGCAGTTGTGGAAACTCCGCCCTTTGTAGAGGCGCGCACCGTGCCCGAAGCCTGCCGCTCGTGCGCGTATCTCGAAAGTTGTTACGGCGGATGTGCCGGTCGGCGCCGTCTTCAGAACGCACTTGATCAGCCGGACTTCTATTGTCCCGTTGTCAAAGGACGAGTGGAAAAGTTGGAGATTCGCATGGCTGCCGCTCGCGAACTTCCCAAGATGGAAAGCGCATGTACGACGATCGTGATTGCGCGCGATTAGAACGTGGGCGGCTTATTGGCAACCAGAGGGTAATCCGGCGCGGCTTGCATGCTCCGACTATGCGCGACTCGCGCCTCGGCTGGAACACGACGACTGGCGCCTGTATAATGCCGCTCGCACGGTCCGCAAACAAAACTGCGACTTCGCTTGCCGATCTGCTATAAAACGATTGCCACAATGGCGATAGCGATGAAAGCGAGCGAATCTCAAGCGAGGACTTCCTAAATGCCCGAACAACCTTATGCGCGAAATGGGCTGGCGATCGTTCGCCTAACCATTGGTGCGATGTTCGTGTGGGTCTTCTTCGAGAATTTAGGGAAAGGGCTCTACACGCCGAGCGGCTACGCCGGATTGATCAAATATTACATTCAACATGATCACGCTCCTGCCCTATGGAAGGCCGTGATGGCGGCAGCGGCGAGTCGTGCCGCGATGGCGGCTCCGATGCAGGCGATCACCGAAATCGGTCTCGGGATCCTGCTCGTTGTTGGTCTGCTGACGCGTCCGGCTGCCTTCGTGGCGTTTTTGTATCTGGGCAGCCTTTGGGTATCTGAGTGGGGCACGGCGTGGATTTGGGAGCTGCTGGTTCCAGTGCTCGCATCGCTTGGGCTGGCGATCGGATGCGCAGGCCGCACGTGGGGGCTTGACGCGTTCCTGGCGCGCCGGTGGCCGTCGTCGCTGTGGTGGTGAATTAAACGGAGATCGAGTGCGGGTCTCAGTCATCATCCCCACCCATAACGAGGCGTGGGCTATCGGTCGCGTACTCGCGGATCTCCCAAACGGTCTCGTGACCGAGGTCATTGTCGTTGACAGCAACTCGACCGACGGGACGCCTGAGATTGCTGATCGGATGGGGGCTCGGGTCGTATCTGAAGAGCGCCGCGGATATGGCCGAGCCTGCCTGACCGGTCTCGCCTGCGCCAATGCGCCCGATGTCGTCGTATTCCTGGATGGCGATTACAGCGATCGACCGGCTGAACTTCCGCTCCTCCTCGCTCCCATTTCGGACGGGCGCGCGGACATCACACTAGGCTCGCGCTTGGCGGCACCGCAAATGTCTGGGGCGCTTCCGTGGCACGCGGCATTCGGCAATAGTCTCGCTGCGGGATTGATCTCGCTTCTATTTCATCAAAGGATCACGGACCTCGGCCCCTTCCGCGCCGCACGTGCCGATGTCCTCCGCGCGCTCGCGCTCGAAGAAACCACTTACGGCTGGGCAGTCGAAATGATCTTGAAAGGCGCGCTCCTCGGGTTCCGGATCGTCGAGGTCCCAGTCAGCTACTACCCTCGGATCGGAAAATCTAAGATCAGCGGCACAATCAGTGGCACCCTCGGCGCGGCATGGTTCATTTTATCTCGTATTCTGTTCTATTATTTCCGGTTGCGACGAGCCGGAACGCCGGAGTCTGCATGATGGCTCGCTTGGACTTTTCGGTGCGCCCTCCGACGGCAAGCAGATGACGGGTTCAACCAATCATGATTGCGCGCTCGTCATCATGGCCAAAGCACCACGGCCTGGCAGCGCGAAAACCCGTTTGGCTCAGAGCCTTCCTCCCACAGCCGTCGTCGAGTTATATCGCTGCCTTCTGGACGATACGATGGCCTTAGCAAAGTCGCTCGGCGATGTGGACGTCGCCATCATGTGCCCTGCGTCCGACGTCGAAGTTCTATCGCGTGAAGCGAGCGCCACGGTTCCTGTCCTGGCTCAGTCGGGCGATGGTCTTGCGGCCGGCCTTACGTCGGTGTTTGCGCATTTCGCGGCCGCGGGCCGCCGGCGAATCATCGCGTTCAACAGCGACAGTCCGCACCTCCCGGTGTCCGTACTTAAGAGCGCGTTCCATGCACTCAACCAGTGCGACGTCGTCGTTGGTCCGACGCACGACGGAGGTTACTACCTCGTCGGCGCCACCGCATCTCATCCCGGACTCTTCTCCGGCGATGGGCTCGGAACGACGAATGCATTTGACGCGCTGCTGGCGCGAGTTCGCGCCCTGGGTCTTTCCGTGCGACTCACCGATCCGTTCTACGACATTGACGTGGCAGCAGACCTCAGCCAGCTTGCCGCCGAACTGCAACGCGTTCCCGCGAAAGCACCGAGAACGGCGCAGTGGCTCGCGGAATGGAGGCGAGCGGTGCCGCCGGACCAAAGCGACGGAGACCGATGACGATCACCGCATCGCACAGGCTCTATGGACTTGCCGCCGTCATGTTTGTAGCTCTTGTAGCCTGCGCCCGAATTCCGGGTGGCGTTGGAGCTCCACCCTACCTCATTACACTGGCCGTCGCTGGCCTCGCGTACCTCCTCGCCATTCGTGAGTTCTTCTCCACGCCGAGATTCCCGCGCCGCGTCGTCGTCATTGGGCTTGTGTTGGCTGCTCTCTTGCATATTCCATTTCTACTTTTGCCGCCGGGTTTAGATGATGACGTTCATCGCTATGTTTGGGATGGCCGCGTGCAGCGGCTCGGCTACAACCCGTACATCGTCGTTCCCAGCGATCCTGCGCTCGCCGGGTTGCACACACCAGAGACCCGCACGCTGAACAACCCCGAAGTCCCGAGCCCATATCCAGCGGGCGCCCAGCTTTTCTTTCGGGCTGTAACAGCGATCCACGAGTCGATCTTTGCGTTCAAAGTTGCTTTCGCAGCGTGCGAGTGGGCGATCGTTCTACTGTTGCTAGCCGAACTGCGTCGCCTCGGGCAGGGGGAACATTGGGTCCTCGCATACGCCTGGAATCCTCTGCTGGTCACATGCGTGGCTCAGAGCGGTCACATTGACATCCTCGGAGTCCTGCTTCTGCTGCTTTCCGCTGCAGCGCTCCAACGCCGTTGGCGAACCTTTGCCGCGATCGCATTTGGGCTGGCTGTCGCGGTAAAGTTTCTCCCGATTGTGTTGGCTCCGCTTTATTGGCGTCGCGTGCGTGTTCGCGACGGGTTGCTGGCGGTTCTCATCATCGTGTTGCTATACGTACCTTTTCTGCAACGCGGATCGGTTCTAATGGGATCGCTCGGTGTGTTCGTGCAGCGCTTTCGCTTCAATGACCCCGTCTTCGCCACGCTCGAGCGAGTAGCGAGCCCTCACGTCGTGGGTGGTTTGGCAGTCTTCGTCGGGCTAGCTACCGCCGTGTGGCTGCGAAGAAGGCACGATGCTTACTCGCCGTCTACATTTGCATGGCCCATGGCGGCATCGCTTCTATGTGCACCGGTAGTGTACCCATGGTATCTCCTCTGGCTGTTGCCTTTCGTGGGGTCGGTCTCGACCGTGCCGCTCATCATCTGGACTGTTAGCATCATCCCGACTTTCTACGTTTGGCATTTGCGCACGCTTGGTCGTCAGTGGTTCGTTCCCGGTTGGATTATATTGCTGGAATTCGGATCCGTGGCAGCGGCCGGTGCAATCATCGTGTTTCGCAGGTTCACACGACCGGCTGTAGCCCAATGCTCATCGGACTAAGTGCCCTTGGCGAGTACGGTCTGCAAACTTCTAATACATTACGGATGTGGCCGCATCAGCATGCGAAAGGACGATCACCCGCTGTGTGATGTATAATGCGCGACCGAGCGAAGAAGGGTGCGACTGGCTGGCGTGGGCGAATGTTTTTCTGCCGGCATTTTCTCCTGTATCCCGAAGTTTCTGCCCGTCATCCAACCCAGCATCGGTTCATTTCACAAAGGAGCGAACTCTATGACAAATGCGAGCCGCGTAACGAGGGTCCTTCTTTTGGTTTTCGGGGCGCTAATCCTTGCCGCAACCTCCAGCGCACAGACGCGCCCGCCAATTCTCGAACAGGTTGCCAAAGCCTATGGCCTTGATTCGTATGGGCAAATTGAATCGATCCGCTACACATGGACTGCACAGTTCCCTGGGGTGAATGTCTCCCGTACGTGGACTTGGGAGCCCAAGACCAACAAGGTTTCCTATGAGGGGAAGGATAAAGACGGCAAGCCGGTCAAGGTTACCTATCTGCGCTCCCAGCTCAGCAGCCAGCCTGAAAACGTGCAGAAGGAAATCGATCCGGCCTTCAATAACGATAACTATTGGCTTCTGTTCCCGTTCCATGCTTACTGGGACACCAGTGCCACCATCACCGATCAAGGTAAGCATAAGCTGCCCTTGGGCGCCGGCTCGGCCACGCTGGTCTCAGTGAAGTATTCTGGCGACGGTGGTTACACTCCTGGCGACACCTGGGACCTCTACGTCGGCAAAGACAACCGCGTCGAGCAATTTGTCTATCACCGCGGCGGGCCCGTGAAGCCGAGTGTCGTCATCGCAACGTGGACAGGCAACAAAAAGGCAGGTCCTCTGCTGATCTCAACGGAGCACCCCGGCACCGCCGATGGGAAGCCCCTGCACCTCTTCTTTACGGACGTGGCCGTGAAGCTGACGGGGTCAGACGCGTGGGTGAACGCGCAATAAACAACGGACGCGCTCGTTCAGGCAATTGATATCGCGTTTTGCCTCCAACCCATTCAACACGTCGGTTGGATTACTCCATCCGATACTGTAACGCGGTTCGTGTTGTTATCGACCGGGACGACGTTAACACGGTAGCCGAAGCGATAAACGGACCGCCAGAAGTTTTCGATTCTTCTGTGGACGTGCCACTTCGATATCGCTAAGCCCCGGACTCGCGATAGCGCCGGCGCTGACGGCAATGGTCATTTCGAACCAGCTTGGTTGAAAGCCGCATCGGACTCGGCCAGTTGCTCGCGTACAGCCGCGACGGTCAAGCGGGAACTCGGCAGAGCCAGAGTCGTTCTTGTTTGTGGCGAAACGAACAGAACGATCGATTCCATTTTCCCGGGAATCTCGTTCATAACGCCAACATATCTCCCGCCTCCGGCCTCAATGATGGAAGACATTTCGACTTCGCTTAAAGACAGATGCAAATTGTTTCCGTTCTCGTGGTCCTGCGCCCTATTATTCCTGTTCATTTCCATCACCGATCAATTCCCTTACCGTGGTCCGACCCTCACCTGGTAGCGTTCCATTCAAAGAATATCCACTGCGGAGCGTGCCTTCTTTCGTAAGCTCGCTTACATCGCAGCGTTCAATCAGCTGATTCGACGGAGAGACGCTGCGGGCAGCCAATTAAGTAGGTAATCCGCACGGGCAACAATCCTCCAGCCTTTTCTCCGATCTCCCAGCGATATCCGGTGGACTCAAGTCCGCTGGTCATCTCTTGCAGTTACCCGACCGAGTACGCCCGCAAGCAAGAAATTAAGCCGTCAAAGAACAGAACGAAAGGAACCACCGGAATCAAATATGTCCACAGCAGCCGCGACCAACGGAAGGGGCGCCGAAACGGCACGAATAGCCACGCAGCGATGGGAATGAGCAGTAGAGATAGCAGTGTTAAGGTGTGACGTGCGGGGGCCTCAAAAACACCGATGGCCTGTCGCTTGTTGACACTGTCCTGCAGCAGGCCTCGCGCCTCGTCGGGGTTCAAATGGTGAAAGGAGGAAAACAGCGTCCTGAATCCCCGCAGGTATTTCGGAATCCGCGTTGCGTCAATCGAGTCGCTGAGAAAATGAATGCGATTCGTGGTTGGAGATTCCACATCCTGGAGTTTCGTTGTGCTCGGAAACTTGTCAGTCAGCAGAACTTCGAGCGGCGCCGCGCCGCGCATTTCAAAATGACGCACCAAGGATGGCCACGGCCCGCCCGCCCCCGAGCACAAATCCACCACGCGCTCAGAGCCACACTCCTCCAGCCGACTCCGTAGCAGTGTCGCGATCGGCCGATAGGTATTCGTGACTTCCAAAATCATTTGCAGCGAGTCCACGAATTGATCTTTCAGAAATTGCGGGAACCACGGCTGTTCGTGAATCTCAAAGAGTCGTGCAATTGGCACCGACATCTCCTCTCGGACTGCCATCCACTGCAGCCACGCGTTGCCGATATCGCGCAGCAACTCGCCAGCGCTGTCGTAACCCGCGGAGTCTGCGGCCCGCTGCTGGCGACGGGCCGCAGTTCCGTCGCGGGAACTAAAACGTTACGGATGCTTTTATTTGAATGATCCGGACGGAAGCATCTCCGCCGAGACCCGAACCAAGAATGCTGGTCGGTTCACTGACGGCCGAGGCGATGGATCCGAGCGCTCCAGTCAAATTGTTGTTCGGTTGAGCGAAATTCGGGTGGTTGAACAGGTTTAAGAACTGAAATGCCAACCCGAATTCACCCTTTTCCCAGTCAGGGATTTTCGTCTGCTTCTGGGCCGTGAAATCGGCATTCCAGTAGCTGGGTCCCCGGAAAATATTGCGCAGGCCGCCGATAAAGTTCGCCTCCGTCGTCGAAGGAACGAACTGAGCGGTGGTAAGGCAAGGAGTCACGCCGGTTGCTGCGCCTTCTCCGCAACGAGACGTCGGTCCGCCGAGGAACTGCGGAAGCACCGAACCGCCGTACCCCTGCGCTGACAGAAGACCATCCAGCCCTCCATCCACCACGGAGTAAGGAAGACCGCTGCGGACGAAAACTGTACCGGCCGCCTGCCAGCCATCTACGAGTGGCGCCCAGCCATGGCCCAACAAAGCGCGACGAACGGGCAACTCCCACACGGAGCTCGAACTGAAGTAGTGGCGGACGTCGTAGTCGGAGGGTCCGTAGTTCTGTTGGGTGTTGAATGGATTTACGGCGGAGGTAACGGAAGTCGCAGAGAAAAAGACGTTCGGGTTTCCGCCGTTGGACACGTCGTCAAAGGCGTGGCTGTAGGTGTAGTTAGCCTGGAATACGCCTTTGCCCCAGCCGCCGTTGATGTTGTGCTTAAAGGAGAACGTCACGCCTTCGTAGTTCGATGTGCCGCTGGTGTCAAGCAGGCTCACGGTGCCGAACCGCGGGTCGAACGGTTGAGCTGGAAGGCCGACGAATGCAGGGACGTTCTGGCAGGCGGTCCCAACAGCGCCTGGACTGCAGAATCCGTTTACGCCGTTGCGATCCACCAGGTCGTGGATGCTGTGATTTCCGTTATAGGCGACGTCGAAGGAACTGTTCTTGCCGATTCCCTGCTGGACCTCCAAACTCCATTTCTGGAATTGGGCGATCGTAGTAGTTTTGTTGGCGCTAAACAGACTGGGAGGCGCGAAGTTTGGCACATTCGCCTGGATTTGCGCCAGCGTTTGGTTGTTCTTGAAGCCGTTGATCAATCCAACGTTGTCGGCGGCCGCCTGGGCGAATATGTTGCCGCCGTTGAGCGTTTCGCCGGAAGCGATGTTGCTTCCCTGCACAAAGAACGTGTTGACTCCGGGCACGTTGGAAGCAAAGTTGTCGGTGAACACCGCAGGGAAGGCATCGTTGAAAAGTCCGATTCCTCCGCGGACCACTGTGCTGTGCGAGCCCAGGGGCGACCACGCAAAACCGAAGCGAGGCTGCCAGAGAATCGAGCTCAGACCTTGCAGTTCCTGGTGCAATCCCTGCAACACATCGGTGCTGTACGGCGTGTTGACGTTATTGTTGGCCAAAAGGAACGGTTCGTTCAGACGGTTAAAACAATTGGTCTGGCAGACGGGGTTGGACTCGTGCTCGGCGCGCAGAGCGAAGGTGAGCGTGAGGTTCGGCTTTATTATCCAGTCGTCTTCGCCGTAGAAAGCCAGCGTGTACAGAGCAATCGGCTGCGACAATGCCGTGGGGAAGCTTTGCTCCAAAACCGAACTCGTGCCGGTTGCCGGGTCCACACCACCATTGAAGAACGCGGCAACCGAATTGGGCGTCACCAGGCCGCTCGTGAATACGCCGAAGTCTTTATCGCTGACATCGTAACGCAGGAACTTGGTTCCCACTTTGAGAGTGTGATTGCCCAGCGTTTTCGAAAAGTCATCGCCGATCTGATACTGCGTCACGTTTCGGCCCTGCGGGAAGAACGCGTCCCCCGCGCCACCGGCGGCAGCTCCACCGATGTTGAACCACGGAATGTTGGCATTCGCGAAGAGTATGGTGGTGGGAAATGCCGCAAGCGTTGCGGTGCGATCTGGGTTGTCGAAGACCGCGCTGTACCACTGGCCGGACAGAATGAACTGGTTCACCATGCTCGAGGCGAAGGTGTGCGTTTCATTTAATTGGCCCTGCCATTGCGGCTGGACGCTGGTGACGTTGAAAAGCGGATTGATCGGGTCCGTATAGGACGCTTGATCGCCTTTATCGTAAAGAACGCGCAGAAAGACGCGATCGTTTGCCGTGGCGTTGAAATCCACGCGGCCGGAATACTGCGCTTCGGTTGTGAGGTTATTATCCGCCGCCTGAAAGAACGACGAGCAAGCGATGCCAGGTCCCAGGCCCGTGAAGCCGTTGCATCCCAGCGGGTCTGTGGACAGAGGTCCGGCGCCCGGGACGGCTTTGTTTGCGCCCTTGGCGTTATTGTAGAGATTGAACAGGTTCTGGTAAAAATTGACGGTTGCTGAATTGGCGGGGAAACCTTGGTTGTTCTCTAAATTAGCAATGGTTGCGGTTTGGAACGCCTGGCTGGGAAACGCGACCGCGGTGCTAACAGGAATGATCACTCGCAGACCTTCGGTATTGAAAAAGAAGAACAGCTTGTCTTTCTTGATCGGCCCCCCGATGGAAGCAGCCCACTGGTTGGCGTTGCTGAAGTTCTTCGGATCGCCGGCGTTATTCAAGAACCAATCGTTCGCGTTGAAAGAGCTGCCATTCCAGTAGTAGACCGCGTTGCCGTGAAAATCGTTACTGCCGGACTTTGTGACGTAGCTGACGGTGGCTCCTGCCAGACTGCCGTATTCTCCCGAATACCCGCTGCTTACAATGGTGCTCTCTTGGACGCCGTTTGCGCCGAGCAGCAGGTTGGTGGCGCCGGAGTTATTCAAATTGAGGAAGGGATCGTTGTCATCCATGCCGTCAAGAGTGAAGAGGTTCGACGCAGCGCCCACTCCATGGTCGGAGAAGTTGCCCAATCCACCCGCGGTGTTCATCACCAGGCCCGGAGCTGTCTGAACGAAAGCGGTGAGGTCATTGCCGGGGTTCGGTGTGTCGCTGAGCTGCTGCTGATTAAAAGTAGTCGCGACGTTCCCATTTTCCGTTTGAAGCAGCGGCTCAGCTTCACCGGCGACGTTTACAGTCACCGAGGCAGAGCCGATCGAGAGCTGTATATCCCCGGTTGTGACCTGTCCGAGCGCGACGGTCAATAGCTTCTTCGTTTCCTCGAAACCGGAGGAGGTCACAGAGACCGTGTAATTGCTCGGATTCAAGAGTTGGAAATGGTAGATGCCATCCTTGTTGGTCTCGGTGCTCTGTGTGGATCCTTTTGCATTGTCCTTGAGCGTGACCTTTGCTGTCGCCACCACCGCGCCTGACGGATCAGTCACGACCCCGGTGATTTCGCCGGTGGTCTGAGTCTGCGCGCGAAGTTGCAGCGCGAAAGACGTCACCGCTAATAGAAGCGCAAAGCTCAGTAAGCCCCATCTTTTGAGATTCATTGTTTCTCACCCTCCCCCGTAGATTGTGTTTCTTCCCACACTCTTCGCCGCAAGCTCAGGCCGCCCGTTGCAGACAGGCCTGTTCCTGCGCACGAACACACCCGTACTCACTGCACGCTTATCGTTTTTGTTCCTTACACCTGATGGGCTACGGTCGGGTCTCGCATCATGCAACGCCCCCGGGCCTGAAAAACTCCGAGCACCTCAGGTGATTCTGACGCACAGCCTTCTGAGTCAGTTATACAAAGCCAAGTCACGCCCAAAAAATAAATCTAAATATTGCTGAATCTTTTTTTGTTCCGCACCTCACTTCTATAGAAGCGTCGGTGGTGGCCGCCAGTTTTGCCGTGTGTCGCCTTGTCTTGAACGGTTCGCGTTCTGCTCCGCTCTCGTACTCTTGCTAGTGTCTAGACTGCGGTGCTGCCACAAAAATTCCAGAACTGCGCAAAATTATTTCGTGGAAACAGAAAGTTGGCTCCGCCACGGGCGTCACTCGCTTGAAATTGGAATGAATCGCGACGAGAAAATGGGAAGTCCTGTGTTGTGTCTTTATTGAGAACCGATTGCTTACTATCTGACCTCCCCAAAGATTGAATCTCAGCCGCTCTCCACGCCGTGCGGAGTGCAAATCGTTCAAGCGTTGACCCAATCGAACGTGTATTTCAGCCGGCCTACCGCCAGCGCGCGGGCGATCGATTTGCCGTGTCGGTGCGTGCCGTCCTCAACTGTTTGTTGCAACAGCTCGCGTAGCCGTGTTCGAGCCTTGTGCACCTGCGATTTTGAATTTCCCGCCGTACATCCGTAAATCTCGGCAATCTCGTCGTGGTTGTATCCTTGAACGTCGTGGAGAATAAACATCGCTTTGTATCCAGGCGGTAATTCGTTGATTGCCGTTTCCAGCGTGACGCGGTCAACAACGCCATTGAGTCGCAGATCAGGTCCGCCAAATTCCTTGGACGGTGTGTTGGGCTCCTCCTCAGAGTTGGTGACCGTGTCCAACGACGCTTGCGCTATTGGCTTTTTGCGGAAACGCATCAGCACGATATTCACGGACATCCGATGCAGCCACGTGGAAAAGGCCGATTCGCCGCGGAACGTGTTGATCTTCCGGAACAGCTGCAGAAAGACCTCCTGCGTCAGATCTTCAGCTTCCGTTCGGTCGCCCACCATGCGCAGGCAAAGGGTGTAAACCTTGCGGCTGTGCAGCCGATAGATTCGTTCAAACGCGGCGGCATCGCCCTGTTGTGCCAGTCGCACGGCATCCGCGTCAGTCAACTCTCGTAGTTCGTCTTGCCTTGATGCCGTCACGGTATCGTCCTTCAGATCTTTGCTTGCTTGTCCAAAAATGCTGCCTGTCAGAAGCGGTAGCCTGTTGACCATCCCCGTGCTCGGAAATGCCCTGCGCCAACTCGGCCGGCGGCGCTTGAATTTCACCGCCGACCAGTTGATGCCGAACATCGCCACGTCGTTACTTACCTGCCACGACGGTGACCAGCTTGGCGGTCGCGAGTTCCTTCTCCACCTGCTTGGGGTAGAGGAACCCATGGCCCGTCGTGTCACCCGGATAGAACCAGGTCACGATCGCCTCAGGCCCCGCGGATCCACGATCCGCAAAAGTGAACGCAGTGTTGCTAGTCGCCTGCTGACGTTCCGCAGTAATCGTGAAGACCGTCGCATACAGCGCTGTTCGATCGGCGTTGAAGATACGGACCAGATAGTGCTGGTTAACGTCTGGCGGCAGCACGAACACGTAAGTTCCCGCCGGCAGGACGCGCCCGGGAATCTGAACGGGCTGGCTAAAGGTGACTCTGGTGGCCTGATCTGACTCATCCGCACGTACAGCAGGCGTGGCGATCAGGAATGCAAGCAAAAACAAAAGCCCGATAGTGGCAAAGCTCTTTACGACGGTGACTCTTTTCATAACAGCTCCTTTTTTGTAGTATTGCGGTCGCCCGCTGCTCGCAATTCACTTCCGTACATCTGAATTAACTGCCGCTTCGCAGTTTTTATTCCGCCAAAGTGATACTTGGCGAAATCATCTTCAAAACGCTTACAACGATTGGACGCGCTGGTCCGCTGCCGAGTCACAGAAATGGATGTAAAGCTTTTGTCGCCGACATATCTCGAACGTGTCTCACGCACACCTGCGAACGACGCCTGAAAACCAGTGACGACCTCTTTGTGCGGAATGACGTTGACCTCGGGACCGGCGCAGGGCGCTCTTTTGGCAGGATCTGCGAAACGGGGTCAGTTACTCGAAAGATAAATCATCAGTGGCGTAATAGATTTGCGCACAGCCGAAACGCGCCGATGCCTGGATCAGACACAACGCTCCGATATGTGCCGCGGCGTTCCCCGAGGATTACCAGCGACTAGTAGTTCAGTTACTTGCGAGCAGACTTTGCAGCTGCCCCAGGCCCGAAGGCGCCGCGTCGGAGACGATCTGCAGCAATCAGGCGCGCACATCCCCGCCGCGAAAACCATGGAAGAAACGATACGCGCGTAACATCACCTCTTGTGCGGCGTCTTCGGCATCGGGGCCGCCGTGCAGGAGCCAGCGGGCGAGGTTAGCGGCCTCCCGAGGATCGAGGACAAATTGTCGCGGTAAGTACAGCTTCCGCGAAAATATCTGTCTAGCGAGGCTCCGTACCCGCGCCGTCGTAGGGTTGTGTCCGTCGAGAAAACTAAGATTCAAAAGAGGCCAAGAACAACGACGAGAACACACTTGGCACGCGTGGCATCATCGGAGATGATCCCCTAGGGCGAGACAGTCGATGCTTCGAATTGCACCGAAGTTGACGTGGTCAAGTTTCGTCGCGGCATTGGTCGCCGGGCTATTTCTCCCGACACTCGTCTGCCCCGCGGCAATTGGCCAGAATTCGAAAGCGGGTCCGGTGACCGGCGTCATTGATGGTGTGTCGTTCGAGGGCGACCAGTATTTCGTGCACGGCTGGGCTTGCCAGGAGGGCAATCGAGGTTCAATCAGCATCAATATCTACGCGAATCACCCGGCGGGTGCCAAGCCTCCTGGAACATACGTCATGGCAGACACGGCCAATTTAGAGAACGAGCCTGCCGTTGACCATGAGTGCCATGACGCCGACGGCGGCAAGCACAGATTCCATACCGCGCTGCCCAACCAGCTGCTGAGAACTTTCCAGAACAAAAAAATCTACATCCACGGCATCGCGCTCGCAGACAACGTCGAAAACTCTCTGCTGGCAGGGTCCGGAAAGTTTTCATTTCCGAGTCCCAAGTGGCCGCCCGATCCACCAACGCCCAATTTACTTGACGGTCCGCGCGCGGCGGCGTTCGACACCCAGAAGGAGTCCTGCGAACAGATTGATATTCCCGATGCGGCAGCTCGCGCGTTCAAAGACTACAAAGGAACGATCCATCTGATTGCCTCGCACTATGTAACGCGCGCCGGCCTTGGCGCCACGCTCGAAACGGCGAAACACAATTGCCAGGTGGCTTACAAATCGCCGCATGACGGGAACATCGCGGATTTTAACGACGCCACGTGGTTGAACGCATTTTACAACCTCGACGGCAAGCGCATCGTCGCACTCGGCCACATGGAGTACCACGGCTGGGAGCACGCCGGCATGTGCGCGCAGAAAACCGACACGGCTGCCTGCTGGTATAACGTGGACACCTACAACCTGTCCGACGATGGCGGCTATCATTTTGCGCGGCCGAAACCGCCGGGAAATTACTTCCTCAGCCTTCCGACTAAATACGAAGTGAATCAGGGGCCGGAAGGCTACAGCGTGGATGCGAACATCGTTAAGGTTGGCGAGTGGTACTACGATGAAGTGTACTCGTGGGCCTGGCCGCCAAAGTGCGGCGGGGGGAAAGGGGCAGAAGCCATGCCTCGTTCCCGACGGCGCGTGTGCGATTCGCACATCGAATATTCTGGACCCTTCGTCATGGCGCGGCTGGGACGGCAGAAATTTTGCCGTCGAGTTCGTGGATCCTTACCGAGCTCCGGTGGCAAATCCAAAAGCCCATGTGTGCGTTACGGTTCCCTATCTGGACTATTCCACGGGAATCAACTATCACCCAGCATCTCATCTGTTTGTTGCGACTCTGTGGAATCAGGGCTCAGCGGGTTGGGGACCGATCGGCCTCTACTTCACGACCTCGTCGGACTTCATTCATTGGAGCAAGCCGGAGCTGGCGATGACGCAGAATCAAATGCTCAGGCGCGAACCGGAAGGGAACTGGTCATATGCATATTTTTCGCTCATCGATCCAAAATCCGCCGATTCCAGTTTCATGACGATCACGGACAGCCCTTATCTGTACTATGTCCGGATGGACGGTAACCATCCACCTTACCAGCGCGTCTTGTTTCGGCAAAAGATCAAGCTAGATTGGTTAGCGGCATTGCATCCGAAGTCAGCCGTGCCCGCGGCCGCGAGCAAACCCCATTGACAGAACGCTGTGTCAGCACTGCGTCCAAACCAACACCCGCGAAAGACGTTAGGATTTCGGATTCCTGCAAGTAAACTTCGAGCTAGTGCTGGGCCGACCCAGTGAACCCGCAGTCTTTATCATGACGTAGGCGACGGTTCTGACCGATCTGCTTTTCGCTTGCGCAGCTTCAGCGGCCGTCTTTATGCGGGAGCATTGGCCCGCCGAGCGCGCGGAAATCCTGGACTGGCCATCACTTCTTCGCTCTGTGCGCGGTGGCGGTTGCAATGCGCCACTATTAAAAGCAGCCACTGATACAAATCGAGCTCGCCGAATATGGGATGCTTGAAGTAATGCCGCCGCAGATCGGCTTGGGTGCTGGCGGCAAAATCCCGCGTCTGCTGGCGGGCCGCTTCGAATTCCTGCAATAGCTGCTCGTCCGGCCATCGGCCAGTCGGTATCAAAACCTCCGGCGCCTGGAAACGCGTCACGCGTGCCTCCGCACCGGCGAACATCACATCGTCCTGGCCCTCCATGGCGCTGCGCTTGGAAGGATCGGGACCTTTCTCCAAAGACTTTTGAATACGATCGAGCACCCGGCTTTCGACGGTCACGATATGCTCGACACATTCGGCGACCGTCCAGCGGCCAGGCGCGGAACGATAATGCCATTGTTCGCGTGAAAGTCCCTGCGCCATGCGCAGCAATCGCTCGCGCGACTCCGCAAGATGGTGCAACGCCAATTCGCGTTCGTCAGGAGTCATTTCGTTCTCCGTTCTGGACACCTCGTCTCCTGCCATCATACGGCTTGCGCAAGCCCCGGGAAACCTTCGTCGCGTGACCAGACAAGCGCCGCCTGCTGGTCCGCGACGATCCAGTGGAAGTCGAGTTACGATGCTCCGAGCGCGTTCTTGACTCCTCGGAGCCGATCTGCACACGGAGTCGTTGGAAGGTCCCGCAGCACCTGCATCCGTCCCCAATTTGTTGTTTCATTCGAGGGGTGCAATCGAAAAAACTTGGGTCCAACTTGGATCCAATAACAACCCAATAGCATACAAAACGGTGGAGCGCGCATGGTGGTGGTGAAAGACGGGCCGCACTGCATAACCTGGACTCACGCAAACGAAGTGAACACTGAGTTGGTGAGCTTTCTTGGGAAATCCGCGGCGCAACAGGCCGATTAGCCGCCTCAGGATCATGTTGCTTAAGCCAAGCGAAGGTCCCAAAACGCCCGAAAAACTAGCGATTAGAATGGGTCGCCGGTGATTGTTTTCAGTGGTTTGCATCATTTTTTAATATTTGCGCCACTAGCGATTAGAATTTGCGAACGAGTGCAGCGGCCGTCCCGCTCTGCGGGATGGGTGCCTTTGCTTTTGCCGTTGGAATCGCAAAAAACACGACAAAAACTAGCGATTGATTTGGGTCGCTGTTGTTTATTTTCAATCATTTGCGGTGGCTTTCGATTATGTTTCGCTAGCGATTGATTTGGGCTGGGCGGGACGGGTCGGTGCGTGGGGTGGGTGGAGGTCTGACGATGAGCCGCGTGCCACATGTTGCGTCCTTTTGGGGGGCTTCCATAGTGCCCCGACTTACGCTAACACAATGGGCACTGTGGCGCTATTCGTAGAAGTACGTAGGGTGGTAAGTCAGTGAAAAGTGAATGGTTCGCGGTTCGTGTGCGCGTCTTCGAATAAACAAAAATCGGGAAGGATCGGCTGGCCGCGTGAATCGCCAACCGAAGTGGGAGTCCGATGGGACCGCTGTAGAGACGCTGCGTCTAAACCCGCACCCTCGCCTGCGGCGAGAGTGCGGCACCCTTAAAATCAAAGGCGTCGGTTCCGGTGACCTGAAAGGCTTGGCCACCCGCCCGAAATGATTTGAGGTGTGTAGTTCGCTGTGTTGGTCGATGGTGGAGCGTCTAAACCCGCACGCTTCGAAAAGAAGCTGTGAAGAAACGTCTCGCGCAGGTTGGTTTTTGTGGCGCGAGAAAGATTTTGTCTCTTTCGCCTGTGCTGCTCGTGTCGATTCCGTCTTTTCCTGACCCTCCGGTTTTCTGAATCTAGCCCGTGGCGGCTGTGGGCAGCGGTTTTCGCAAGCGGATCCACTGTTGCAGGTTGTAGGTAAGACAAGCCCAGAGCATCTCCATCTGCACTTTGACCAGCCCTCGAACGTGAAACTGGCGCAGGCCCAGCTTGCTTTTGATCCAGGCATGGCAAAATTCCACGACTCTGCCACGCCGACGGTAGCTTGCCCGTGCTTCTTCGGTTTCCATCTTCTGCCGGAAAGCCAGAACTCCGGCGCTCTCCTCCAAACGCAAAATCCCCCGGCCGCCGCGATTTTCCGGACAGCACTCTGGCTTGCGGGCACAGCTTAGACAATCCTCCGCCTTCGCCAAATAGCGGCGGGAAACTAGCCCGCGCTCCTTCTTCAAGCATCTTTCGTGGCGCAAGAACTTGCCCTCGGGACACACATAGCGATTCGTCTCCGGCTGAAAAATAAAAGCGCTGGGTGGCAGCCGCTGGGGAGCGGTCCTCCCCGTGGACGCGTCTTCTCGCGGCATGCTCCCCAGAAAACCTACCTTGCGTTCGGCCATCTCCTCGATGGCCGCGCGTGTGGTGTAACCCGCGTCGGCCACCATCTGCTCCGGCTTTCGCTGCAACCGTTCTTCGATGCGTTCCAGCGCTGGAAGCAACTGGCCTGTGTCGTTGGCCTCCTGGGTTACCGCTACACCCACAATCAACCCGTGTGCCGCATCCGCGGAAATCTGCGCGTTGTAGCTCAGAGCCAATCCTCCATCGGACTGATGCATCACCCGTGCGTGCGGATCGCTGCTGCTCACTTGTACTTTGCTCTTAGCCCTTTCTCCGTGCTTGCGATTTTGCAGCTTCTCCAGTTCTCGCAATGCGTTTTCCAGCCGCTCTTGCTGCTCGCGCCGGCCTCGCTCGCGCGCCTGCTTGCTTCGGGGGTTGCTCTCTTCGTTCCGTGGATCACCCATCTCCGCCACGCGTCGCCGTGCCCGCTCCAGATGCTCGCGAATCGTCTGCTCCTGGTGATAACTCCTGACGCTGGCCTGGGCCTTGATCTTCGTGCCGTCTTGCATCACTTGTTCCAGAGTGATCAGTCCTTCCTGGCTGAGCGCCGCCAGCACCTGGGTGAACAGTTCATCCAACTCCTTCTGCTTTGCCACACGAAAATCCGCCAGCGTGTGGTAGTTCACTTCGTCCAGCCCCGTCAACCACTGGAAAGCCGGATCAAACTCGCACCGTCGCGCCACTTCCCGCGCCGATCCAATCCCCTGGCTGTAGGCGTACACCCACAGGCTGATCAGCAGTTGCGGATCGAACGCCGGACGCCCGCCTTCTTCTGCACTGCTCTCGATGGCTTGATAAAAGGCACGCAGGTTCAGGCGCCCTACCACTGCCCAAATAGCTCTCGCCGGATGGTCTTCGCCGAGGAGATGTTCCACATCCACAGCTCGCCAGCTCATCTGCTGTCGGTTCACGTAGCGAATCAGAGGCTGTTTGCCGATCGGATTTTCTTGGCTCATGCCGCGAGCTTACGGCAGACTTCTTTTTTTGCAAGATGGAAATTCAGAGGGTTTCTTCACAGCTTCAAA
>Ga0182024_10006491_pt1 | contig 25666 bp, 21 predicted proteins | sample P32metaG_FD_120480 | JGI IMG/M metagenome (GOLD analysis project Ga0182024, IMG submission 120480) | Permafrost microbial communities from Stordalen Mire, Sweden - P3-2 metaG (Illumina Assembly) | ecosystem: Environmental > Terrestrial > Soil > Wetlands > Permafrost | place: Sweden: Stordalen...
GATGGCTCGTCCTTGTCGATCTCAAAACCTTTCGTCGTCGTACGCCAGCCGCTATCTTCCGCGTCGGGTCGCCAGCGGGGTGCCGCCGTGCCGTCGCGTGGCTGATAGTCGCCGGCGTCGACCACAACGGCCATGGCCGACAAGATATCCCAGTCCTTGCGCAAGATTTGGCCATCGGCGTAGACGTCGCCATCCGATAAAGTGATCCGTTCACCGGGCAGACCGGCGATCCGTTTGACGCACAGAGCCGAGGCATTTTCGGGCAGGGGGCAAACGACCCGACTCCAGCGAACGGGCGCGGCGCGCAAAAAAGCCGTGCGGTCGACGAACAATCGTTCTCCCGGCCTTAGATCGTTCGCTTCCAGGTCGCACCAGGAGCCGCAGCTCGGACAGAGCGCGCGGCGATCCGCCGGCGTTGATTCTTGGCCGCAGGCGAACGATCGGTTGCAAACCGTGCAGACCACGTGGTAATGCTCGCCGACGAGTCCCGGCGCCATCGATCCGCCGGTGACCACGACCGGTGCGACGACTCCCAGCACCAGCCAGGTTTGCACCACCAGCGCCACAACCGCCAGTCCGATCAGAATTCGCAGTGCGACCCGCATGGGCGACTTTCACTCCGGCGGCGGGTGGAGATGGGAACCGTGGTTCGCGCGAGGGACCTACTTGGTGTCTGCGCCGGTCTCGAGCACCGCCAGGAAGGCTTTCTGCGGGATATCGACCGAACCGATCGACTTCATCCGTTTCTTGCCTTCCTTCTGCTTGGCCCACAACTTGCGCTTGCGGGTGATGTCGCCGCCGTAGCATTTGGCGGTGACGTTCTTGCGCATGGCCGAAATCGTTTCGCGGGCCACGATGCGACTGCCGATGGCGGCTTGCAGGGCGATCTCGAACATGTGACGATCGATTTCGGTTCGCAGCTTTTTGACGACCGCCCGCCCGCGGCGCTCGGCGTCGCGACGGTCGCAAATGATGCTCAGCGCGTCGACGCGATTGCCTCCCACCAGGATGTCGAGCCGGACGAGCTCGGCCGGAAAATAACCGATCAGTTCATAGTCCATGGTGCCGTAGCCGCGAGTGACGCTTTTCAGCTTGTCGTGCATGTCATAGATCACCTCGGCCAATGGCAGGTTGAAGGTGAGCATCGCCCGGGTGGGTGAGAGATACTCGGTGCGGGCGTAGACCCCGCGGCGATCGGTGCAAAGCTGCATGACCGGGCCGATCGATTCGGTGGGCAGGACGAAATTGACCTTCACGATCGGCTGGCGGAATTCCTCGATCTCGCCCTGGTCCGGTACTTTGGTCGGATTGTGAATCAGCAGCACGTCGCCGTTGCGGTGAAGGATTTCGTAGGTCACGTTCGGCGCGGTTTGCACCAGGTCGAGATTGGCCTCTTGCTCCAACCGCTGCTGGATGATTTCCATGTGCAACAGCCCGAGGAAACCGCAGCGAAAACCGAAGCCCAACGCGTCGCTCGTCTCGGGCTCGAACTCGAAACTCGGATCGTTGACGCTCAGTTTGGTCAGCGCATCGCGCAGTTCTTCGAAGTCCTGGCCGTCCGAGGGATACAGCCCACAGTAAACCATCCGCTGCGGCACGCGGTAGCCAGGCAGCGGGACGGCCGCATCTTCCCCCGGCACGCTGACAGTGTCTCCGACGTGGACCTGGCCCAGCGACTTGATGTTGCAGATCAAATAGCCGACCTGGCCGGCGGTTAGCTCGGCGCGCGGCTGCCGGTGGGGGACGAACTGTCCCAGCTCGAGCACTTCGTGAACGGTGCCGGCTTTGAGAAACTTGATCTTTTGCCCCTTGCGCGCGGTGCCGTTCATCAAACGGACGTACGTGATCGCGCCGCGAAACTCGTCGTAATGCGAATCGAACACCATCGCCTGCAAAGGGGCCTTCGGATCGCCCGTCGGGGGCGGCACGCGCTTGACGATCGCGACCAGCAATTCGTCGACGCCGACGCCGGTCTTGCCGCTGCAGGGCAAAACCTCATCCGGATCGATCCCCAAGACCGACTGCATTTCGGCTTTGACTTCTTCCGGTCGTGCATGCTTCAGGTCGATCTTGTTCAGCACCGGCACGATCGTCAGATTGTGTTCCATCGTCGCATAGGCGTTGGCCACGGTTTGGGCCTCGACCCCCTGAAACGCATCGACCACCAGCAGCGCTCCCTCGCAGCAAGCTAGGCTGCGCGAAACTTCGTACTGGAAGTCGACGTGCCCCGGCGTGTCGACCAGATTCAGTTCGTACTGCTGGCCTTCGTATTCATAATGCATCGCCACGGCGCGGGCTTTGATGGTGATGCCCCGCTGCCGCTCCAGGTCCATGTCGTCGAGCACCTGCTCGCGCAATTCTCGCTTCTCGACCGTGCCGGTCTTTTCCAACAGCCGATCGGCCAACGTGCTCTTGCCGTGGTCGATGTGGGCGACGATCGAGAAATTGCGAATATGTTGGCAATCAGGCATAAACGTTTTTTTGCATCGTGGTTGATGGGTCGCGGCGAGCCGCTCGCGTCTGTACCGGGCCCGCGGTGGGTCAAGGGTTCCGATGCGGCTCGACTCGGCCATAAGCCCGGCGGGCGAGTCCGGCGGCGCCGATAAAACCTGCATCCGAACCCAATGAGGCAAAATCAATCGTGGTCCGCTGCGCGAGCGCCGGCAGCGCTCGTCTGCGCACCTCGGATCGGACCCGGTCCAAGAACCGCCGGCCGATCGACGCGTCACGGCCGCCAAAAGTCATTGCTCCGCCGATGACTACTCCGGCGGGGTCGACCGTATGCATCGCGTTGACAATGCCGATCGCCAGGAAGTCGGCCGTTTCCCAGACGATTTCCAAGGCCAGCGGATCACCCATTTCGGCCTCTTCGGCCAGGACCCGCGGCGTCAGCGGCTCGCCTTGGGCGAGTCGCTCTTGCACGCTGGATGGACTACCGCCGGCCAACCGCTGCCGAGCGCGGTCGACCACTGCCAAAGCCCCGACATATGCTTCCAGATGGCCGCGCTGACCACATCCGCATTGCCGAGCCGATTCATTATAGTCGATCGTCGTGTGTCCGAGTTCGCCCGCGTTGCCGTGGCTGCCGTCGAGCGACGCGTCGTCGATGATAATTGCCCCCCCCACGCCAGTCCCCAACGTCAACAAAACCATGCTGGTCAGTTGCCGGCCGCTGCCGACCCAAAACTCGCCGTAGCCGGCCGCAGTGGCATCGTTGGTGTAAAGCACCCTCAGGCCACAAGCCTTGCTCACTTCGTCCCGAATCGGGAAATTCTCCCATCCTGGCAGGTTGACCGGGCCCAACAGCATCCCGGCCGCGGCGTCGATGGTGCCAGCGGTTCCCAGGCCAATCGCCGTGATCTGGGCGGGCTGTAGCCCGGCGTCGGCCATTGCTTGTCCGACGCCGGCCGCGATCCGCCGGACCCCCGCATCTGGCCCCTCGGCAATTTCGGTCGCGACAGAAAGTGCCGAGAGCGGGCGACCCAAGTCGTCGACTATCCCCAACTTAACGCTCGATCCGCCTACGTCGACGCCGACATAAAACGGCCTTTGGGCGTTACCGGCGCCGATAAACTGGCGTGCTTCGGACATCGGCGGGAAATTGCGCGACTAGCGACAGGGGCGGGAGGCAGCGGTGTGCCTATCGGTTGCCCGCAAGTATAGAGTCTCGGTTTCGCCTGAGCAATTGCAGCTTACGGCTCCAAACCGCGGCGTAACACGCTGGACGAGACATCGACGCGAAACAGCGACGCGGGGACTTCGCGGCACAGATCGACCACCGCCGGTGGCAACTTGAGGTCGCCCAGCCCCCGAAAAGCCTCGCCGTCGCTGCGTCCGAAGACCAAAAATCGACATCCTTGGGCGGCGATGGTCTGCATCGCGCGATCGACGGCCTGCGGCCCGCCGCCATAAAACCGGGCCGCGGCGATCCGCTCGATGGTGTCGGTACCGACCAGGAACGTGACACCGGGAAAGAGGAGCGATTTTTCGACGAACGTGGCCGCACGCGATAACCACACGAACTCGTCCCCGAATTGCCGCAGGCGGCTGTCGATCTCCAAATAATCGAGTGCCGGCTTGTCGGCGTTGACAATCGGGATTTCGAACTCGACCGTTGCGCCGAGCAGTTGGGCCGCGACCGTCGCCATCCCCCGGTGCCCCTCGTGCAACGGATAAAACGCTCCCGAAAAGAGCACCTTCGGCGGCGACGCTACCTCACCAGGCGGGCTGACCCGCAGCCGATCGATTTCGCCGGCCAAGAGCGCCTGCCACGCGTCCGGCGCGTCGATTCCGTTTGTTTGCATTTGTTCGTTGGCTGTCAAAGCCACCGGGACGCGCAGCGAGATTCCGCAGCACTCGGCCAACAGATTCAACACGATGCCGGCGGCAAGCGCTTCTTCCTCGTCGCGCGTGCGGGCTCCTTTTTCCAACTCCAGCGACACCAAGCGCGTCGACGCGCGCGATTGGGCCGCGACATGCAAACGATGTGGGCCGTGCTTCGGCCGGTCGCTCGCCAAACCCGCGGTGCAGCCCAGCCCCAAGGCCATCGCCGGTGAATCGGTGTAATCGAGCGCCCGTCGATAGGCCGCCATCGCCATCGCCCGCGCCGTCGCGGGTGAGCAATATTGGTCGGGCTTGCCTCCCAGAAACCGGGTCAGCGCCGGTTCGGCGTAGGGTACGATCGCCTCCAGAACGCTGCGCGAGGCCCCGGCTACGGTGAGCAAGTGCGAGATCGCCCGGCTGCCGCCGCCGGTCGTTGCCATTACCAGGCGTCGGCCGCTGGCGTGGATTTGCCGCACGAAATCGACTTCGTCGAAAGCCATGCCGGTGCGATCCCGCCAGAAGGAGAACAATGAAGAAAGGTGGCAAATCCCGCCGTCGCCCCGGCCACCGCGGCCCGGGCCCGTTTCCAACAATGTAATGGCTTTTGTTTCTTGGTGCGCGGCTGCCGCCTGGAGATCCGTCAACTCTCACTAACTTCCGTGGCGATCGCCCTTTTGGATCGGTTCTTGCCCGCGGAAGCGTCAGAATTCGCAATTTTTTTCCGGCCGGCGGCCAAGATTCCAGCTCGGCCGGCGAACAACCCTACGTGGTTTTCTGATTCAAGACGCACGCGGCGGTCGGCCCGCCCCTATCTGGCCGTTGAAAAATGGGACTGGCTCCGAACGGCACCGCGTGAACCCCGGGAAAAACGGCAATCGTGAGGTGCCTGTCCCAATTTTTCAACACGCCTCTTATCAGGCCCCCTTTATTTGTATGTGGAGGACTTACGATGATTCGCAGGACTTTGTTTTCAGTCGTCGGGGCCACGCTGTTGGCCGGTTGGTTGTTTGGTCGCGATGCGACCAGTTACCTCGGCACGTCGGTCGGACTGATGACCAGTTCGGTCAAGAACAGCGTGCCGCTGTCATTTGAAATCGACCGTGCCCGCAAAATGGTCAAAGATCTGGTTCCCGACATCCGTCGCAACATGCATGTCATCGCCCAGGAAGAGGTCGAGGTCGAGCGACTCGAAAAGCAGATTGCCCAGGCCGACACGAGCCTCGATCAAGATCGGACCGAGCTGGTCCGACTGAAAGATGACGTCGCCACCGGCCAGGCGTCCTACGACTATCACGGCCGCACCTACTCGCTCGTCCAGGTGAAAACCGATTTGGCCAACCGTTTCGAGCGCTACAAAACGCACGATGCCACGCGGGCCAGCCTGAAAGATATTCTCGCCGCCCGGCGACGGAGCCTCGACGCCGCCCGGCAAAAGCTCGAAGGAATGTTGGCCGCCCGCCGGCAACTCGAAGTCGACGTCGAGAATCTGGAAGCACGGCTCAAGATGGTCGAAGTGGCTCAGACCACCAGCGACTGTCATTTCGACGACAGCCAGCTCGGGCGGGCGAAGGAACTGATCAGCGACGTGCGAGCCCGACTGAACGTGTCGGAACGGATGCTGAGCGTCGAAGGCGATCTGCACGATGAAATTCCGCTGTCCGCGCCGGTGAGCGAAAATATCGTCGAGCAGGTGACCGAGTATTTTACGCCGACTTCCGAAAAACTGGCCGACGCAACCGACACGAAGAACTGAATCCCACTGGCGTCAATCCGCTCGCCTGGCCTGCCGCGGCGGGTGGATGCCGCCGTTTATCGAGACGGGGCCAAGGGAGCGTATGATGTCGATAGTTCGCTACTCCGGTTGGCGCCGCGCGCTGGGTGGACTTTCAATCGCCAGGCTTGCCATGAACGATCACTCGCGATCGCAGCGGTTTGTAATCTGGGTCGATGCCGTCGGCGGATTTTTGGTCTGCGTCGGCGACGAGGTGACGTTTGGCCAGGCGGTGGCCGACGCGCGCGTCGATGTGCCGCTGGTGGCCGACGTTGCGCGTCGTCATGCGACGATTCGCCGCGACGCGGAGGGATATGTCATCGATCCGATCGCCCCAACGTGGCTCGACGACCGCCTTCTGGAATCGGCGGCTCCGCTGGCCGATGCCGCCGCGATCCGCCTTGGTCCGGTGACGCTACGGTTTCGACTGCCACATCCTCTATCGGCCACGGCCAGGATCGATCTGACCAGCTCGCATCGGTTGCGGCCGTCTTGCGACGGAGTGCTGCTGTTGGCCCAATCGTGCGTGTTGGGAGCCGGGCCAACCAGCCACATTGTCTGTCCAGATTGGGAGCACGAGGTGGTGCTGTTTTATTCGGCCGGCAAATTGAGCTGCCACCTTGCCGGCGAGTTCGAGATCGATGGCCGGTCGCACACCGACTGTGGGCGGCTCGCGCCAAACTCGCGTGTGGCTGGCGACGGCCTTTCGTTCTCACTGGAGGAGATTTGATCTTCTCGGTTCGTCACAAGTCGGTGGTAACGAGGCGGACCACAAGGGAGAATCGCCATTTTCGACGTGTTACAATGAGAAGCCAACCACGCGGCGATGCGTCGCGCGCTTTGGCGATAGCACCTTTCTTAGCGGTTGCCTGCTTGTCATGAATCTGCCCGTTGCAAACCAGCCCCGTGTGCCCGAGAAGCCGATCGCTTCGACGCGGTTTCAGTTTGCCACCGGCGACCGGCCGCTGTCGGGCTACACCATCAAGCGTGGCGTGGGACGCGGAGGTTTTGGCGAAGTTTATTTCGCTGTCAGCGACGGCGGCAAGGAGGTCGCGCTCAAGCTCATCCGGCGCAATCTCGACGTCGAGCTGCGCGGCGTCCAGCATTGCTTGAATCTCAAGCATCCCAATCTGATCGCGCTCTACGACGTTCGCCGCGACGGCGCCGACGACGATTGCTGGATCGTCATGGAATATGTTGCCGGCGAGTCGTTGGAAGGAGCGATTCGCCGCCATCCCGCCGGCATGCCGGCCGACGAAGCGGTCGATTGGCTGCGCGGCATTGCCGCGGGGGCTGCGTATTTGCACAGCCACGGCATCGTGCATCGCGATCTGAAGCCGGGCAACGTCTTTCGCGACGAGTCGCTGGTCAAACTGGGTGATTACGGCCTGTCGAAATTCATCTCCTGCAGCCGCCGCAGCGGCCAGACCGAGAGTGTCGGCACCGTCCACTACATGGCGCCCGAAATTGCCCACGGCCGCTACGGTCGCGAGATCGACATCTATGCCTTGGGCGTCATTCTCTACGAGATGTTGACCGGCCGCGTCCCGTTCGACGGCGAAAGTGTCGGCGAGGTGCTGATGAAGCATTTGACGGCCCAGCCCGACGTGAGCGTGGTGCCGGCCGCCTATCGACCGGTGGTTGCCCGAGCGCTGGCCAAAGATCCGGCGCTCCGCTTCAGTTCGATCGAGCAATTTTTAGCGGCGTTGCCGGGCGCGGGGCAGGGCCCGGTTGCTCAAGCGCCGGCCCAATATGCCGCCGCCGCTGCCAGACCGGATCCTTATCAGGCCGGAAACTCGGCCGCACCGCGTGTCGAATCGCCCGCGCCACAAAAAGCGTTCGATCCGGTTCCACCCGCCGGAGTTTTGTGGGCACTTGGCATCGTCCTCATGTTGATTGTTATTGTGCCAGCGGCCCGGGCGTTCGGAGCCGTTGAGGAACAAATGTCCCCTGTGGTTTGGACGGCATTTACTTTGATTGTCGGAGTCGCGGTTTATTCTCTCGCCCGCGGCAGGGCACGCTGGAAAGCCAGCCAGTTTGCTGCCGATCAACATTGGCCGGCAACGTCGGATGTCCCGCCACCGCTGCCGCCCATGCCGGCCAGTCGGGGTGCCGCCGGTCCGGCGGTCACTCCGCAGTCGGCGCGGCGGTCGATCTTCGCTTGGCTGACCCGACTGCATCCGGGGGCTGTTGCGGCAATCCTTGCCGTTGTCGGCTTGGTTGTGCCGCCGCAACTCGCCGCGTATCGGGTAATCAACTGGAACTGGGCGGGGCAGCTGTCGTGGATCTTTTTTGGTTTGGCGGTCTATTACTTGTTTAAGTGGAAAGCTCGCTCGCTTTCCGGCACTCGGTCTGGGCCAACCTCGGCTGGCCAGCGTCCGCCTTCTGCCGCCGCTGCGCCCCCACCGTCCGCTTTCCGAGCGGCTGCCTATTCGATGGGCCGCGTTGTGGGCCTGGCCGCGGAGCGGGCGACGCCGGCGCTGGTCGTCAAAAGTGCACAGCAGCGGTTGATCGAACTGCTGGAGTCGCTGCTGATTTCGGCCGCCGTCTCGATGGTCTTGTCGGTGATTGCGGCCGCTTGTCAGCGCGGAGAATCGGGGCCCGAGGAAGTCGCCTGGTATGCCCTCACCGGTACCTTGGGCGCCTGGGCTGTTCTCGTCCTCTCGAAACCGTGGGAAGGAACCCGCGGCGAGCCCATTCTGCGGCGGTTCGCGATGCTGGTCGTCGGCTTGGGTGTGGGGGCGGGATCCTGCGGGCTCGACCGACTGCTGTTGGTCCGGTTGCCTTTCAATCAATCCATACGGCCCACGCGGTGGCACGTCGACTGGGATTTTTACAACCGGCTGGATGGGGCACCCCATCTGGAGGCCTATCTCGCCTATTTCGGGCTGATGTTCTTTCTGATTCCCTGGTGGCGACAAGCCGGCCCGTTCCGGGCGTCGCGCGTCAGTTTTACCTCGCTCGTCTGGACGTTGATGGTGGCCCTATCGCTGAATTTGATTTGTCCCTTCCCGCAGCCTTGGGGCGCGATCGTGGCGACGATCATTTCGCTCTCCGTGCAGTTGGCCTGTCCGACGGTGGCGCAATCAAACCGATGGGCAACCGGAGGCAAACATGGTTGACGCCGATCAGGGGCTTGGAATGGTTCCCATAGTATTCCTTTTGGCGATTGGGTTGCTGATTGGGGTGCCGCTGCTGGTGGGGTATGCCTTCGGCAAGAGACCAGCCGTGGTCGTCGCCGTGGGAATTTTGCTTGTCGGTGGCTCTCTCTTCTTCATGCTGAGCGTGGACCAAGCCGTTAAAAACGAAACGGCGCGCGAACTCCCGGCGGAGGCGTTCGAGGAACCGCTAGTCGGCGCGTCGCGGAATGGCCGTGTTGCCGCTGCCGACATTGTGAGCAAGCATCCAATTGCCCCGCCAGAGGATCCCGCGTACCAGACCTTCGCCACTCTCTTATCGGAACAAATCACCTTCTCGGATCGGGCGCGGCCGACTTGGGCCGATGAAAACCCCGGCCTCAAGGCGGGCGTTTACCGCTGGCCGCTCAAGTCGGGTCGGTACAGCACCGAGGAGGAATGCCGCCAAGCGCTGGCGGTAGCCGTCGCTCAGGCAGTGGCAGAATACGGCAAAACCCTATTGGCCGATCCGAGCGCCGCGAGCGCGCTGCTCCGTCAGCCTGGCTGGTTGGTAGGAATGCAGCAAAATCATCCGCAGCTCGAAAAAGGGGGCATCAACATGGCCCCCCCTCCGATGGCTCGCCATATCGACCCTCGAACGGATTATCAGTATCACGATTCGTCGCCCGTGCCAGCGACCAACTCCGGGCCATCGCAGCCGGCCTCTTTTCCGTTCGTAACGGCGTCGGGACGCACGAATCTCATCGAGCAGCCGTTGTTTGCCGAAACCGTTCAGACTTCGGTTGGACCCATGCACGAGCTGCACGCACTGCTGGAGTTTGGCGACAACGCGCGGGCTCAAATCCGCCAGGCCTGGTGGCGGACGCTTATCCCGCTGCGGCTCCGCTGGGTGACGTGCGGCTTTGGAGCAGTCCTGGCGATCATCGGCGTACTGCTGGCCGCGCTGCGGTTCGATCTGGCCAGCGGCGGCAAGCATCGCGGCCGTTTGCGTTGGGCGACGGCCCTCACGATACTGTTGGTCGCCTGCAGCGCGTGGGGGCTGTGCTTTTTGTAAGCGGCCCCTCGGTTCGTACTCGGAGTCTCTCATGCCGATCGCCGAATCGGATCAATTGCTCGTCGAGCGCGTGCGGGCCGGCGCGCCCCATGCCTGGCAAGAATTGATCGCCCGTTACGAGGGTCGGCTACTGGCGTTTGTCGAAAGCCGCCTCAACTGTACGGCGGCGGCCGAAGACGTGGTGCAGGAAACCTTGCTCGGTTTTTTGACCAGCCTGCCGAACTACGATTCGCGCCGGCCGCTGGAAGGCTATTTGTTTTCGATCGCGGCTCACAAACTGACCGACCATCTGCGCCGCGAGGGCCGCCGCCCCGCGCTCCCTTTGACGGCTACCGACTCCAGTGGCCAGTGGCAGCCCGTGGCCGGCGGACGTGGCGCAAGCAGTCTGGTGCAAAGCGGCGAGCGGCGCTGCTTGGAGGAAGCGGCACTCGTGGCCGCGCTCACCGAACAGATCGATCGGCTCCGCAGTCGCGACGAGTGGCAGCAATTGGCTTGTCTCGAGCTGCTGTTGGTGCGCGGCTGGTCGAATCAGCAAGTAGCCGCGGCCTTGGGCCAGAGTCAGCAGACCGTGGCCAATACCAAGTCCGCGTTTCTCGAGCGTCTGCGGTCGTTGGTCCGCCGCCAAGAGCCCCATCCCGACGTGTTCCCCGAGTTGTATCCCCAATGACGACTCCCCAGTTCACCGACGCCGAACTACTCGCCTATTTGGACGAGGCTCTGCCGTCGGAAACGATGGCCGAAGTCGAACGCTGGTTGCGGTCCGACGCGGCCGGCCTGGCCCGCCTGGCCGACGTCAGCGCTCGCCGCGATGCCGGCGTTCATTCGCTGAGCGAAATCTGGCGCCGGCATCACCTGAGTTGCCCAAGCCGCCAACAATGGGGAAGTTTCCTACTCGGTGGGCTACCGGCGGCCGAGGCCGAATTCTGCCGTTTTCACCTGCAAACGGCCGGCTGCCGCCGCTGTCAGGCCAATCTGGCCGACCTGGAGCGGCAACAGGGCCGCCAGTCCGACGCCGCTGCAACCCGGCGGCAAAGGTATTTTCAATCGAGCGCCGGCCGACTTCCCAGCGGCTCTTAAGGCCCAGGTTTTCGAGCCGGGAGCCCCGCGTGCGGGCCATTTTTGCCCCTGGTTCTTCCCGGGGCCATTCGCCGGACCATCGAGCCCCGGGAGGCTTGCCCAGGACCGGTTGGGCGTCTGCCCAGGCCGAGGAAGCCGCCGTCGGACCCGGGGGAAGGTTGCCACCCGGGTCGAGTGAAGGATATAGTGAAAAGTCGCCCTGGGCAGGTGAATTCGGGTTTTCTGGTTCTCGCCGTTGTTGCGGAGCAGCAGCAGATGGAAGTGAAGTTGGTTGTCGTCGCCGGGGCCACCCCCCAAGCCAATGAGTTTGCGCTGCGCCTGCCCACCGTCGTAGGACGCAGTCGAACGGCCGATCTGCCGCTGGCCAATCCGTTGGTCAGTCGGAAGCACTGCGAGATTTTCGAAGCCGACGGCCGATTGATGGTGCGCGATTTGGGCTCGCTCAACGGCACATTCATCGGCAAGACTCGCATCGAAGAGCCGTCGGCCATGCCCCCAGGGAGTTTGCTGACGATCGGCGCGATCACGTTTCGAGCAGAATATTCCGGAGCGAACGGAGTCGCCGGCCCCGCCGCCGGATCGGCCCCCGCAGCGCGCCCCGCGGCTCAAATCGACAGCGACATCGCGACGATCGACGTCGACGATCTGGAACCGCTCACGCCGTTGGCCGAATCGACCGGCGGCGACGATGATTTCAGTCTCTCCTGGCTCGAGGAAGAGGAGTCGGGCGCGCCGTTGACAGACTCCATCGAAGCCAACGGACCCCCGGCCGACGCGGTGAAAAAGACGGTCGCGGCCAAAGCAACCACGGCGGACAAAAACCCAGCGCCAAAAAAAGATGCTGCCGCGGCCAAGGGCAAAACGGCTGCAGCGAAGGCGAAGGCAGCCGACTCGGACAGCTTGGACGACTTGGACGATTTGAGTTAACGGACGGACGCCGATCGTATCGAAACACGTCGTGCCACCGCGCCACCAAATGATCGGTGTCGCCAATCGGGTCTGAGCACCATCGCATTCGCGTGGCGGACGAAATCGCCGTTGGGCTTTGCAGGCCCTCCATCGTGTCGCCGGGTGATTCTCTCCTGTCGTTATTCCAAATTGAGCGAAACGCGAACCGGAGCGCCAACATCGGAATCTCGCCCGACCAATAGTGACGCGCCCGGCCGGGCGAAGCGATCCGGTATTGGAGCGATTTCTTTTAAAAGCTGATCGTCGTGCTGTTGTTCAAAAAGAAATTTCTGGCCGCCATCGCCCGGGGGGAGAAAACTCAAACCATCCGGCTGTGGAAATATCGCAAGATGCGCCCCGGCCAGCGCAGTTACATTCCGGGCATCGGCTACATCACGGTTCTGGCGGTCGACGAAGTTGCCTTGGCGGATTTGACCGATGCCGATGCCGAGCTCGATGGCTTTGCAACCGGCGACGCGCTGCGGTCGGAAATTCAATCGCTGTACGGCGATGCGTTGGCCGCGGGGAGCCTCGCCTTTCGCGTTCGGTTCCGCGTGCTCGATCCGCGCGAGCAAGCCGCGGCTGTGGCCGAGCGCGAGTCACGCCGATCCGAGACCAGCGATTGACCGGCGCATCTCGTGGAGCAAAACCGCTTCGCTTGCTCCTCACGATTTTTCCTCTTCGCCAACTACTTGCTTGAAAGTTGGCCAGCGCTTTTAGTACCCTGCATTCGTTGAGATCAGGGTATCCATCGAGCCTGTGCGTGCGTCGCAGGTTTCTGTAAGAGCCCATCGTCGGATTCGTTTCCGGCGATGGGCTCTTTTTTTTCGCAGTTGATTCCATGACACAGCCGCTGTCGGAAATCTTGAATGACCAAACCGGCCATGCGCCGGACAGCAGCCGATCGCTCGCGGATCGCCGGCCGATGACCGTCGATCGAACGATCCCCAAACTCGGCTGGCATTTTTGGTTCATCCTGGTCGATCTGCTCAGCGGATTCTGCTGGGGCGGAGTGGCCACCGGCCAGGATTGCCCGGGCGGCCAGTGTCCGATCGTCCAATACCCACGCGGGTGGCCGGCGACGCCGGTGGCGGTCCAGACGCCGATGGCCGATTACCATCGCGCGATTGTGCGCGTCGGTCGCGAGGACCTTGCGGCGCCAGGTGCATCGTTCAGCGGCGCTGGAACCTTTGTGGCCCGCGGTGCCGATCGTGGCCTCGTGCTCACCGCATCCCATGTGGTCGACCAGGGAGGCGGACGCATTTGGGTCGACTTCGGTCGCGGCCGGCAAACGGCTTCACTCTTGGGTCGCGATACGAACTTGGATTTGGCGGCATTGGTAATCGACCATCCGCCGGTCGACGTTCATCCGATCCCCGTCGCGGGCGAAGACGAGTGGCCGCGTGCCGGCGAAAACGTCGAAGTGGTCGGCTTTGGCGGCGGCCGCTTTCGACATTATTCCGCTCGCCTCCGCGGCTACACCACCAAGGACGCCGACCGCCTGAGCCAATGCCAGGCGGCCGTGCCCGCGGGCGAGTACACGCGCTTCGCGGCTGGAGACTGGCCATCGGTCGGAGACAACAACCCGACTAGCTCGCAGGCCCGATCGCAAATGGCTGTCGCTTTCCAGCCGATCAGCGGCGACAGCGGCGGCGCGGTCTTATTCGCTCCAGCTTCCGCTGGCCGCCAATCTGGATCGACGGGCGCACACCCCGCGGAAGCGGGCACGATCAAGTTGGCGGGAATTTTGTGGGGCGGACCCTGCGATGGTCCCCAACAAGCGGCCTACGAAACCCACGCCACCTGCTGCATTTATATCAGGCGGTTTCTGAACGGGATTGGCGTGCAACTCAAACCGCGGCAGCCGCCGGCCGAGCGATCGCCCGGCCCCGCCCAACCGAGCCCCACTCCCCTCAGCTCCGTTCCACCGAGCACCGGCGAACCGCTGGTTGTCGGACCCGCCGAGGTCGTGCCTCCCCCGACAATGCCACAACCCGTGCCCCAGAATCCGCCGCCGACAGCCGATTCCGAGCGGCTCGCGGCGATCGAAAAACGCCTGGCTGATTTGGCCGCTCAGGTATCGCCAGCCGGCACCGGGCCGGCCGGCGCCTCCGGCGCACGCGGACCGCAGGGTTTGCCAGGACCGGCCGGCAAGGATGCCGACCCTGCGGCTTTGGCGGCCGTCGCCGGCCGTGTGGCCGCGCTGGAAAAAAACCTCAAGGGGAAGCTGCACTTCAGCCTGCAAGTCGATTCCCAGACCGGAAAGATTCTTTCGACCTCGAGCGGCTCACCGTGAACCGCCCAAACCTCTCTCTCTCTTTAGGAGCCCTCTCATGACGATCGCCATCGACCTCGACACGCATCTGGCCAGCAACCTGACCGCACTCGCACAGCAAGGCGTGGCCAACACCAACAACTTCGCCCACTACGCGAACCTGGCGTTCACCAAAGCCGAACCAGGATCCGTTCATATAGTAAATCAACGAAAGCTGAGAGGAGTGCGGCCTCCCCACTCTCCAGTAACAAAGCAACTCGACGATGGATCTCGCGATTGTGGTTCATGGACCGGACCGCTTCCAGTGTCCCTTCTATTGTCAGGCTTCCGCCTGTCCCGAAGCGGCTGTACAGCTCATCAAAGTCTCGTTCAGCCCAGCCGACAAACAAGTCGGGCTGGCTGCTGACGACCGTTTCGACCACGGGATTCGTTTGGCGATCGAACAAGCGATGAGCCAACAGCGACGGATCTTGAAACAATTCGTCGGGGTTCACGCCCAATCCCGCGGCCAACCGAGTCAGAGTGCGCGCATGGGGCTTGTGGGTTCCCGCCAGCAGCCCCTTGATCGTGCGCCCGTCGAGCCCCGACTGCTCGATGACCTGTTCGACGGTAAGTCCGAACCGAGCCATCAATCGGCGCAGATTGGCGGAGACGTCGTACATGGCGTGGCCCACCTCGGGGCTGCGAAACGACCAAAAACGCTGGTGCCGGCAAAGCTCCCTCTTGGTCGACAGAAAACAGGTTGACCGTTGACAAAACCGTTGACAGACACGTGTACGCATGTATAGTAATCGCAGGGCCGCCTGTCAAGCGCCCCACCACCGCTCCCGCCCGGCGGCGACGCCGGGCAGAGCGACCAATCGGGGCGGCGCGCAAGCTGCCGATTACCTAAGAAATCCTACCTTGCGGATCGGCTGAGGAGGCCGCCATGAAGGAGACCGGGGATGCGCCCAGGCAACGCTACCGGATCTGGATTGCCGGTTACGACGACTGGCAGCCGACCGACTGGCACGATGTTCCTCCGCGGGCCATCGCCCTGGAACCGGCCGAACCGTTTGCGCTGTCGGCGGCTCAAGCCCAGTCGTTTCTCGAAGGTTTCAATCGCGAAATGCTGCACGGGGCGAAGCGGCTGTGGGCAGTGGCCGTGCCCGTCGTTGTGCTTTTCGACGGCGAACCCCTGCCAGGCGAAACCGTGACCGGCCACCGCTTCTAAGCGGGATCGCCATCCCGCTCCGGGTGGCACGTTGCCGCCGCGATTGACCTTGCCGGCGGCGGGTCACAGCGCGGCGCCATCCCACGGATTGGTCCAGTCACCCCAACGGGTCAGGTATTGGGCGAAGGCCGGTACCGCGGCGGCTTTGTCGGTCAGCCATTGCTTCGCGCCCGAGATCAACCGTTGTTCGTCGGCCAGCGTGATCTCGCCCAGCAGAACGCGTGTCCGCACAAAGACAAAATAGGTATCCAACACGTCGCAACGGCAGTAGTCGTTGATCTCGGCCAGTTTGCCAGCTTCGAACATGTCTTGCACCATGTGCCCCTCGACTTCCATCTTGCCGGGTTTGCCCAGCAGATTCGCCGCGAGATTCAGTCCACCGGTGAACCGAGTCGAGCCGAAGTTGGTCAGCAGTTCTTGCAGATCGAAATGGGCGTCGAGATTGTAACGGTTGCGATGCTGTTCGAATGTCTTGGCCTCGAGATTGAACCAGCCCGGTATGCTCAGCCCGAATCGGAACGCCGAGAGTTCCAACAGCGGAATGTCGAACGTTCGTCCGTTGAAGCTGACCAAGGTTGGCCGCTTGTACTTCTCCCAGCCGCGCCAGAAGTGTTCGACAATCACGTGCGGCCGGAAATGGGGTTCATCCAGCACCACCACGTCGATCAGTCGATAATCGCTGGCGATCTTGCCGACCGCCACCGAAATCGGCACCTGGAACGTGTAGGGAATAAAGTCGCTGTCGTACTTGGTGAGCAGTTCATCGCGGTAGCGCCGCACGGCCGTCCGGGCATCCAAATCCTCTTTCGGATAGCGCATCCGCGCAACCAGCGCGCCGTCGGCCACGCTTTCAATGTCGAACGCCAGGTAACGAACGGCGGCTTCAGTCATCAACGAGACCCTTTCCTCGGAAGAACAACACAAAGACCCTGGAGCACTTCGGCCCCCACGTGCCGGGGCGACGTGCCTTTGCGGTTCGGGTCCAGCCTACCAAAACAGCGCCGGGCCTGCGAAGATGGGGCGGTTGGCCCGGGCCGTCGGCCGGGGCACCGTTTTTCATGATCTTTCCCACTCCCATCGGCCATGAATTCCGAGCGATTACTGGCACGTTTCTTGAGCTATGTCCGAGTCGACACGATGGCCCGCGAAGGGGCCGCCTGCTACCCCAGTTCGCCAGGTCAATTGGAACTGGGGCGCAAACTGGTGGCCGAGCTGCAGGCGATCGGTCTGGCCGACGCCCGAGTCGATTCGTTCGGCATTGTTCTGGCCACGATTCCCGCCACGCTGCCCAACGCCAAGAGCGTGATCGCGCTCAATTCGCATCTCGACACGTCGCCGGAAACGACCGCCGTCGGTGTCAATCCGCAGGTGATTCGCGATTATCCCGGGGGCGACATTCTGCTGCCCGGCGGAGCAGGGGGGGTGATCCGCACCATGGAGAACCCGGAGCTCGCGGCTCTCCGTGGCCAAACGATCATCACCACCGACGGCACCACCCTGCTGGGCGCCGATGATAAAGCCGGGGTGGCGGTCATCATGGAAACGGCGGCCTGGCTCGTCGAGCATCCCGAGATTCCGCATGGGCCGATCCGCATTTGTTTCACCTGCGACGAAGAGATCGGCCACGGCGTCGACCATGTCGACCGGGCGCAGCTTGCGGCCGTCGTCGGCTACACGCTCGACGGCCAGGGAGCCAATGAGATTGACGTCGAGACATTTTCGGCCGACCTGGTGGTCGTCCGAGTCTGCGGGGTCAATATTCATCCGTCGATCGCCAAAGGTCGGATGATCAACGCGCTGCGCGTGGCCGGCGATTTTCTCTCCCGACTGCCGCGCGCCACGCTCGCGCCGGAAACGACCGCCGGCCGCGAAGGTTTTTTGCATCCTTACGCCCTCGAAGGAGGCGTGGCCGAAGCGACGCTCCGCGTGTTGCTGCGCGATTTCGAAACCGCTCGTCTCGATGAATTGGCCGGGCTGCTCGCACGGGTCGCCGCCGAGTGCGAGCGCGACCATCCGGGAGCCCGCATCGAACTTTGCCGCCATGCGCAATACCGCAACATGCGTGCTGGCTTGCTCGCGGAACCCCGCGCCGTGGCCTATGCCGAAGAGGCTCTGCGCCGGCTCGGCCGCACACCGGTCCGCACCATCGTGCGCGGCGGCACCGACGGCTCGCGGCTGACCGAAATCGGCCTGCCAACGCCCAATCTCTCGGTCGGTCAGCATAATCCCCATTCACCGCTGGAATGGGCCTGCTTGGAAGAGATGGTGGCGGCGGGAGAAATGCTCATCGAACTGGCGCAAGTGTGGGCCGAGTCGGGCCAGGCGTAGCACCTGCCGCGTCCGGCCGACCCGGCCTGCTAGCACTCGCAAGCCATCACTGTGCGGGGAGTGTGCTTGCCATGCGGCGAATACGCATTTCAGTCGAATTGACCAGTTGTAGTAAACCTGCCGAGCGATTCCGGTCGAAACTATCCGACGAGCAATAGCGAGTGTGCGATTGAAAACCCTTCAATTTCCTTTTCGCCAGACGCTCCAAGCCTGACGCTTATCGTTAGCCCGCACCGTTCCCACCGGCGACTTTCCAAGAGTCTGCCCTCCGACTGCCGGCTGCGAATCACTGCCCAAGAGGTTGCCGTGCCCCGGCTCGCCATCGTCATTCCCGCCATCGGCACAGCCGAATCGTTGGAAGCGACCCTTCTGGCGGTGCTCGAAAATCGTCCCCACGATTGCGAGGTCATCGCCGTCACGAACTTCGACTACGCCGATCCCTACAAACTGGGGGACGAAGTCCGCTTTGTCGCGGCGCGGGACGGAGCCGATCTGGTGGCTTGTGCGGGAGCCGCCATCGCGGTGGCGCGCTCGGCGGTGATCCATGTGCTGGCGGCCGGTTGTCAGGTGGGCGAAGACTGGGCCGAGCCGGCGCTCGAACATTTTGCCGATCTCAGCGTCGGCGCCGTCGCTCCCTTAGTATTGCAATCCGATCGCCAGGACCGGGTATTGGCCGCGGGCATCGACTATCGCGCCGGCGGAGCACGCCGCGTCCGCGTGAAAAAACTCGCACGCATCACCGCCGCCGGAACGACCGCGGTGTTCGGCGTCTGCCGCCAGGCCGCCTTCTTTCGTCGCTCGGCTTTGGAGGCCGTGGGGGGTTGGACGACCGCCGTCGGACCGGAACTAGCCGACATCGAACTGGCGTGGGCAATGCGTCGGGCCGGCTATCGCACGTTGCTGGAACCGGCGGCGTGTGTCTATGCCAAGGCATTGCCGACCGCTCAGGTGGGAGCCTTCCGCCAGGGCCTTTACAGCGAGCGGCTGTTTTGGCGCAATGCCGCGCAGGTCGGCTGGCTCAAAGCATTGGCGGCACACGCCTGGCTGGTTGCCTGCGATACAGTAGTCCATTTGCCGCACCCAAGCGTCCTGCTTCGTCTGGCGGGGCGCGCTTGCGCCGCGGCCGATTACCGACATTACATGCGCCATGCACACCAGCAGGCGGAAGTGCCGCCTGCCGGCGACGACTCCGATCGCTCCGCGAAATCCGATCACCTGCGGATCGACGGAGATCATACTTCGCGGCCAGCCGCCAGTGGCGAGCGAGCGCCCCGACGGATGCGCACTGCCTGAGACGCAGTGTCATTGCGACGCATGTGAGCCGACCGCCCGCGCCGCCTCGGGGCAGGGCGCGCGGCAAGAGTCAACGGTGGTTCACCCGCGTGAACGAATGACTCGCATCACGCGGCGTGAACCCGTTGCTCGAATCAGCCGGCGTGAACCAATTGCTCGACCGGCTCGTCGTCGACCAGCCCGCGCTTGCCGGGATAGAAGAGCTCGATCGTCGCCAGCAGCAATTTGAGATCGGTGTCCGGCGTGGCTTCGGTTTGGAATTTGTGGCACAACCGGGCAAGCAGAGTTTTGCCGTTCGGCCAACGAACGTCCATCACGCGGGCACAATCTTCCAGCAACTGATAGACCCGGGCTCGGGTGACTCCCATTTGCTTGGATTGTTGCCGAACACTCTGCGGCGGTCCGTCGATGCCCAGGCGACCGCAACTCAACTGGTGAATAACGTCGCCGGTATCGATCTGGAGCTGATCCAAAAGCGGAATCGTCAGTCGCTGGCGGATTTCGTCCGGCGAAGGGATTTCGTTTTGGTTCATCCATTCGGCGATGCAATCTTCCAGCGGCTCGATGAATTTCGGCACCAAGTGGACGCTCAGATGGCGGTCGCACGAGACGTCGACGAGCATTTCGTGAACGATGTGGAAGACTTCCAGCACCACGCGGACCCGTTTTTCGCCATGCGTCTTGAGCTGCCGGATTTCCGACACGCTGTACTGCATGTAGAACTCGAGCGGCGTTTGCCAAATGACGGTCGGCAACGCTTGCAGCGTCGGCGCCAGACGGCCCAACAACTCGCGACCCACGCCGTGCTTGCGGGCTGTTTCCAGCCATTGAGTCCACAGCGCTTCGGAGACGATCGCCGGATCGAAATTGACTTTGGGCTTCTTCGTCGCGATCTTTTCGGCGGCTCGCTTGGCGTCGGCCAGATCGTTCATGCCGAACGGAATGGCAGGCGGATGGTCCTTCGTCGCCCGCGATAACAATTTGACGAGCGAGCTGATTTTCTTTTGTCCAATCCCGGGAGTTGCCGACAGTTCCTCGAAAGGAGTGTCCAACAAATCCTTGATCGTTCGACCGAGAAACGCCAGCGGCAGGCGACGATCATTGGGCATGGCCCAATAAGCCAAGGGCTTTTCCAAACGGTCGGCGAATTTGTCCTCCAGGAGCGTCTTGCGCAGCGATTGGAAACTGCTCACGATCTTGTAATCCTCCGCGGACGTCACTTTGTGCGATTTCATCATTTTCATCTTTCCCTTCCGCCCGCTTGAATTAGGGGCGCTGGCCGGCCGCAATGCCGGCGAAAAAAGCTTCTTCTCTTGTGAATGACAATTCTTTGGTTACCCAGGTTGTGCGACAGTAGGGGGGTTGTTTTGGACGGAACGAATCTGCACTGAACCGACAGCGAACCCGCGCGCCCCTTGCGCGCAATCGTTCTTTCGAACACCGCCGCCTAACTCAGCTCCTTCCTTGGAAACCGATCGCTCACACTACGGGAGGGTAACGCTGGGGGGATTGTCGCCCGCAGCCACTGCCTACCACAGGCACGACTGAGAAACGCCCATGCGTTCACCCGTCCGTTCCAGTGGCTGCCATGGCCCCGGGTGGCGTCTACTCAACCGTCACTGGGCCGAGCGCCTCGGTCGCGACGTGTTCCTGTCAAGCAAACGCCCAAATGTCTCTGTATTTTTGTGTCGGCACTCACTCTCGTCAAGTGGCAAAATCGGAATTTTACTTTGTAAAGTCGATCGGTTATAGAAGTTGCGTAAATTGTTCGCAATCTAATTATCTTTTGGTACTTCGCTCTGCCGCGGATTGTCTTGTTGACGGAATGACAAAAACTAATGCTGCTATTTGCTAGCAAGACTGATTATTAATAGAAGCCCCATTTTTGAATTTGAATTTCCCGAGACACCGCCAAGCTCCCCTCGAACCGGCAACCCGCCCGCGCCTGGTGGCTTCTAATTGCTTCTACTCAGCAGAGTCACCGAGAGTTCGCGTTTCGGGTCAGATTGAGCTCTTTTTTTTGATCGAACTTCACACGGCGGCCGGCTCCGAACCCAGCGAACGAGGGGGTGGGCATGGATTTTTTCCCCTCCTGCCCGATAATTCGCTCTCGCTTGGCGATCGAAGCCCTCCCCCGCCTTGCTCCCGCGCGGGTCGTCAAGGATCAAGTCACCCGAACAGAAGACGAGCCCCTCCGGCCCCTTCCAGAAGCGACCCCAGCATTGAGCCAGCGGCCTCAGCGGTATTGCGTCGTGGGTGCCGGTCCGTCGGGACTGACGGTAGCCAAGAATCTATGCCAGGCCGGCATCGGCTGCGACGTGATCGAGAGCGCCGACCAGGTCGGTGGCAATTGGTACTACGGGCAGAAGGCCAGCAGCGTCTATCGCTCGGCCCATTTGATCTCCTCGAAGCGGCTGACCGAATTCACCGACTTTCCGATGCCGGCCGACTATCCCGAATACCCGAGCCACGTTCAGGCCTGGGAATATCTGCAATCGTACGCGCGGCACTTTCGACTCCAGGAAGTGATCGAGCTGAACCGCTCGGTCGAGTGGATCGAGCCGTCGGGCGACGGCTGGTCGGTCCGATTGTCGGGTGGCGACGTGCGGCAATACGCCGGCGTGGTGATTGCCAACGGCCATCATTGGGACCCGCGGATTCCCGAGTTGCCGGGCCAGTTCTCTGGTATCGCCCTGCACTCGTCGCAATACAAGACGCCCGACATTTTGCGCGATCGGCGAGTGTTGGTCGTCGGCGCCGGCAATTCGGGCTGCGACATCGCGGTCGAATCGGCCCAGAACGCCGCGACCACGTTTCATAGCCTCCGCCGGGGCTACCACTACCTCCCCAAGTTCTTGTTCGGCCAGCCGACCGATCAATGTGGCGAGAAGTTGCTGCGCTGGCGATTGCCGCTCGCCCTGCGGCGGCTGTTCGCCGCGCGTGCGGTGCGAATCGCGCTGGGGCGCCCGGAGGCCTATGGGCTGCCGCCGGCCGACCACAAGCTGTTCGAGACGCATCCGATCATCAACTCGCAAATGTTGTATTACGTCGGTCACGGAAAAATCCGCGTGAAGCCCGACGTGCAGGCCCTCGATGGCGATCGGATCCGCTTTGCCGATGGCAGCAGCGAACCGATCGACGTGTTGGTCTATGCGACCGGATTTCGCATCACGATTCCGTTCATCGATCCGGTCCATCTGAATTGGCAGGGGGATCGGCCCGGTTTATTCCTGCATGCTTTTCATCCGCAGTACGACAATCTGTTTGTGGCCGGCTTGATCCAGCCCGACAGCGGATTGTGGGGCCTGGTCGATCGCCAGGCGCAGTTGATTGCCCGCTTTTTGCTGGCCACGCGCGACGCGCCCCGCAAGGCCGAGCGTTTTCGACATTTGAAGCGTTCGGCCGAGACCGACTCCGCGAGCCCCATCCGCTATGTGGGATCGCCGCGCCACGCGGTCGAAGTCGAGCATTTCAGCTATCGCCGGCGGTTGGAAAAGCTGATTCGGCAATTCGGATAGACAGACAGTATGTCAGCCCCCGCCGTTAGCTTTCGGCAAACGCGGCGTCGAACTGAGCAGTGCTCGGCGCGAAGTCGAGATTGCGGACGAACTGGCAAGCTTCCTTGGCCCCCGCTTCGCGGTCCATGCCGCAGTCTTCCCACTCGACCGACAACGGGCCCTGATAGCGCAGGTGGTTGAGCGTGCGAATGATCTGCTCGAAATCGACGCCACCGCGGCCCGGCGAGCGAAACTCCCAGCCGCGCCGCGGATCGCCAAACGGCAGATGGCTGCCCAGGATTCCGCTACGGCCGTTCAGCGCAACGACCACGTCCTTGACGTGAACGTGGTAAATCCGGTCGGGAAAGGCACGCAGAAACTCGACCGGATCGACCCCCTGCCAAAGCAGGTGGCTCGGATCGAAGTTGAAGCCGAATTCTTCACGCCCGTCGAGGGCCTTGATCGCTCGCTCGGCGGTATAGAGGTCGAAGGCGATTTCCGTGGGGTGAACTTCCAACGCGAATTTGACGCCGCACTCGCCGAAGACGTCGAGAATCGGATTGAAGCGTTCGGCCAACAGCTCGAAGCCGGCGTCGATCTCGGCCGTCGACAGGGGCGGAAAGGCGTAGAGCAAGTGCCAAATGCTCGATCCGGTGAAGCCGTTGACGACTTCGACCCCCAGCTTTTGTGCGGCCCGAGCAGTGTTTTTCAGCTCTTCGCTGGCCCGCGCGCTGACGCCGGCCGGATTGCCGTCGCCCCAGACATGGGGGGGCAGAATCGCCTGGTGCCGGCGATCGACCCGGTCGAGCACCGCTTGGCCGACGGCATGGGCGCTGATGGCGTGGACCTGCAGTTCGTAGCGTTCCAACAGGTCGCGCTGTGCGGCGCAATAGCCGTCTTCGGTCAGCGCCCGCTGCACGTCGAAGTGGTCGCCCCTGCAGGCCAATTCCAGGCCGTCGTAGCCGAAGTCGGCCGCCTTGCGGGCCATGTCTTCCAGCGGTAGATCGGCCCATTGGCCGGTAAACAGCGTGAGCGGGCGTCCCATGCCAAACTCCTGCGTTCTTTGTGGCAATCTCGTCGGTAGCGCCAGCGGTCGGCGTTGCCTCGCGATCGCCGGAAAGTTGTCCGTGCGCCCTCATTGTGCCGCGAGAGCCGGCGGGCTGCAACGCGCTGCCGCCTGGGCCACTTGTCGGCGGGCGGCAAAATCCGTAGGCTCTTGGCTGCCCGGCGAAGCCTCGACCGCTTCCGACTTTTGCCGTTTTCCGGCCAATCTCCCCCCGCTTTTTGCCAAACCCGCGCGAAGGCAGCGTTTTTTGTCATGACCTCCAGCCCTCGACCTTTCAGCGCCGATCGCCCGGTGCGGATTGGCATTATCGGCGCCGGCGCGGTGAGCGATTATCACCATGTCCCCGGCATCAAGCTCGATCGGCGGGCGCAACTGGTGGCGGCCTGCGATACGAGCGCTGAATTGCTCGAACAACGCCGCGGCCAGTGGGGAATCGAGCGGGTGACGACCGATCCCGAGGTTCTCTGTGCCGACCCGGACGTCGACGCGGTGATCATCGCGACTCCCAACTTCACGCATCGGTCGATCGTCTTGGCGGCCGCTCGCGGCGGCAAGCACGTGATGTGCGAAAAACCGCTCGGGCTGAATGCCGGCGAAGTGCGCGAGATGTACCACGCCGTGCGCGACGCCGGCGTGGTCCACATGACGGCGTTTACCTATCGCTTCGCCCCGGCCATGCGTTATCTCAAGCATTTGCTCGTCAGCGGGGCGATCGGCGAGCCGCGACACTTTCGCAGTCAGCGGTTTTTGGATTGGCCAGAAACGAGTTGGGGATGGCGGCAATATAAGGACAAGGCCGGGGCCGGCGATTTGTTCGACATGACGATCCACCGTATCGATTTCGCCCAGGATCTGCTGGGCCGAATCGAATCGCTGTGCGGGGCGGTCGCCCGGTTTGCACCGCGAACGAAAACGGCCGACGGCGGTGTTTGTCCCCCGTCCGACGTCGACGATTGGTCGAGCATCATTGGCCGATTCGGTTCGGGCGCGACCGGAGTTTGGGAAGGGACCACCCTGGCCAAGGGATATGGCCGCAATGGATATGGCCACGAATGGGCTGAAATCAATGGCTCCGAGGCCTCGGTCGTCTACCAGTTGCACGAGCCCAACTCGGTTCTGCTGGGCCGCACCGGCCGCGACCTGGAGCCGGTCGAGGTCCCCGCCGAGTGGCTCAAGCCGGCCGGCAGCCCGCGCAACCCGGCCGAGGGTTCGCCAGCGACGGTGTTTCGCTACGATCTGGTGTGGGAATTTGTGTCGGCGATTGTCGAGCGTCGCGACGCGGTGCCTAGTTTTTACGAAGGATTGTTGGCCCAGACGGTGGCCGACGCCGTGCTGGAGTCATATGCGGGCCGGCGCTGGGTCGAAATCCCGGCCGAACCACGCTAGGATGTGGGCCATCGTGTGGTGCGCTCTCGGCAGAGCGCATGCTAGCATCGGCCCCCTTGTTGTCGTTTCGGGAAAGCGCGCGTGGCTGAAGAGCCGGCCAATAGCGATCGATCGGCCTGGCAGCGCGACGCTCCAGCGGGTAATTCCCCTGCGCTGGCCCATGCCCCGGTCATCGGCGGAGCTCCGGTCCGCCGGCTGATGGGGGTGCAAATCCTGGGCATCGGCAGTTATGTGCCCGACCAGGTCGTCGACAACGAAGAGTTGGCCACGCTCGGTTTCGACGCCGAGTGGATCTTGC